>Ga0193729_1000446_pt1 | contig 21377 bp, 15 predicted proteins | sample U1c2metaG_FD_143036 | JGI IMG/M metagenome (GOLD analysis project Ga0193729, IMG submission 143036) | Soil microbial communities from a riparian zone of the East river system, Colorado, United States - U1c2 | ecosystem: Environmental > Terrestrial > Soil > Riparian zone | place: USA: East River...
CTAGCCCACATTATTCGTGAAAACTGATTCGCGATCGATTTTTCGTTGTTCTTGTTCACTTCAAGACGGCAGTTGACAAGGGTGAGAATTTTGTTGAATCGCGAGTTGATTCTAAAGCGCTTCGGCGGACACAAGACAAGAAACGGAGACACCTCAAGTAGCACTCAACAAGTAAAAAGTTCCTAGCGCGGGGTAAGGACGAAGCTACCCGCTGCGCGCGCCTAAGTGCAAGGCGAGGCGATGGAAGCTGTCCAGATAAGGAAACGATCGTGGCAAGCGCAGCAGGATCCGACGTACTGAAGTCACCACCCGAGCTCCGATTTTCAGAAAACGCTCTCGCAAGATGGAGACCTGCGCCCGGGCGGAAGCTGTGCCGGCCAAACCTAAGCGCATCTCCTGCATCAACACGTAGGCCGCGGCAGTCATCAGCACGCGAAACTGGTTGGCCCAGAATTTTGTGCAACTGGTGCGGCCGATCTCCATCCCATAGTGCAGTTCCTTTATTCGATTCTCGAGATCACCTCGTTGACAGTAGACCTCCTCGTAGAGCCACTGCGGACTCTGCGTCATGTTGGTCACCACGAAGCGCGGATTGTCTTTCGGTTTCTTACCCTCCGCTCGCACCACCTCGGCTTTGTAAATGACGCGACGTTTCCACGGCCAGGTCTTGCGCGTCCGGTACTGACACTCGCCGTAAACATGCTCGGTTTGCTGCGAGCTCTCCGAAGCACGCCGGGCCTGTTTCATGGCCGACTCCGCTTTGCGCTCCAACACCGCATTGGACGCGAAATTGACGAGGTATTCCACTTTCGGCTCGCAATCCAGAAAATACAAAACTTCCGGCGCCGCAAAACCTCCATCCAAACGCACCCGGATCTTGGCTTTCGGAAAAGCTTCCCTCAGCCGTTGGATCAGACGGCGCAGGATGCCCACTGCTCCTGCCGAGCCGGGGGCGTTCCCCGGACGCAACACCGCTGTGACCAGATACTGCTCGGCCTCTTGGTCAAAAGTCAGGAACCCAACCATCGGCAGGTAGCAGTAGCTGTCATAGTGCCAATTAAAAAAGCTCAATTGTTGAGCGCCATGTGTGGGATCGTCGGTGGGATCCAGATCGATGGTGATCAGACGGGCGCGACCCTTCAGTCGTTTACGATGTCGTTCAATCACCGTGTCGGCCAATGCTTCGGCCATACGAAACAACTCTTTACGACCCACACTATTTTCAAAACGTGAGAGGGTAGGCTGCGAGGCTAAATCTTCTCCTTCCACGGGATCACGACCGACCAATAGTTTGTGCACCGGGTCGGAAGCCAGCCTTGCGGCATCGTTGGCATCTTCGTAGCCGCAGGCGATGGCCATGATGCGCTGCGTGAGGAGCTCCTCGAGTTCGTGGTCGACCTTGACCGCCTGCCGCTGGTCTTTGAGACAAGCCGCCAACGCGGCCGTTAGACCTAACCCTCGGTCGGCAGCTTTGAGTAACACCGCTCCCCCATCGGAGCTGCCTTGTGATTGATCGAACTGGGCGACTACCGGCCGCTTAAAAATTCCTGGGAAGAGAACAGACTGTGTCGTGGTATGCTCGGGCACGAAAGCCTCCGGATTGGTCTCAAAACCGCCTAGACAACGGCTTTGTACCATGAACGAGGCTTTTCGTGTTTAAAAACGTGAATTATTCAGGCTAGACGAGAGCTGGCCTATGCGGCGCCAAGGATTGAAAGGGAGAACAAACGTGAAAGTGAAAGTATCCGGATATCTATTCGTGGCTGGATGTTGTTTGACGCTGGCGCTGCCTTTTGCGGCCCAGGACAAGAATCTAGCACTGACGCCGCCCATGGGCTGGAACAGTTGGAATCATTTCGCCGCGAAGGTTGACGACAAGGCAGCGCGCACGGCGGCTGACGCCATGGTCGCCAGCGGGATGAAGGACGCCGGATATGTCTACATCAATATTGACGACACATGGGAAGCGAAGCGCGATACGCAGGGAGTGATCCAGCCGAATGAGAAATTCCCAGACATGAAATCTCTTGCGGACTATGTCCACAGCAATGGATTGAAACTGGCATCTACTCGTCTCCTGCGGCGAAGACCTGCGCCGGCTTTGAAGGCAGCCTGGGCCATGGGGAACAGGACGCCCAGACTTATGCGAAATGGGGGATCGACTATCTGAAGTACGACTGGTGCAAGTCGGGCGGCAGTCTTGATGAAATGAAAATTGCTTACACCAAAATGCGCGATGCCCTCAAGAAGACAGGGCGCCCCATCGTTCTGAGCCTTTGCCAGTATGGCTGGAACAAGGTTTGGGTCTGGGGTGAATCCGTCGGCGGCAATCTGTGGCGCACCACTGGCGACATCACCGACGATTACCGGGGTGATGGCGGAAATTGGATTCAATCAGAACGGCCTGGAGAAATATGCTGGCCCGGGCCATTGGAATGACCCCGACATGCTCGAGGTTGGCAACGGAGGCATGAATGACGACGAGTACCGCACGCACATGAGCCTTTGGGCCATCCTCGCCGCTCCGTTGATTGCCGGAAACGATCTCTCCAAGATGACGCCATATACCGTCGAACTGCTGACGAATCGAGAAGTCCTCGCCGTTGACCAGGATTCGTTGGGCAGGCAGGGTTACCGGATCGCTCAGGAAGGTCCATTTGAAGTCTGGATGAAGCCAATGGGTGATGGCAGCAAAGTCGTCGGCTTGTTTAACCGGCAGCGATTCGCCGAAGAGATGGCCGTCGATTTTTCGCAGATCGGTATCACTTCCGAAGCGATCGTCCATGATCTTTGGCTAAAGAAGGATGTCGGGACCTTCAAGGACAAATTCAGCGCGTTTGTGCCAAGGCATGGCGTCGTACTCGTTCGGATCAAAGCAAAGTGATGAAACGCTCTTTGCGGAAAGAGCGCAAAAGAGTGAGCCGAGAGCGCGGCCGGAAACGCGAAACGGAGCACTTTGCAAATCGATCCTAGTCACACCCCGTTTCGAGGTGGCTCTGAACAAGCTCAACAGCGAGGCTGAAGTCCTGAGTTGGAGGGTTGCCGGTTTTCGAGAGCCTGCGTCTGGCGGACAACGCCCGTGGATTCACGGACAACGAGCTCGGGATCAATCAGGATTTCTTGCCCGCTCAATCGGTCAGAGGCCTGATCAGGAACGAGATTGCCAAAAATGGTTTGACCGATTCGTTCACGAGGGATATGAACCGTAGTGAGCGCCGGCGAGCAAAACTCTGCCAGCTTGATGTTGTCGAACCCGGTCACGGACACATCCTCCGGCACACGGATTCCTTGGTCGCGCAGATGGCGAAGAACCCCTACTGCCATAAAGTCGTTGACGCAAAGGATGGCCGTCGGTTGAAAGCCAGACGAAAGTAATTCTCGCGCTGCTTGACGTCCGCCCTCCAATCCGTCAGCCGCCGCGACAATTTGCCCTTCAGTGCTTGGAGAAAAGCGAGCGACTGTTTCCAGGAAAGTCTTCCTGCGCTCGCTGATGGGGCCCAAAGTCGAATGATGGCCCAAGAAAGCCATCCGTGTATGGCCGAGCGAGTGCAGATACTCCACGATCTTCTTCATGCCTTTTCGATAGTCGACGCGCACGTTTGTGATGTTTTTTTGTGGCGTTCCGACATCATAAAAGACAATGGGAATCTTGCTGTCGGTGAGCATCTGCATGAGGTGCGAATCCATCTCGGAGACGATGGCCGCGAGGCCCGCTACACGCCAGCCAATCATCAACCGCACGCTGGAAACGAGCTGCTCGGAGCTATAGTCGGTGTTGGCGACAACTACTTCGTAGCCTCGCGCGTGAGCTGCAGACTCAAGTGCGCGGTAGATATCGAAGAAAAAGGGATTCTCCATGTTGGACACGAGAATTCCCAGGGTGCGGCTCTTGCCCCTGGCCAAAGATCGCGCATGGAGATTGGGATGATATTTCAATTCCTCCGCGGCTCTGAGGACACGTGCTCGAGTCGAGTTCTTAACCATGTTTAGGTTATTAAGCACGCGGGAAACCGTGGCCGTTGAAACGCCCGCCCTCTTGGCAACTGCATCCAGGTTTCGTAGATCGGCATTCTTGGCTTGCAACATGATCTCCCAGAGGTTTGCGCAGGCTCGATTCTAGCGGGATGCGCACGCTTACTCAAGCGGAGTGCCGGCACACCACGATCGTGCCCCTAAGGATGCCATCCGGGGCAGCGATTCGCAAGCGCTTGCAATAGATGGCTTGCGCGCTCTGTTGATACTCCGTTTTTTCTTGACAGCCAGGGAGGCATGGGAATACCGTGCGTATGTAAGCGGTTACATTCGACCGGCTCGACGTTATAGTTCGTCCGCAAGCAGCCCGTCCATCGAGACTGAAATGACATTTCCCTTTTTTCTCTTTCAGCTGTATTCAGCAACACTGCTGCTCTCTGTCGGATTCATAAATGCCCTCATCATCCTCCTCTATTTCCTAATCTTCTTGTCGATCGGTTTTTATCCGAAGAGCTACACTAAGAGCGGGAAGGGTTTGCTTTTCCTCGCGTGTCCAAACATGTTGATCCTCAGCGGCGTTTATACCTACCAGTATTTCCCGCAGGAAGTAGGTTCATGAGCGCAAGAGCAAAACGCAAGATGACGCTCGGAATGATGGTAGGAAATCGCGGATTTTTCCCCGATCATTTGGCGCGCGCCGGCCACCAGGAGATGAAGGCAGCACTGGAAACGGCGGGCGTTGACGTCATCGCACTGACGGAAGCAGAATCAAAATTTGGCGCGGTGGAGACGCGGCAGGAAGCAGCGCGGTGCGCTGCGCTCTTCGCAGGGCATCGTGAAGCAATCGACGGAATAGTTGTCACCCTGCCCAATTTTGGCGATGAACGAGCCATCGCCGAAGCGCTGCGCCTAGCCGGCCTGCATGTGCCGGTCCTGATCCAGGCGACGCCCGATACCCCCTCGCGCATGACCATTCGCGATCGGCGCGACAGTTTTTGCGGCAAAATGTCGGCCTGCAACAATCTTTCGCAATACGGCATCCCATACTCGCTGACAACCCTTCATACCGAACAGCCGCAGTCGGACACCTTCCGCAAGGATATCGAATGGTTTCTCGGGGTCTGCCGGGTTGTGAAAGGACTGCGCCGGCTGCGGATTGGCGCCATCGGCGCACGCCCCGCAGCTTTCAACACCGTTCGCTATAGCGAAAAGATCCTGGAAGCCAATGGCATCTCGGTGGAAACGATCGATCTCTCCGAGGTTCTCGGCCGCATTGAGCGCGTGAAGAATGATGCTTCCGATGCACAGCAGAAACTCGCTTCTAGCCGCCGGTACGTCTCCACGCAGGGAATTCCGGACGGCGCGCTGCTCAAGATGGCCAAGCTCGGCGCGGTCATTGATGGCTGGATGAAAGAAACCGAAGTGACCATCAGCGCAATTCAGTGCTGGACTTCGCTCGAGGAGTACTTCGGCGTCGTGCCTTGCACGGTTATGAGCATGATGAGCAATGACGGTCTTTCCAGCGCCTGCGAAGTGGATATCGCCGGTGTTGTCGGAATGCATGCGCTGCAGCTGGCTTCCGAGACTCCCAGTGCGCTGCTCGATTGGAACAACAACTACGCCGATGACCCCGACAAAGCAGTTTGCTTTCACTGCAGCAATCTTCCGAAGCATTTCTTCAAAGACGTTCGAATGGATTTTCAGGAAATCATCGCGGGCACGGTCGGCAAGGAGAATACCTTTGGAACCTGCGTCGGCCAGGTGAAAGCCGGCCCGATGAGCTTTGCGCGTTTTTCGACGGATGACCGGCAGGGGAAAATCCGTGGTTACCTGGGCGAAGGCGTGTTTACCGACGACCCGCTCGAAACCTTCGGCGGCGCCGGGGTGGTACGCATTCCCTTCCTGCAAAAACTTCTTCGCCACATCTGCGAGAACGGATTCGAGCATCACGTTGCGGCGAATTTCTCCACGGTCGCCTCCGCCGTCCACGAAGCCACTACCCGCTACCTCGGCTGGGACGTCCACTGGCATAGGCCATGAGCGGCCTCGCCGCGGATGTCCATTGTGGAACATTAAGCGACCGTGTATCGATGTCCGACAATCCACGCGGGCGCCTGGTTCCGGTGCCACAGACTATCTGCTGCATCGCGGGACGACCACCCGAATTACGCAACCCAGAGTCGAGAAAACGGCGAGGCCTTAGCGGGATCGAGCGTTTGGTTTCGAGAAAGCAAGGAGGTAATCACCATGAAAAAAATTCGGCGTCTGACGCGCAGAAACCTGCTCAAGAACCTTTCAATTGCCGCTGGAGCTTCAGTCTTGCCTGGCGGCGCCCTTGCGCTCCCGCGATTCTTCTCCCCTGCAAATCGCCGCGGTGAAATTCTCCTGCCGGGGAAAACAGAGGCGGTGCCGTTGAAACTGCAGCCTTTCCCAATGACGCGAGTTCATCTCCGCGCTGGCATCTTTCAAAATGGAATGGAAATCAATCGGAGCTACCTCCACTCCCTCCCTAACGACCGGCTTCTGCATATGTTTCGCGTGACGGCTGGCATCGCTTCCTCTGCCGATCCCGTGGGCGGTTGGGAAGAGCCCAAGAGCGAATTGCGCGGACATTTTACCGGAGGTCACTATCTCTCGGCCTGTGCGTTGAACTATTCCAGCAGTGGCGATGAGGAACTCAAGTCCAAAGCCAACGCCCTGGTGGCGGAGCTGGCGAAATGTCAGAAGGCAACGAGTGCGGACGGTTACCTCGGCGCGTATCCCACAGAATTCTACGATCGCTTGCGGGATCACAAGAAGGTTTGGGCTCCCTTCTACACGTACCACAAGATTATGGTCGGCCATCTGGACATGTATCTCCATTGCGGTAATGAGCAGGCGCTCGACACTGCGGAAAACATGGCCGGTTGGGTCGGAAAATATCTGAAGCCGATCGGTGACGACCAATGGTCGAAGATGCAAATGGTTGAACACGGCGGCATGAACGAAGCGCTGTTCAACCTTTATGCGGTCACTGGTAAGGAACAGTACCTGGCGCTCGCGCGCCGCTTCGACCATAAGCGGTTCTTCGATCCTCTCGCGGGACATCGTGACGAGCTCAAGGGCCTGCACACGAACACCAACATTCCCAAAGTCATCGGGGCGGCTCGTGGCTACGAGCTCACTGGCGACCAGCGCTATCGTGAGATTGCCGATTATTTCTGGCATGAGATCACTGCGCAGCGCACCTACTGTACAGGCGGCACCAGCAATGACGAGGGGTGGCGCAACGAACCTGGAAGACTTGCTTCGGAGCTGGGACCAGCCGCGGAGGAATGCTGCTGCGGCTACAACATGCTCAAGCTGACGCGCCACGTCTTCGGGTGGACCGGTGAGCCCCAGGCCATGGACTACTACGAGCGCACGCTCTTCAACAGCCGCCTCGGCACGCAGGATCGTGACGGCATGTTGATGTACTACCTGCCTCTTCAGCCGGGCATGTGGAAGACTTTCGGTACGCCCTTTGACTCATTCTGGTGTTGCACGGGGACGGGTGTGGAGGAATTCGCCAAATCGAACGACACGATTTATTTCCACGACGCCCAAGGCATTTACGTCAATCTCTTCATCGCCTCCGAAGTGAACTGGCCGGAAAAAAAGATAAGGCTGGTGCAGGATACGAACTTCCCTGAAGAAACAGGGACGACCCTCACCATGAAGACTCGGGCGCCCGTGCAAATGCCTTTGCACATCCGCGTTCCTTACTGGACAGGCCAGGGGTTTGCCGTCAGTGTGAATGGGAAGAAGCAGGAAGTTTCCGCCACTCCCAGCACATACGTCACGCTAGACCGTCAATGGAAAGATGGGGACAAAATAGAAGTCAGCCTGCCGATGAAATTGCACGTCGCTCCGATTCCGGACGACGCTAGTCTTCAGGCGATGATGTACGGTCCTCTGGTCCTTGCCGGACGTTTGGGAACAGCTGATCTTTCGAAGGGTCTGATCTACGGCCCGTCGGCTCCCGACGAGAAGAAAACAATTCCCGTACCGGAGATCGCGGCGTCTCGTAAAGATCCCACAGGCTGGGTCGAACCTGCCAAGGACGAGCGTCTCGCCTTCCGCACGGTGGGTCAGTCTGAAAACCTCGCTATGATCCCTTTGTATAAACTCTTCAATGAACGATACACCGTCTACTGGAGGGTGCACGGCAAGACGGCGTAGCTGCTTAGCATTCCGACTTCACGGACAACTCGTGCGTCCTGCGCACAGAAGGGACACTATGGATTTAAAGTTATCTCGTCGGCAGTTTGTCGGGAGCACTACGGCACTCTCGCTCATGGCAATCATTCCCAGGGGCTTGCTCGCGGCTTCGTCGTCAGCGCAGAAGGTGGTCGTGCGATCAGACGCGGAGATTGGGGCCGTCCGGCCAGAATTTCACGGACACTTCGCAGAGCATCTGGGGGCTTGCGTGTATGGCGGTTTGTGGGTCGGGAAGAAATCGCCCATTCCCAATATCGACGGATACAGAAAGCAGGCTGTCGAGTACCTCAAAGAACTTGGTGTGCCGGTGTTGCGCTGGCCGGGAGGATGTTATGCCGACGATTACCACTGGCGCGACGGCGTCGGCCCAGCGGAGCAGCGCCCCAAGCGAGTGAACATTCATTGGGGAGGTTATATTGAGGATGGGAGTTTCGGTACACATGAATTCATCGAGTTGTGCCGCTTGCTGGGCGCCGAGCCGTATCTGGCCGGCAACGTCGGCAGCGGTTCTCCGCGCGAGTTGCGCGATTGGATCGAGTACTGCAATATGCCGTCGGGAAGTACCCTTGCGGAAGAGCGCATAAAGAACGGTGCTGCCGAACCTTTCCGCGTGCGCTACTGGGGCGTCGGCAATGAAAACTGGGGATGCGGCGGATGGATGCGTCCCGAAGTCTACGCCAATCTGTACCGGCAATTCTCCGTGTACATTCGCGAATACGGCGGCACCGAGCCGTTTCTCGTAGCCAGCGGTCCCAACGGAAACGATCGGCGTTGGACGCGCGGTTTCATGGACACGCTCGACGGCGGCGTTCCGGGCGGTCTTTCCATGCATTATTACGAAGGCGGCCCAGACCGTTCGACGGAATTCAGCGCCGACCACATGAGTCAGCAACTGTCGATATTTAAAAAAGTGGAAGATGCCGTTGTGGAACAACGAGCAATCCTTGACGGTTACCGCGACGGACGCAAAGTGGGTTTAATCCTGGACGAATGGGGCGTGTGGGACAAAATCCCAGAAGCAGATGAGAAGCGCTACGGGAAACTCTGGATGCAGAGCACGATGCGCAGCGCCGTGGCAGCCGGTCTGGGCCTGAATATTTTCAACCGCCTGGCGGACAAGCTCTTCATGTGCAACATCGCCCAGATCGTAAACGTGCTGCAATCCCTCCTGCTCACTGACGGCCCCGAGGGCAAGTCCTGCATTCGAACCACGACCTATCACGCCTTTGCTCTTTTCAAGCCACACCGTTCCAAAACGGCCGTGCGGGTGGAGACGCAAGATGCGTCTCCGCTTGGCGTTTCCGTCTCGGCTTCAAAAGCGGAGAAGGAACTGGTGATCACTTTTGTGAATCCGCGTCACGATGCCGATGTCGAGATCGACTGCACGGTTCAAGGAAGTAGCGCGAGAGAAGGGAAGGCTCAGATTCTTCACGATTCGGATTGGAACGCCTGCAACACCTTCGAGAATCCAAACCGCGTGGTTCTCCAGCCGCACCCGGTAACAGTGGAAGGAGCCAGGCTGCGGATGGGACTCCCACGGTTATCGGTAGCGACCGTCACTCTTAGAACAGAATAGAACGTAGGTCATAAATGTATGAGGGTGTTTGAAACCCCTGAGATGTCCCCCCAAGGAACTCCAAACCACTTATGAGATGACTTGTGGTTGGTCGCGATGCGAAAGTACTGCATTACGGTCAAGAGACCAGAGGCCGTCCCAATGTTAGAGGTGATTCTCGTGGTGGATATACTAGATGCTGCGAGCCGTGCACCTCACCACCCAGGAAGTTTCCGGTGATCTCCAGACGACGATTCTTGAAGACTGCAGGCATGGCTCTTGTGGGTTCGAGCGCAAGTTTCCGAGGCGGGGCTGCAGTCAACCCGGTGAGATATGTCGACGTTGCGAGTTCCGCGGGCATTTCCTTCCAACATGACAACGCCGCATCCCCCGAAAAATACCTGATTGAAACGATGGGTTCGGGCTGCGGATGGATCGATTACGATCAGAATGGTTTGCTCGACCTTTATCTTGTCAATGGAGCATCCACGCGGCTGTACACGCCCAAACACGCACTGCGGAGCGCCTTCTATCGCAACAACGGAGATGGAACGTTTACAGATGTAACGATAAAGGCTGGTGTGGCCGCGGAAGGTCTGTTTGGAATGGGAGTTGCCGTGGGCGACTACGACAACGATGGGTTCCCTGATCTACTCGTTCTCGGCTACGAACGGGGCATCCTCTACCATAACAATGGAGACGGCACGTTCACGGATGTGACTAACCGCGCTGGGGTTGGGAATGTCGGGAAATGGGGTTCGAGTGCAGCATGGTTTGATTACGACAACGATGGCCTGCTGGACCTGGTGATCGCCAACTACGTGGATTGGTCACCGGAGCGGAATTTCTGGTGCGGCGACAAAGGACCTGGATTGAGAAGTTATTGCCACCCGGACGTGTATCACGGCGAGCCGCCAACGCTATATCACAATAACGGCGACGGCACGTTTACCGACGTCAGCAAGCGCTCAGGGGTGGGAAGCAAGCCGGGGAACGGGTTGGGTGTGGTCACCTTTGACTATGACAATGATGGGTGGCAGGACATTTTTATCGCCAACGATCACATGCCGAATTATTTGTTCCACAACAATCGCGACGGCACATTTCGAGAGGTAGGATACTCGGCGGGCGTGGCGGTCGGCATCGATGGGCAGTTCGAAGCGGGTATGGGAACGGACGCCGCCGATACAACCGGGAGCGGCCGGCTCGATCTAATAGTCACGCACCTGGATTATGACAACGATGGCATGCGCGATCTGTTCATAGCCAATGGACACGTTTTAGACAACATTCATCGCTACCGCGCCGAGACAACCTACGCGGAAGCGAAGCTTATGTTCCGGAACACCGGGCATGGAATATTCCAGAACGTGAGCGAGCAGTTGGGATCGGATTTCCGGCTCCCGCGCGTGAGCCGGGGCGCTGCCATCGCCGATTTTGACAACGATGGAGACCTCGACATCCTAGTGAGCAACAATGGGCAGTCTCCGCAATTGCTGCGCAACGATGGCGGCAACGCCAATCATTGGCTCCAGATTTTTCTGATTGGCACGCGCTCAAACCGAGACGGCATCGGAGCGCGCGTGAAAGTTACGTCCGGCGACTTGGTTCTGTACGACGAAAGAAAAGGCGGGATGAGCTATCAATCGGCACAGGATCCTCGGCTTCATTTCGGGGTTGGTCAGCGCACACGAGTGGATATGGTGGAAATCAGGTGGCCAAGCGGCGAGCTGACAGAACTCAGGAACTTGAAGTGCGATCAGATTCTTGCCGTCAAAGAAGGAACAGGATTAGTTGACCGGCCCTCTCCTCTTGTCATTCCCAAGATGCGCTGACTGAGAGCCGGAAAAACGGGAATGATGCGCATTTCAGGCTCTTACGGTTTCTCCTGCCCTCGGTCGATTCTCGATGCGCCTGGTATTGCCTTGGCGTCACCCGGAGCTGACCTAATCCTCCGGACTTGTTCCTCGTTGAGCTTCACCAGGGTCGCTAACATGGCTTGTGCTTGCTCAGGCTGGCCACGCTTCCGGTACGCCGCCGCCAAGAGCGAAAAAACAGAAGTATTGCGCGGAGACAATTGCCTGCCGATTTCCAAGTGTTCGATGGCACGGTCCAGGCGCTCATCCAGGAGGTAGACATGGCCGAGGCCGATCTGTGAACTAGCGTAAGTCGGCTTCGCGGCCACCGACCTTTCAAGCGCGTCCTGTGCTTCCTTGAACTCTGGCTGGCCAGGACTCGCGCCAGCTCGAATCAGCGCTTCCCCAAGGATTGCCAGAAGTTGATAGTCTTGAATACCCTCGGCGTTGGCGGCTCGCGTCACGCGGATCGCTCCTGCAAGGTTTCCGGTAAATAGATTTTCCTGCGCAACCGCAAGGTATCCGATCTCGGAGCGCGGAGCCAGCCGCGCTGCTAGCTCGAAGTCCCCCTTCGCGCCGTCAACATCATCGAGCAGCGAAAACAGGTAGCCCCGCTCATAGTGCAGTCGCGCAGAGTTCGGAAGATGCCGGAGTCCGAGGTCAACGACTTGTAAGCTGAGAGAATAGGATTGGCGGTTCTGGAAGGCAGCCGCGACAAACAGGTAGAGCTTTTCGTCATTTGGAGCCAAACGTTGCGCTTTATGAAGGGCATCGAAGGCTTGATCCACTTGATCGTTGCCGGCATACGCTTGGGCGAGCAGGTTCTCGACACCGGCTCCTTCATTGCCACTTTCGCGCAAGTCGGTCAAGACCGGTATGGCGCTCCGGAATTGTCCGGTGCCAATAAAACAAAGTGCAAGGTTGAATTCGACCGCGTAGTTATCTGCAACGTGTCCTCGCGCTGCCAGAAAATGCGGAATCGCCTCTGCGAAATGACCGCTACGCGTCAACCCTATCCCCGTCTGCATCTCTTCCTCAGCTTGCGCCCCGCCACTTGTTGCCGTCTGATCCGCATCCATCGGTTTTCCGGCAGACTCCGATTGAATTTTGCTTATCCCCAGCCGGCTGAACATCACGACTGCCATCGCAAGCAGAGTCGCTAAACGGCGCACCATGCCCATACATTCACCGAGTGCAGCCAGGCGGGAGGATGCCTGCCGGATACTTGCCCGCCTTGAACTCGGCCAGGTTCTTTTGTTGCTGGTCGAGCGATGGAACACAGAAATCCGCCCTCAGATGGTCTGGAATTAGAGTGCGATTATACGGCTCCTGCGTGACCGGAGAGTCGTCTTTCGAATGGTATTGCGTGCCGAAAACTTGTGACTGACTAATAGAGTTTAGGTACCTGTCGAGCGTCGCTGCGGAAATCCAAAGACTTTTGGAGTCGCCCTTCTGCACCGCGACTGTCGCCAGAACATGCGCGAGGAGGTAATCGTCCGGCGTTTGGCCATGCTGATAAATAAAAGCTGCGTCGTGAAAGTCTTCCGCGGTTTGCAAGGCGCCAGCCGATAACAACTCGTGGATACGCGTACGGCGGGTGAGATCCCGCTGTTCGATTTTGTCCCACGGCAGCGACTCTCCGCCGACACCACGGTCCTTTTGGTCTTCAAGATAGAGTTCGTGGACTTCGCGGGAGATTGCGGAATTCTGTCGAGCAAAGGCTCCTACAGCAGCATTGGCGGCAAGAAAACAGATCCATATCGTGGCTTTCATTGGATCTCCTGAATTTCAGTACAGTGTAGCCCTTGTCCCCATGGCGAAAGGGATCGTCAAGTCCATTTCCCTTGCCCTTCTACAATTGTAATGTAGCGATCGATGGGCAGATCGGTGAATCGCTCAGTCTTCCCGCTTGGATTTGGCCACTTCACTTCCATCCAGTCAATCTTGGTTCGTTGGCCCAGCCCCAGAACGATTCGAGGGTCATGGGCAGAGAGGTAGCTACCCCCACCTACCTTCCAGTGACGGCGAAGAAGATCGCCGGACTTATAAACCACTCTTGCCCCAATAGCGTCTATGTTTGCTTTGCGGCCGATCAATCGCACACCGAGCCAATGATTCCGCCGGCCCGCGTAGTTGCGCAGCAGCAGAGGCGCTCCGTCATTCTGCGTCACCAACACGTCAACCGAACCATCGTTATCGAAGTCTCCGAGAGCCAATCCGCGGCCCGCCAATTTCTTTGAAAAAATTGATCCGCTCTCGGCGCTTACATTCTTAAGGCCCGAGCCGCTGTTTCGAATCAAAACCATTGGCTCCCGATAAGTCACATCCTCCATTCGCTTTTCCACCATAGTATCGGGGTGCCCGTTGCAGAGCAGTAAGTCCAGATTACCGTCATTGTCATAATCGAAAAACTTCAGTCCCCAGCCACTGAGCCGGCTGGTCCAGGCATCGATGCCAGTCCGAATCGCCACGTCAGTAAACGACTCATCTTTGTTGTTGTGAAAGAGCGCGAAAGACTCGTGATCCACATTTGCGACGAAAAGATCGAGGCAACCATCCTGATCATAGTCCCCTGCATCGACTCCCATCCCCGATCGAGCGAGGCCAAACGAGTTGTATCCCACTCCCGCGAGCGCACCAATCTCTTCAAATCGGCCCTTGCCGCGGTTGGCGAACAGGAAATTCGCAACCGTGTCATTGCTGACGAAAAGGTCCATCCATCCATCGTTATTGACATCCGCCGCGACCACGCCCCAACCCTTTGCGGGAGAGCCGGCGATGTCGGATTCCTTGCTAACGTCGGTGAATGTGCCGTCGCCGTTGTTGTGGAAGAGCCAGCAAGGCATCGCTTTGTACGGAGTCGGTTTGCAGTACCACCGCGCGTTAGTTGGCCCATAACCGCAGAAAATGTTCTTTGACTTGTCGAAGTCCACGAAGCGGCAGACAAATAAGTCCAGGCGTCCATCGTTGTCGTAATCGAACCACACCGCGCTCGTGCCCCAGCCCTGTGCGCCGACGCCGGCCTTCGCGGTAACATCGGTGAACGTGCCGTCCCCATTGTTATGATAGAGGATGCTGTGCGGATACTGCGTCACGTAGAGATCTGGCCAGCCGTCGCCATCGTAATCACCGACTGTGACACCCATGCCGTAGGCGTTCCCAGGCACACCAGCTTTCTGCGTCACCTCCGTGAATGTGCCGTCGCGGTTGTTGCGATACAGTGCGTTGCGGAGTAGAGCGGCCGGTTTATAGAAATCGCATGCTCCGCTATTCACAAGGTAGATGTCCATCCACCCGTCGTTGTCGTAGTCGAGGAACGCGCAGCCAGGGCCTACGGTCTCCGGCAAGTACATTTCCGGCGACTGACCACTTACATGAACCCAGGAGATACCACTGGCTGTGGGCGGAACTTCTTCAAACGCGGCAAAGGAATCCGTGCCAGCTGCGCCGCCTGCAGCTGGGTTCATGCGGCCGAGCGCGGTACTCATCCCAGACCAGCCGAGAATCTGAAGGATGCGTCGCCGAGAAATCATCTGACGCCATCGCGTTTGTTCGCCTGGTTTACTTTGCAGTGCAGCATCGCGGGCCCCGGCTACGGCCGGACCCCGCCCGGATTCTTTTCGGAGATTTGCCGTTGAATGGCCATCTCGCGCACAGCGTCCTCTTTACGTCCCGTGCGTGCGTACGCCATGGAAAGCTGGTAGTGGCCCGCGGCATCCGCCGGCAGCATCTTCACGTAGCGCTCCAGAGGGGCAACGGCCTCCGGAAAGCGTTCGGCAGAATTCAGGGACATGCCGAGGGCGAGATAAGCTTCGGCAAAACCCGCATCTAGCTTGGACGCATTCGTGAAGTGAGAAATCGCTTGATCCCACTCCCCCACGCGGCGCGCAAGTTCCCCGAGCCAGAACTCCGGGGCAGCGTTGCTTGGATCGATCTTGAGTTCCTCTTGAAATTCTTTTCGGGCTTCTTCGATGTTGGCCGTAGACTCCGTCTTCGAGAGTGCCACGCGCCCGAGCCGGTAATGAATCCCCGGCAGTTTGGGGTTCTGTTCGAGAATCTTTCGATACTCATTTCCGGCGGCCTCCCAGTTCTCCTTCGACTCGAGGGATTCCGCCTCAAGTTCGTGGGCCTGGTAGGAAGTAGGAGCGACGGCAGTCATTTCCTGAGCCGCGCGCGTGGCAAGCTGCGAGAAGTAGTGCGTCATAATGTAAAGGACTTCAGGGTCCTTCGGAAAGTGGCGCTTAAGGACCCACAGCGCATTAACGGCCGTCTGCGCTTGATCGAGGCTCATCGCGCACCGCGCCGTCGCCATCGCCACCCGGTATTCCAATTGTTTGTCCGATGCTTGCGCCATCGATTTCTTCAGCACCGGGAGGGCTTCCTGGCAGCGTCCTTTCGCGGCTAGATCAATGGCATGGTCAACGGCGGTAGAAGAAGCCGCAGCCTGCGATGATTTCACGGGAACTTGGGCGAAGAGAGGTGCCGCCGCGAGAATTGCTCCCAACAGACCCGCAAAGCCAAGATAAAGTCTCTTAGACATGAACGCGCATCACCATAAATCTGCGAGATGAATGAAGTATATCGCGATCCGAAGTCAGAGAATTGGATTTCGCCAGAAGTCGCCCGAATTGATCCCCATCTCCTTCGATTAGGACTAACGCCCTCCGATAATCGGTGTTAAGACTTCCGGAAAAGCCAGCCCGACAACTCGCGGTGAATAGCGCCCGCGAATCAACGAACGAAAAGGACAAAGGAGGCATTCACTCGCATCCCCGGGGTGTGGGGGATAAACTCGCCAAGTGAATGCCTCCGCAGGACGGCCAGGAGCCGCCCTATCTGGGATTAAAACGAAATGTTCGCGCGCAGTTCTAACACTCGCGCGCCATTGTTAATACCCGAGGGTACGTTTGTGAAATTCCGTATGCCTGTGGTCCCGAAACCGGAAGAGTTAATGAAATTTCCAGAATTCCCCCAGTTTGGATGGTTAAACACGTTCAAGAACTCGGCCTGCAGCGAAAACCGAACCTTTTCCCCAAATGGAACGACTTTCGACAGCGACATATCGTCATTCCACAGGTGAGGCCCATACAGCCATGGATTAACTCCAAAAGTTCCAGGAGTCGTGTTTTGGCAGACACCCTTAAGGACCGAGTTACAAGTACCTGAGCCACTGCCGAACATCGAAGGATTGATGATGTCCTTAATCGTGCAAGGTTGGCCCGCGGGGCACTGACTTGCGGCTGGTGTGAAAACGCCAACCGCATGCTGCAACTGCGAGGCAGTGACGCCACTCAAGTTTAGGCCACCATCCCCGTAGTCGTTGAACGTGTTGTAACCTCCAAACAACTGGAAGGGGAATCCGGTCTCGTAGGCAAAGATTGTTCCCAGAGTCCATCCGCCCACAAGCTTATCAACCACGCCTGTGCGATTGAGAACCGGTTTGCCGTGTCCAAAGGGAAGCTCGAAGGTTCCGCTGGCGTGGATCACGTGCCGCAGGTCGAAGTTGGTGGGTCCGTAACTCTGTCTCAGGTTGCGGAGGGTGAACACGTTGACGGCGCCCAGCCACGCCGCTGCCGATCCTTGGTAGTTTTCCGGCTGCAGCCCTAGCGTATGGCTCCAAGTATAGTTCACATCGAACTGCATCCCGTGCCACTGCTTCTGCCGGAAGTCCACTTGGAGAGCGTGATAATTGCCGTATCCTCCTGCTTCCTGCAAACTTTGCGTCACCCCTCGAAAAGAAGCACCGAGCGGATTGACTTGAAAGAAGTTGAGCGGGTAAGCCCCGGCAAGTGCGCTGGCCGAGTAACCATAATTCATTACGCACGGGGACAGCGCTGACCCCACCATGTTACAAATGTAGGGAACGGTCCCGGAAGGGTACGCCAAGCGTGAAGCCAAGGTACCAGCTGCTCCCTGGTTCAGGTTCGCAATCATTCTGCCATTGGTATAATCCGCAAATGTTCCGGGTCCGCCTGCCTCCCTGTGCGGATCTCCTGAGGGCAACAGTGCGCCGAACGCCGCATCGAAAATGGGCAATGCCACCTGCCCCGGCAACCCTTGGTTGCCGAAACTGGGCGTCGAGGCGCAACTAGCGATGGCCATGCAGATCTTCAGGTTTGATTGCCCATTTGTGAATTCCTTGAGGAAACCGTTCTCGAAGATATTCACTTCATTGGGGTCAACTTGTATCCATTGATGTACGCTTCTATGCCCCAGATACCGCACTTCCAGGACGTTACTCGAGCCTAGTTGCCTCTGGATGCCGAGGTTCCACTCCTGAACGTAGGGCTGTTTGATGTGGGGATCGAAACCGGAAGCTCCCCAGTAATAGTTCCACGTGTAGACGCTTTCCGGTATGCTGGCTGCATAAGCTGAAGGCGATTTCAACAAGAGAGTGTCTGACAGCGGCTGTTGGTTAGGAACAAGCGTGAGGCTGCCGGGTGTGAAGGTGCCGGTCCCACCGCCGGTTACAGGCTGCAGCGAAAAGTTTTGGAAGAACGCCAAGCCATGATTTGAAGCGTTATTCCAGAAATACTGATAGGGCTCGGTGAAGCGCTTGATGTCAAATCCTGCGCGAATCACCGTGTTTCCTCCGTGGAACAGTTTTCCCAGAAGTCCTTCTGAATAGGCCGGATTCCAAGCCAGACCGATGGTCGGCTGTGGAGTTACGTTCCACGGTTTGTATTGATGGCTGCTTGCAACATACGCGGGGTTCGGATCCCCTGTCAGGGTCCCCGGTTTAAACAAATTACCCACACCCGAAGGGCCATATACGGCAGCCGCGTTGGCGCTATGGTAAGCACTAGTCAGGTCGTGGTTGTCCCCCGTAAAATCCCATCGAAGACCATAATTAAAAGTAAAGTGGGGAGTTACGCGGAAAGAATCCATCGCGTGAAGTCCCCAGGCTTTCGATAGTTCATCGAGGTTGTAAGCGGACCCGGGCTTCGTCGCGTACTGACCCGTCTTCGGATCATAGGGAAAACCGCTGCCGGTTGGGCCGATACCGGAAATTCTCCCTACGAGCGTCGCGTAGAGGTTTTCGGCCTCGCCCGTATCGCCGGCAGCGCCAAAATAGTTATCAAAGGCAGTGAGACTCGGGTCGCCGCTCGCAAGACCCAGGGCAATGTTTTGGATTCCGTCCGGCGGATTCCAGTAATGATCCTGCTCGCGGTAGAAGTCAAAGCCAAAGGTGACCGTGTGAACTTTGTGCACCCAGGTAGCGGTATCGGAGGCGTTTACTATAGGATAAAAAGTCGATACCGGCAGGTTAAACCCCTGGCCTGAGCAGCTCCCGAAGTTAGGAGGGCAAATCGGCCAGCTTACCTGTGGCAACGTATCCCAGATAGGTTTCGCTCCAAAGCCGTAGGCGTACCAATTGTAGTAGTAACCGCCTCGGAACTGGTTAATCAGAGTCGGCGTGACCGTCCAATTCAACCCAATCGAATTTATGTAATTCTTGGACTTATTTAACGCCGCCTGATTCGAGAAGTCCGGGCCCGGGAAAAGAGGAGCGGCCGCCCCAGGCTGATTGATTTTGGTGTCCTGAAACGAAAAATCGATGCGGAACTTCTGCGAAACGTTGTAATCCACGCGGAATGCTGGATAGTAGTGCGTTAGCGGAGAGCCAACCAGCCAGGTAAGCGTGTCGATGTTCGGATCCGTTGTCCCCTTGACCAGCACGCCTCCTGGCGTGCTCACGCTCTTGCTGATAAGAGCCTGTTGCGCTAGAAAGGCCTGGCATGGATTTGATGCACTGCTGCAGGTGGGCTGACCGGCGGGCTGCGCAACCTGTGTAAACAGATTCACCGTCGACCCCGGTTTCTCACCGTTCGGTCCCGTCTGCGTGTACGTGAAAATCCCTTGCTGTGCCAATGCTGACAGAACCGGCTGGCTCGTAGTGAAGCCCCCGGGCTGCTTGGACATCGCGAACGAGGCGAAGAAGAAGAGCTTGTCCTTAATAATGTGTCCGCCTACGCTGCCGCCAAAATCATTGAGGATGATTGGATTTCTGGGAAGGCCAATAGCATTATTATTCCAACTGTTGGCATTAAGCGCCGTATTGCGAAAATCTTCAAAGACTCGCCCGTGGTAATCGTTGCTGCCCCGGCGTGTGACGAAATTCACCTGCATGGCGGCCATTCCCATGCCCTGACTCAAATCCACCTGGCCTGTCTCTACGGTCATTTCCTGGATGCCTTCAAGGCGCGCTTCCAGCCCGGGTTGGACGTTGCCGCCAAACTTCATGCGGCTCGTCGAGGAAACGACCCCGTCAATGGTGTTGGTTTGTGCGATCACGGGGAGACCGTTCCAGGTGCCAAATCCACCTGAACCGGTGTATCCCGGTGTTAATTGCGCCAGCGAGCTAATGTCGCGGCTCTGCAAGGGAAGATCTTCGATTTGCTTCATGTCAATTGTCGAGCCGATAGCACTCGAAGTGACCTCAATCAGCGGCGTCGCGCTGGCATCCACCACCACCGTTTGCGTGGCCGCTCCTACCTTGAGTGTGACTTTGACGTCGGTGGTGCGGCCGGCCTGGACCACAACGGAATTAAAAACCTCATTCTCGAAACCAGCCTTCGAGACCGTAAGCCTGAACGTCCCTAATGGCAGGGTGACAAAGCTATAGCTTCCCACCTGCTGCGTTTCACCGTTGCGACTGTCGTTGGTGGCAACGTCTTGGAGCACGAGCTTTGCTCCTTGGACCACACCACCGGTCGAGTCCAAAACTGTAACGTTAACTGTCCCTTGGGAGCCCATCTGCGCCCAGGACGTGGGAGCGCCAAAGCTCAGAACCAATACAAACACCCCAAACGCACACAAAAACTGCTTCGAGGTAAACCAGCTCTTCGCCATTTTGTATCTCCCCCCTCACTTCTAGGACCGAAAGATCCGAAGACGAGAGGTCTTCGGATACAATATGCAATGTACGGCCTTATAGCCTACGCTTTTACGCTTGTCAAGAACTTTATGCAATCGCATACACGGTGACAATTTCTCCCCTTCAAGCGGGAAAGGCACACACTTTGAACCAGGCAACTTGAAATCTCCCGCAAGCGAGGTTGATTTAGTCAATGGATATCGAATTTCTTGGTCCGGAAGCGGCGATGCCGGAGATGGGCGCTCCCGCGCCTCACTCAGAGAAACAAGGCAAGGCCAATCGTGGATTGGGAGCCCTAGTGCAAGCGCTTGCAGTAGGCTCTCTGTCTTTCCTACTACCTAAATCCGGCGCATTCTGACGCCACGAGATCGCGCTGAAGAGCGATGAACCGAAATATCTTGCGCCGAAGTTGTCGAGACCGGATTCGGAGTCGCGTTCTTTGGAGGTGAATTTGTGTGTAGAAGTGCAGGAGCCGCTGCCAGTTTGTTCGCCGAAGGGGAGGTAGTCGAGCGAATCACAGACAGATTGCTTCAGCGCGGTCATTAGACACGTGGAACCTAGGTGGTCGTTGTGAATGAAGTAGGTGGTCCCGTTCTGCTATTGCGCTAGGAGTAGGTCTCTCAGGTAGGCGTAGCCAACGCTCCAGCCGGATCCGGTCATTTCCGCAAGGACATGGCCGGAGAGATCGTAGACGTAGTCGCGGGCTGCACCTGCGATCATCTTCGTGGCGCGTCGGCCTTCGGTGTAGTACTTGAATCCGTCGTGAATTTAGTTGTTTTCGTTCAAAAGTGGCCGAAAATCCAGCATTTCTCTTGAAAATGTTTGCATCAGTCGTTTGATTTTCACAAAAGTAGCTTCAGTCCTCCAGGGGTTTTAG
>Ga0193729_1000448_pt1 | contig 21364 bp, 20 predicted proteins | sample U1c2metaG_FD_143036 | JGI IMG/M metagenome (GOLD analysis project Ga0193729, IMG submission 143036) | Soil microbial communities from a riparian zone of the East river system, Colorado, United States - U1c2 | ecosystem: Environmental > Terrestrial > Soil > Riparian zone | place: USA: East River...
GCGACCCTTAGCCGGCGGGCCTCGCTGGAGCACGCGCCGGCTAAGGGTCGCCTAACTTCACTTTGGCGGCCCTAAGCCGATTCGTGGCCTAGTGTGTCGGGCGCGGACATGAGCACGCACACCGAGACAGCCCCGAAGCCGGCCCCCTCGAAGGACTCGTTGATCGCGCGGCTGATCCACCGCGCGGGCTTCGCCGACGAGCCCGAATTCATCCTGCGCGTGGTGCAGCCCGCGCTGGTCGGGCTGATCGACGGCACCGTGTCCTCGCTCGCGCCGATATTCGCCGCGGCGCTCGCCTCGAGCTCCCACACGGCTCTGCTCGTCGGTTTCTCGACCGCGCTGGGCGCGGGCGTGAGCATGGGCTGGTCGGAGGCGCTGTCGGACACCGGCGAGCAGACCGGTCGCGGCTCGGCGGTCGTGCGCGGCGCGATCACCGGGGGGATGACGGCGCTCGGCGGCCTGTTTCACACGCTGCCGTTCCTGATCTCGAACGTCAACAGGGCGCTGGTCGTCGCGGGGATCGTGGTCGCCGTCGAGTTGTTCGTGATTGCCTGGGTGCGCAACCGCTTCCTGGATGTCTCGATGCGCTCCTCGTTGCTCGTCGTGACGGTCGGCGGGGTCATCGTGCTGGCGATCGGCGTTGGCATCGGCTCTTCCTGATTTTTTTATGGGCCGGCCTGGCGGCCGGCTGGATAGGGTCGCGCGGGCCTGCACGATCGCTCTCAACTCTCCGGAGGGGCCCGAAAAACCCACTGGTACACTGGCTTTTTGCCACTTCGAGCCGATGGAAAGGAGGTCGATGAGATGCGTGCGGTCGATGCCGTGATGGAATGCCTGAAGGCGGAGGGCGTGGACGTCGTCTTCGGCCTCCCGGGCGGTGCCAACCTGCCGACATACGACGCTTTCGTGAACGGCGGCATCCGCCACATACTCGTGCGCCACGAGGCCGGCGGCGGGCACGCCGCCGAGGGTTACGCCAAGGCGACCGGCAAGGTCGGCGTCGCCTTCGCGACGAGCGGGCCCGGCGCGACGAACCTGATCACGCCGATCTGCGACGCGCTGATGGACTCGGTGCCGGTCGTCTTCATCACCGGCCAGGTGCGTACCGAACTGCTCGGGACGGACGGCTTTCAGGAGGCCGACACGATCGGCATCACGATGCCGGTCGTCAAGCACTCGTTCATGATCCAGAACCCGCAGGAGATCCCGCGGGCGATCCACGAGGCCTTCCACATCGCGCGCACGGGGCGCCCCGGCCCTGTGCTGGTCGACATCCCCCAGGACCTATCCCGGGCGGAGATCGACTACGAGCCGGTCACCGACGTGCGCCTTCCGGGCTACCAGCCGCGCGTCGAGGGCAACCAGAAGCAGATCCGCCAGGCGGCCAAGGCGCTGGCGGCCGCGCAGCGCCCGGTCATCTATGCAGGCGGAGGTGTCGTGAACGCGAACGCCTCGGCGGAGCTGGTCGAGTTCGCCACATGCGACCGCTTCCCGGTCACGTGCACGCTGATGGGCCTCGGCGGGTTCCCGGCGCCGCACGCGCAGTGGCTGGGAATGCTGGGAATGCACGGCACGCGCGCGGCGAACTACGCGATGGACGAGGCCGACCTGATCTGCGCGGTCGGCGCGCGCTTCGACGATCGCATCACGGGCAAGCTGTCCGAGTTCGCGCCGCGCGCGAAGTTCATCCACATCGACGTGGACCCTGCGGAGATCTCCAAGAACGTGCCGGCGCACATCCCGATCGTCGGCGACGCCAGGCACGTGCTCGCCAAGCTGCTGATCGAGTACCGCGCGATCGGGCCGGACCCGGAGCGCCTGGCGGCCTGGTGGAGTCGCATCGAGGGCTGGCGCGAGAAGTACCCGCTCGCCTACGAGGACAGCGTCGACACGGAGATCAAGCCGCAGTACATGATCCAGGCGCTGCACGAGGCGACCGGCGGCGAGGCGATCGTCACGAGCGACGTCGGCCAGCATCAGATGTGGGCCGCGCAGTACTACGACTTCCCCGAGCCGCGACGCTGGATCAACTCCGGCGGGCTGGGCACGATGGGCTTCGGCCTGCCGGCGGCGATGGGCGCCGCGGTGGGCTGCCCCGACCAGCTCGTGTGCTGCATCGCCGGCGACGGCTCGGTGCAGATGAACGCGCAGGAGCTGGCGACGTGCGCCCAGGAGCAGATACCGATCAAGGTGTTCATCATGAACAACGGCTACCTCGGGATGGTGCGGCAGTGGCAGGAGCTGTTCTGGGATGGCAAATACAGCCACGTGGACACCGGCGACTTCCCCGACTGGGTCAAGCTGGCCGAGGCCTACGGCGCGACCGGCATGCGCTTCGAGGACAAGACGACGCTCGTGCAGGACTTCAAGCGGGCGATCGAGACCCCGGGGCCGGTGCTCGTCGACGTCCGCGTGACGCGCGAGGAGAACACCTACCCGATGATCCCCGCCGGGCAAGCCGCCCGCGAGATGGTTGGGTGACTCTGATGGGCGAACCAGGGACGAAGGAGCCGCTCAGCCTCGAGGAGCTGGAAGCGTCGACGAACATGCGCACGGGCCGCAAGCACGTGCTGTCGATCCTGGTGGAAAACAAGTCCGGCGTGCTCACGCGGATCGCCGGCCTGTTCGCCAGGCGCGGCTTCAACATCGACACGCTGACCGTCGGACCGACCGACGACGAGCTCATCTCGCGCGTGACGCTGACGGTCGACGGCGCGCTGCATCCGATCGACCAGGTGACCAAGCAGTTGCACAAGCTGGTCAACGTGCTGAAGATCCGCGACCTCGAGCCGGCCGACACGGTCGCGCGCGAGCTCGCGCTGTTCAAGGTCTCCGCCGACGGAGTGCAGCGCGGCGAGCTGATGCAGATCGCGGAGATCTTTCGCGGCAAGGTCGTCGACGTGACCAAGCGCGCCGTGATCGTCGAGATCACCGGCACGACGGACAAGATCGAGGCGTTCGAGTCGATGGTGCGCCCGTTTGGCCTGATCGAGATGATGCGCACGGGCGAGATCGCGATCTCGCGGGGGCGCAGCGAGACCTAGCGGGTGCGCGAGATCGGCTCACGCTCGCTGGACGATCGCGACCGGGTCGCTGCCGACCGATCGGTGGGCCGGAGCGGCCGGGCCGCTGGCGGATCTTCGATCGGTGGGCCGCCGTCGCTCGCCACGCGCCCGTTCGAGCTCGCAGTCGCCGAGGAGCAGCGTCTCGCCGCGCGCCTGAAGGTGGCGGTGGAGCGCGCGCGGCACAGCGGGGCGCAGACGCTCGCCACGATCTCGCTCGCGCTGCCCGAGGGGGTCGACCCGGCGGCGGTCGTGTGCGCCTCGCGCCGTACGGACGAGCAGTGGTTCGCATTCGAGCAGCCCGATCGCGGCCGCGCCGCGTTGGCCGGGCTGGGCGAGGTCGTCCGCCTGGAGGCCACCGGCCGTGAGCGCTTCGCGAGCGTCGCCGAGCGCTGGAGGGGGTTGTCGGCGAACGCCGTCGGCGACGGCGCCGCGGGGTCCGGCGGGGGGGAGGGGGTCGATGTGCTCGAAGGTGGCGGTCCGGTCGCGGTTGGCGGCTTCGCGTTCGCCGACGAGGGAGGCGCGGCCCCGCACTGGACGGGCTTCGCGCCGGCCTCGCTGATCGTCCCGGAGGTCACGCTCAGCCGCCGCGAGCGTGATGGGAGCAGCGCAGTCCGCCTTACGCTCGCCGCGCTCGTCTCGCCAGATGACCTGCCCGAGGAGCTGCTCGCGCGCCTGCGCGCGCGACTGGCGGGGCTGCGCGAGCGGTCGCTGCCGATGCTGGACCCGTCGCCCGCCGGGCGCTTTCAGGTGGCCAGCGCGATGCCGCCCGAGCACTTCGAGGCGGCGGTCGCGCGCGCTACCGAGCTGATCGCGGCCAGCCGGCTGGAGAAGATCGTGCTGGCGCGCGAAGTGCAGGTGCACGCGCCCCGCGCGTACGACCCGGCGGCGGTCTTCGGCGTGCTGCGCGAGGAGTTCCCCTCCTGCTTCGTGTTCTGCGTGGGCCGCGGCGAGGCGACGCTGGTGGCGGCCAGCCCCGAGCTGCTCGTGCGCCGCGAGGGCCAGCGCGTGAGCGCGCTGGCACTGGCAGGCTCGACGCGCCGCAGCGCCGACCCGGCCGTCGACGACCATCTCGGCGAGCAGCTGTTACGCGATGCGAGCTACCGCGAGGAGCACGCGATCGTCGCCCGGCGGATCGAGCGCATGCTGCGCCCGCACGCCGTGTGGGTGGCCGCCGCGCCCGAGCCGACGCTCGCCCGGATCGCCAACATCCAGCACCTCGCGACGCCGATCCGCGCGCAGCTGGCGGCGCCGATGGATGCGCTGGCGCTGGCCGGCCTGATGCACCCCACGCCGGCCGTCGGCGGCGAGCCGCTCGATCGCGCGGCGCCGCTGATCCCGGCGCTCGAGGGCCTCGACCGCGGCTGGTATGCGGGCCCGGTCGGCTGGACCGACGCGACCGGCGACGGCGAGTTCTGCGTCGCGCTGCGCTGCGCGCTGCTGCGCGGCTCCGTCGCCCGCTGTTACGCCGGCAACGGCATCGTGCGCGAGTCCGACCCGAGCGCCGAGCTGGCGGAGACGGAGATCAAGCTGGCCGCGTTGCTGCCACTGCTAGCGGGCTGAGCGCAACGAGGCTCAGGAGGTGAGCGCGGCCGAGACGGCTTTCCACACGCGGCGGTGCAGGTCGACGTTCGCCTCGCGCGTGCCGCGCACTTCGACGATGCTCGAGTTCTCGCGCGCCAGCGCCCGCTCGAGCGCCGCGCGAAGGCCGGGTACGTCCTCGACGCGCTCGTGTGAGAGGCAATACAGGCTGGCCGCGGCGCTGAAGTCCAGTCCGGTCGGTGTGGCGATGTGGCGCGTGTAGATGTCGTCGGCGAGCTGCGCGAAAGGCTCCGGTTCGCGTGCGACGGCGGCGTCCGCGACGGGCAGGAAGTCGAAGATGCCCCCGCCTTCGTTGTCGAGCAGCACGATCGTCAGCTTCAGGCCCAGGCGTCGCGCGGCGAGCAATCCGCCGAGGTCGTGGGCGAGCGCCACGTCGCCGATCAACAGCACGACCGGGCCGGCGCCGCCAAGCGGGTTGACGTCCTCGACGGGGCAGTCCGCCGCGGCGGCCGCGCCGAATGCGCTCGAGACGATCCCGTCGATCCCGTTGGCGCCGCGGTTGCACAGGACGCGCGGCGGGTCGGCGCGGATCGGCCAGAACGTCTCTATGTCGCGCACCGGCATCGAGGAGGCCACGAACAGCGTCGCCGCCTCTGGCAGCAGCAGGCCCAGCTCGGCGGCGACCGCGGGCTCCGAGAGGCCGTCCTCCGCGAGCACGCCGAGGATCGCCTCCGCGGCGAGCTCGTCGCCGCGGCGCCAGCGCGCGAGCCACGACTCGTCCGCCGGCGCCGCCGCTGCGGCCAGCTCGCCGAGCGCCGAGGCGGGCTCGAGCGCGAACGAGTCCGACAGGACCGACGCGGGATCCTGCCAGGCGCCCTCCGCGTCGAGCGCGACCTGACGAATGCCTTGCAGCCCGGCGAGCCAGGCGCGCAGCGGCTTGGAGACCGGCAGGTCGCCGACCCGCAGCACGAGATCGGGATCGAGCGCGGTCGTGAAGGTCTCGTCTCGCAGCAGCACGTCGTAGTGCGCGACGGCCGCCGCGCCGCGGCGCGCGCCCGATAGGGGGTCGGCGAGCAGCGGCCAACCGACCGCCGACGCGAACGCCGCCGCGGCCTCGCCGAGCGATTGGCCGCTGTCGCCAAGCGACTCGCGCCAAGAGCTCACGTGGCGCTCGTCGCGTCCGGCCACGACGACCCCCCGCCTCGCTGCGCTTACGATCGCGTGCAGGGAGCCGTCGCCGGCTGCGTCGGCTCGCGCCGCTGCGTCGGCTCGGGCCGCTGCGTCGGCTCCGTCCGCTGCGTCGGCTCCGCCAGCTGCGTCGGCACCGGGGAGGCGGCCGGCCGCGAGCGGTGACCGGCGGACGTACGGCGCACCGTCGGGCCGCGCGGTCGAATCGTGGGGGAGCGGCTCGTCGGTGACCAGCGGCTCGCGCAATGGGAAGTTCAGGTGCACGACGCCTGGGCGGCCCTCGAGCGCGGTGGCGTAGGCGCGGCAGGCGAGCGTGCGTATCCAGCGCAGGCGCTCGGGGCTCGCCTCGTGCGTGCCGACCTCGAAGAACCACTTGGCCGTGTGGCCGAACAGCTTCAGCTGGTCGATCGTCTGTCCTGCGCCGGTCTCGCGCAGCTCCGGCGGCCGGTCGGCGGTCAGCAGCAGCAGCGGAACGCGCGCCTCGTGCGCCTCGATCGCCGCGGGCAGCAGCTCGGCGGCGGCCGTTCCGGACGTGCACGCGACGGCGACGGGCACCCCCGTCGCCTTGGCCAGCCCCAGCGCGAAGAAGCCCGCGCAGCGCTCGTCCACGTGCGAGTAGCAGCGCAGGCGCGACTCGCGCGCCAGCGTCAGCACGAGCGGCGCCGAGCGAGAGCCCGGTGAGGTACAGGCGGCGCGCATGCCGCTGCGCACGAGCTCGTCGACGAACGCCCGCAGCAGGAGATAGGTGTCGGTGGCGGCGGTCACGGGATTAGGATGGCAACGTGCCGGAGAGCTTGCTTCTGTTGCACGGCTTCGGCGGCACCCGGCACGCGTGGGACCGGGTGGTGGCGCAGCTGCGCCCGGAAAGCTACCTGCCGCTGGCGCTCGACCTGCCCGGGCACGGCGACGCCGCCGACCCCCGGGTGCCGATCACGTTCGATTCGTGCATCGCCGAGGTGCTCGCTCGGAGTCCCGCGCGCTTCGCGCTCGGCGGCTACTCGCTCGGCGGGCGCATCGCGCTGCACATCGCGCTGGCCGCACCCGAGCGGGTCATGCGGCTGGTGCTCGTGTCGAGCAGCGCGGGGATCGAGGACCCCGACGAGCGCGCGCAGCGGCGAGCGGCCGATCGGCGACTGGCGGACGATCTCGAACGGATTCCATTCGAGCAGTTCATCGAGCGCTGGCGCACGCAGGCGCTGTTCGCCGACGAGCCGCCGGAGGTCGGCGCGCTCGCGCGCGAGGATCAGCGGCGCAACCGCCCCGACGCGCTCGCCAGCGTCCTGCGCGCGCTCGGGACGGGGGAGATGCCGCCGCTCTGGGATCGGTTGGGCGAGCTGGAGATGCCCGTGACGGTCGTCGTCGGCGAGCGCGACCTCAAGTTCCGGGCGTTTGGGCAGCGCATGGTGGGCCTAACTCCGGACGCACGATTGGTCGTCATCTCGGGCGGACACGGCTTGCCGCTGGAGAGCCCAATCGAGCTGGCCCGCGTGCTAGACTAAGTCCATGACTAAGTCCGTTGGGGTTCACGAGGCAAAGACTCATCTCTCGCGGCTATTGGAGGACGTCGCGGCCGGCGAGGAGGTCGTGATCACGCGTCGCGGCGAAGAGGTCGCGACCCTGGTGCCGGTACGCCGCCCAACGGCTCGCCAATTTGGCACAGACCGTGGTCGGTTCGTCGTTCCGGAGGACTTCGACGAGCCCCTGCCCGACGAGGTTCTTGACACCTTCGAGCGGTGAGGATCCTTCTCGACACACGTGTATTTCTCTCGCTGCACACGGATCCCGAACGCCTCGGCGAGCACCTGACGCTTCTCGAAGACCAACGGAGCGAGTTGCTCGTCTCGGCGGCCAGTTCGTGGGAGATCGCCATCAAGTACGCGCTCGGCCGGCTGGCCCTGCCAGAGCCTCCCGAGCGCTATGTACCGGAGCGCCTGCGGCTGATGGGCGCCAAGCCTCTTGCGATCGAGCACACGCATGCGCTCGCCGTTGCGGGACTCCCCCGGCTGCACCGTGACCCCTTCGACCGACTGCTCGTTGCACAGGCTGGACTGCTCAACGTGCCGATCCTCACCGCCGACCCCGCGATCGTGCAGTACCCGGTGGAGATACTGCGGGTCTCCTAGAGCGGATCGACGCCCAGGCCGGCGCCGGTCGGCACGGCGATCCGCCCTTCGCGCGCGGGCAGCGGGTTATCGAGATCCTCGAACATCCCGAGCGTCGCAAGGCCGCAGTGCGGGACGGGGCCGCGCGAGGCGAGCGCGGCGGCGGCGTGGACCGCCGCGGCCACGCCCAGCGGGCCGTCGAGCGTCGAGGCGACGTAGGCCTCCGCGCCGGACGCGCGCACGAGCGTGGCCGCGGCGAGCAGGCCTGAGATGCCGCCGCAGCGAGAGATCTTCAGGCACACAGCGTCGGCGACGCCCGCGCCGAGCGCGCCGTGCTCGCCGGCGGTCTCGTCGATCGACACGCGCACCGCCACGCGCTCGCGCACTTCGCGCACCGCGTGCAGGCCGTGCACCGGCTCCTCGACGAGCTCCAGGCCCGCCCGAGCCAGCGCGTCGATCGTGCGCACCGCTTCCTCGACGCTCCACGCGCCGTTCGCGTCCAGCCGCAGCGCGACGTCGCGACCGGCCGCGGCGCGCGCGGCCGCGACGCGCCCCGCGTCGTCGCCCACACCGACCTTCAGCTTCACGCACCCGAAGCCGTCGCGCACAGCCGTGGCGGCGTCGTCGGCCACGCCTGCGCGATCGAGCGAGGAGATCGTCGCGTTGACCGGCACCTCGCGCGCCGGATCGTCGGTGATGAGCGCCGCGATCGGCTTTCCCGCGCGGCGGCCGGCGCGATCCCACAGCGCGAGGTCGATCGCCGCGAGCGCTGCCGGCAGGTCGTCGACCTGCCGGCACGCATCGACCAGTTGCGCACCGTTCAGGCCCTTTGAGAGCGCCAGCACCGGTGCGTAGCGCTCGAGCGCCGCCTGCGCGCGCTCGACGCCGACCCCGTCATAGGACTCGAGCGGCGCGGCCTCGCCGTGTCCTGTGAGCCCGTCGTCGCCGGTGATCGACACGGCCAGCAGCTCGCGCTCGCGGAGCTCGCCGTAGGAGGTCTGCATCGGCTTCACCAGTCGGAGCGCGCGCCGCTCGAATTCGAGCTTCACGAGACGCCGCCGCTCACGCACCGCACGCCGCGCACGCACCGCACGCCGCTCAGGCACCGCACGTCGCACAAGCGCCACCCGCTCACGAGCCGATGCCTCCGCTCGCCAGGATGCCTGACGAGTAGAGCAGGCAGAACAGCAGCTGCGTCGCGCCTGTCTTCGCCAGCGCGCCGTTCAGCGCGGGGCCGTCGCTGCGCGTACGTACGACGCCGACCACGGCGATCGCCGGCGGCAGCGCCAGCCAGCTGAGCAGCAGCCACGCGCTCATCGAGCCGAACGCCCAGGGGAGCGGCGCGGCGATGAGCGCGCCGGCGACCATCGCCGTGTACAGCGCGCGGGTGCGTTCGCGTCCAAGGCGCACGGCGAGCGTGTGCTTGCCCGCGCGCCTGTCCGTCTCCAGGTCGCGCACGTTGTTCACCACGAGGATCGCGCTCGCCAGGAGTCCCACCGGGACCGCGCACAAGAACGCCTGCCAGGGAAGATGTTGCACCTGCACGAAATACGAGCCGGTGACCGCCACGATCCCGAAGAACAGGAACACGAAGACCTCTCCCAATCCCTCATAACCATAAGGTCGAGGCCCGCCCGTGTACAACACTCCGGCGAGGATCGAGGCAGCGCCCACGGCCAGCAGCTCCGGCCCGGCGACAGCGACGAGATATGCCCCGCACGCCACCGCCAGGCCGAACGTCACGTACGTCGCCAGCAGCACCTGGCTTGGCGGCACGAGCCCGCCGGCCGTCACCCTGACGGGGCCGAGGCGGTCCTCGGTATCCGCTCCCCGACGCGCATCGGAGTAGTCGTTCGACAGGTTCGTGCCCACCTGGATGAACACCGCGCCGAGCAGCGCCGCGACGAACGCCAGCGGATGGAAGTGCCCGGCGCCGAGCGCCAGCGAGGTGCCGACGAGCACCGGCGCGATCGCCGCCGGCAGCGTGCGCACGCGCGCAGCCATCACCCAGATGCGCACCGCGCTCACGAACGCACCCGGCTACGCTCGCCGAGGAAACCGCGAGAAGTCCGGCGTGCGCTTCTCACGGTAGGCGTCGCGCCCCTCCTGCGCCTCCTCGCTGCCGTAGAACAGCAGGTTGGCGTCGTGCGCGAGCTGCTGGATGCCCGCCAGGCCGTCCTCGGCGGCGTTGAAGCTGGCCTTCAGCAGGCGCAGCGCGAAGGGCGAGAGCGCGAGCATCTCCCGGCACCACTGCACGGTCTCCTCCTCCAAGCGCTCCAGCGGCACGACCGTGTTGACCATCCCCATCTCAAGCGCCTGCTCGGCCGAGTACTGCCGGCACAAGAACCAGATCTCCTTGGCCTTCTTCGGTCCCACGAGGTTCGCCAACAGGCCGGCGCCGAAGCCGCCGTCGAACGAGCCGACCCTCGGTCCGACCTGCCCGAAGCGCGCGTTGTCCGCGGCGATCGTCAGGTCGCACACGAGATGAAGCACGTGTCCGCCGCCGATCGCGTAGCCGGCGACCATCGCCACGACCGGCTTCGGCAGGCGGCGGATCTGCACGTGCAGGTCGGTCACGTGAAAGCGCCCCACGCTCGCGCTGGCCGATCGTTGATCGGTCGCCTCGTCGTCGGCCACGTAGCCGGAGTCCCCGCGCACGCGCTGGTCGCCCCCCGAGCAGAACGCGTCGGTGCCCTCGCCCGTCAGCACGATCGCGCCGATCAGGGTGTCCTCGCGCGCGTCCTCGAGCGCGCGCGAGATCTCCACAATCGTGCGCGGGCGAAACGCGTTCCTGACCTCGGGACGGGCGATCGTGATCTTCGCGATTCCCTCCTCCGGCGCGGCCGACTTCTCGTAGCGGATGTCCGTGTAAGGCTCGCCGCCGGCCGGCGCGCCGTCTGTCCAGGTAACGTTCATCGCGGGAAGGCTAGCCTGTGGGCCATGCTGGTCGAGGCATGGCTGACTCGGGCCGCGGCGGCTCGTCCCGATCGCACCGCGCTGGACACCCCCGGGGGCGCCTGCTCGTACGACGAGCTGCTGGCGAGCGCTCGTGTCGCGGCCGAGGAGCTGGACGAGCGGGGGGTGGTGGTGGGCGAGCGCGTCGCGATCGCGCTGCCGGCGGGGCTCGAGTTCGCCCACGCCATGCATGCGTGCCTGCTGCTCGGCGCCGTCGCCGTGCCCCTCGACCTGCGCCTGTCGGCGGGCGAGCGCGCGACGATCGCAGCCGGCTGCGGCGCGGTCGTCGACGAGCCGCTGCGGAGTGCGGGTGCGCCGCTCGAGGGTCCGGCCCGGCCGTGGGCTCGGGCCCGGCACGACCTCGACGCGACCGCCGTCGTCATCCACACCTCCGGCACGAGCTCGGCCCCCAAGCCGGTCGAGCTGACGTACGGCAACCTCCTGTGGAGCGCGCTCGGCTCGGCCGTCGCCCTCGACCTCGATCCGCGCGAGCGATGGCTGTGCGCGCTGCCTCTATCGCACGTGGGCGGGCTGTCGATCCTGATCCGCTCGGCGATCTACGCGACGACCGCCGTCGTGCACGAGCGCTTCGAGACCGAGCGCGTCCTGCACGCCCTGCGCGAGCACGACGTCACGCTTGTGAGCCTCGTCGCGACGACCCTCTCGCGGCTGCTCGACGCCGGCCTCGAGCGCCCGCCCGCGCTGCGCTGCGCGCTGACCGGCGGCGGCCCGGTGCCGGCCGCGCTCGTGCGTCGCGCGAGCGCGGCGGGCGTGCCCGTCAGCCTGACGTATGGCCTCACCGAGAGCTGCTCGCAGGTCACCACCACGCCAGCTGCCGCGATCGCACGGGGCGATCGAGCGGCCGGCCCGCCGCTGTTCTGCACGCGCGTGTGCTGCGAGGCCGACGGGGAGATCCTCGTCGCCGGCCCGACCGTCGCGCCCGGCGCCGGCGGCCCCGACGGTTGGCTGCACACGGGCGACCTCGGCGCTTTCGACGAGCACGGCCGGTTGTCGGTGACCGGGCGCAGGGCCGACACGATCGTCAGCGGCGGGGAGAACGTGTCGCCGAGCGAGGTCGAGGCGGTGCTCGAGGGCCACCCCGGCGTGCTCGAGGCGGCTGTCGTCGGTCGTTCCGACGGAGAGTGGGGGGAGGCCGTCACGGCGATCGTCGTCGGCCGCTCCGATCCGCCGCCGGACGGCGAGGAGCTGCGCGCGCATTGCGCGCGGGCGCTCGCGCCGTACAAGGTCCCCAAGCGCTTCGAGCCGCGCGCCGAGCCGCTGCCGCGCACGCGCTCGGGCAAGCTGCTGCGCACGGAGCTGCGATGAGCCCGGACGACGGCTCGAGCAGCTGGGACCCGAACGCCCACCGCGAGGCGAGCCTGCAGGGGTGGGAAGCGGCCGCCGCCGGCTGGGTGCGCAGCCAGGATCTGCTGCGCGAGTTCGGCGCGCCGGTGTCGCACTGGATGATCGACGCGATCGCGCCGCAACCCGGCCAGCGGGTACTCGAGCTGGCGGCGGGGCTCGGCGAGACCGGCCTGCTCGCCGCCGAGCTCGTCGCGCCCGTCGGCGGCGCGATCGTCTCCGACCAGGCCGAGGCGATGCTGGCCGGGGCGCGCGAGCGCGCGTCGGAGCTCGGCCTCAGCAACATCGAGTTCCAGGTGCTGAACGCCGAATGGATCGACCTGCCGGTGGCGAGTGTGGACGCGGTGCTGTGTCGCTGGGGATACATGCTGATGGCCGATCCCGCGGCGGCGCTCGGCGAGACGCGCCGCGTGCTGCGCTCCGACGGGCGCCTCGCGATGGCCGTGTGGGACGCGCTCGAGCGCAACCCGTGGGCGCAGCTGCCCGCGCTCGAGCTCGGCGAGCGGGGCCTCAGCGCGCCCGCCGCACCGGGCACGCCCGGGCCGTTCGCGCTGGGCAGCTCCGAGCGCGTGCATGAACTGCTCGAGCAGGCCGGCTTTGCCGAGGTGCGCGTCGAGGCCGTCGACCTGTCGCGCCGTGACGGCAGCTTCGAGCAGTTCTGGGAGACGACTCTCGACCTCTCGCGCGTCTTCCACGACACCGTGCTGGCGCGCCCGCAGAAGGAGATCGAGCAGATCCAGACAGCCCTGCGCGCGCGCTTCGCGCCTTTCGAAGCCGCCGACGGAAGCCTGGACATCCCCGCCCGCACGCTCGTCGCATCCGCCTCCGCCTGAGTCGGATAGCCTGCGCGGTCGGATGATCTACGACGACGACGCAGACCTCACGCTTCTCGACGGCAAGACCGTCGCAATCATCGGCTACGGCTCGCAGGGCCACGCGCACGCGCTCAACCTGAAGGACTCCGGGGTGGACGTCGTCGTCGGTCTGCGCGAGGACTCCGCGTCGGTCGCCAAGGCTCGCGAGCAGGGCCTCGAGGTGCTGTCGGTCGTCGAGGCCGCCAGCCGCGGCGACCTCGTGATGATCCTGCTCCCGGACGAGCGTCATCACGATATCTGGGAGCAGGAGATCCGCGACGGGATCGCCGAGGGCAACATGATCCTGTTCGGCCACGGCTTCTCGATTCACTACAAAGAGGTCACCCCGCCGCCCGGCGTCGACGTCGGCATGATCGCGCCGAAGGGCCCCGGCCACCTGGTCCGCCGCCAGTTCACCGAAGGCAGCGGCGTGCCCGGGCTGATCGCCGTCGAGCAGGACGCGACGGGCAACGCGCGCGCGCTCGCGCTTGCCTACGCCAAGGGGATCGGCTGCACGCGCGGCGGCGTCATCGAGACGAGCTTCAAGGACGAGACCGAGACAGACCTGTTCGGCGAGCAGGCCGTCCTCTGCGGCGGCGCCTCCGAGCTCGTGCAGGCCGGCTTCGAGACGCTCGTCGACGCGGGCTACGACCCCGAGATGGCCTACTTCGAGTGCCTGCACGAGCTCAAGCTGATCGCCGATCTGATGTATGAGAAGGGGCTCGCGGGCATGCGCTTCTCGATCTCCAACACGGCCGAGTACGGCGACTACACGCGCGGCAAGCGCGTGATCACCGACGAGACCCGCGCGGCCATGCGCCAGATCCTCAAGGAGATCCAGGCCGGCGACTTCGCGCGCGAGTGGATCGCCGAGAACCGCGCCGGGCAGGAGAACTTCCTGCGCATGCGCGCCGAGCAGGCCGACACGCAGGTCGAGCACGTCGGCAGCGAGCTGCGCTCGCACATGGACTGGATCAAGCCGTCCTTCTAGGCAGCGCCGGCCGTCTTGCTCGCGTACCTCTTCTGGCACCGCCCTCGACAGGGGGTGGCGGTCGACTCCTACGAGCAGGACCAGCTCGCCTTTCACCGCTCGCTGTGCCGCAAACCCCCCTTCGGGTTTCTCGGCTCGGCGCTCTTCCGCCTGCCCGACGTGCCCTGGCTCGCTCCGAGCGGGCCCGGCAACGGGTATGAGGACTGGTACCTGCTCGAGGACTTCGCGGCCCTCGGGGTGTTGAACGAGGCGGCCGTTGGCCGCGGTCACGCAAGCGTGCACGCCCGCGCGGCGCGGCGCGTTGGCGAGGGGGCGGGCGGACTTTACGGGCTGCACGAGGGAAACCGCGCCCAGCTCGCCGAGGACTCCCTGGGACCGGCGCTCGTGGCGGTGTGGGTCGCTCGTGCTCCCGGCTCGGCCGAGCTCGCCCTCGGGAGCCTGCTCGCCGATGGCGCCGATCCGCAGCGCGCGAGCCTCTGGCGCCGGCGCCTCGTGCTCGGTCCGGCGCCCGAGTTCTGTCTGTTGGCCGACCACGTACCTGCGGGCGCCGCGTCCGGTCGCTTGCCGCAAGGTTGGAGTGCGCAGGCCGTCTCGCGCGAGTCGCTCTGGCAGGGGTGAGCAGCAAGGCGACCGCCGGTGCCCGTTCGCTACACTCGCGTCACCCGTCGCGACTGGCGCCTGAGGTGGAGTTGACCACCGGGAAGCGATGGGCATCTGCGCCGCGCGCCTGGGCACCCTCAGATCATCGACATTCCCTCGAGGTCCGACCGAGCGAGGAGCCCAAAATGACGCCGAGCAGCCCCACAGCAGAGACGCAACTGGTCCTCCCCGACGAGCTCAAGCCGCTGGACGGTCGCTTCGGCTGCGGGCCGTCGAAGGTGCGGCCCGAGGCGCTCGCCGGTCTAGTCGACGCGGGCGGCGCGGTGATGGGCACCTCGCACCGCCAAAAGCCCGTCAAGGCGCTCGTCGGCGAGATTCGCGCAGGGCTGCGCGAGCTGTTCGCGGCGCCCGACGGCTACGAGGTGGCACTGGGCAACGGCGGCACGACGGCCTTCTGGGACGCCGCCGCGTGCGGGCTGATCCGCGAGCGCTCGCTGCACCTGTCCTTCGGCGAGTTCTCGCAGAAGTTCGCGACGGTCAGCGCCGGTGCGCCCTTCCTGGCCGAGCCGCTCGTCATGTCGGCCGACCCCGGCGACGCGCCCGATCCGGGCGGCGTCGGGCCGGCCGCGTCCGAGGCGGGCGCGGACGCCGTCGCGTGGGCGCACAACGAGACCTCTACTGGCGTCATGACGCCGGTCGTACGCCCGGCGGGCGCCGGCGATGCACTGGTATTGATCGACGCGACTTCCGGCGCAGGTGGCCTTCCAGTCAATGTAACTCAGGCGGATGCCTATTACTTCGCGCCGCAGAAGAGCTTCGCCGCCGACGGCGGGCTGTGGGTCGCGCTGCTGAGCCCCGCAGCGCAGGAGCGGATCGCTCAGCTCGACGGGTCCGATCGCTGGATCCCCGCGTTCCTCTCGCTGCAGACGGCGCTCGAGAACTCGCTGAAAGACCAGACGTACAACACGCCCGCGGTCGCCACGCTGTTCCTGCTCGCCGAGCAGCTCCGCTGGATGCTCGACAACGGTGGGCTCGACTGGTGCGTTGGGCGCACGAGCGAGTCCTCGCAGCTGCTGTACGGCTGGGCCGAGCGCAGCGGCTACGCCACGCCGTTCGTGCAGGACCCCGCCAAGCGCTCGCTGCTCGTCGGCACGATCGACTTCGACGAGCGGATCGACGCGGCGCGGATCGCGGCGACGCTGCGCGCCAACGGGATCGTCGACGTCGAGCCGTACCGCAAGCTGGGGCGAAACCAGCTGCGCGTCGGCATGTTCCCGGCCGTCGACCCGGGCGACGTGCAGGCGCTCACGGCATGCGTCGACTGGATCGTCGAGAGGATCTCGTCGTGAACGCCGCAGCGAACGGCGGCGAGGGCGAGCCGCGCTTGAGGGTTCTCGTGAAGGAGAAGATCGGCGACTCCGGCGTCGATCTGCTGCGCGAGCACTTCGACGTCGAGGTCGGCGTCGATTGGAGCGACGAGCAGCTCGCCGAGCGGATCGGCGACTACCACGGCATCCTGATCCGCTCGGCCACGAAGATGACCCCCGAGCTGATCGAGCGGGCGCAGAGGCTGCGCGTGATCGGGCGCGCGGGCGTGGGCGTGGACAACGTCGACGTCGACGCAGCGACCAAGCGCGGCATCGTCGTCGCCAACGCGCCGCAGTCCAACGTCGTGACGGCCGCCGAGCACACGATGGCGCTGCTGCTGGCGCTCGCGCGCAACATCCCGCAGGCGCACCAATCGCTGCTCGAAGGGAAATGGGATCGCTCGAAGTTCTCCGGCGTCGAGCTGTACGAGAAGACGCTGGGGATCGTCGGCTTCGGGCGGATCGGCCAGCTCGTGGCGCACCGCGCGCGCGGCTTCGGCATGCGCGTGCTCGCGTTCGACCCGTTCGTCAGCGCCGAGCGCTACCGCGAGCTGGGCGTGGAGATTGCGGCCGACAGCGACGAGCTGTACGCACAGGCCGACTTCATCACCGTGCACCTGCCGAAGACGCCCGAGACGGAGGGCTGGCTGGACGCGCACGCGTTCGCGAAGATGCGCGACGGCGTTCGCATCCTGAACGTCGCGCGCGGCGGGCTGATCGACGACGCCGCGCTGAAGGACGCGCTCGACTCTGGCAAGGTCGGCGGCGCGGCGCTCGACGTGTTCCCGGCCGAGCCGATGACCGACTACCCGCTGTTCGACGGCTATCCGAACGTCGTCGTCACGCCGCACCTCGGCGCCTCGACCGCCGAGGCGACCGACCGCGCCGGCTACCAGAGCGCCGAGCAGGTCGTCGCCGCGCTGACCGGGGGCGTAGTCTCGACGGCCGTCAACATCCCGTCGATCGGCGCGGAGGACATGGAGGTACTCGGGCCGTTCCTGCCGCTCGCCGGCCAGCTCGGGCGGCTGGCGATGGCGCTCGCCGAGGGCAGCTCCGTCGAGCGGATCGAGGCCGCCTTCATGGGTCGGATCGCCGACTTCGACACCCGCCTGTTGACGCTCGCGGTGATCGGCGGAGCGTTGCAGGGACGCACCGAGGAGCAGGTCAACCTCGTCAACGCCCCGAGCATGGCCGAGGAGCGGGGGATCATCGTCGAGGAGAAGTCCGTGTCGGAGGCGCAGGACTTCAACGAGCTGATCCGCGTGACGGTCGTAGCCGGCGGCGAGCGGGTGGCGGTCGCCGGCACCGGCATCGGCCCGAAGCAGGACCCGCATCTGGTCGAGGTTCAGGGCCGGCGCCTGACGATCGAGCTCGCGCCGCACGTCACCGTCTTTCGCTACGAGGACCTGCCCGGCATGATCGGACGCGTCGGCACGATCTTCGGCGCGCACGGCATCAACATCTCCTCGGCCGCCGTCGGCCACACGCCGGACGGCGATGGCGACGACGGGGCAGCGGGCGGCCAGCGGCTCGCGGCGATGGTCGTCACGACCGACGCCGCCGTGCCGGACGCCGTCGTGCAGGAGATCGTCGCCTCGGAGGGCTTTGTCAACGGCTGGTCGGTCGACCTCGGCTGACGAGCACTTGGCGCGACGGCCGAGCTATTAGCAGTCACTAACCAAATCGAGTAGGGTGTCGTCGATGCGGGCGGTCGTCATCACCAAGCACGGCGGGCCGGGGGTGCTCGAGGTGCAAGAGCAAGCTGATCCGCAGCTCGGACCGGGCGAGGTGCGGATCGACGTCGCCGCGGCGGGGATCAACTTCGCCGACGTCATGGCGCGCATGGGTCTCTACCAGGACGCGCCGAAGACGCCGTGCGTCGTCGGCTACGAGGTCGCCGGCACGATCCTCGAGCTGGGCGACGGGGTGGAGGGGCTCACGCACGGCCAGCGCGTGGTGGCGGGCACGCGATTCGGCGGCTACGCCTCGCAGGTCGTCGTCTCGGCGAGCGACGTCGTGCCGCTTCCGGATGGGCTGAGCTTCGAGCAGGGCGCGGCGATCCCCGTCAACTACGGGACGGCGTGGGCCGGGCTGATCGGCTTCGGCTCCCTGCAGCCGGGCGAGCGGGTGCTCGTGCACTCGGCCGGCGGCGGTGTGGGCATTGCGGCGACGCAGATCGCCAAGCGCACCGGCGCCGAGGTCTACGGCACGGCGTCCCCCGGCAAGCATGCGCGGTGCGAAGAACTGGGCGTCGACCGCGCGATCGACTACACGCGAAGCGGCTGGGAGCGAGGCCTGCCGAAGTTCGACGTGATCCTCGACGCGGTCGGCGGCAAGAGCTTCCGCACGGGCTACGACCTGCTGCGGCCCGGCGGGCGGCTCGTCGCCTTCGGCGCCTCCGCGATCGTCTCCGGCCAGCGGCGCAACCTCGTCACCGCACTGCGCACGGTCATCCGCATGCCGCGCTTCAGCATGATCAAACAGATGTCCGAATCGAAGGCCGTCATCGGCCTGAACATGCTCACGCTGTGGAAGGACCGCGGCACCCTCGAACCGTGGATCGCGCCGCTGCGCGAGATGCTCGACGACGGGACGGTCAAACCGGTCGTCGCCGGCGACTTCAGCTTCGAGGACGCCGGCGCGGCGCAGACGATGATCACCGAGCGCCGCAACGTCGGCAAGGTCGTGCTCACTCCCTGAGGGCGTTTGGCGGGCGCGCCGGGCTGGTGCTACCCTGCGAAACAGATGTCGTTGCAGAACTCGCTTCTCTCGCTGCTCCTGCTCCCCCCTCGGGGGGAATAACGCGTGGCGGCCGCGTAGCCGCATACCAAGCAGAGAGGAACGCCAAGCGAGAACGAGAAGGAGCACGAACGACATGAGCACTTCGCCTCACACCAGGTCCCCCGCACGCAGCGAGTCCGACCGCGTGCTGATCTTCGACACGACGCTGCGCGACGGCGAGCAGTCGCCGGGGATCTCGCTGAACAGGACCGAGAAGCTGGAGATCGCCCACCAGCTCGCGCGCCTCGGCGTCGACGTCATCGAGGCCGGCTTTCCGATCACCTCGCCCGGCGATTTCGAGTCCGTGGAGGCGATCGCCCGCGAGGTCGAAGGGCCGGTCATCTGCGGGCTGGCGCGCACCGTCAGTCAGGACATCGATGCGGTGTGGAACGCCGTGCGCGACTCTCAGCGCCCGCGCATTCACATGGTTCTCGCGACGAGTGACATTCACATCAAGCACAAGCTGCAGACCACGCGCGAGGACGTCAAGGGACAGGTGCGCGCCGCCGTCGCACAGGCGCGCGAGTACACCGAGGACGTCGAGTTCTCACTCGAGGACGGGTCGCGCTCGGACGTGCAGTTCATGGCCGAGGTGATCCAGATCGCGCTCGACGAGGGCGCCACGACGATCAACGTCCCCGACACCGTCGGCTACACGATGCCGCGCGAGCACGCGGCGATGTTCGAGCAGCTGTACCGGCTCGTGCCGGGCCTGCTCGACGTCGTCGTCTCCGTGCACTGCCACGACGACCTGGGCATGGCGGTCGCCAACTCGCTGGCCGGGCTGGAAGCGGGCTGTCGCCAGGTCGAGTGCGCGATCAACGGCATCGGCGAGCGCGCCGGCAACGCCTCGCTGGAGGAGATCGCGATGCTGCTGCACACGCGCGAGCCGAGCCTCGGACTGTGGACGGGGATCGAGACGACCGAGATCGCCCGCACGAGCCGCCTCGTGTCAAGGTTGACCGGCTACCAGGTGCAGCCGAACAAGGCGATCGTGGGGCGCAACGCCTTCGCGCACGAGGCCGGCATCCACCAGGACGGCGTGCTCAAGGAGCGCGAGACGTACGAGATCATGGATGCGACGACGGTCGGCCTGCGCAGCAACTCGATCGTCCTCGGCAAGCACTCGGGCCGCCATGCGCTGAGCAAAGCGCTGGAGGAGATGGGCTTCGAGATCGACGGCCAGGCGCTGAACACGGCGTTCAAGCGCTTCAAGGAGATCGCCGACCGCAAGAAGCAGGTGACGGCGATGGACCTGGAGGCGCTCGTCACCGATGAGCTGCGCAGCGAGGACGTGGGCGGCTACGCGCTGGAGTGGTTCGAGGTCGAGGCATCCTCGCTGCGACCGCCGCACGCGAAGGTATCGGTGACGCTGCCCGAGGGCGGCTCGGCGACCGGCACGTTCACCGGCGACGGCCCGATCGACGCCGTCTTCCAGGCGATCAACGCCGCGACGGGCGTCGCCGCGAAGCTCAGCGAGTTCACGATCGGCGCGGTGACCGAGGGCCAGGACGCGCTCGGCGAGGTTTCCGTCGTGCTCGAGGTGCAAGGCGTCACTGGCGCCGGGCAGGGCGTGTCGACGGACATCATCGATGCAGCCGCGCGCGCCTATGTTCGGGCGCTGTCCGTCGCCGTCGCGCGCTCGCGGGCGGAGCACACGATCGGCCTGCCCGAGGCCGCCGCTCCTTGATCTTTTAATTAGTTGGATCGGCTCGGCTTGCGCAGTGCCGGGCACGCGTGGACGCGTACCCCGGGGGGCGTACCCGAGGGGATCGCTTGGGGACCCTCGTGTATCACGCGTGATACACTGTGCCGATGGCTGAGGTCAGCATTCGCGAGCTGCGCAACCATGGCGGCGATGTGGTCGATCGTGCCGCGCGCGGCGAGCAGATCACGATCACGCGCGCGGGGAAGGCGGTTGCCGAGCTGCGCGCCGTGCCTCGCCCGTCTCTGGCGGCGGATGCGCTTCTGGCGAGGCTGCGGCTGCTCCCCGCTGTGGACGCCGACGCCCTGCGGGCGGACGTCGACGAGGTCCTGGATGCGGGCCTGTGAGCGGCACATCGTCTTCATCCGAGCCATCGAGACGTCCAGCTCGAGGCGTTCTCGACACGTCGACGCTGATCCTGCTGCAAGGCCTCGAGGACGCCAGCTCGCTGCCCGAGGAACCGCTGATCACCGCGGTGACGCTTGCCGAGCTCTCGGTCGGGCCACTGGTCGCGCGCGATCGAGCTGAGCGTGCAGCCCGTCAAGCCCGCCTCCAGCAAGCCGAGGCCGACTTCGACCCGCTCGGCTTCGACGCCGACGCGGCGCGCGCGTTCGGTCGCGTCGGGGCGTCGCTGCGAAGTGCCGGCCGCAAGACCACGGCTCGAGCTTACGACGCGATGATCGCTGCGACGGCGCTGGCCAACGACCTTCCCATCCACACGTGCAACCCGTCGGATTTCGTCGGTATCGACGAGCTCGAAGTGATCCCGGTGCCCATACCCCACTGACGAGATCCTGGCGCCGAAGGTCGACGCAGAGGGGGCGGGGGGGGGGGCGCCTGTGATAGCGTACGCTT
>Ga0193729_1000449_pt1 | contig 21346 bp, 26 predicted proteins | sample U1c2metaG_FD_143036 | JGI IMG/M metagenome (GOLD analysis project Ga0193729, IMG submission 143036) | Soil microbial communities from a riparian zone of the East river system, Colorado, United States - U1c2 | ecosystem: Environmental > Terrestrial > Soil > Riparian zone | place: USA: East River...
TGTTGTGCAGATTCGTATGTTTGGGCTTTTTGGGCTTGCCCACGAAGCCCGGCATGTCGCCCGCTCGAAGGTTGACAGCGCGCGCAAAGCCCACGTACTGTGCGTGCGCGCTCGAGCCGCGAGCCGGCGGCGCACCGGTCCCAGCCGTGTTGGCGATCGGCCTCGCCGTCGCTTGGGGCGACACAGACGTGGCGCCCGGGCTCGGCGAGCTCGTTCCTCCACATCCCGCGGTGGCGCCGACGGCGGCCGTCAGCGAGATTCCGAGGATTATGCGCGGGATGGGCATGTCAGCTGGGAGCGAGCGTTGGCCAGGCAGGCCGAGGAGCGCGGCCACACAACAAGGGCACCCGAACGTATCGGCAGGATGCGCGCTCGGGCATAGCCTCGATCCGTCGCAGTCGTGCTGCCGTCGGGTCCCGTGGACGCTTGTACGATGCGCCGATGGCGCTGCACCCGCTCGCCGAGCAGTTCGCGTCGGTAGCCGACGCCTACGAGCGCGGGCGACCGGACTACGCGCCGGCCGTCGTCGGCGCCCTTGCGGCCGAGCTGCACATCCCGCCGGGCGGCCCGATCCTCGACCTGGCTGCCGGCACGGGCAGGCGGCCGGCACGGGCAAGCTCACGCGCGCGCTGCTCGCCGGCGGCTTCGACGTGACGGCGGTCGAGCCGCAGCACTCGCTGCGCGAGCTGCTGGCGGCGAACGTGGGCGCAGAACGGGCGCTCGACGGACTTGCCGAGGCGATCCCGCTGTCCGACGCCTCCGTCGAGGCCGTGACCGTCGCGGACGCCTTTCACTGGTTCGATCCGGTCGCCGCGCTGGCGGAGATCCGCCGCGTGCTCCGTCCCGCAGGCGGCCTGGCGGTGCTTGCGACGGTTCCCGACTGGAGCGGAGCGTCGTGGGCGCACGAGCTCGGCACGCTGCTGGCGCAGGCGCGCCCGGAACATCCCCATTTCGACGGCCCCTCCTGGCGCGAGGCCGTTCTGGCCGGCGGCGGCTGGACTGCGCCGCGAGAGATCCGCGTGAGCGCCTCGCAGCCCGCGCAGTCCGAGCAATTCGTCGACTACATCGCGTCGATGAGCTGGATCGCGGCAATGCCCGAGCGCCAGCGCGCCGAGACGCTCGCTCGCGTCCGTGCGATCGTTGCCGCCGGCGAGACGCCCGACGAGCCGTCCGTGCAGGTCGTCGTCGGCCTGGCCTCGCTCGCCTGAGCCAGGGCGTCGGGCGCGCAGCGCGTAGCATCCGCTCCAGCAACCGCGACCAACGGAGGACCACCGACTCATGCTCACCCTCAACGGACTCGACGAGGTCCAGGCGTATGTAGGAAGGGAGCTGGGCGTCAGCGACTGGCACCTGGTCACGCAGGAGAAGATCGACGCGTTCGCGGCGGTGACCGGAGACGATCAGTGGATCCACATCGACCAGGAGCGGGCGAAGCAGAGCCCATTCGGGGGAACGATCGCGCACGGCTACTACACGCTGTCGCTGGCCCCGCGCTTCTCCTACGACATGTTCAAGTTCGACGGCTTCGCCTTCGGCGTCAACTACGGGCTCAACCGCGTGCGCTTCCCCGCGCCGATGCCCGTGGGGGACAAGGTGCGGATGCGCGCCAAGCTCGCTGCGCTCGATGAGATTCCGCGCGGAGCGCAGATCACGACAGAGCTGACCTTCGAGCGAGAGGGCGGCGAGAAGCCGGTATGCGTCGCGGAGTCGCTCGCGCGCGTGTACGTCGGCTGAGCACCCTGCGCCGCTGGGGTAATCTGGAGCGATGGACGACGAATCGATCCTCGGACGCATAGACGCCCTGGTCAAGGAGGAGCATGCGCTCCAGAGCCGTGAGGAGGGAGACGCCGTCGACAGCGAGGCGCTAGCCGACGACCGCCAGCGGTTGGAGCGTGTGTCGGTCGAGCTCGACCGCTGCTGGGACCTGCTCCGCCAGCGCCGGGCGAAGCGCGCCGCCGGTGAGAATCGACGACGCCCAGGCGCGAAACGAGGGCACCGTGGAGAAATACCTGCAGTAGCGGCGTCCCGGCGGCCGGGTAGGTTGCCCCTCTGATGAGCGTCGCAACGGCAATCGCGTTCGCCCTCGCACTGCTCTCCACGACGCTCACGAGCCTCGCGTACCTGCGCGAGCACACAGCCGCGGCCGCGCTGCCCGCGCTCTCGTTGCGCCGCCCGCTGCAATCGCTTCGCCTGCTGCTCACGGACCGCGGTTGGCTTCTCGGCTTCGCGATGGAGAGCGGCGGCTTCCTGCTCTATGCCGCGGCCCTCGCGCTCGCTCCCCTGGCGCTCGTGCAGAGCATCGCCGCGGGCGGCATCGGCCTGCTCGCCTTCCTGTCGGTGCGGCTCACCGGCGGGCGGCTCGGCAGCCGCCGCCTGATCGGCGTGGTCGTCTCCGTGCTCGGGCTCGTCGCGCTGGCGATCTCGCTCGCCAACGGAAGCGGCGGCGAAGGCCACAGCGGCTCGACGCTCGCCGTGCTCGTCTGGATCTTGGGAACGGCCGTGCTCGCCGGCGCCGTGATCGTGATCGGGCGTCCGACGCTTGGCGCCGCCGTGGCCAATGGGCTCGCGGGCGGCCTGTGCTTCTCGGTCGGCGACATCTCCACGAAGCTGGCCACGCAAGGCGGCGCGCGGATTGCCTTCGTGGTCCCGCTGATCCTCGGCTACACGCTTGGCACGACGCTCCTGCAGCTCGGCTATCAGGCCGGCGCGGCGCTGACCGTCGCCGGCCTGGCCACGTTGCTCACCAACGTGCTGCCGATCCTCGCCGGCACGATCGTGCTCGAAGAGCCGGTCCCGTCGGGTGCCCTCGGCGCCCTGCGCGTGCTCGCGTTCGTCGCCGTCACCGTGGGCGCCGTGCTGCTCGCGCGCCCCGCGGCTCAGGCCGTCAAGACGAGCGCACTGCCGGTCAAGTCCTGAGATGGATGCCCGTGTCAAGGGGGCGGTTGTAGTTGGTGTTGTGTGGGGTCATGGTGGGGCGGCTGGGGTCGGGCGGCCGGCGCTCGAGATCCCGCTGCCTGAGAACCTGCCGGGCTGATGCACGTTCGTTCCCGTTCCCAGATCGAGCCGTTCACGACGCTGGACGGCTCGGAGATCCGCGAGTGGGCGGGCAAACTCGGAGTGCCCACACGCAACCAGAGCCTCGCCGAGGCGACGGTCGCCGTCGGCGGCGCGACGACCGAGCACTATCACCGCGATAGCGAGGAGCTGTATCTCATCAGCGCGGGGGAGGGCCGGCTGGTCGTCGATGGCGAGGAGCGGACGGTCGGCGAGGGCGACTGCGTGCTCATCCCACCCGGTGCACGCCACAAGCTGCTCAACGTCGGCGCTGTCCCGCTGCGCGTCATCTGCGCCTGTGCACCGGCGTACTCCGACGAGGACACCTGCCTGACGGAGTGAGCGCCCGCGTGGATCCTCGGACCAGCCCGCCAGAGCCGCTTGCCCTGCTCGATCGTTGGCTCGCCGACGCCCGCGAGGCGGGGGCGCCAGCGCCGGAATCCGTCGCGTTCGTGACCGTTGGCGACGGGGGGCGGCCGACCGTGCGGACCGTCTCGCTCAAGCGTCTCGAGGATCGCGCGCTTGTCTTCACCTCGGCGCTGTGGACGCGCAAGGCGCGCGAGATCGTGGTCAATCCGCAAGTCGCGCTCCTCTTCCACTGGCCGTCGCTTGGGCGGCAGGTCCATATCGCCGGGAGCGCGGCGATCGCCGAGCGCGCGCTCGGCGAGGAGCTTTTCGCCGAGCGTGAGCCGTCCCATCAGATGCAGACGATCGTCTCGCGTCAGGGCGAGCCGATCGAGGACCTCGGGCGGCTGCGCGCACGCCATGCACATCTGATGAACGCCATGGAGGCGCCGCCCGCCTGTCCGCCCGACTGGGGCGCCCTTCGTGTGAGCCCCGAGGCAGTCGAGTTCTGGTCGCAGGGCGCCGATCGGATGCACGACCGCCAGCTGTACGAGCGCGACGACGGCGGCTGGTCGCTGACGCGTCTGTCCCCCTGAGGTTCGAGCGCCTGGGACGTTCCGGCGAGCAATGCGTCGCCTAGCATCGACGCGCGCTGACGAGCACCGCCTCATAGGACATCTCGAAGGAGCCGCCGAGCGAGTCGACGGCTTCGCCGATCGCCGCCAGCAGCCGCTTGCGCTGCCGTGGCGGGAGCGCCTGGTGGTCGCTGTGGGTCTGCAGGGTCTCGAGCCACTCGGCGGTCGCCTGGCGGCGACTCCAGCGGAACTTGCTCACCTCCGCGGGGGTGAATCGTTGGCATGCCGCGAGGCCCGCGACGGTCGCCTCCGCTCGCGCGTCGTGGTTTCCGAGCAGCACCGAGTAGCTCTCCACGCCCGGCGCCAGACGCGCGTAGATCGGCGCGAACAGCTCGGAAACGTGTGAGGGCGGGTTGCCGAAGTTCCAGAACACGCCGATGCGAGATCCCTCTCCGAGCACTGTGGCCGCCTTGTGCGCGCCGGCCAGCGGGTCGATCCAGTGCCATGCCTGCGCCGAGATCGCCAGCTCGAAGGATCGCCCCCTCCCGTCCCACCGCTCGAACGACGCGGTCTCCACCTGCAGGCCGCGCGCGCGGGCGAGCCTGGCCATCCGCTCGTCCACCTCGACGCCGAGCACCTCACAGCTGCGTGCTTCCAGCAGCACCCCGGCGATCCCGGTCCCGCAACCGATGTCCAGGACGCGTCGCGGCCGCTCGCGCACGAGCTCGTCCACGAGCGCGCTCGGGTAGGAGGGACGCACGCGATCGTAGAGCTCTGCGACGGCCCCGAAGGACTCCGCGCGCTGGCGCTCCTGGAAGAGCATCTGGGCCATCTTCCCAGCTCGCATCGATGGCCCACGATAGGCTCGCGGCACGTGCGCCTCTTGACCTTCGACGACGGCTCGGGGCCGCACGCTGGCATGCAGCTCGGCGATCAGATCGTCCCGGCGCGCGAGGTGGGCGCGCCGGTCGACTCGGTGCGCGGCCTGCTCTGCGCGCTCGACGCCGAGGGGCTTCTCGAGCCGGCGCGATGCCCTTCAACGACGTCACCGCGCGCGACCTGCAGTTTCAGAATCCGCTCTGGACGAGCGGCAAGGCGATCGACTCGTTTGCCCCTTGTGGACCGGCGATCGTGACGCTCGATGAGATCGGCGACCTGCAGTCGCTCGCGTTGGGCACGCGCGTCAACGGAGAGACGCTCCAGCGGGGGACGACCGCCGACCAGATCTTCGGCGTTGCCGAGGTGATCGCCTGGCTTTCGCGCACGATGACGCTGCTGCCGGGCGACGTGATCGCCACGGGCACGCCGGCCGGGGTGGGCGCGTCTCAGGGCCGCTTCCTGCGCGACGGCGACACGGTGGAGGTCGAGGTCGAGGGTCTCGGCACGCTGGCGAACCCTGTGCGGGCGATTCGACCACTCGCCGAATCTGCGTAAGCTGGCCGGTGTCATGAGCGGCGGGGAGAGGAGCGTCAGCATGGTGAGCCCGGCGGCGCGCGGGCGCAACCCGTTCGACGAGAGTGGCATCGAGCGGGGCGAGGACGGCCTCGCGCGCTACGGCGAGCGGCCGGCCTCGCTCGTGCACCTGCTGCGGGCGAGCGTCGAGCGCGACGGCGCCGCGATCGCGATCGTCGAGGTGGGGGGACGCTCGCTGAGCTATGGCGAGCTGTGGGAGGGCGCCGCGCGGGTGGCCGGCGGACTGCGCGAGGCGGGCATCGAGCGGGGGGACCGCGTCGCGATCCGGCTCGCAAATGGGATCGACTGGGTGCTCGCGTTCTTCGGCGCGCAGCTGCTCGGCGCGGTTGTCGTGCCGGTCAACACCCGCTTCACCGAGGATGAGGTCGCGTACGTGGTGGAGGACTCCGGCGCCGCGTTCAGCTTCTCGCCCGGCGCGCCGCTGCCCGATGGCAAGCCCGTCGCGGTCGAGGACCTCCGCCCCGAGGACCTCGCCGCAATCTTCTACACGAGCGGGACGACCGGCTTTCCGAAGGGCGCGATGACCTCGCACGCCAACTTCACGACGAACAGCGAGAACTGCTTCCGCGTCCTCTCGGTCGAGCGCTCCGAGCTGCCGGGGATGTCGACGCTGGTGTCGGTGCCCCTATTCCACGTGACCGGCTGCAACAGCCAGCTGCTGCCGGCGCTCGAGTGGGGAGCGCGCGTGGAGATCCTGTCGAGCCCGCTCGACATCGACGGCTTCTTCGAGGCCGTCGGCGCCCATGGCGTCAACCAGCTGGTGTCCGTGCCTGCGATCTACCACGCGGTGATGCGCCACCCGCGCTTCGGGGAGCTCGACGTCAGCCGCGTGCGCTGGGTCTCCTACGGCGGCGCGCCGATCGCCGAGAGCCTCGTCCACTCCATCCAAGAGGCCTTCCCGAATGCGCGGGTGGGCAATGGCTTCGGTCTGACCGAGACCTCCTCGCTGACCTCCTTCCTGCCGCACGAGGAGGCCGCCGAGCATGCGGACTCGGTGGGCTTCGCGATGCCCGTCGTCGATCTGGCGCTCGATTCACCCGACGGAGAGACGGGCGTCGGCGAGCTGCTCGTGCGCGGGCCGAACGTCGTGCAGGGCTACTGGAACCAGCCCGAGGCGAGCGCGGAGACGTTCGTCGAGGGCTGGCTGCACACCGGCGACCTGGCGCGCATCGACGACGATGGGCTGCTCTACATCGTCGATCGCAAGAAGGACATGATCAACCGCGGCGGCGAGAACGTGTACTCGATCGAGGTCGAGAACGCGCTCGCGTCGGCCCCCGGCGTGGGCGAGGCGGCGGCCGTCGGCGTGCCAGACGAGATGATGGGCGAGAAGGTCGGCGCTGCGATCGTGCCCGCCGCGGGGGCCGAGCTCGACGTCGCCGCCGTGCTCGGCTACGTTCGCGAGCGCCTCGCGGACTTCAAGGTTCCGCAGTACGTCGCCGTGCTCAGCGAGCCACTGCCGCGCAACCCGGGCGGCAAGGTGCTCAAGGCGCAGTTGCGCGACGAGACCGACTGGGGCGATCCGCTCCGCTAGCACGAAAACGAGGAGAATCGCGAATGTCACAGGTGCAGACCGTGCAGGGCGCCGTCGAGGAGGACGAGCTGGGCGTCGTGCTCGCGCACGAGCACGTGCGCTTCCGCGACGAGGCCGTCGCGGTCGAGTGGCCGGTCCGCTACGACGAGCAGCTCGAGTTCGATGCCGCGCTGGTGGCAGTGCAGGCAGCCAAGCACGAGGGCGTGCGGACGATCGTCGACCCGACGGCGATGTTCGGTGGGCGCGACGTTCGCTTCATGAAGCGCGTCGCCGATGAGACGGGCGTGCAGATCGTCGCGTGCACGGGGATCTACAGCTACGACTACCTTCCCCACTACTTCGAGAACCGTGACGTCGACATGATGGCCGACCACTTCGTCGAGGACATAGAAATCGGCATCCAAGGGACCGAGATCAGGGCTGCCTTCCTGAAGTGCGCGGCCGACGCCGCCGGTGTGACCGAGAACGTCGAGAAGATCCATCGCGCGATCGCTCGGGCGAGCCTGCAGACGGGCGCCCCGATCATGGCCCACTCGATGCCCGCTGTAGCGACGGGTCCGCGGCAGGTCGAGATCTTCGAGGAGGAGGGCGTCCACCCGGCCAAGGTGCAGATCGCCCATTGCGGCGACACCGACGACGTCGAGTACATCGAGGGACTGATCGACAGGGGCGTCTACGTGGGCCTCGATCGCTACGGCCTGGAGATGTACCTGCCGATCGACAAGCGCAACGCAACCGCCGCCGAGCTGCTGCGCCGCGGGCACGCCGAGCACCTGATGATCTCGCAGGACTTCTGCGCGACGATCGACTGGTTCCCGCGCGAGGCTGCCGACGTGTTCGAGAGCCAAGGGGCGATCCGCAAGTGGTCGATGACGCTGGTCTTCGAAGAGGTCGTGCCGTGGCTGCGCGAGCAGGGCGCGATGGACGACGCGTCGTTTCAGACGATCTTCGTGGAGAACCCCAAGCGCTGGCTGACGGCCTGAGGACGGGTTCTCCTCCGGCGGGCCGCGCGGGAATCCTCGCCCGCCACGAGGAGAGGTACTGTGGCCGGGTGGACGATCCCCACCCTGACGCGGCGCTGATCCGCGACTTCCACGAACGACAGAATCGGTTCTACGCCGGGGGCGATCAGGAGTCCGTTCGCGCACTGCTCGCCGAGGATGTCGTGTGGCACGTGCCCGGTGACAGCGCGATCGCCGGGCACCACCGAGGCCGCGTCGAGGTCTTGCGCCTGTTCGCGCGCAGACGCGAGCTCGCCAACTCGACCTTCCGGATCGACGTGCGCGGCGTGCTTGCAGACGATCAGCGCTCGGTGATTCTCGCCGGCGGCCAGGTGCATCGCGGGGGGAAGACCCTTTCCTGGGGAACGGTCGGGATCTTTCGCATCGTCGCCGGCACGATCGCCGAGTGCTGGGTCGTTCCCCACGACCAGGACGCGTTCGACGAGATCTGGTCGCCGCGCGATTGAGTCAACCAAGTGCGAGATCGCGCCTTGGTAGGGTGGGGCGCGAGGTGCCGCTCTGAGACCTAGCAAGGGCAGAGCCGATCGCGACGATCGAGCGCGAGGAGCCGCCAGCCCCACGCCCGTGGCCTCGCTCCCGGCGCAGTTCGACGAGTGGCAGATCGAGTTGCACGGGCGTCGCGTGATCTACCGCGTCGCGGGGAGCGGGCCGCCGATCGTGCTGATCCACGGGATGCTCAACTCCTCGAGCCACTGGCGCGCGGTGGCGTTGGACCTGGCGAGCGAGTACACCGTGATCGCGCCGGACCTGATCGGCCACGGAGATTCCGCCGCGCCGCGGGGGGACTACTCACTCGGCGCGCACGCGGCGAGCATTCGCGACCTGCTCGCGGCGATCGGCATCGACCAGGCGACGATCGTCGGCCACTCGCTCGGAGGCGGCGTGGCGATGCAGTTCTTCTACCAGTTCCCCCAGCGCGTCGAGCGCCTCGTGCTGATCTCCAGCGGCGGTCTCGGGCGCGAGGTCAAACCGGCGCTGCGCAGCGCGGCGCTGCCGGGCGTCTCGGCGCTGCTTTCGCTGACGATTCGACCGCGGCTGCTCGGCGCGCTCGCGCAGGGCGGCGCGCGCCTGCGCGAGCGGGGCGTTCGCTCGGGCGTATATCTTCAAGCCGCGGCCCGCGCGCTCGGGCCGCTGCAGAACGCCGGTGCGCGCCAGGCGTTCCTGCACACGCTGCGCGCGGTGATCGACGTGCACGGGCAGCGCGTGAGCGCCACCGATCGCCTGTATCTGCTCGAGTCGCTGCCCACGATGATCGTGTGGGGCGAGCGCGACAACACGATCCCGCTCGCGCATGGGCGCAACGCGCACGAGGCGATCCCGCACAGCCGCTTTCGCACGCTCGCCGGCGCCGCGCACTTCCCGCATCTCGACGACCCCGAAGGGCTCTCGCAGCTGCTGCGCGAGTTCATGCAGACGACGCAGCCGGGAGCGATCGAGGACGAGGACTGGGGAGCGATTCTCGCGCGACGCTCCCCTCGCTCGCGGCGCATCGGCGACGCGGCAGCCTAGCGAGACCGGCGCTAATCGGCGCCGACGACCTTGAAGCTCTGGTTGACGAAGATGTGGTGCGGCCAGTTGACGCCGATGCTGTGGACCTCGTACTCGCCGTTGCTCAGCTTCACAACACGGTCGACGACGCCCCCCGGATAGGCGGCCAACGCAGCTTCAGTCGCTTTGTTCGCGGCCGTTCCGCTGACGATCGTACCCGAGCCCTGACTGTAGTTCGGTGGGATCTGACCGACCTGCTTCGACGTGGACTGTGCACCGCGCTGGAAGGGGACCACGCCTGCCGCCGAGGGAGTTGTGGCTCCGCCGCCGGCAGTCGGTTGCACGACGACCTTGCTGGCGGTGATGGTCGTTCCGTTGGTCGTCCCAAGCACGAGGACGCTTACGCCTTTCGTGACAGAGCTCGCCGAGCTCGAGCTTGTCCCCTTGCGGTACTTCGTCGAGGACGCCTTCTTGACGGTCACCTTCTGACCCGCTGAAGTCGAGATTGTGAAGCTCGACCTGGAAACGCTGTCGACCGTGCCCGATGATCCCCCCGCGGCCGGTCCAGACCGAGCGTTGGATCCCCCGCCGCCGGGGACGCGTAGCCCTGTTGCAGCCGCAGCGGGCGAGGCTGTCGTCGCGGCGCCTGAGCTGGTGCCGGCGGTTGCGCTGACGATGCCGTAGCCACCCAACGCAAGCGCGACGGCCGCGGTGCCGGACGCGATGAACGCGGTGAGCCTGCGCCTGCTCGAGATCTTGTCCTTGAACGTCATGGTGGTTCATCCCTTTCAGTGTCAGTCGGTTGCCGATCTCAATATGCATCGCGGCGCTAACAGCTTCCTGGGAGGAACCTAAGAACTCCGTGTGAACGTGGGATCGACCAGCGCTGGCGACCCTCGCCTGCATTGGCGAGGGGCCTCAGCGATGCCTTCCCGGTGCTTCAGCGCTTGCCGCTCGCCGCGCCCAGCTTGGCGCTCGCAGCGCCCGCCTTCATCTTCGCCCACTCGGCCTTGTGCTCGCGCTTTCCCACGCACAAATACCCGCTGACCCTGTTCGCACCGATCCCGGTGGCGGAGTGAGCACGACTATCGCTGGGTATCCGCTGGCCGCATTAGCCCGCCGGCTGCACGAGCACGCAAGATGCGTGTGCTGCGGCGGGAACGACGTTGTGGCGCGTGAACGTCGAAGCTATCGCCGACGGCCGGGGGACGACGATCACGCTCTGCGACCAGTGCGTGCGGCCGGATGACCGGGCGTGGCGGCTCCGCTGGCGGCCGGTGCCAGTGGACGAGCGTGGCAAAAAATCGCCCTGCGGCCGGTCCGAGTAGGCTCGCGGATATGGACGTCGCCGTCCAGGTGCAGCGCAATCCGGTTGCCGACGAGGTCTCTGCCCTCGTCGCGGTGGTGCGACCGATCTTGGCTGGTCTGCTTTTCGGTCTCAAGGCGGACGTTGCCGACGAAGTTGGCGGCAAGGAGAGCGTCAAGCTCAAAATGATGCCGCGGATGGTTCGCCCAGGGGACGGGGACCTCGGCATCTGCTTCGAGTACGCCGTGCACAACGCCATGCTCACGGGCGACGGTGACGTTCTGGAACGCGTGGATACCGCGCTGTCGCGGCTATGCGGCGTGTCCGGCGCTCAACTAGGCTCGATCCTATTCGCCGTCGAGAAGAGCGGCTCGCAGTCGTTGATCAACACGAATGCCGATCTGATCACCACCCAGTCAGTCCTCATGTCGGGCGTCAGGGGACAGCCCGTCAAACTCGGCAGACACATCGGCGGCATCTCGCGTGCCTTCAGAAGCCGCGAGGCAAGGGAACGGCTTCCGACCAGCATCGCCGGGGTCTGGAAAGCCGATCTGTTTCTCGGTAAGACCGACTCAGATCGGTGGGTCGGTACATCCGTCAGATCGAACCGCTTGATGCTCGAAGGAGCGCACGGACTCCGAATAGGCATCGTCCCAGCGAGCGAGACCGGAACGGATGCCCCTTACAAGGACGAGGGCAAGAACCTCGCGGTGTGTCCGCTGCCCTACGAAGGCGCGTTCATGGAAACCTTCTACAAGGGCTGGGAGCTGGTGCAGATTTTCCTAGCCGCTGACGCACAACTGCCCGCGCCAAACGCGCTACCGCGCGCCCCGGCTCGGCAGGTCGCACGGATGCTGGCCGAACGTCGCGAGGCTCCGGTTGTGGAACTGATCGACACACTCGCCGCTGTTGCACAGCCTGAACTCTTGTACACGGAGGACGAGCGGGCGAATGTCGTCCTTCAACGGGGCGACCAGATGGTGATGGACATCGTGATCGCGCCCGAGGCGCGAAAGACCTAGGCCCAACCGATCATCGAGCGCGCGCAGTTCAAGCCCGAGCCGGTGCGCCTGCTCGGGTGGGCCTAGTAGTCCTCAAGCGGCTGGTTGTCCATCCATTCCGACACGGCGTCGCGATCCAGCAGTTTCGCGATGCTGAGCATCGGCATACCAATCAGGAGCGCCAGCCAGTACGCCAACGTCCCCACGATCGGCACCCCGACGATGGACAGCCCGATCGCTGCGCCGACGCTGATCGTGCCTTTGATCGCCAGCACAATGATCGCGACCTCCGTGCCGAGTCCGCTGAGGACCGCCAGCACGCGCGCGATCGCTTGGCCGAGCCAGCACAGGAGCCACGCGGCCTTCCCGCGCCTAGAGCGCTCCGTGTCTTCGTCCCACGCCTCAGCGGCGCTGGGCAGGTCGGACATCGGCGTGGAGCATAACCGTTCGGCTACTCGGACATGTTGTGCAGAGTGAGAACCGGAGCCGTTCCTCGTGCTGGCCTAAGAATCCGCCTTCTTGTAGTCGACGTCGCGGAACCGGCGGGCCGCCACCGCCGCCAGGGCGGGGTCCGGCTCGATGAGGTCGGCGAACGGTTCTCCTGCTCCCCACTGACGGCGCTCAGCCTCCCTGCGCGCCTTTCGTCCGTCCTTCTCCCACTGGGCCATCGCTATCACGTTGGGACGCTGTAGTTCACCGTGGGCGGCGCTAGCTAGCAGGTCCACGACCATGTCGCCCTCGTCGAGCCACTGCTGTAGTCCGGGGTCTGGCGTGGTGCCTGTCTCGTCCAGCTCACCGCGGAACCAGGCGAGCGCCTTGACGACCGCGTGGCCTCGGTTGTTGTACGACCGCCGTCCCAGGTGTCGCAGCGAGATTCTGCGCCCGCAGCCGCAGAAGCACTTGGCTCCCATGCGCGCGACTGTACCTCGCTTCAGCCGAGCGGCGTGGTCGCGTCGCGCTCGATGCCCGGATCGCCTCCGCCCCACTCGAGCCGGGTGGGCGCGCCGTACTCGCGCGGCGCGACGGCTCTCCGTGCGTCCTCCTCACTTTCGATGACTTCGTAGGAGTGCAGGACGCGCCTCCCGTCCTCTTCCCGTCGGACCACGTGTCTCGGCCAGCCTCGGGCCACGTTGCGGGCGGTTACCTCGGGGTTCGAGGTGCCCAGCTCGTTCACCATCGTTAGCCGTTTCTGGATCGGCTTCGGGACCGACTCGGGATCGGCGGCGGCGGTCTCGTGGAGCCGTTCGAGCAGCGATGCCGACCGACCATAGACGTAGCGGCTCGCCCACCCATAGGTCCGAAGGTTCACTCGCTGGACCTGTCGCGTGGTCGGCTTCACGGTCAGCCAGCGCCGCTGGCTCAAGCCGATCCGCAGACAGAGTTCTCGCGTCACAGGCATCGTAACTTCGACGGTCGGTGACGACATCCATCCCGGCCCTGAGAACGGGAGCTCGGGGACGGGGTCGTACATGGTCAGCGGCCGGTCGGAGCACACGAACGCGTCCTCGGTGGCTTTCAGGATCGTCCACGGCAGCGCGTTCACGACCTGGCACGTCTCGGTGAGCGCCTGCAGCGACATCGTGAGGACCTCCTGGTCCGGGGCCTCGATGGTGATCGATCCCTCGACGAGGGCCTCATAGGCTTCTCGCGCCTGGCGCTGCTTGCGCTTGCTGCCTTTGACGTTCGCCAGCTCGACCGCCGACTCAATGATCGCGTGGTAGTTGAGGTTTTCCTTCTGTTCGGCGAGGAACCCAGGGACCCGTTGCTCTTGGATCGCCACAAGGAACGCGAGGTCTCCGCGATCCCGGTTCGACAGCTCCTCTGGCCTACCGACCAAAGCGTCAAGCGCCAGCGCCCCGTACGTCTCCGCTAGCGAGAAAAAACCCTCGACGATCCCGTCGTGGCTGCCGGTCGTGCTCTCGACCTTGTAGAGGTCCTTCTGCCATGCCGCTTCGTTCGGCGTCGTCTCCTCGCAGACGCCAGTCTCCTTGTCGAGCTGGTACAGCTTGCCGCCGCCTCGGAACCGCTTGAGCAGGAACTGCGGGACGTAGTGGTGGCGCTCCCCGTCGCAGTTCGGGAACGGCTCCTTGCCTTCCTCGAACGACTGCATCCAGTCGACGAATCTGCCTTCGATCTTCGGCTTAGCCATCGTCACGATGCTAGAAGGCGGCCGATGCCCAACGACAGCCCGGCCGACCTCGGAAACGCCGGAGGGCGGGAGACACTGTTCGTTGCATGGGCGATCACGCAGGGATGAACAAGCTTTTCGTAGGGGCGGCCCGCCGCGGTGAGCGAGTGAGCCCGTTCGCCAGGAGTTCCGACGCCGGAACACCGACAAACGCCGCACTGCGAGAGCGGCTGAGCGGCGCCCTCACCGAGCTTGAACGCGCCAAGCGGACGGGCGCCGACGAGGCGATGGTCGAGTTTCACGACTTCCGGGTAGAGAAAGCGCTCAACGATGCGCGAGCAGCCCGGACGGGTGAGCCCGAGCAGGGAACAGAGCAGCCGCGGCCATCCTTCGACGGCGGTGTGCAAAAGCGTCCCCGCCCGATGCCGGGCGGCGGTCAGGAGACCGCAAGCAGTCTCTTTGTGAGAGCCATGATGACCAGCCGGCAGGAGCGTGCCGAGCGCGACGCCGACCCTGGTCACACGACCATCGCCAACGACTTCTAGGAGGCCGAGCCATGCCGTCCATCGCCATCGAGAACCTGCCCGCCTATGAGCAGATCAGCAACGAGCCGATCCGCCAAGCAGCCGCGCAGCTTGACGCTGCACGGGGCGCACTCGACGAGTCGAAGAAATCGCACACAGCCGCGGAGCTCGAGTTGCCCGCAAGCGAATGGCGGGACGCTGAGATTTCGGCAGATGCGCGCGCGGACGGGAAGCAGGAGCCCAAGACCCGCGCGCACACGGCGAAGCACGAGCGACTTATTCAGGATCTCGCCCACGAGCTGAAGGTGGCGACGATCAGCGAGCAGCACGCCGTCGATTCGCTGGACGCCGCGCTCATCGAGTTCGGCCAGGTTTGGGGTGAGGAAGTCGCCGCCGCCGTCCTGGCCTGTCAAGGCCAGTGGACGGCCGAGGTCAACGAGTTGATCGCCCTGCATGGCCGGTTCAGTGCGGCGCTCTCGGTCGCGCGCGTCGTGCTCGATGGCGACCAGGGCACCGCGGCTGCACTCACGTTCGCTCCCAGCCAGGTCAAGGGCCGAGAATGGGCCAGCGGGCAGTCGTCCAGCGTTCGACCGGCCGTCCAGCTTGGCGACGTCCTCGCGGGCCTGGCCGACCTCGCGTTGCCGCCCGAACCGGTCGAGGCGACACCGGTGGAGCACGCGCTTCCATACGGGCCAGCGCGCGGCAACGGCCCGCGCGAGCACGGCCACGTCGTCGCCGAACAGGCCGAGATTCGCGAGCACAACGCGCGACTGGCCTCGCCCGAGGGCAGGGAGGCGGTCGCTAAGGCGCGGCAGGAGCGCGCCCGGCAGCTTCGGGAGCAGCGCGAAGCGACGGAGGTCTGAGCGATGCCGGCGGAGCTGGTCGCCGCGATCGGCACGTCGGACGGGCGCGTCCTGCATGTGGTGCGCCAGCCGCACGCCGTGAACCTCACCGACAGCCCAGACCCGGCCGTTCACAGCGGCTGGACGATGCGTGTCGATCAGGCACGCGAGCTGGGGCAGGCGCTCCTCACGGCTGCGACCGATACGAACACGTAGCCAGCGTGCGGCGGATCGGCTGGCTGAGCGCGCGAGCGAGCCCCGGAAGTGGACTTTCAGCCGGCGTAGCCCGCTGCGGGATACTGGGCGGGCGATGCCTGAGGAGTCCACGACCCCCGATCCGGCGGAGCTTTAGTCGGCGCCGCCGCGAGACCACGGGTATGCTTGTCCGCGTGGCGGGGGCTGCTCGCATGGTGCAGCGACGTGGTTCGGCTTTGCTCGGGCTCGCGGTGGCCTGTGCCGCCCTGGCTGCCTCTGCAGCGCCTGCGTCTGCTGCGACGACCCAAGCATTCGCTTTCACCGGCACCGAGCAGACGTTCACGGTTCCCACCGGGGTCACTTCCCTGCACGTCGTTGCGGTCGGCGCGAAGGGCGGAAACGGCAGCGATGAAAGCGCCAAAAAACTCGGCGGGCCGGGCGGCCTGGGCGCTAGCGTCGAAGCGGACCTGCCGGTCACGCCCGGCCAGGTGCTCTACGTCGAGGTTGGCGGGACGGGCGCGAATGGCTCGGCGGGCGGCGCTGGCGGGTTCAATGGTGGCGGCGCCTCCAACGACGGTGTGTTCAAACTGCCCGGCGGCGGCGGTGGCGGCGCGACAGACATCCGATCCTGCTCGCGCGTCGCCCTCACCTGTGCGGGCGTGCTGGACACGCTCAGCTCGCGGCTGCTGATCGCCGCGGGCGGCGGTGGCGGTGGATCGCTTGGTCGAAACGAACAGCCCACCGGAGGCGAAGGCGGCGACGCGGGCAAAGACGGCAACACGGCGGCGGAACTCGGCTGCAGCACAGGCTCAACTCCGGGCAGCGGCGGTCAGGCGGGCTCACAAACCGCCGGGGGCGCAGGTGGTGCTGCCGGCAGCAACGGCGCGCCGAGCGGCAACGCGGGCTCCGTCGGGCAGGGCGGGCTGGCCGGGGAAGGCGGGTCGAACAGCGAGCCCGGCGGCGGAGGCGGCGGTGGGTTCTTCGGCGGCGGAGCGGGCGGGAGCGGCAATGGCTGTGGCGGCGGAGGCGGAGGCGGAGGGTCCAGCGCCTCTGTCGGCACGAACATGTCGACGACTACCAGCGCGGGCGCTCCGTCACTGACGATCACCTACACCCCGAAAGCGCCGACGACAGGCGGCGGTACGACCACCACACCGCCGCCGGCGACGGTGACGGCGACGGTGACGGCGACGCTCGCAAAGCTCTCCTCGCTGGCGATCTCCAATCCGATCTTCGTGGTCGGGCGGACCTCGACCCTCCTGCTAGCGCTGACTGCGAAGGCTCACAAGACCGGCACCACGTTCTCGTTCACGCTCGACCAAGCCGCTACGGTCACGATCGAGATCCGCCGCAAGAACCGAGGACGACTCGTACGCCGAACTTGCAAGCCGGCCACCAGGACGCTGCGGCACAAGCCCACCTGCACACTCTCAACAACGAGAGTCGCGACCCTCGGCCGGAAGGGGCACCTAGGCGTCAACAAGGTGGCGTTCACCGGCCGAATCGGGGGCAAGCCGCTCGCGCCCGCACGGTATCTGGCGGTCTTCACGGCCAAGGACTCGGCAGGCTCCTCCGCGCCACAGCGCATCGCATTCACTGTCGTCAAGCGCTGACCCGGCTGACAATTCAGAAGGGTCGTGCTCCCGTGCCTCCGCGGTCCACTAGCTACGCCGGGACCATCGCAGCCGATCATGCTCGTGCCGACCACGCCTGCGGCTACTAGGGGGTGTCGGAGCCCGTGCCCGCTGGCACTCGCGAGCAGCGGTTCCGCGTAGTGGCCGGTGACGAGTTGAGTGGAGTCGATGGCGTTGAGCAGGCCCGAGTGCTCGCGCACGAGCCGCGCCGACGCCTGATCTCTCGCGAGCCCAGACCCCTGCGGGATACTGGGCGGGCGATGTCCGAGAACGTCAAGGTCGTCCGCCGGATGTACGAGGCCCGCGACGGTGGGGATGCTGAGGGCGTGCTGGCCTGTTTCCATCCAGAGGTCGTGCTCGACGCGAGGGTGCGGATGGATAGCGGCATCGTGCACGGGCGCGAGGAGACGGGCCGGGTCATCGGCGAGTGGGTGGGAGCTTTCGATGACTGGCGCGAGGAGATCCATGAGATACGTGATCTAGGGAGCCAGGTGTACGTCGTCGCCACGCAACGGGGCCACGCGAAGGGGAGCGGGATCGAGGTCGAGTCTCGCTACGCCCTGCTGTACCAAGTCGAGGGCGGCCAGATCACGCGGATGGCGCTGTTTGACGACGAGGCCGAGGCTCTCGCAGCGGCCGCGGCCCAGGAGTAGGCGATGTCGCAGGAGAACGTGGAGATCGTGCGCGGCGCTTGGAAGGCATGGGAGCGCGGGGACATGGAGGCCATTTTCGCGCTCTACGATCCGTCGATCGTCTGGGACCAGACCCACTACAGAGCGGGCGACCTTTCGGGCGTCTATCACGGGCACGACGGCATCAAGCTGTTCTTCCGAGCGTGGCTTTCGCCGTTCGAGAGCTACTACGCCCACGCCGAGGAGTTCATCGACGCAGGGGAGGCCGTCATGGTGCGTATCCGGCAGGGCGGCCGCGGAAGGCAGAGCGGCGCGGACGTGGAGATGCCCCCCTACTGGCAGGTGTACCGCCTCCGAGATGGTCTGGCGGTGCGTATCGAGGTCTACAGCGACCGAGCAGAGGCCATCAAAGCCGTGGGGCTTGAGGAGTAGGCGATGTCGCAGGAGAACGTGGAGCTCTGGCGCAAGTGGATCAAGGCGTTCAATGCGCGCGACATCGAGGCGCTGATCGCCCTCTGCGACCCGAACATCGAGTTCCATTCGGCGTTCGCGGCGGTCGGGGGTGCTACGTATCGCGGTCACGACGCGTTACGCACCTGGCACAGTGATCTCCGCGAGGCTTTTGGGGAGGGGATTCGTGTAGCGCCCGACGCGTACTTCGACCTCGGCGAGCACACCCTCACGTTCTCCACCTATTACGCACGCGGACTGCACAGCGGGGCAGAGGTCGTAATGCCTGCGACCGGCGTGACAAGGTCGCGCGACGGGCTTGTCACCTACGTGAAGGTGTACCTCGACCGGGCGGGTGCCCTGAGGGACGTGGGCGTGTCCGAGGACGAGCTGGAGCCAATCGAGCCGTGATGGCATCGTCGAACCTGGACCTGGTGCGCTCACGCCGCAGCGACACCCACCCCCCGCCGCGGCGGTAGGCCGCTACACCCCTCCGTCCACCCTCAGACGACCCCGCGTAAATCGGCAAAAAAGCGGAGAGCCCGGATCGCGGCCCGCGGGAGTGAGCCGTCACGAGGCAAGTATCGGAGTCGAGGCGGCGTCGGACGCTCCTGTTACGGTGTGATCGTCGGTCACTTGAAGCGTCCTCAACACACGCTTTCGGAGAGCCCGGTCGCCTAGTGCGCCGGGCTCTCTTCGTTCTTCACTGTCCGCATCCGGCGGTAGCGTGAGCAGCGTGTTGAGGAACGATCAAGTGACCAATGCGCTCGCCGGCTGAGCACCCGCCGGCGCCAGTCCTCTCGACGTTCCGGCGTTCCGCGCTGGGCGATCACCGACGGCGTTCCGCGTGCGCCCGAGGGGTGGTGGCGTACTGATGGCCGAGGGCGACAACCCCGCCGGGGGCGGTCCACAGTAGCCACGCACCGACTGACGTGGAGCGGGTGGGCAGCCGTCCTAGTCGGGCGCCATGCCGACCAACGGGAGCGTTTTTCGCTAAAGCTGGCAATGGCGTAGTCGGCTTCGGAGAGAAGGCGACGAAGGGGGGGCGCGGCCGCAGTTTCCCACCGCTTGACCGAACGACGGCGAGTGAAAGTGTGAAAGTTCCGACGTCGGAACAAACCCCCTTGACATAGGCCGCCCGCCTGTCAGAGTCCCCTACGGCAACCAGCACGTTGAAGGGAACGCGACAACCCGACATCGAAAGGGAAACGTGTTCACATCTGATGCAGTAGCCGAGATGCCGACCAAGGCGCTCCACAACGTCGTCTCGACCTTCGAGGCGCTCGAGGATTTCGTCCTCAACGTGACCGACTGCGAGGGCCTAGTCGTCGCAGTCGAGGGCGGGCTGCGCGACGCCATTCACATGATCGACGCCGAGCTACAGCGGCGGCCTGTTCCGTCGACGGAACAAGCCGAGCCGGCCGTCGAGGACCGCAGGCCCGCCGAGCGCCTGCTCACGATGCGCGAGCTGTGCGACCACTTCGGCTACAGCGAGCGGTGGTTCCGCTACCGCGTCTGCGAGGGGATGCCAGCGCACAAGTGGGGTGGCAGGCACCGGTTCTCGCTGGCAGAGGTTCAGGAGTGGCTCGGCGCGAAGTACGGCCCCTGACGACCCTGAGCGGTCGCGGGCGCTGTTCGACGTCTCAACGTTGAGACAAGGGCCGCAAGTTCCGGCGCCGGAACCCCGACCCGGACAAAACAACGCCTGCGCAATCGGTCCGGTTGTCCCAACGTTGGGACGGCTGGCTGTCCTGGACTCGTGGGACCACCTGTGATACCATAATGTCTATGGCCAAGCGACAGTCAGAGCGACAGTCAGTCCACGTCCGCCTGCCCGTTACGCTGCTCGGCGAACTGCACGAGGGAGCAAAGGCAGAGGGTGTGAGCGTGAACACCCTCATCGCCACGCTGCTTGCCGGCTCGGTCGGCTTCGACCTGACGAAGGCGGCCGCTTGACCGCCCTCGCCACAGCTCGCTACGCCAAGTTCCGGCGGTCGATGGGCGTGCCGGTGCAGGCCAGCCTCGGCCGGCCGAAGTTCCCGATCGACTACGAGCTGCACGAGCAGGTCCGCGAGCTGATGCCGCGTGGCCTGTTCGGCAAGGGCCTGAGCGACGACGAGTTCACCCGCCTCTACCGTGAGCGGCTCGACAGGCTCGACCTCGACGCGCTCCGCGCCCAGTTCGACGCGATCAGCAAACGGCACGACAACGCGCGGGTCGTGCTCCTGTGCTTCGAGGACGTGCTCGCCGGCCAGCTCTGCCACCGGCGCGTTTGGGCGGACTGGTTCCACGAGCGAACAGGGCAGCGCGTCCCCGAGGTCGGCCCCACCGGTGGGGAACCGGCCAAAATCGACGACACAGCACATTTGGCCGGTTCGGGCTTCGCTGCGCGGCCCACGCAACTGCGCCTCCTTGACGAGGATGCGCTCGCGATACGCGATCGGGAGGGGCTATGAGCGACGCGATGAAAGCCGTCATCTACGCGGCCAAGAGCACCGAGGACAAGCACGGCTCGATCCCGACCCAGCTCGACGACGGGCGCAAGCTCGCAGACGACCGCGGTTTCGAGGTCGTGGCCGAGTTCAACGACGAGGCGAAGTCGGCCTACCACGGCGACCGCGGTCCCGATCTGGCGAAGGCGCTGGCGGAGTGCGAGCGACTGAGCGCAGAGCACGGGACGTGCGCTCTCATCGTGCAGCACTCAGACCGGCTCGCGCGCGGCGCCGCTAAGCAGGCACGGAGCTTGAGCCAGGTCGTAGCGTGGGCGATCGGCAACGATGTCGAGTTGCTCAGCGTCCAAGACCCGGAGATCCTGGCCGGCGGCGATCTGCGTGAGGTCATGGGCGCGATCGGCGGTTTCCGCAACCACCAGGACAGCAAGCGCAAGGGCCTCGCCGTGAAGGGCGGCATCCGGCGCCGCGCAGTGGACCGAAGTCAGTACGTGGGCGGCAGGCGCGCGTTCGGCTACCGGCACCGCGACCGGACCGAGGACGGCAAGGGCACTGGCCCGCTCGTGACCGACCAGGCCGAGGCGACCATCGTGCGCCGCATCTTCGCTGAGTACGTCGCCGGCGGCGCTCAGAACGCTATCGCGCAGGCGCTCGAGCGCGAGGGCGTGCCCACGCTCACGCCGAGGGGGAGCT
>Ga0193729_1000450_pt1 | contig 21276 bp, 18 predicted proteins | sample U1c2metaG_FD_143036 | JGI IMG/M metagenome (GOLD analysis project Ga0193729, IMG submission 143036) | Soil microbial communities from a riparian zone of the East river system, Colorado, United States - U1c2 | ecosystem: Environmental > Terrestrial > Soil > Riparian zone | place: USA: East River...
TCAATTGTAGTTCCCTGTCAGGCTCCGATCCGTTCCCGGGAAGTTCCAGCAATCGCAAATTTTTCTTAGCCGCGAAAATGGTCTTCGCTTTTTCGTCGAATCCCGGCGCGGCGATGCACTCCACGAAAAGTTTCGCAAGCTCTTCGGCTGTGGCCGCATCCACCACCCGGTTGAAAGCCAGAACGCCCCCAAACGCCGAAACAGGATCGCTCGCCAAAGCCTTCAGGTACGCGGCCAGCAGCGTCTCCTGCTCCGCCGCCCCGCAAGGATTGTTGTGCTTGATAATCACCGCGGCCGGGCGCGAAAATTCACCCGCCAAACTGCGCGCCGCTTCCAGATCCACGAAATTATTGTAAGAAAGCTCCTTGCCCTGCAGTTGCTTCGCCAAGGCCAATCCCCGAGGCGCCCCACCCGCCGGAACGTAAAGCCCGGCGGCCTGATGCGGATTTTCCCCATAACGCAGCGATTGCTGCAACCGCAAAGCAATATGCAACCGCTCTGGCAAAGGTTGTTTCTCGCCCAACTCAATCGCTGGCGTCTTAGCCGAAAGCCGCTCCAGCTCGGTGGTAATCATCCCGTCGTAGCTCGACGTCGCCGCAAAAACTTTGCGCGCCAAATCCAGTCGCGTCCCGAGCGAAGTTTCCCGCTGCGCTTCCAGTTCCGCAGCGACCCCTTCGTAATCTGCCGGGTCCGTCACCACCGTCACGCTTTCAAAATTCTTTGCCGCAGACCGCAACATCGTGGGCCCGCCAATATCGATGTTCTCGATCAGCTCTCCGGCCGTCAGCCCCGCTTTCGCGGCCGTTTCCGCGAAGGGATAGAGATTCACGACCACCAGATCGATGGGCGCAATTCCGTGTTCCGCCGCCTGCTTCTGATCTTCCGCATGGCCGCGCCGGAATAACAATCCGCCATGCACTTTCGGATGCAGCGTCTTGACACGCCCGCCAAGCATTTCCGGCCATCCCGTAAATTCCGAAACATCTTTCACCGCGACACCGGCGTCGCGCAACAATTTCGCCGTGCCACCGGTGGACAAAATTTCAATGCCCAGCGCGTTTATCCGTCTTGCAAACTCCAATACGCCAGTCTTATCGAATACGCTGATCAACGCGCGCTGCACCGCCATCTGCTTCCTCCCGGTACGAAAGGCCAACAGTGTAGTCGTCGCGTACCGGTGAAAGCAAAAAAATGCCGTCGCGGCGTCAATTGCTATCATCCTGGCTTCCGTTTTTTTGTTGCCTGCATTACTCGGAGTGAAGAGTGGGAAAAACCTTCAAGAGGGAACATCAGGGAAATGCTTCTATGGCCTGGGTAACGAATTAACCTTTGACTAACGCTTTTAGTTTTACGTGCCCTTCTAAAACCTCCACCACATACTCCACGTCGTGGCAATGCTTGGTCTTCTGCAAATCTTTCGTCTTTTTCGTCACGAATTCGTGGAAATTCGATCGCGTAAACTTGAGGGTATCTTCCCCCGCTTTCTGCTTGGCCTCCAAAAATGCCTCATAAAGCTTGGTGATCTTGTCGGTCTCTTCTTCCGGCTTGGAGCACACCATGCGAAACGTGGTGAGCGCCTTCTCCGCGCGGCTCTTGGCCTCTGCCGCCTCCGCCTTTGATCGAGTTGCCGCGCGCCTTTCCTCGCGCTCCGCTTCAATCTTCTTGGCCGCCGAGCCAAAGTGCCGCGATACTTTGCCTTCTTCTTTCTGTTGCAGTCGCTTGCGAAAAACGTCTTTATATTTTGCGTAGGTCTGCGTGAGATTGTTGTACCGGAAGCGCTGACCATACTTCAGCTCACCGCTACGCTCCGCATAGCGCTTCGTCAACAGTTCGAGCCGCCATTCGATTTCCGTCGGTGGGCGCTTGCGTCCACCGCCAAAAAACTGTTCATACTCGATCTTCAATTGGCGAATGTCGCGTTCGAACTGGTTTAATTCTTCGTCAATAGTGATAGTGGTGGTGGTCGATACGGCCACGCGAGGCACCCTCTAACTAATATGCTAGAAGCCCCCTGCGCCCCGGTCAATGGAACCTACCGAGTTTCGTGCGAATCGTGTACCGTAGCCGAACCCCTTAGGGTTTGCATTGCGGTAAACCGCCGGCTTGTGCCGAAATACTGCCGTGGACGCCCGCAAACCTCGCAAACATCGTGCCTTCCGGATCGACGCGGCGATAGTTGGACTCCTATTTTTACCGCTTAAAATCGATGCGCAGTATCAAATCGTCGACCTTGCCGACGTTCAATTGGCGAAGTCTTTGTCTGCGGTTATACAAGACCATCAAAGCTCTGCACTGACAAACGTTTTGGTGCAAGAGTTTAGTCCGGATTGGAAGACAGTCTGGCGGACAAGCGCGATCGACAACCACGGAAGATTTTCGCTTGCGACCGTACACGGTCGAAAAACTTACTATCTACAACTTTCGACACGCGGCTTTGACCCCCTGCGGGTACGCGTACAGGTGGACCGCAAGCGCGGAGCCAGTCTAAAACTAAGGTTAATGCTAGCAACCTAACATCTTGTATTTGCACTCGATAAGTTTGAGCCCGATTTGTCGGCAAATCGAGAACTGAGCCATACCGCATCTAGGCCCTCATTGCGGTAAACCGTCGGCTTGTGCTGAAATACTGCCGTGGACGCCCGCAAACCTCGCAAACATCGCGCCTTCCGGATCACCGGCCCCAAAGCCGCCATTTCCCCTGAACAGGCAGAGCAACTGCGGCGGATCCCCGGTGTAGATGAACTGTTGTCCCGCCCTCGTTTGGCTGCGTATGCCAAACGCATGGATCGCGATCTGCTCGTCCTTTTGCTCCGCGATGTGTTGAGTGTTGTCCGCGCGCAAATCGCCGCTCCGCAATCGGAAAGCCCATTGGTGACTGTCACGTCCCTCGATTTCGATTCCATCGAGGAACTGATTGCCGCGGAAGCCGATCGCATCCTTCAGCCCTCGCTTCAGGCTGTCATCAATGCCACCGGCGTCATCCTGCACACCAATCTGGGCCGCGCCCCATTATCACCCGCCGTCGTCGAGGTCATAAAAAACGCCGCCACGCAATACAGCAATCTCGAATACAGCTTGGAATCCGGCGTTCGAGGCCGACGCGATGATCACACCAGTGAATTGCTCGCGCGCCTTACCGGCGCGGAAGACGCCATCGTCGTGAACAATTGCGCGGCAGCCGTTCTTCTCGTTCTTGCGGTTCTCGCTAAAGGCGGCGAAGTTATTGTCTCTCGCGGCGAGCTGATCGAAATCGGCGATGGCTTCCGCATCCCGGAAATCATGGCTCAAAGCGGCGCCATTCTTCGCGAAGTTGGCACCACCAACCGCACCCGCCTGCGCGATTACGAAACTGCCATCAACGAAAACACCCGCGTGCTGCTGCGCGTGCATCCCTCAAATTTCAAAATTACCGGCTTCGCGGAAAAACCCGCCCTCACCGAACTAGCGCAGCTCAGCGGACGCACTTCCGTGCCGCTGGTGGAGGACCTCGGCTCCGGCTCTCTCGTCGATCTGGGCGCCAGCGGTTTCGCGGAACCCACCGTGCGCCACAGTATCGAGGCCGGCGTTGGGCTGGTGATGTTCAGTGGAGACAAACTCCTCGGTGGCCCGCAAGCCGGAATCATCGCCGGCAAAAAAGATTTGGTGCAGCGTGTACGCCACCATCCGTTGTTTCGCGCGCTGCGCGTCGACAAGCTCACCATCGCCGCGTTGGAAGTTACCCTGAACGCTTATCTGCGCTCCGCCTGGGACGAAATCCCCGCGCAACGCATGATTCGCCTTACCGCGGAAGAACTACAGCAGCGTGCGGAAAATTTTGTGCGCCATGTGCGATCTCTCTTGCCCTCTGCCGACGCAAAGATGGAGATCGCTGATGGCTTTTCTTTGGCCGGCGGCGGTTCGACGCCGGACCAATCTCTGCCCTCAAAAATTATCCGCGTATCCAGCGCCAAATATGCCGCCGCCAAATTAGAACAACGCCTTCGCCGCCCGGCACTCGGTCCCTCCGTTATTGCCCGCGTGGAAGAAAACCGCGTGATCCTGGATTTACGCACTGTGTTTCCCGAGCAGGAGCCGCAACTGGCAGCGTCACTCGCCGCTGCGCTTTGTTAGTGCGAAAAACAAGTACGCAAACCATTCCATGCTCGCCTTCACGGTTAAAAATAAAAAACTCGTCGCTCGAAACAAACCGCTCCCGCAACTCCTCCCCCGCTGGGCGCTCGTACGCGTACTCCTTGCCGGCGTCTGCAACACCGACGTCGAGATTCTGCGCGGCTATCATGCCTTTCGTGGCGTTCCCGGCCACGAGTTTGTCGGCGAAGTTGCCGCTGTCAACGGTGTCTCCGCTAAAGAAAAAACGAAATGGCTCGGTAAACGGATCACCGGCGAAATCAACGTTTCCTGTTCCGCGTACAACTATCGCCCTGTCTGCGGCTTTTGCCGCCGCGGCCTCAAAACTCATTGCGCGCGACGCACCGTCCTCGGCATCGTGAATCACGACGGCGCCTTCGCCGAATATCTGGCGCTGCCGCTCGAAAATCTTCATCTCATTCCCAATTCCATCTCCGACGAGCAAGCCGTATTCGTCGAGCCGCTAGCCGCCGCCTGCGAAATTCTCGACCAGATCGACATGAAACAATTTCGCGAAGCCACCGTCCTCGGCGACGGTAAGCTCGCGCAATTAATCGCCCGTGTCCTGCGCACCGCTCTTCCAAGGGTAGTCATGTATGGGAAACACAAAGACAAATTGCGGCAAGCCGCAGCAGCCGGTATCGACACGCAAAGCGTCCGTGGTGACGCCTCGGATCTGAAACGCGTCAAAGATAATTTTACTCTCGTGGTGGAAGCGACCGGGTCACCCTCCGGTCTAGCTCTGGCGCAACACATGACCGAACCCCGTGGCACCCTGGTCTTGAAATCGACATTTCACGGCGCCGCCCCGGTAGAAACCTGGCCGCTGGTCGTGAAAGAAATCACCTTGATAGGATCGCGCTGCGGCCCCTTTGCGAAAGCCATCGCGCTATTGCGCTCCGCAAAAGTCGACCCGCGCCCGCTCATCACTCGCACATTCCCGCTAAGCGAAGCCCCCGCTGCAATCCAATACGCACAGCAACCCGGAGTAATGAAGGTCCTGCTAAAGCCCAACAATCTTTGGAAGTATTCAGGCAAAACGAGAACTTAGGCCGTGCACGATTTGTGACTGAAGCATTTTCTCGCGCTTCGCCCGTTAAAGCCGGTTAATACAGCTCGCCACCCGCGCCGCGCCAAACCCATTATCAATATTCACCACGGTCACACTCGACGCGCAACTATTCAACATCCCCAGCAACGCCGCTACTCCACCAAAGCTCGCGCCGTAACCCACGCTGGTCGGCACCGCGATCACTGGAACCGCAACCAATCCCCCCACCACGCTCGGCAGCGCGCCTTCCATTCCAGCGACGCAAATAATCACTCGCGCGCGCATCAACTCTTCGCTGTGCTTCAACAGCCGGTGAATCCCCGCCACACCCACGTCATAAAGATGCTCCACCCGATTGCCCATCAAGCGCGCCGTAAGCACCGCCTCTTCAGCCACGGGAATGTCGCTGGTCCCCGCGGAAACCACCATAATCGTCCCTTTACCGGATATCTCCTGATTCCGTTCGATAGTGATCGCGCCTGACAGCGGATGAAACTCGACCGCTCCATTTTTCTGGCCCGCAGCTCGCTTCACCGCGGCAAACATCTTTGCATCCGCGCGCGTCACCAGAATATTTTGTCGCCCAGACTTTCCCCCCAGTAGCGCCGTCACTATTTCCGCCACCTGTTTCGAGGTTTTTCCTTTCCCAAAAACAACTTCCGCAAATCCCTGGCGTAATGCGCGGTGATGATCGACCTTCGCAAAATCTAGATCTTCAAACGGCAGAAGTTTCAGCCGCTCCAGGGCTTTCCTGGGAGCCAGCGCTCCAGAGCGCACTTCATCTAGTAGCTGCAACAGGTCAGTTTCGGTCATAAAAATGTTTATTTTTATCGGCGAGGCTCAATCGATCTTCACGCCCGCGAAGATTCCGCGTACACGCACCACTCAGCAATTCGTCCGTCACGCACAATAGCCTTCCAGGCTGCCGGTATCTCCCAGAAACCTGCGTTGGGCAATTTGCCGTCGCTCTTGCTGATGCCGCTAGCGGTACCAAACACTGCCACTGAGTTCTTATCCACAAAAAATTGCTCACCGCGTATCTTGTAGTCCGAAACCATGTCGTAATACATTTTCCAACCGCCCCGCAGAGTCTCTCGCCCAATAAACCGTTTCCCCAGCGCGTCTTGAAATACGTGATCTTCGGTCATGAGTTCACACAACTTGTCCACATTTCCCGCATTGATCCTTCTAATGAACTCCACAACCGTTTCCATTGGTGCCGCGCTAGCCATGGCGCTCCTCTCCGGCCGGGAATCTAGAGTACAACGTCACGCCCTTTCGTCACACCGTCACGCGTCTTGAGGCCCCGCAAATCTTGACTTGCCCCAACGCCGTTGCGACACTGAACCCATCCACAAATTGCACATAATTCAGCGGTGGCGAGGCACTTCCACTGCCGCGGCGAAAAAAGCAGAGGCTTGATTTGGCGACGGAATTAACACCCGGCATCCCTCCCAGTGTGAAAAGCCCCAACCGCATCAAAATTGTGCTTGAAATGATCAAATTCGAGCATTCCGTATTTGCGCTTCCGTTCGCGCTGACTGGAGCGCTGCTAGGCGCGCGGGCAACCCATCGCGGTTGGCCAACATTCAGTCAACTCGCGTGGGTGGTAGTCGCAATGGTTGCGGCCCGCTCCGCCGCCATGACCGTCAACCGCATCGTGGACCTGCGCTACGATCGCGAAAATCCCCGCACCAAACAACGCGCCCTGGCCACCGGGCTGCTCTCCGTGCCCTTCGCGTGGACCTTCACGGTCATCGCTGTAGCCATTTTCTTTCTTGCTTCGTGGCAGCTGAATCTCCTGGCACTCAAACTTGCTCCTCTCGCCCTGGCAATTCTTTTTTTCTATTCCTTCACCAAACGCTTCACCACCTGGTCGCATCTTTTTCTCGGCTTCGCGCTGGGAATTTCTCCCGCGGCCGCATGGATCGCCATCACCGGCGGCTTCGATCCGCGCACGCTGATTCTCTGCGCCGCAGTCACTCTGTGGGTCGGCGGCTTCGATGTTTTGTACGCGTGCCAGGACATTGACTACGACCGCAGCGCCGGGCTCTTCTCCATTCCACAGCGTTTCGGAGTCGCCAATGCGCTGATCATCGCGCGAATTATGCACGTCGGCGTCGTCGCCCTGCTCTTATGGCTCGCCGCCAGTTTCGCGCTGCCCTGGCCGGCGTGGCTCGGCATTGCCGTAGTCGCCGCGCTGCTCGCTTATGAACATTCGCTCGTGAAAGCTGACGACCTCAGCAAGCTGGACGCTGCGTTTTTCGCAATGAACGGTTATATTAGTATGTCGTTTCTTTTATTCTGGGGCGCCGCAGTGGCCCTCTGGCGCGTTTGAAAACATCGAAACTTTTGAAATGCATGCCGTAATCGCCAGGTATTCCGTTAAAGGATAAGCTTAAAGCGTGGCAGAGCTACTCATCACCGACCAGCGCCTGAAACCCATCGCCGCTAAAGTTTTACGCGGCGAGCGCCTCTCGCAAGAAGACGGCGTCGCGCTCTATCGCTCGCCCGATCTCCTCGCCGTGGGCTGGCTGGCCAATCACGTGCGCGAAAAACGCCACGGCAACGTCACCTATTTCAACGTCAACAGGCACATCAATCCAACGAACGTCTGCGTCGCACATTGCAAACTGTGCGCTTTCGGACGCGACCCCAACGCTCCCGGCGCGTACACCTTCGCTCTTGAAGAAATCTACCAACGTGCTGAACAAGGGGTCCGCGAAGGCGCCACCGAGTTCCACATGGTTGGCGGCCTGCACCCCGATCTGCCCTTCGATTATTTTCTGGACATGATTCGCGGCCTCAAGCAGCGCTGTCCCACCGTGCATCTCAAAGCCTTCACCATGGTGGAGGTCGGCTACTTCGCGCGCATCGCCAAGCTCTCCATCAAGGAAACGCTGCAAAAAATGAAAGACGCCGGCGTCGATTCCTTACCGGGCGGCGGCGCGGAAATTTTTCATCCCCGCGTGCGCAAACTTATCTGCGACCATAAAGTAAGCGGCCAGATGTGGCTCAGCATTGCGCGCCAGGCTCACGAACTGGGCTTTCATTCCAACGCCACCATGCTCTACGGACACCTGGAAACCGAAGAAGAGCGCGTCGACCACCTGCTGAAGTTGCGTGAGCTTCAGGATCAGACCCACGGCTTCGTCACCTTCATTCCTTTAGCGTTTCACCCGGACAACACCGCGCTGGCGCACATTCCCAAGCCCACCGGTTACGACGACTTGCGCAACATCGCGGTATCGCGCTTGCTCCTCGATAATTTCGCGCACATCAAAGCCTACTGGATCATGCTCTCTCCGGCGATCGCGCAAATCGCGCTGCGATTTGGAGCTAACGATCTGGACGGCACGGTAGTCGAAGAAAAGATTTATCACGATGCCGGCGCGGTCACCTCTGAATTTACCTCGCGCGCCGATCTCGAACGCCTGATTCGCGCCGCAGGCCGCATTCCCGTCGAGCGCGACACGCTCTACAATCCGGTGGATCGCTCCAAAATGCCGCCCATCCCGCCGCCCACTCGCCCCGAGCTCGTCTCACTCACCCTCAACGTATAAGTTCCGAGCACGCTTCTTCGACAAGGCATTGCCCGCTCTTAAATTGGCGTAGAAATCTGTATTTGCCATCCGCTCCTGGCACATTAAGATTCACTGCGAGGAAAATCTGCGCAATGCGAACAATCCTTTTGCTCACCATTTCAAACATCTTCATGACCTTCGCCTGGTACGGCCACTTGAAATATCGCAGCGAAGCACTCTGGAAAGTCATCCTCGCCAGTTGGGGCATCGCCTTCTTTGAATATTGTTTCCAGGTGCCCGCCAACCGCATCGGCTCGTACGAATTCAACGCCGCGCAGCTCAAAACCATTCAGGAAGTCATCACCCTGACGGTCTTCTCGATATTTTCCGTGCTGTATCTAGGCGACAAGTTCAGGTGGAACTACGGCGCAGGCTTCGCCTTAGTGGCCATCGGATCATTTTTCATTTTCCACAAATGGTAAGAGCCCGCAATTTATTTCAGCACTTGCGGTGCCCACACCACGACCTCTTGCCGTCGCGAAAAGTGCAGCAATTCCGGCTTCCGCTCGGCGCTCGCGATTCCCGCCGCAGCCGCCATGGTGTTTTCCTGAAGCGCCGTTTCCGCCAACTGCAGCGGCCACCGCGGATGATGAATTTCGCAGCGAATGATGCGTCCCTTCTTGTCCGCGGTGTACAAGCAATAGCGCTCCACTAGAAAATGCTCGACGCTGTGGGGCTGCGCACGGAAAACGCTCCCAATCGCCCGGTAGCGCGCTCGGAGCGAAGCCGCCGAGCCTCTGTGATCTATTCTGTGGCTCTCATAACGAATCCATCCCGCGTCTTCTGCGCAGCTGATCTCCGCGAAAAAATACGGCAGATGAAAGAATGCTCGTGCGCCCCACACCGCAACCACGCTCATCGCATCCAGGCTAAAAAACCAAACGCCGGGTTTTCCATCTCGCATCACATAAGTGCGCACATTCAATTCGGGAAACCGCGAAAACCCCGGAATGGCCGGCGTACCTCGCATGCGCACACCCGACATGCGAAACGGCACCACCCCCAGCCACGCTTGTCCGCCAAACGTATCTATCTCCAGCATCCGCGGAATCAGCGGACGCAATACATCCGCCGGCACCACCCAGTGCGCGAACAACAAATCGTGCCACTCCTGCTTCATGATCCATGAACCACGCGGCAGCGGCCATGGCCGATGCGCAGCATGCTTTAAGATTTCCATCATCAGTACTCAGCAAACCCGCTTCTCGACATCTTGCTGTGCCCAATATACCCTTCCTCAATCGCGCAGAATCGAATCTCTACGTGATGGCGCAAAGAAAAGAAAAAAGAAAAGAGGCATTTATGGATCGCAAAGCATCAGCAGTATGGACCGGCGGACTCAAGGACGGCAAAGGTACTTTATCGACGGACAGCGGCGTATTGAAGCAAGCGCAATATTCCTTCAGCACTCGCTTTGAAAATGGCATCGGCACCAATCCCGAAGAGTTGTTGGCCGCCGCGCACGCCGGATGTTTCACCATGGCGCTCTCTGCGCAGCTCGGCAATGCCGGCATGACCGCGCAAAAACTGGAGACCACCGCGACCATTACGCTCGCCAAGGTCGGTGAGGGTTTCTCCATCACTAAAAGCCATCTCGACCTGGTCGCCAACATTCCTGGCGCCGACAAAGCCAAATTTGACGCCGCGGTCAAAGCCGCCGAAACTGGCTGCCCGGTTTCAAAACTTTTCAAAGCCGAAATCACCGTAAACGCGCGCTTGCAATCCTGAGCCACCATCGCTTTCTGTCATGGAAATCTCGCGCACACAAATCGCGAAAGTCTAAATAAATGGTGCACATCATTCCCCACCCACTCGCGCTGGTCGGTGGCTTTGCTTTAGCCATCATCATTCTGGTTGACGCCTTTGAAGCCATTATTCTTCCACGCCGCGTCACGCGAAAAATCCGCTTGACGCGTCTGTTTTTCAGGACGACCTGGGCTTTCTGGAAAGCTGTTGTTAGCAAGGTCACCAATCGCAAAACCCGGGAGGCATTGCTCGGCATTTTTGGACCTTCTTCTCTCTTACTTCTCATCGCCATTTGGGCGCTCGGCTTGGTGCTGGGCTTCGGCCTGATGCAATACGCCGCGGGCTCCGCGATTGACGTCCACGAGCCCGGGCACTCAGGTTTCGCCATGGACGTGTACCTCAGCGCCACCACCTTTTTCACTTTGGGCCTCGGTGATGCCGTTCCGCGCGTTCCGTTAGCGCGCTGCTTGCTCGTCGCCGAAGCCGGTTTAGGTTATGGCTTCCTCGCCGTCATCGTGGGATATCTTCCTTTTATCTACAGTTCTTTTTCCCGCCGGGAAGTAAACATCTCGCTCCTCGACGCGCGCGCAGGTACCCCACCAACCGCCGGAGAACTTCTGCGCCGTTACAGCTACCCGCAAGGCCAGAATGCCTTGCGCGATTTGCTCCGCGAATGGGAATCGTGGTGCGCGGAGTTGATGGAAAGCCATCTTTCCTACCCGGTGCTCGCGTATTTCCGTTCGCAACATGACAATCAATCCTGGATCGCTTCGCTAACCGCCATCTTGGACGCTTGCGCATTAATAAGAACCGGCATCGAAGGGGCCTGCGAACGTCAGGCCGAACTTACTTTTGCAATTGCGCGTCACGCGGTCGTCGACCTGTCGCAGGTTTTTGACACCGCCCCCAGCCCCCCGGCCACCGACCGCCTAACCAGCGCCGATCTGCACCAGCTTCGTGACACGCTCGCGGCCCACGGCATGAAGCTTCACGACGGCGAAGAAGCGGATCGGCAACTCCACAAGCTGCGCAACATGTACGAACCGTTCATTTATTCGCTGGCCATGCATCTCAGCCAGCCTTTACCGCCTTGGATACCGCAGAAAAAAGGTAAAGATAATTGGCAGACCACCGCGTGGGCCAGCGAATCTGGATTGCTCGATAAAAAAGACGTGACCACCGTGGTCATCGACGAACATTTTTAACCGGCGAAATTTCTATCCAAAATAATTGGAGGCTTTTGTATGAAAGCGATTCGCGTCAGCCAATTCGGTGGGCCAGAAGTTTTGAAGCTGGAAGACGTGCCCACACCCGTTCCCGCGACCGGACAAGTACTCGCGCACGTGCGCGCCGCGGGAGTCAATCCCTACGACACCAGTATGCGCGCGGGAACTTACGCCGTGAAGCCGCAGCTGCCATACACTCCCGGCTCAGACGCAGCTGGAGTAGTGGAATCTGTGGGCCCCGGCGTCACCAAGGTTAAACCTGGAGACCGCGTTTACACTGCGCGCACGCTGTCGGGAGCGTACGCCGAGTACACTCTCGCGCTCGAAAACCAAGTCCAGTTGCTGCCGGACGACATCGAATTCGCGCAAGGCGCTGGGATATGGGTGCCCTATGCCACGGCCTATCACGCGCTTTTTCATGCCGCGCAAGCACACGCCAGTGAAACGGTTCTCGTTCACGGCGCAAGTGGAGGAGTAGGCACCGCCGCACTGCAATTGGCCCGTGCCATGGGTCTCACCATCTTTGGAACAGCCGGCACGGAACCAGGGCTGGAGCTCATCAAACGTGAAGGCGCGAACCACGCCTTCAATCACACCAAGGCAGGCTACGAAGATGAAATCCTGAAAGCCACCGGCGGGAAGGGTGTCGACATCATTTTGGAAATGCTCGCCAATGTAAATCTGCCCAAGGACCTGAAACTCATGGCCACCAATGGACGAGTCATCGTAATCGGCAATCGCGGCGAAACTACCATTAACCCCCGCGAGCTTATGATGAAGCGCGGGTCCATTCGCGCCTTTACCCTGTGGTCTCTTACCGAACAGGAAACCAAGGAAATTTATGCCGGGCTGAACGCCGGACTCTCTAACGGCACCCTTCGCCCCGTGGTTGCCAAAGAAATCCCCCTCGCGGACGCGGCCCGTGCCCACAAAGAAATTCTTGAGCCCGGCTCAGCGGGGAAAATCGTCCTGATCCCCTAGGCACGTGTGCACCGCACAAAAATACTTACGCACGTAATCCAGAACATTCTGTTCAGGTTGCGCTGAACGCCGGTCCACAAAAACGCGAAGGGTGGGTCTTTCTTTTAAGTCCATCGTGACGACCTGCAAATTTTCTGCTCAGGCCGCTGCGCCAATTCGTCGAATCAAATCATCCTGCTGTTTCTTGCTTTCCGCGCCGATCGTAAACCCATCGAGCAGCCCCAGCGATAACGCATACTTCAACGCTTCATCCTGGCGCCCGCTCAAATCTCCTTGCCCCAGAATTTTCATCCCTACGATGGCCTTCCCTGCCGCGCGCATTTCACGCAACACGCTGACCACGGTTTCAGGATCGGCATCCATGTGCGAACCAATCGGATTGATGCGCACCAGATCGATTTCCACCCACGGCGATTTCGCCGCCGCGCGCAGCGCCTCAATGCTGTGACACGAGCAACCGTGGCTGCGAACGAGGCCCTTCTGCTTGGCCTCGGAAAACACATCCATCACGCCTTTATATCGCTCCGTCCAGTCGCCTTCCGTCACGCAGTGCATCAGGCAAACATCCAGATAATCCGTGCCCAATTCTTTACGAAAGCGATCCAGGTCCGCCCGCGCCGAAGCCGCATCACGCGCCCACGTCTTTGTAAGCACCGTCACTTTATCGCGCGGCACATGCTTCAACGCTTCCGCCACATGTGGGTGGCTACCGTAAGAATCCGCCGCATCAAAAAATCGCAGCCCCTGCTCGTACCCGTTGAGCAGCAACGCCGAAAGCCCTGCGACCCCTAAAGCGGTCTGATTGGAATGGTGCCCGGATCCCACGGTGCCCGTGCCCATCGCAAGCCGGCTGGTCTTAATCCCGGTGTTCCCCAGCGTCACTTCATCGACAGCCGCAAATTTCCGCGGCAGAGGCGTGCTCAAAAACGCCGCCCGCGCCAGCGCCTTCCCGCCCAACCATGCGGCACCAAGCCCACAGCTGGTGCGTCGAATAAAATCTCTTCGCCTCATTCTCTGGTTTGCCACTGGCGCCTCCTAATCATCGAGTTTCGTCGATCACGCTCGTACGCATCCGGCTCTTTCGTCCTAATCTTAGGGACGTTCGACCCCGTGTACCGGTTACCAGAAAAATTCGATTTAACCCAAACTCCTACCCTGGTTCAACGCAGACTTCGATCGCATTTCCTTGCAGGTCCTGAAACCGAAAGAAACGATTCCCTCCCGAATCGCTAGCCAGCGCCTCGACAGTCACTCCTCGTTCTATCAGCCACTTACGAGCTTTCTCCAGATTCCTGGTGAAGAAAATTACATGTCGCTTTGTGCGGATGAGGTCGCTTCTAGTTCGACCAGCGTAAGAGCTGTGTCATCGTTAGAAACTCGCAAATCCACGAAAGGGCGGCCGGAATCTTCTTCTCGCTCGCCTGATGCCTCGCGCAATCCAAACGAAATCCGAAACGGATGTTTCCCCCACATCGTTAGTCCTCAAACTGTCTACTCCAACTCCTTCGACTAATTAAGAGATGCTAATGCGAATCCTGGCCAATATCGAGCCTCAAGGTCCAAGCTACAGGGCACAAATTAAATATCTACATTCTTTTTTCTCGCGAACCATACAGGTTCCGGCTCAGTTTTGCACTATAATCATGGTCGCCGATGCGCTCGCATAAAACTGCGGAATCGGTGTATAGACTATCGTGCACACCACATCGTTTTTACCTTTGTTGGCCGCGCAAAGTTCTCTCGGCCATTACTGGCACAAAATCACCGATCGCACCTTTTCGGGCGTCTACCACGCCAATGGCTTTGACTTGGCGATGATGATTCCCTACTTCATCGTGCTTTTTATTCTGGCGCTGTATGGCCTGCACCGCTATTGGCTGGTTTACGACTATTACGCGTATGCTAAAAATGTTCCGGCGCAGCCGCCCCCGGTTATCGAATGGCCGCGCGTCACCATTCAGTTGCCCATTTACAACGAGCGCTACGTGATCGAACGTCTCATCGAGGCCATCTCGCGATTCGATTACCCACCCGAGCTTCTCGACGTGCAAGTTCTGGACGACTCCACTGATGAAACCCAGGAAGTTGCGCGCAAATGCGTCGAGCGTTTCGCCGCTCAGGGCATGCCCATAACCTACATTCATCGCAGCAACCGTGAAGGTTACAAAGCTGGCGCTCTGGAAAACGGCTTGAAAAGTTCCAAGGGTGAATTTGTAGCGATCTTCGACGCTGACTTTGTTCCGTCGCCGGATTTTCTGCAGCGAACGATTCCCTATTTCATGAATCCCAGCGGCGGCGCCGCCATCGGCATGGTGCAGACACGCTGGACTTATCTCAATACCGACTACTCGCTGCTCACCCAAGTGGAAACCATTTTGCTCGACGGCCACTTCGTCGTGGAGCATGGCGCGCGTTCGCGCCGCGGCACATTTTTTAATTTTAACGGCACCGCCGGAGTGTGGCGGCGAAAAGCCATCGATCAGGCGGGCGGGTGGCAGCACGACACCCTCACGGAAGACACCGACCTTTCTTATCGCGCGCAACTGAAAGGCTGGAAATTTCTATATCTCCCGCACATCGAGTGCACTTCCGAGCTTCCCGTGGATATGAACGGCTTCAAAGCTCAGCAAGCACGCTGGGCCAAGGGCCTGATGCAAACAGCCAAGAAAATCCTCCCCAAAGTGTTCAAATCCAACGTGGCTTGGCATGTGAAGTCTGAAGCCTTCTTCCATCTCACCGCCAACATCAGTTACCCGCTGATGGTGTTGCTCTCCACCATGCTGCTGCCCGCCATGATTGTGCGTTTCTACCAGGGCTGGATTCAGATGCTGGTGATCGACCTGCCACTGTTTCTGGCTTCCACATGTTCGATTTCGAGTTTTTATTTGGTGGCTCAGAAAGAGCTGCACCCCAAAACTTGGTACCGCACTTTTCTCTATATGCCCTTTGTGATGGCCACCGGAATTGGTATTTCCGTCCGCAACGCGCAGGCGGTCATCGAAGCCATCGCCGGAAAGAAAAGCGAATTTGCGCGCACTCCCAAATACAACATCGCCGGCAAGCAAGGTTCCTACGCCAAGAAATCCTACAAAAATAAAGCCGGATGGATGCCGTACGCGGAAATTTTCCTGGGTGGGTATTTCGCGCTCACCGTTGTTTACGCCGTGGCCAATGAAAATTACGCGACAGTGCCGTTTCTGCTTCTCTTCGTATGGGGTTACCTGTACACCGGTTTCATGTCCCTGGGTCAAACCTACCTGGCGAATCTCCGCTTCGAAGTGGAAACGCCGGAAATGCGGCCCGCGGCCTCAGGCGCTCCCGGCTTCTAAACTATTTTCCACTTCGAGCACTACTGTAACCGCTAGCGCGCTCCGCTAAGGCGCGATCGCAGACAGTAACTCCCTCCACACCGTTTTGTTCTTCCAATACGCCACATGCGCCACCAAAGGCACCGCCGCGTCTCTGTCTTTAATATTTTGTACCGCGATATCGGGCACCGGGTCGTCCTGATATCCGGGCAGGTCATAAAATTTCAAATCTCCCGAAACGATATCGTTGCGCGAATACACATTGATCCATTTTAGTTTCCGAAATTTTGGATAACTCATAATCAAGGGCTGCACCGTGGAAGCCAACCGCTCGCGAATGTGCAGGGTATCTTTTCCCTGAATCGTAAAAAGAAAAGCCGTCTTGTTCAGTGGAGAGCCGAACGTCACCATGGTTGCGGTTCGCTCAGCCACCTGCAGAGCACCGCCGCAGAGCCAGTCATCCAGCATGAGCCGGTTTAAAGTGTCATAAGCAATCACCGAGCCGAGCGAATGACCCACCAACGCAATTTTGTCGTACTGGAATTCAGACGCAGCGCCGGGCTGGGCTTTCAACTCATACGACGTGAACAGCGCCGACACCACCGAACGCGCTGCCTCTTTGACTTCACTTCGCACCGCGTCAAATCGATCCAGTTGATTGGGCCGCACGTAAATCGCCACGTCGCCGACGTACTGCACCAATATTTCACGCACTTTGGCGCTGAATAGTATAAGGAATGGCCACACCCACGCAGGATTCGCCAGAAAATTGACCCAACTTGAAAAAATCCAGCCATCAAAATATCGGCGCAATATTAGGACCGAGCCGAAAAACGCCCCCACATTGAGCACAAACGTAAGTACGGAAAGAATTATGAACAACCAATGCCCCTGCAATCGCTGCTCAGACGACCGAAGCACCGCCCTGGCTATCATCGTAGCGCCCACTAAAAGGCCGGCTATTAGAATGATCAAAGTGGAGAAACCCCGCAGTTTCGCGTGCGGCATTTTGTCGAACAGACACTCAACCCAATTTGGTGCGCCTTCGATCCAACCCTGAGAATTTGCGCCTGTTATACAAGTATGAGTTATAGCTGCCGGTGCACTGGATGCGCCGTCGCTACTGCCGAGCCAATCCGCATGGAGCATAATCGTCATTAAAGCCGCAGTGCCCAGAATATTCAGAATGGTATAGATCATCGCAATCCAGCAAAAACCGCCCACCACAATTCTCCATGGCGTGGTCAGCTCTTGCGGTTTGCCCAAGTCGGCGACAAATAAAACCGCGCCAAAACTGAAGGCTACCGCGACCATGCAACTCGCCAGCGCGGTGAGTTGCGGCCAGTGCGTCTTCAAAAACACCAGCGGCGCAAGACCGGTTTGCGCACCGGCGGAGGCCAATATCACCGCGTTGATCGCTGTCAGCGCCACCAGAATTAGCAGCGTCAAACATAGCCACAGAGGCGTCAGCCAGCGAACAGAGAAGCTGGCCATCCCACCGAACATGGCTCGCTGAAAACTTTTAATGCTATTGAGAATTCCGCGCAGCCCTCCGTCCCACAAAAAACTGACCACGTCTGTCAGTTGCGCCACTCCTTCGGTCTTAGGCGCCCAATAGGTTTCATAAAGATGCAGCTCATATCGTTTGAACGGCTGGCCGGTTGCGTCTTTGTTAATTCCGTCGACGTCCAATTCAACCCGCTGCAATACCTGATCGGCGATCTTTACCGTCCGCAAGCGCGGCTTGATCTGCGTCGGATTCGGCAGCACATCGAGAATCCCATTCGCCAAACTATCCAGCGTCTCAAACGGAATCTGCTGTCCCATACCGTGCACCACCCACACCGCGCGCTTTTCACGAGGCGTCCCGTCGACAGCCTCCAGAGGAGCCGCGAACTTTTCTATTCCCCCGCTTGGCTCGTCTGGACCTTCAAACTTATCTTTGTCTTTCTCCTTAACCTTGGGCGTTTCGTCTTTTGAGTCAATCCAGTCATCAGCTGTCTTTTTCGTTTTGTCTGCACGCGTTTTTTGGGCGCTCTCTTTTGGAGCTAAATCAATCGAGGAAGTTTTGGGCGCCCCAACAGTTGGGGTTTTTGCCGCAGAGAGATCAAAAGCGTCGTAGGTTTGCGGTACGGCGATTTCATACTTTGAGGGCAAGGGCTTGCTGGGAGAATTGGACATGCTAACCTCCTCGTTATATACCGCAGAGGTTAACTTCTTTGAATTTGTGCGTCAAATGAACGAAGAATAGTTCCGGAAGGCCAACCTTGGTTCATGCGTGTCACGGCACCAGCCGCAAGCGCCACGTTTTAGACAAATTCGATGGCAACAACTTCCGGGCTGCTTCCCACTCGCAATGGCGGCCCCCACGTACCTGCGCCGGTCGAAGTATAAATTTGCATTTCGCCCAGCCGATGCAGCCCGTAAACGAATTTGCCGTACATTCGCTCAGCTGCCAGCGTCCATGGCCAGAATTGCCCGTGATGAGTGTGCCCCGAAAGCTGCAGCGAGATACCCTCTTTGGCGGAAACCTGAACGCGATCAGGCGCGTGTGTTAACAAAATGCTCGCTTGCCCGCGATCCAATCCTGTCAGTCGCAGCGTTTTGCGAAAATGCTCGCCATGCGTGGCGTCTCGATAGGTCACCCCGACAATCTGAAGTCCATCCACAATTACCTTTTCATTTTCCAGGACGCGCACACCGGTAGCCGCCACCGCTTCCAGATATTTGCTGTGATCGGAAAATTCTTCGTGATTGCCTTCCACAAAAAATGCCCCCAGCGGCGGTTTCAGCAAGCGAAGAGGCTCCGCCAGCCGCGCGAGATCGGCAGGGGTGCCGTCATACAAGTCTCCCGCGATGAACACTACATCAGGATTCAGCCGGCGAACCATCTTCACCACGCGCCGAATGAATCCAAACGCACGATAGTTTCCCAGGTGTACGTCGCTGACTAAAACTGCCTTACGCCCGCGCCAGGACTCAGGCAGCTTCGGAAGTTTCACGGTGATGCGTCTTACGCGCGTCCACTCACCGTTGATGAGTCCGTAGGCGGTCACCGCCACCGCTAGTCCTAGGAAACTCAAAGCGAAATAGTGGCGTTCTATTCTTGCTCCTCCTAACCGCAACGCCACATACACCAGCCAGCACAGCACACTCGAGAAAAATGCGTAATTTACGAATCCCAGCCACACCGCGGTAATGCGGTACACGACTCGCAAAATCACATTTGTAAATCGGAAGCCAATCAGCGATGTGGCCAGAAAGCTGACCGACAAAATACCCAGCGCAATCAGCAGCCGCCAACGACGTAACGGGCTGAAATCGTAAACGCCGGCTTCTCCTTCAATCTGCGGCGACCCAAAATAGACCCAGGTAAGAAAAAGAAATCCATGCACCGCAATTAAAACTGCTTGAAAGATGGTCAGAAATACAAAAAAGCGCCTGGGCAATCGCATCGTCCCCGATCGAAATGGCTGTTTACAGCTATCTTTACCAGCGTACCACGCTGCCCGGAAAACCTTTGGCCGATGGCCGCAGGCGCTTGGGCGGTAACAGTATTACTGACGATAGCCTGGGCGGGCGATTTTGGTTGCCGGGAATAATTCGGCTACAATCACCGGAGTAAGAGCACGCATCAGTTATCTGCGCAGATCTCGGATGGCATTTTCGCATTTAGCTCAAAATTGCTCCTGAGAAACACCCCCGCTTGCCCCGGGCCGCAGCACTGTGGTGGTACTTCAAGGAGAATCTGTGAGTCGTCAGGCCCCTGGCCACACGCAAGAACCGTGCGCGCCCTGTTTATCTTTCGTTCCGTGCCAAGGTTGTTACGTTAATCGAGGGCCCCGATTATTTTTCTTCACGGCCATGGCCGGGCTATGTTTCGCCACCGCTCTGAGCGCGCCTCAAGTAAATGCGCAACAACGCCGCGAACGCGAACCAAACATCATTTACGCCGAGCGCCGCGCGCAACTCGCCGCGCAAGCCGACGGTCCCATCATTCTGTGGGGCTTTACCGGGCGCGAAGAAGTCTCGCAGGCCAACGTTTTCGCGCAGGAAGAGAATTTTTACTATCTCACCGGCCACAACGAAGAAGGCGCCGGGCTGATCATCTTCCCCGCTGCAAAGCACGACAACGGTTCACCTGCGCCAGCAGGCTCGCCTGCGGCGGCAGGATCGTCTAGCACCGCCCACGATGATGCTTTATCGGGTCCGCGCGAAATTCTTTTCTTGCCTGCCAAGGATACCCCGAAAGAAAAATGGAATGGCGTACGTATGTCGCCCACCGATCCGGACATTACCGCGCGCACCGGATTCGCCACTGTCAAACCTTTTGCCGAAATGCGCGCTGAGGTTGAGAAGCTCGCAAAGATCTACCCTGCCGTCTTCACCATTCTTCCGTACGAAAAAGAACTGGGCGGCTACCCGCACGAGAAACAAGTGGTCGACTGGCTCCAGGTAGCTGCACCCCAGGCCAAGGTGAAAGATATTCGCCAAAATATTTACGCTCTCCGCGAAATTAAATCGCCTGGAGAAATCGCCTTTCTTCAAAAGGCCATCGAGCTTTCCCTGGACGCACAACTGGAAGCCATGAAAATGATGCGGCCTGGCCTTTACGAGTATCAAATCGCCGCAAAAATGGTGGAAGTGCACGCCATGGGTGGCTCCGAAGCGGAAGGCTACGCCCCCATCGTGGGCGCCGGCCCCAATTCCGTCGCGCTGCACTACGACAAGCTTTCACGAAAAATTGAGGATGGCGACATCGTCGTGCTCGATGTGGGCGCGCAATATTCCGGATATTCCGCGGACATCACGCGCACCTTGCCCGCAAATGGAAAATTCACCGCCCGCCAGCACGAGATTTACGAAATCGTCCTGGGAGCGCAAAACGCGGCCATGGCCACGATGAAGCCCGGCATTGATCTCTGCAAAAAAGGCGGCCACAGCGCGTACAAAGTTTCTTACGATTACATCAACTCGCACGGCAAAGATCTCCATGGCAAATCGCTTGGCCAGTATTATATTCACGGCCTCGGCCATCACATTGGACTGGACGTCCACGATCCCGGCGAATATTGCGAGCCATTGAAACCGGGCATGGTCGTCACCATGGAGCCCGGCATTTACATCCCCGAAGAAAATCTCGGCGTGCGCATCGAAGACGACGTGCTCATCACTCCCGACGGCTACAAACTTCTCAGCGAGCGCCTGCCGCGCGACCTCGACCAAATAGAAAAAATCATGGCCTCCGCCAA
>Ga0193729_1000451_pt1 | contig 21242 bp, 24 predicted proteins | sample U1c2metaG_FD_143036 | JGI IMG/M metagenome (GOLD analysis project Ga0193729, IMG submission 143036) | Soil microbial communities from a riparian zone of the East river system, Colorado, United States - U1c2 | ecosystem: Environmental > Terrestrial > Soil > Riparian zone | place: USA: East River...
CGCATTGCAAGCCCTGGATCTCAGCCATCAGCGGAGTCGACGGCCAGAACTCGAACGCCGGATCGCCGCTGCCTGGCGGGCCTTCGATGTCGACCGTGCTCTTCTGCTGGAGTCGAACGGCTCACCGATCCGCCCGGAGCGGATGATGAAAGGCGTGCAGGATCTGCTGACGGCCGAGACCACCGTCGTGGCCGATGCGAGCTATTCATCCATGTGGGTTGTCGGCCAGTTGCGCGCCTTTCGTGCCGGTATGCGCTTCATTACGCCGCGCGGCCTCGCTGGCCTCGGCTGGGGGCTGCCCTTGGCGATCGGCGCCAAGCTGGCTCGACCGCAGCATCCGGTCATCGCCATCGTTGGCGACGGCGGGTTCGCCCACAGCTGGGCGGAAATCGAAACGATGGTCCGCAACAGGCTGGCGGTGGTCGTGATCGTCATTAACAACGGTGTTCTTGGATATCAGAAGGACGCCGAGACCGCGAAGTTCGGCCGATCGACGACGGCTTGTCAGCTGGGCCCGGTCTCTCACGCCGAGATTGCCCGCGCTTGTGGCTGTGATGCCATCCGCGTTGGTGCGCCCGGCGACTTGGCTCCGGCTCTGAAGGCGGCGATCGAGTCGGGCCGCCCGTGGCTGATCGACGTCATCAGCTGCCCGGATGCGCACCCGCCTCTTTCGCTGTATGACGGCACGCTTGACAAGCTCGAACTGAGTGAGGCCGCGATCTAGCAGCCTGTCGGACTTAACGCATTACCGGAATATTGGGTAGAATCGGGAGACCGATTTTGATTCTCCGTCTGGGTTCAAAACAATCATGAAGCAGCTCAGGCGGCAAACTCGCCGCCGGTCATGTCGATGGTAGCGCCGGTGATGAATCCTGCTGACTGCGAGGCAAGAAAGGCGACGACGTCAGCAACCTCTTCTGCCGTTCCAAAGCGGCCGACTGGAATACGACTGAGGGCGGCGCGGTTGACTGCGGTCTCGGGAGGCCCTGTCATTTCGCTGAGAATCCGGCCAGGAGCGATGCAATTGACCGTGATGCCGTGCGGGGCGAGGTCCCGCGCAGCGGCGCGGGTCAAACCGACCAGCCCCGCCTTCGACGCCGCATAATGCGGCCCGGCGATCAACGGCACGGCGCGGCCCGCCACCGATCCGATATTGACAATGCGGCCTTGGTGCCGCGCCATCATCGCCGGCGCCACGAGGCTTGTGAGAATGAACGGACCGTTGAGATTGACATCGATGACCCGCGCCCATTCTTCGAGCGAGGTCTGCGCAAGCCACGGCGCGCCCAAATCCTTGCGCTTGGGAGAGATCCCCGCGTTGTTCACGAGAATAGCAATCTCATCCCAACGCGCGCGAATGAGACCGACGAAACCGGCCACGTCGTCTTTTCGCGTCACGTCTATTGTCTCGGCAAGGAGCCGATCTTCGTCCCGGCCGAGGACGTCGAGCGTTCGTTCCACATGCTCCGCTGTTCTCGCCACAAAGGCGACGCGGCAGCCGTCAGCCAGAAATCGGCGCACGATCGCAAGGCCAATGCCGCTTGCTCCTCCGGTCACAAGGACGACGCGCCGATCGCTTTGACCCATTTGAGGCTCCCTGGTTTCAACGCGCCGGCGCGCATGGTCACACCGTTCGCCAATGGCGTGACGGGCAAGCCCACGGCGCCGGGAAGGCGCAGCGGAGGCGCGGTGAGGAGGAAGTAGCGGCGCTCATGCTGCCTCATCCAGTCGGCGAGCTCGGAAAGGTACCAGAGTTCGCCGAGCGCGATCCCGACCTTGAAAAGACAGAATTCGTCAAGCGGAAGTGACGCTTGTCTTTTCCCCTCCGTCGCCCGGGCGGGGAGCGCCTCGATCCCGATATTGTCTGAAATCAGCGCAGCGAGCCCCGTCGCATCGATCCACTGGAGTAGCCGTTGGTCCCGTCCATCGAGTTCGGAACAGCGGGCGGGGTGCGCGTCGGCCGTATCGAGCGCGCCAGATGACGAAACAACCAAATCACCGAAGCCCGAATAGAGGCAAACCAGGTCGCCCCGCTCTACCTCGATGCCGTCCGCCTCCAGTATCCGCATGAGATTGTCATAACCGACCAGGCGTCGGCCACGGCCGAGATGGTGACACAAATCGATCATCACGCCACGCCCTTGCAGGCCGGTTCGTGCCATCGTGTCGACGCCGAGCCGCCGCGTGCGCGCAGCTCCCGTCTCGGGATCCGGGGCAACGACGTCGCTACCGGCGCGCCATCCATTGTAGTAGACCGGTTCGGGCACCCCGTCTCCGTCGGCATCAAAACTCTGGCCGACATGAGCGAAAGTGTCCCAGTGCGTTGAGTACTGCGTCGCCACTGTCACGACGTCATCGCTGACGATATCGGTGGCGCGCGCGTTTTCTTTGGCAAGCGGATAGTTGTAGTTCAGAGCGCCTTGCTGGTCGCGCGGCAGCGCGGCCAGTGGAGGCGGATGCCTCAGCCGGTGTACGACAGTCCCGCCAGGAAGAGTCAATGGTAAGCTCAGGCAGAACGTTAGGCCGACTTGGACGTAACCGGCCGCTCGCTTGCGGGCATCCGGCTCGAGAAAATTAAGCCGCCCCAATTCGTCGTCTGGACCAAAGTCACCCCAGTTGGAGCCGTTGGGCCTTCGATTCCAGCGGCTACCCATGGGCAGCTCCGGATTCGTGGTCGCTCGGCGCCTTTCGGCGTGCGGACATGGAGATCAGGACAAGCGGTGGCGCAGATGGTTCGTCTGCAACGGCGCCGCGGGATGGTGCCATTCCGGCGGTGATCTCATCCATCACCGCCTTGCGCGCCTGTTCCAGGTCACGGCGGCCGATCGCCGCAACGATGTCGGCCAGAAGGCAGGAGATGCGGCGTCGCTGCTCGATATCGGTCGCCATACGGGTGAATGTCGGCCCGAGACGGCACCAGATCCGGTCGACGAGCATTGCCAGCACGCTTGGCCGAGCAAGCCCGAGAATCGCCACCCGGACCGACCACACCGCAGCTGCAAAGCGCACAGGATCGTCGCGTTCAGCGACCCTGGACAAGTCCGCATGGAGGACTTTGAATCCACGCCAGTCCGATACCCGGTGGTTTGGTGCGGCGATAGCAAAGGCAAAGCCTTCAATGGCCAAGCGGAGCTGCAACAATTCGTCGATTTCGACACTCGTCAACATCGGGACGACCACGCCTGACTGACGATTCTGATGCAGCGCCTCGGCTGCAGCAAGCCTCGACATTGCATCGCGCACCGGTGTCACGCTGGTTCCAAACCACCGGGCCAGCGCCCCCAGAGTGAGACATTCGCCAGGTGCAACCTGACCGACAATCAGGGCATACCTGAGCCGGGCATAGGCGCACTCGGCGAGTGAATCTGTGGCTGCGACATTTCGTGCCGAGAAAGCTTGGCTCAAGAGCACCTGCGTCCCCTCCGAGTCCAGCATTGGCTCGGAGATTGGCCAGCCTTCGTCATTCCTGTCCGTTGTATGCGGCAGGACTTTCATTGCATCGTGCAGCCACATGAATTTCCTCCGCAACGGATCGACTGACTTCACTCATCAACACGCAGCCGCCAACTCATGCGAGCGCCGGCACCGTTCGAGGTTCGAAGGCGGCGTCAGGCACCCTCTCCAAGATACAGTCACACAGCCGCTCGATGTCGCGTACGTCGTGATCGGCGGTAAGGCACACCCGAATCCCCGCCTTGCCCTTAGCGACCGTGGGAAAGAACGTGACGGAGGTATAAAAGCCGTAATCAAGAAACTTTCTCGCAACGGCAATGGCCGTCGTTTCTGACCCGATGGCGATCATCCGGATCGGAAGCGAGTTGCCTGGTTCGGCAGTCGCGATGCGCCGGTCGAACAGATCGATGCGTTGCGCCAAGCGCCTCTGCCGCTGACCAAGTTCTGCCGAGCAATGGATCTTGCAGGATCCCAGCGCCGCGCCGACCGCCGCCAGGTTGGCCGCCGCCGAAAATGCATGGGGGATCGCATACCTTCTAAACAGCGCTTCCTGCTCGGCTGTTCCCAACATCAGCATCCCGCCCGAGGCTCCGAACCCCTTGCCCAGCGAGGCTGCTATGATCGTCCGGTCCCCGAGTTCTTTGGGAAACTGCGAGCGCGCAAACCCCTCGCCTTGACGTCCAAACAGCGATATCCCATGGGCATCGTCGATGTAGAGAAAGAGCCCGTAGCGATCCTGCAGCCGACGCAGCTCTGGGATCGGCGCATGGCCTCCCATCGAGTAAACACCGTCGCACACATAAGCGACGACGGGCTCCTCGCGACACAAGCGTTCGAGCGCATCGATGTCGTTATGCGCGATCGTCTCCACCCGGGTTTCGTCAGCGACCACTGGCTTGTGATAGGCGAGAGAGATGTGCGCCAGTCGATCGAAAGCCACAACCGGCTTCCTTCCGCCCGTCAGCTGACCCGAAGCAAGGATGGGCATCGCCCCCAGGTTAGCGAGCATAACGGTGGAAAACGTGATCACGCGGGCGCCGAACATCTCGGCCAGCGTCTCTTCAAGATCTGACAGGAGATCGAAGTTGAGACGGGTTCGTGCGCACGACCAGTGCAAGGACCGATGTGCCTCAATCGCTTCGATCGCGCCGGCGACGATGACCGGATGATTGTCGAGGCCGAGATAAGAGCATCGCACGAAGTCGATTGCTTGCGGTCGATCTTCCAACTGGCCGGTGCCCAGCGCAAAGGCTCTTCCCACTGTAGAACGTCCGTGGACCGCCATGAGTCCGGCTGCGTGGGCTGCGTCGAAATGGCCCCTGCTCTCGTTGATCACATAAGCGGTGTTCCGAAAGTGCCCCGCGGAGCGGCCACCGTCAGGCAAGGCGATTCCCTTTTGCATGCTGTTCTCCATCCTCATCTGCCGCCAAGATACCGTCTCTTGGCGCGCTCCGACGGTCGAGCCGAAAGGCTCTATGGACGTTTGCGGGCTACTTGATTGTGACCCCTCTGGACCAAACGGACTAAACCACTCGCTGCGTCATCTGTGCAGCTACCAGACCGGATAGGTACAGCGCATCGCCCAGGGCAAGCACCACGACGGCTCTCGCCAAACTGTACGGGAATCGGAGAACTTCGCCGCGGAGGCGGCGAGCCCAGCTGGCACCGGCGGCAAGAGCTGGTTCCAACTCGCGCGCCGATCCGAACATCCCAGTCGGATGGGGATGCTGGCCTTCTCTTACTGACACTATGGAAATGGGGACTGTTGGGACGGCAGCTAAAATAACCCCCGACAGCTCGGAATATGTTGTCGGTATGGAGGATATCGGCGCCTCGACGCGGCGTCCATTTCAGATCAGATAGTCGATCGACACCCGCCTCCGCGGCCAGCCAACGCGACCGATCCATCCCAATTCTACATTGGCATCGGCGAACCCGGCCGTCCCGGAAGTTCGATAAGGTTGAGACGAATCGCCTTGATGACCGCTACGGTGCGGCTCGTTGTTCCGAGCTTTCGCATTGCGTTCTTAATGTGAAAGTTGACTGTGTTCTCGCTGATACTCAGTATCATTCCGATATCCCAAGACGATTTGCCCTCTGCGGTCCACCGCAGACAATCCCTTTCCCGCTTGGATAACTCGACTTTCGGATTGCTGTCGTCCTCGGGCCGCGCAATCTCCGTAAACGCGATATGAAACTGCCAGGCCAGCGCGTTGAGGTGACTCATTCGATGCAGCGGCTCGACATCGTCGAATCGGGATGCGAACGACACCACGGAAACTCGTCCCAGTGGCCCAAACAACGGTACACTGACGCCATGCTTCAGACCCGCCTCTCGGCTCTCATTCAGCACCAGCTGTTCGCCCGGTTGCAGTTGACTTCGATCGGGGAGTTGATCCCACAGGAACGGACCCAAAAGCGTGGGCGTCCGCCGCACCACCGGATCGATCTCGTAATATTTCCGCTCAAAATAGCGATCGCACCAACAACGCGGGAAATTGACAGCAATTGCGGGCGGCTGATGCTCCGGCAGACGAACTGGTTCAGTATAGGTGAGCGCTCCATAGGCAATCTCACTGAATCCCTCCTGGGTCGCGCAGTTGACCAGGAGTTCGAACAGCGCTTTGAGCGATCGGGTTCGATTTGAACATTCGATGAAGCTAAAGAGATCCATGAGGCGCCTCAAAACGCCGGCCTCGGGGCCGGCATGGCGTAGTGTCCCGGGTGGGCTTGGCCGCGAGAACCTGATTCCATTTCGCTCACCGAAACATCAGGCTATGATTCTTTGTTCAGCCTGAACATCGCGTTACGGCAAAACGGCGCGGCTTGAATCGGAACCGATCGTAGCTGTCATTCTCGGTATTCTTGGCATTTTCGTGCAAATGTCGCAAGATAAGCATGTTTCACCTTTAGCTAGAATTATAGAATATTCTTTTGGGTTCCATGCCGTTGGCAGAGCTATTTCCGCGTTCCGAGGTTCACGGCATGCAAATTCTTCGCTGAATGCTTCCATATGCGCGCTCCCGGCGACACGCCCCTATTCGGACCTGCCGATCCCGATCGGCGCCCGGGCCTGCCGATCCCAATCGGCGCCCGGGCTGACCGACTGCAGGGCCGGTTCTCCGTCCCATTCCGCGTTTCGGCTGCAGTACCTCGCGGATATTCCTGCCTTGTCTCCATCCCGTCCACGCGCCGGCCGCCACGCGAAGATCTCAATCGAGTTCGAACGTGCCCCAACGTTCACACCTAAACGACGTCCGTGGCATGAACATTGCCCAATCACTCTTAATTGCAGGGGCGAGGATAAGACCGTTCTACCAAATGCTTCTTTGATTGTGGCGAGATGCGGAGATTGATTCTCGCGAACTTCGTCTAAACTCCGTTGGGTTTGCCTGAACGTCCATGGGCCAGTGGAGCGAGACCTGCTGTCTCAATCTCCTGCCGAGCGAGCCGAACAACAACGCATTTAGCCAACGCCGGTCCCTACTTGAACTGGTAGTCCCCTGCTTTCCATCAATCAGTTATCCTCCATCATGGTGGGTGTCTTATCGCAGCTGGACCAATTGTATGCGTACTGTAGCAGTCTCCTGGGCGACCGCTCATCAGCACGGCGAGGCCTGGATTTCGCACCATCGGTTACGCTACAAAATGTTCGTCGAACGGCAGAAGTGGAGCGTGCCAAGCTATAAACAGATCGAGTACGATGAATTTGACACTCCCGCCGCAACCTACATCCTGACAGTTGACGAGCATTATCGCGCACTTGGCGCCGCGCGCTTGATACCCACCACGCGCCCTTACATGGTCCAGTCGCTATGGCCGGATCTGGTCAACATGGAGCTGCCGCATTGCGGCTCGATCTGGGAGGCATCCCGCTTCGGTTGCGACCACGATCTCGATGCCGCAACTCGGCGTCAGGTCGTGGCTCAGTTGATACCTACATCGATGTATCGCCATCGACATTGGAAGCCGTGCGCCGTCACACCGGAATCCAAAGTGCGGTTCTCGCGCCGAAAGTGGCGCTTGTAGCTTGAAGCGGCAGTTTCGTATGGAGATAGGGGTCACCACAGCCCGCTCAAATACAGCTCGCGATGCAGCCACAGGCCCCGCGACGATACTTCGACGCCGGTGCGTGAGAGGCGATCCGCGAAGCCTTCGAGAGTGGAGCGGATCGCCGCTGGCTCGGTAGCGACCTTGGTTTCGCGAAAGCTTTGTCCGTCGTTATTGACAACGCAATGCTGGCCTCCAGACCCACATCCAGTTCAACGTAGCGTTCCATTGCAGCTCTCCTTTGTACCAACGACATCCAAATCTTTGCACCAGGCTCCAAATACCACCACCGTCCGGCTATCCCAGTGCACCGGTTTCTCGAAGCCCGATTAGAAGAGCCGTCAATTTCTCTTTCGCTTCTCCTGCCAGAACCCATCCTCGAACGTCACCCACAATACCGATTCAGACTGCAAGACGAGCGGCAGAGCAGTACTCAATGCGCTCATCCGAGCCGCCATCGCCAAGCCGAACTCTTACAACGGAAATACACGCCAGCCGCCGCCCGCTCTCAGTGTCAGCCTGCGACTTGGATACGGCTTCGATCCAGGCATCGAATGCGCCTGCCAGCGGCTGAACCTTCGGGTCGCGGCTTTCGATCTTCTCGAGCAGGGCCTTGGCTTGCGTCACGCCCTCGTAAAAGGCCTTCTTGTCCTCTGGATTCACCGATGCCAGATAGCGGTTCATCATCGCGTCGACGCCTACCATGCTCTTTTCCAGGTCCTTGACGTCGCTCACTCCCTCGATCGCGCGCGGTTGCTCGCTGAGCAGCGTGGCGGCCGTTGAACTCAATTTCAAACTGGTCAACGACGATCCAATGGTCAGCAATATGAAAAACCCCATCGTGCCGGCGACGGCCGTCATGATCGTCGTCCCTCAGATTTGACGCAACAACAATAGCTTGGTCTCTGTTGAGAGAGTTTGGGGCGGACAGCGCGGCCGTCCGGTCAGCGATCCGTCAAGCCGATGCCGGGCAAAAAAATCCGCTTGGCGCTTTCACGCCAAGCGAAGTTGAGGATGGTCAGGGAGGAAACAAACTCAACCATCCTAACTCGTCGATGCAGGGATCGCCACATCCGCGGCCCCGATCAATTCCGCTTACGGGATTGCAGGAATTGCGCGCCCCCCATCAGCACCAACGTAAAGATCACCAGCACCGTAGACACCGCTGCGATGATCGGCGTGAGATTGAAATCGATATCCTCGAACATTTTGCGGGTGATAGTTTTCCCATTGATGCCCGAAATGAAAAAAGCAACAGTCGCTTCGTCGAACGAGGCCAGGAAGGCAAATACCGCGCCGGCCGCGACCCCCGGCATGATGTTGGGCAAGACGATAAACCAGAAAGCCTGCGGGCGGCTGGCGCCGCAATTCAATGCGGCAAGTTCGAGCGTTACGTCGAAGCGCTGAAGCACCGCGGTCACTGTGATGATGACGTAGGGCACCGACAACATGGTATGCGCGATCAAAAAGCCTGTAAAATTACCCGTCAGACCGACCGGCGCGAAAACAAGATAAATCGCGACTGCGATGACGATATGCGGCACGACCATCGGACTTAAGGTCAGGGCTTGAATGAATCCCTTGCCCGGCAATTTTCCGCGCACGAGCGCGATCGAGCCTAAGGTTCCGATGATCGTGGATGTGATGGTGGTGGCGAACGCGATCTTCAGGCTGAACCAGGTCGCGGCCATCCAATCCGGATCGGTGAAATAATCGAGATACCATTTCAGCGTCAAACCGCGCGGCGGAAACTGGATATAGGATGCGGTGCCGACCGACATCGGAATGACGATCAGCGTGGGCAGGACGAGAAAAAATAAAACCAAACCGACGACGCTGGCAAAGATCAGCGGGCCCAAAGTCGATTCTACGAAATAGGCTTTCGAGCGCCGGCGCAGTTGCATGGTCCTGGAGGGGAGACTGGTGTCAGCCAAACTGCACCCCCTTATTGAGCGAAAGAGTTTTCCGGAAAATCGCGACCAGCAGCAATGTCGCCGCGAGAAGGACGCCCGACAAAGCGGCGGCAAAAGGCCAGTTCAAAAGCTCGGTTGTTTGCTGGCCGATCAGCGTCGCCATCATCAATGTCTGCGGGCCGCCGACGAGCGCGGGCGTGATATAAAAGCCTAACGCCAGAATGAAGGTCATGAGCGATCCGGCATAGACCCCCGGCAGACTGAGGGGCAATGTGACGCGGAAAAAGGCCTGGATCGGACCCGCGCCGAGATTGCGCGCCGCTTTGGCCAGTTCCAGCGGAATGGTGTTGAGCGCGGAATAAATCGGTAGGATCATGAATGGCAGCAGACTATGCGTCATCGCGATCATCACTGAACCTTCGGTATAAAGCATGTGCAGCGGATCTGTGATCACGCCGCTGTCACGCAGCAGGTTGTTGATGACGCCGTTTCGTTGCAGCAAAACGATCCAAGAGTAAGACCGCACCAGCACCGAGGTCCATAGCGGAATCAACACGCAAGCGGTCATGACCGCCGCCCAGCGGTTTTTGACGAGCGTCATCGCGTAGGCGACGGGATAAGCCAGCAAAAACGACGCCACCGTCACCACAAAAGCAAGCTGGATCGTGCGCCACAAAATATTCAAATAAAGCGGTTGATTCCAAACACGGAGATAATGCTCGGCCGTGAAGCCGTCAGGCGTCGCGACGCTCATCCATAGCAGACGACCGACCGGATAGAGGAAGCTGAAAATCAACAGCAGGATAAGCGGCGCGGTCAATGCTAGGGAGAAACTTGGCGAATATTGCCGCACCGACGTTGCATCGAAAAGCCGCATGCGCCTTTTCGGAATTCGCATAGCCGCCTTGCTCATCCGGCGGCCCGCGCCGGGAACAGATGGATCGCGTCCGGCTCGCAGCTGAGTTCGACGTTTTCACCTTCGGCCAGATTTTGCGATGCCTGGCCCGATGGCAATTGAACGTGAACAACGCTTTCATCGCCCAGACGCACGAGGAAAACCCGGTAGGATCCGACGAAAATCGCGTTCTGAATCACGCCATTGAGGACGTGCTCGCCACCTTGCCCTTGTTTTGCGATCCGCAATTGTTCCGGACGGATGGCGATGCGCACCGGTTGGCGCGCAGCTAGAACCGTGTCGGAACCGCGGGGATTTCCGTGAACCGCGAGCGAACCGCAATCCTTGACTCGAACGATGCCGGCCGCTCCTCCCGATCCGACCCACTCGCCGTCGATAAAATTCATCTTGCCGATGAAATCGGCAACGAAGGCGCTGCCGGGGCGCTCATAGAGTTCAACCGGCGTGCCGATTTGTTCAAGCCGCCCATCATTCATCACCGCCACGCGATCCGACATGGTCAGCGCTTCTTCTTGATCATGCGTCACGTAGAGCACCGTGATGCCCAAACGTTGCTGCAATTGCTTGATCTCGATCTGCAATTGCTCGCGCAGCTTTTTATCGAGCGCGCCGAGCGGCTCATCCATCAACAGGACGGGCGGCTCGAAAACGATAGCGCGTGCAACCGCGATCCGCTGCTGCTGGCCACCCGACAATTGGCTCGGCATGCGCTCGCCATATTCCTCAAGCCGCACCAATGCCAATGCCTCTTGGACCTTGCGCCCGATATCGTCGCTTGAAAATTTCCGCATCTTCAGCGGGAAGGCGATATTTTGCGCCACCGTCATGTGCGGAAAAAGTGCATATTTCTGAAAGACCATGCCGATCCCGCGTTCGTTCGGCGCGACATAGGTCAGGTCGCGCGTCCCGACGCTGATCATGCCTTGGCTCGCGGTCTCGAACCCTGCGACCATCATCAGCAATGTCGTCTTACCGGACCCGGAAGGTCCCAAAAGCGAGAGAAACTCACCGGGGGCAACGTCGAGCGAGACGGCATCCACTGCCCGCATGTTTCCGTAGAATTTCGAAATTCGGATGATTTCAACCTGTCGACCGAGACTGCCTGTCCCGCTCCGGCCGGCTGTGATTTTCATTGAGATATCCGCAGGTTGCGGTGACGTGGCTTTTCTCACGATTATTAAACATCCCCCAAGATTCTTCTGCTTGATACTTTGATACTTGATGCAACAAAAAGTTTCAACTAGTTTTATGGCAGTGAGCTGATCTGACTCTCAATAGCCGAGGCAGCCAACCAGTCAAAAGGAAACGTCACATGACACGTCAAGGTCAACAACGGGGACGCAAGACGAGCGCAGACTCGCCAATGAAATCTTCAAAGATGAAGCAGCTGCTGCTTATCGGGTTGGTCTCCGCCGCCACATCAAGCGCAGCCTTCGCGCAACAGAAAGAGGTGGTCGTCGCGACCACCGGAGGCGCCTTCAATCAGGCCATCACGGAAATCTGGTTCGAGCCCTTTACCAAGCAAACCGGAATCAAGGTCAAGACGGTTGTCGCAACCGACGCGCAGATGCGCAGCAAAGCGCAGGCGATGTTCGAAGCCAAAGACGTCGCCTGGGATATAATCAACAATGTCGACATCCTGGCCGCGTCGGCGCAAAATCGCGCCTTCACCGAGGATATGACGGAATTCTGCAAGCAATTCGCCGCCCGCAAGGACCTCACGGAAAACACCTGCAATCCGAGCGGCGTCAAAATCACTTACAACGCGACCTTGTTGGCTTTCAACGCCGACAAATTCAAAGACAAAAAACCGCAAACCTGGGCTGACCTTTGGAATATCAAAGACTTTCCCGGGCCCCGAACATTGCCGAATTTCGGCGATCCTTGGCGCGTCCTTGCCGCGGCGCTTCTCGCCGATGGGGTTCCCGCGGATAAACTTTTCCCGCTCGATCTCGATCGCGCCTTCAAGAAACTCGATCAGATCAAGTCTCAAGTGCCGCTCTGGTGGAAAACCGGAGATCAAAGCCAGCAAGGATTCCGTGGCGGCGATTACGTGGTCGGAATGATCTGGGGCACCCGCGTCAGCGCCTTGAAGTTGGAAGGCCAACCGGTGCAGTCGTCCTATGATCAAGCCTTCATGCTCGCCGACACGATGCAGATCATTAAAAACTCGCCGAACAAAGAAGGCGCACAAGCGCTCTTGAAATTCTATCTCGAGAACCCGGCGGTACAGGCGAAGTTCGCGGAAAAATTCGGCATCACGCCTGTCAGCCAGGAAGCCATCAAGCTGATGAGCGACGAAGGCCGGGCGAAAATTCCGACCTCGCCCGAAGCGTTCAAAAAGATCGTCAAACACGATCCGGTTTGGATCAACGACAACCAAGCCAAGATGCTCGAAGCTTGGAATGCTTGGATTCTAAAGTAAACGCGGCGAACTACCCAGCCGCCTTGAAAGCCAACAAGGCGTTCCACTTCCTGATCTATGAAGGCGCGCGGACGCCTCGGCTGTTGTCGATGATCGAGTCGCTCTGGGTGCGGATCGGCCCCTCGCTCAACGACCTTTATCCGGAATTTGCCACCTCCCGGGTCGGGCTCAGCAATCATCTGGAAGCCATCGCCGGCCTCGAGGCCGACGACAAGGCGCGGGTCCAGGCCGCGATTGAGAAGGACATTAGCGACGGCTATCGGCGCCTCGCCAGCCGCATCAAACAACGGAGCTGATCAAGCAACAATTTTGTTGCATCAAACATCATAACCGCCCATTCGCGGCTGATCTTCAGTCTGCGAGATCCCATGATGATGGTTCCATCAAGCTTACCTCTGGCCGAGCAAGACCACGAGCCCGTTATCGGGCCTCGCTCCCATGATGCCTTTCGTCGGGCCCGCGAGGTGTTCCCCGATGGCACCACGAGGGTGACGATCGAGCGGGATCCTGTTCCCCGCTACATCAGTCACGGACGTGGCGCGTATCTGTTCGATACCGACGGTCGCAAATTTCTGGACCTGAACGCCAACTTCACCACGCTGATCCATGGTCACGCCTTCGCACCCGTCATCACAGCGCTTGAGCGACAGCTGCGCGACGGAACCTGTTTTGCCAACCCGACCGAGAAGGAGACCGAACTTGCCGAGCTGATCTGCGCGCGAGTGCCCGGAATGGAGCGCATCCGCTTCTGCAACACCGGCACGGAAAGCGGTCATGTTCGCCATCAAAGCGGCCAGGGCGTGGACCGGCCGTCCGGCCATCGCCAAGATCGAAGGCTCCTATCATGGAGCGTATGACTGGGTCGAAGTGAGCCAAGCGGGGAGCGCCTCGATCCCGATATTGTCCGAAATCAATGCGGCGAGTCCCGTCGCATCGATCCATTGCAGTAGCCGCTGGTCCTGTCCGTCCAGTTCGGAACAGCGAGCGGGGTGTACGTCGGCGGCGTCGAGCGTGCCAGATGATGAAACAACCAAGTCACCAAAGCCCGAAATAGAAACATACCAAGTCTCCCCGCTCCACCTCGATGCGGTCCGTATCGAGTATCCGCATGAGATCGTCATAACCAACCAAGCGCCGGCCACGGCCGAGATGGTGACACAGATCGATGATCACGCCACGCCCTTGCAGGCCGGTTCGTGCCATCGTGTCGACGCCCAGACGACGCGTGCGCGCAGCTCCGGTCGCGGGGTCCGGCGCAACGACGTCGCTGCCCGCGCGCCATCCATTGTAGTAGACGGGCTCGGGCACCCCGTCCCCATCGGCATCGAAACTCTGGCCAACATGAGCGAAAGTGTCCCAGTGCGTCGAACACTGCGTCGCAAGTGTCACAACGTCATCGCTGACGATATCGGTGGCACGCGAGTTTTCCTTGGCGAGCGGATAGTTGTAGTTGAGCGCACCTTCCGCGTCGCGCGGCAGATCGGCCAGTCGAGGTGGGTATCTCAGCCGGTGGACGACGGTACCGCCGGGGAGAGTCAAAGGAAGGCTCAGGCAGAACGTTAGCCCTCTTGGACATAACCGGCCGCTCGCTTGCGGGTCTCTGGCGTGAGAAAATTGAGCCGCCCCAATTCGTCGTCGGGACCAAAGTCGCCCTAGTTGGAGCCGTTAGGCCTTTGTTTCCAGCGGTTACACATGGTCGGCCCCGGAGTCGGAATGGCTCGGAGCCTTTCGGCATGCGGTCGTGGAGATCGGGACAGCGGTGGCGCAGGTAGTTCGTCGGCAACCGCGCTGCAAAGGGGCGCCGTCTCGGCGGCGAATCTCATCGACCACGGCCTCGCGCGCCCGTTCGAGATCACGGCGGCCAATAGCCGTTACAATCGTTCCCAGGTGGCATGAGATGCTGCGTCGCCTCTCGATATCGGCTGCCATATAGGTGAATGTCGGCCCGAGACGGCACCAGATCCGGTCGACGAGCATGGCCAGCAGACTCGACCTAGCAAGTCCGAGGATCGCCACTCGGACTGACCACACCGCAGCTGCAAAGCGCACAGGATCGTCGCGTTCAGCGACCCTGGACAAGTCCGCGTGGAGGACTTTGAATCCGCGCCAGTCCGACATGCGGTGGTGCGGTGCGGCGTTCGCGAAGGCAAAGCCTTCAACGGCCAGACGGAGCTGCAGCAGTTCGTCGAGTTCGGCGCAACTCAATATCGGGACGACCACTCCTGATTGACGATTTTGATGCAACGCGTCGGCCGCAGCAAGTCGCGACAGCGCATCGCGCACCGGCGTAACGCTGGTTCCAAGCTGCCGAGCCAATGCCCCGAGAGTGAAAGATTCGCTGCCCCGAGAGTGAAAGATTCGCCGGGGGTAAACTCACCGACAATAAGCGCATACCTCAGTCGGGCGTAGGTCGCCTCGGCGAGTGTGTCTATGGCTGCAGAGGTACGTGCCGAGAACGCTTGGGTCAAGGGTGCGTGCACCCCGTCAGAGTCGAGCATTGGCTCGAAGATAGGCCAGCCTTCATCATTGCAGTCCGCCTCACGTGGCAGGGTCTTCATTGCACCGAGCAGCCGCATTAAATTCCTCCTCAACGGATCGACTGAACTCTCATCACTGGTCGTCATCCACGCTGGCGCTCAAGCGAGCGCCGACGCCGTGCGAGGTTGGTAGGCTGCATCAGGCACCCTCTCCTGGATAAGGTCGCACAGCCGCTCTATGTCGCGCACCTCGTGATCGGCGGTGAGGCACACCCGAATCCCCGCCTTTCGCTTAGCAACCGTCGGGAAGAACGTTACAGAGGTATAAAAGCCGTCATCAAGAAACTCTCTCGCAACGGCAATGGCCGTCGTTTCTGACCCGATGGCGATTATCCGGATCGGAAGCGAGTTGCCTGGTTCGGCAGTCGCGATGCGCCGGTCGAACAGATCGATGCGTTGCGCAGCGATTCCCTGTTGCACGCTATTCTGCTTCCTCATCGGCCGCAAACACGTGCCCAGCGAGATTTCTTGGCGCGCTAGAGTGCGTCCTGGCGACGTCGGTTCGAACCGGAAGGTCCCACAGATCTTGCAGGCTGCTCGATCATGCCCCTCTGGTTGAAACAAACTAAACTACCGGCCGCATCGCCTGTGCAGCTACCAAGCCGGATTGTGTACAGCGCGTCGATCGTGGGGCAGGCACCACGACGGCCCTCACTAAATTCTCCGTGAATCGGAGAACCGACCGCAGAGGCGAGCATCCCCGGTGCCGGCCGCAAAGCACGCCCCAACTTTGCCGCGCCGTTCCAAACGTCCCAGGCGGAAGGCTTAAGCGAAGCCTTCTATTACTAACGACAACGGAAAGGCGGAATATTGCAACGACAGCCGCCACGCTGTCCCGAGAGCGGCTCAAAGATGAGGCTGCTGCGCCGATCCTGCCCAAAGTTTCGTCGGCATTCTTGCCCAGATCAGAACGAAGATCGGCGCCTGCAGGAGCCGACCGCCTCAGAGGCTACGCGCTTCGCAGCGTCTGCGACGCGGTCAATTTACAGTGGCATTGACGAACCCGGCCGTTCCGGAAGTTCGATAAGGTTGAAACGAAGGGCCTTAACGACCGCTACGGTGCGGCTCGTCGTTCCGAGGTTTCGCATAGCGTTCTTGACGCGAAAATTGACTGTATTATCGCTGATGTTCAGTATCATCCCAATATCCCAGGCCGATTTGCCCTCTGCGGTCCACCGCAGACAATCCCTCGCCCGCCTGGATAGCGCAACTTTCGGTTTGCAGTGCTCCGGAGGCCACGCAATCTCTGTAAATGCGACGTGAAATTGCCAGGCGAGCACGTTCAGGTGACTCATTCGATCCAGAGGACGGACATCGTCGAACCGGGATGCAAACGACATGACAGAAATTCGCCCCCATGGTTGCGGCAATCCTAACTCCGCGTCGCCAAGCGCGCGGCGATGATGGCGGGACGCTATGCCCATGCCAAGCAGTTCAACCGCCACCGTCGAGAACTGCGCATCGTGCGCACGCGTCTAGGCCGGCTGATCCGTGACATCGGCCGCAAGATCGCCGGCCATCAGGACATCGAGGCGGCGTTTGCCCTGCCGCTGGCGCGCGCTTCCCAGATCCGGTCCCAGCAGCAGCGCCAGCGCGGCTGGAAGCTGTATTCCTTCCACGCCCCGGAGACCGAGTGCATCGGCAAGGGCAAGGCCAGCGCGCCTTACGAGTTCGGCGTCAAGATCTCGATCGTCACCACCAACGCCCGCGCCCTGGGCGGTCAGTTCGTGCTGCACGCCAGGGCGTTGCCCGGTAACCCATACGACGGTCACACCTTGCGGGACATCCTCGACCAAACCCAAAAACTCACCGGCTGGGAGATCGAACGGGGCTATGTCGACAAGGGATACCGCGGACACGATGCACATAATCCACGCCGCGTCTTCATCTCTGGCCAGAAGCGCGGCGTATTCGGCGTCATCAAGCGCGAACTGCGACGCCGATCTGCGATCGAGCCGGTCATCGGTCACCTCAAGGCCGAAGGTCACCTCGGCCGCTGCTATCTCAAAGGTCGCGCCGGCGACGCCGCTAACGCCATCCTCTCTGCGGTCGGCTACAACTTCCGCCGCATCCTCGCATGGCTGAGGGCTCTTTTGCGCCTATTCCTGATCGCGACATGGCGCGCCTTCAGTATCCGACCAGCGCTAAATCCCACTTGTTAACGGACGACGTTTTAGGGCGACGTGGCGGACACGGGTGATCGCCGGCTTTCCTTGCAAACTGGGCCATTCCCAGGTGCCATCCGGTTTTTGTGACGCAGCAGTCCTAGGGCGACCTTCGGTTTGAGTGCCCGCGTCGGCGGTCCTCAGTATTCGCCTTTCGTTCTTTCGTCCGGTTCAAGCGAGTGGCCGCCCCCAATTCACCCCGGATTGGTCGATCAGCGCTGAGGCAAAATCATGCGGTGATTGCAATAGTGGATGCGATCAGCGCGCATTGGGTGCCTCGTGTTGGTTTCCCGGCGATAGCGAACCTTCGACTCGAGCGCGCGCCATCGCGAATATGCTCAGAAAAATCAACAACACGGAAGCAATTTGCATTGGTGTGATCGTCTCAGAAAGCATCTCTGACCCTATGACTAGGGCCGATACTGGCGCGAGGTAGTTGTTGAGTGCGGCAAATGGTGCTCCGGCAACCTCAATGAGCTTCAGGTAGATCGTAAGCGCCAAGGCGGTACCAATCAACCCAAGAAATAGCGCGGCCGCGACAGACTCGACGGTCGGAGCGAGCAGCCAAGGTTGTTCGATGACCAAGGAGAGAGGCCACACCATGACAGCGGCACATGAAAGCAGGCTAGCTGCCAAAGCCATTGGCGAAGATGGCGGGAGGCGCGCGGTCATGAGAAGCGCGCGAGCAAAGCTGGTGGATGCAGCGAACGCCGCCAAGGTGCCACGGATTGTGGATCCGTTGCCGGCCAGCACCCCAGGTCCAACCAGCGCCAGGATTCCGCAGAATCCCGGCAAGAGGGCGAGAAGCCAATAGTAACTAGAACGATCGAACGCCAAACCACGATGAAAAATAGTAAGCAAGGGAATGGTGGCAAGCAGGATTGCGGCTTCACCGCTTGAAATGTGCTGCTCGCTCCATGCCAGGAGGCTATATGGTAGTGCGTAACCCCAGAACGCGATGCCAACGATGGTGCGCCACTGAATTCGCCGGAGTGCGACGCAGGTGGCACCTCGAAGGCTAACGATAGTATGGAGGAGCGCTGCCGCTATGGTAATTCGGAGGGCAGCGAGCGTGAGCGGGGGAATCCCTGCGACTGCAACCTTGATTAGAGGGTAGGACGCACCCCAGATAGTCGAAAGGGCGAAGAGCAAGGCAATGGCATGCCAATTGATCGTCGAAAGATGAGCTGGATCGCGTGGCTCGTTCATTAGAGTGCCGCTGAGCGAATGGTGTTGCTGTCCACGCCTGATTTAGGGGTGGAAGCGTTCGGGGGTGATGTAGGCAGCGCCTGATCGATGTCAAACGAAAGGTGTGTGGGAGTTTGCATATTCGCAAGATTTGCATATTCGCAAGAGCAGCGTCGCTTGGCGGACGAGATCATGTCGCGCCAGTTGGTGGCGGAGTCGCGAGCCGCCAATATCCGTGCGGAGGATCCGGAGTAGCAAGCCCAATCCCGCGCCCCGTGAAATACTGAGTTGATTGTGATACGTAGGCTGGTTGCGTGAAACGTTCCACGCGCGGATGTTTGCGTGCACGGCGAAGCGCTCTGCGATTGACGTTGTCGAAGTCGGGGCGCCCCGTCACCAGGCGGAATTGACGACCGACTGCGCAGTCGGGGCGCGAGCGCTGACATGCATGGAACCCTTCACTGCGTCAACGGCACACGCCGCTCACGTCCGATAAGCATGCCGATAAAAAGAATTGCCTGCAACCTACTCGGATTGGTAGCCGCCACTGAGCTAAGCTCGCGACCGGATGCGCGAGCTCAGCTGGCGTTGCTGCCGCGCCAGTTGAAACGGTGCTCCCGGAACAGGTGCCGAAGCGATGCTGCGTAGCCAGCACGGTGTTGCGCTCGCTGTATCATCGCAAGCTGGCCAGACGCTGATGCGCAGGCAAAAAACTCGGGATATTCTGGCATTGGTGAGGGTTCTGGTGGATTCGTCGGATACTCTCGCCTTTGGCGCACTGATGCGAGGCCCGCTGGTTGAACGGCCGCTTTGCGCCAACAGCAGTCATCTGCTGCGTGAAGCGAAGCAACCTGCAAGCGCTCCTCTGGGGGGTCGACCAGACTCGACACTCATCTAGGTCCGCTGTTGGGATTTGGTCCTGGTGCCGAAAGAAAGAATTTTCGGTGCAGGGAGGTCTCAGAATGCGTCATTGAAAGTCAGGGATTTTCGCACCTTCATCCCAAGAGGGGCGAGCAGACTTGCAGTTGCGCGAGAACAATTTCGATCAATCATCCCCATTGCTTCTCTTCCGCCGACCAGGCCCAGCCGGGCAATTTTCCGGGCTTGCTGAATGCGGAGACGACATTTGCAAGCAACCGCGAAACGTTGTTATCGAAATTGTTATAGGGCAGCGACTGGCTGAACGCGATCGAACCGGTCGAGAACACCGCGGCGTTCCTTGGTGCGGTGAAGTAGACGATGTCTGCGCGAGCCGCTGTAGGTGCCCGGAGAGCCTTATCATCTTTCCCAAGACGACCCAGATCTGCGATATTTCCTCACTCATCAGACGCCGCTGCAAGTCATGCGTCAGGCCGCCCTCATCTGCGCACCTGGCTGGTGATCCAGTTCGATAATTCTGACAACCGCATCCCTTCGTCGAGAATATCCTCGCCTAAAGCCAGCCGCCATGCGATGTCCCGTCGCTTCTGGTCGGTCTCAAGAGTAGTCAGATCCGCAGCGTAAGATTCAAGCTCCGAGAGGTCCTTAAAGAAGCCCTCGACGACCAACGTCTCTCCATAGCGTCGGACGACGGCGGCGACGTCGTGCAACCGATATTCGGGGTGATACTGCACGCCCCAGAACACACCGCCAGCCAAACGGATTTCGGCAGCCTGGACCTCGCTCATCGCGTTCCAGGCAGTGATGATTGCTCCTTGCGGCAGCCGCGTCACCACGTCGCCGTGGATCGCCGGCGCATCGAAAACGGGCGAGCGCCTGCGATGCATCGGATGGCTGCGGCCGGCGTCGGTAAGAATAATTTTGCGCGCGAAAGCCACCTCGCGTCCACGCGGATTGAGAGTGACTTCCCCGCCTGCTGCGACCGCCGCAAGTTGCAGACCCCAGCAGGAGCCGAACATCGGAATTGCGCGCGCGAAGACTTCACGCACGAAGTCGATCTGCCGCAATGACGCGACCTCGCGCTGGTAGATGTTCAGGGACGATCCGGTAATTGCCACGCCGTCATACGAATCGAGCGGCGCGGGCACCATAGCTCCCTCGTCCGCCGGCGTGCAGATATCCACATTTGCATCCGGCGCGATCGCGCGCAGGACGTCGGCATAACTTTCCGCTGGTGTGGCGCCCGCTGACTCAGCGATGCGGCGACGGCCCGCTGAAGTATTGCCTTCGGCGACCAGCAGCCGCAGCATCGCTCACCCTCCAAGGTCGCCGCGAATGGCCGCCAGCGTCAGTTGCTCAAACTCCGCCTCAGTCAACCGCCGCGGATTTGCAGCCGCTGTCGGATCCTTCGCGGCATCGGCTGCAATCGCCTTGACGTCGACTTCCTTGACGCCGAGTTCGGCCAGGGTATGGGGAACACCGAGTTTCTTTCTCAAAGCAAGAATCCAGTCCAGTACAGCGGAAAAATCCCGACCTGGCAAATCCAGCGTGCGGGCAATGTGTGGAATCTTGTCGGCGATGGCCGTTTTATTGCAGACCAGCACATACGGAAAAATCACGCCGTTGGTCAGGCCATGATGCGTGTCGTAGCGCGCTCCGACGGGATGGGATACGGAGTGAATCGCACCCAGCCCTTTTTGGAACGCGGTCGCCCCC
>Ga0193729_1000454_pt1 | contig 21196 bp, 15 predicted proteins | sample U1c2metaG_FD_143036 | JGI IMG/M metagenome (GOLD analysis project Ga0193729, IMG submission 143036) | Soil microbial communities from a riparian zone of the East river system, Colorado, United States - U1c2 | ecosystem: Environmental > Terrestrial > Soil > Riparian zone | place: USA: East River...
TTTCCCGCGCAAGCCCTGGAGTTTATGTGAAGCGCTCACTTTTTGTCCAAATCTAAAATGTGCAAGCGATTCACGAGGCGCGGCGCAAAGGGGCGCGTGTTAGAAAATCCCTAACGCAGCCACTCATCCAAATGTGCTTTAACAAATTCATCATCCTGCAGGTGATGATAAAGCTTGCAGACGCGATCTATCTCTTCAGCCTGACCGGGAGACAAATCTTCGTGGGCATCGAGACACCAGCGCCCTTCGAGAAAACCTTGCCTTCGCAGGACTTCGTGAATGCCCGGAATGCACCCCTGAAAACCGTGAGCAGGGTCGAACAACGCCGCGTTTGAGTCGGTAATTTGTTGCGCGAGTGTCAGCAGGTCGGCGGATATATCGTTGACCTGTTGCCGAGCGGCTCCGAGATGAGCGACAGCCTTCTTTGTCCATACCGCCCAGTGGCCCAATAAGCCGCCGGAAAAACGAATACGCTTCTCGGCGAACTCGTAGGTAGTGAGCAAATCGAGCAAAATATTATCGTCATTGCCGGTGTATAAGGCGATTTGCTCTGTGCGGCCAGATTCCGCAAGGGCGCGTATCACATCGAGAGTCTGGTAGCGATTGAACGGTGCGACTTTAATGGCTACCACGTTTTCGATTTCACAGAATTCACTCCAGAATTTGCAGGGAAGAATACGGCCACCCACGCCGGGCTGCAGGTAAAATCCGATGATCGGAGTGATCGATGCAATAGAACGCGAGTGAGCAATGAGTTCTGAAACAGATGCTTCCGCAAGGGCGCCAAGGCTCAAGAGCACCGCGTCGTAGCCAAGCCGGGCGGCTGTTTCCGCTTCCGCAACCGCTTGCTTGCGTTGTCCGCAAACTCCAGCAATCTTCACAATTTTGCGCGCGCGCATTTCCTCCATAACGAGGTTCAAGACCGGTTCAAAAAGCCCAATCTTGGGATCACGAATCGCAAATTGCGTGGTGTGTACGCCCACGGCCAATCCACCCGCGCCCGCAGCCAAGTAATAACGCGTCAGGGCGCGTTGCCTGCGCTCATCCAGTTTCCGTTCGCGGTTCAGTGCCAGCGGGTGAGCCGGAATCACCAACCCGGAGAGAAGTTGAGTTCGAAGGGACACTAGAATTTTCCGTCGCGCACTTCAAAATGTGTTGGCTTATTCAAGCGCGGGCCTCCCGATGAAATCCAGGCCGCGGTCCAGTCGATCATTTGGGTGGTTGTCACGGAAGGATATCCGAACATTTGATGAGCTTTTGCGGCGTTACTCAACAAAGCAGTGGGCATTTCATCGGAAACAAAAGTAGGCTGCACACTAAATCGATGACCGAACTGTTGGGCTAGGAATTTCACGCTCAAGGTTTCAGGTCCGGTCAAATTCAAAATCAGAGGCGGAGCCTGACAATGCGCGAAGGATTGCAGACAAACGGAATTCGCATCCCCCTGCCAGATGATATTTACGAACGCCATGCGCAGGTCAACGGGCCGGCGCTCAAACACTGCAGTGCCGATGTCCAGCAACACGCCGTAGCGAAGATCAATCGCATAATTCAGCCGAAGAATGGTAACTGCCGTGCCCCATTGACGCGACCCGTACTCAAACATGCGTTCTCTGCCGAGAGCGGACTGTGCGTATTCACTCTGGGGTGCCACCGGCGTGGACTCAATGGCTCCGCCCTGCATCGCATCGCGCAGCGGATAGACATTGCCGGTTGAAAACGCAACGATTCGCGAGGCGCGATAGCGTTCAGCCACCAGTCCGGGCAAAAATGTATTCATCGCCCAGGTCAAATCTTCGGAGCCGGTGGTGCCGAATTTCCGAGCAGCCATAAAAACTACGTTTGGGGTGGCCGGCAATTTAGAAAGTGCACCGGGTTCCAGAAGATCGACTGCCAATGCCTCGATGCCCTCCGATGTCAGGGTGGCGCGAAGTTGATTCTCGGAAAATCGCGCGACCGCGATTATGTTTTTGCGTACTCCTGATTTGTCCGCGGCTCTGCGGGCGCGCCGCGCCAAACTAGGACCCATTTTTCCGCCTGCGCCCAAAATGAGTAAATCGCCATCGAGCTGGGCAATAGCGCTAATGTCCGCCTCCGACGGCCGAGATAGAAATTCTTCCAGCTCCGGTACTGAATGTATTCCTGTTGTTGGCACGCTCAACCTAGTTCGAATCCTGCAATGGCGTAAACCATTTCATCGTTTTTGGGCAGGCTGTCGCCCAATACCATGCGTTCTAGTCTTCTCTGTGGAGCAAATCCAAATTCTTCCGCCAGATGGATCGCGTTCTTATTGGCACTCAACAAATCCCAGAACCATCCCGATTCCGGCGAATCTCGCAAGTTGTGTTCTATCACAAGACGAGCGCCCTTCTGTGTTTGCGCGACACAAGGACCCAGATACCGAGCGCGGGTTCCCGACCGCCAGAAACAGTAAGCCTCCTTCCTAGTACGCGGCAAATTTCGCGCCGCGAGATTCCGCAGAAGCGTCGAACGATTTGCTCCGAACGCTTCTAGATCCATCTCCAAAGAATATTGAGAGGAGGGTGTCAACGATTCAATGCCTGGATTTGCGCCGCCCCCATCACGGAACCATCGCTCGACGATTTGCTCGGTCTTGAAACCGAGTTTTTCGTAGAGAGGTTGGCCTTGAGCTGTAGCATCCAGCTTGATGCTTTCAATCTTGAGACAAGCAGCACGGTGCAAGGCGCTTTCCATCAGATGTTGCGCAAACCCTCTGCGCCTAAATTCCGGCCTAGTCAGCACCATTCCGATCCACGCCAAGCGAGTTTCGTAACACAACAAAGTTGCGGTCGCGGCGATCCGATCATCGGCCTCAATTGCAAAACAGCCGAGCGGATCAAGCCGCAACATCATTTCCCAATCGTCTTGCGTTTGATTCCATCCAGCCAGTCGCGATAATTCCATCGCGCCGATCATATCTTCCGCACGCAGGAGACGGACATTTCCTTGATTCGCCAAACGCATCCCCTTCTAAGTTTTCGCAACAGCAAGCGGAGCAAATTCCCGGCACAACCGTAAGGATGCCATCTGCCATCCCATCCGAACGAGTAAAAAAGTAACAATTCGTATGCGCAACATGTTGACGTAGTTTTACAGAAAGTTTCTTTTAGAAAGACTCATTTATTTACCTTCCGATTAAGCCAAGATAAGCTCTGCCCGCATAGCCCGTGTGTCAACTGCGCGGCACGGGAAACGGAGTAAAGTTTAAAGTCCATGCCTCGCCCTTTCGCGCATTCCCTTCGATGGTCGATTGGCGCGCTTCTTTTTACCTCCACGGTAATTAATTACCTCGATAGGCAAACTCTGTCGATACTGGCGCCTTTTCTTAAAACGGATTTTCATTGGACCAACACGGACTACGCAGCAATCGTAATAGCCTTTCGAATTGCTTATTCGCTGGGGCAGACCGTTTGTGGCCGTCTGATTGATCGGGTAGGCACGCGGCGCGGAATCACGTTGACCGTCGCCGCGTACTCACTGGTATCGATGTGCACTCCGTTGGCTCAGGGTTTACGGAGCTTTGCGTTTTTTCGGTTTCTTTTAGGTGCCGGCGAGTCGGCGAACTGGCCGGCGGCGACTAAAGCGGTATCCGAATGGTTTCCCAAGAGCGAACGCGGGTTGGCAACCGCACTTTTCGACAGCGGCTCTTCCGTTGGTGGTGCGCTTGCGCCGTTCCTGATTTTAGGAATCTACACACGATGGGGATGGCGGCCTGCTTTCATCGTGCCGGGTTTACTCGGGTTTGTGTGGTTGCTCGTGTGGCGACGGCTTTACCATCCACCGGAATCCCACCCGTTCATCTCGGCGCAAGAACGCAACATGTTGCTGATGGACCGGCGACCGATTGCAACGCTTTCCGAGAAACGCCTGCGCTGGCGCGAGCTATTAAAGATCCCCCAAACATGGGGCGTAATAGTGGCGCGCACGTTTACCGATCCTGTGTGGTTCTTTATAACGGACTGGTTTCCTATTTATTTAATTGCCAAAGGTTTTGATCTTCGCGGAAGCCTGATTGCCGTGTGGGTGCCGTTCATCGCGGCAGACCTCGGAAATTTTGCCGGCGGAGCCGCTACTGGCCAGCTGATCAAGCGCGGCTGGCCAGTCGGCAAATCTCGTAAAGCAGTCGTGATGGCGGGCGGGTTTGGAATGATGCTTTTGATTCCAACCATTTTTACTGCGAATCTCTATGTCATCACAGCATTGTTCGCGCTGGCGACTTTTTTTTACGCCAGCTTCAGCACGATTGCGCATGTCCTTCCCACCGATCTTTTCCCGAGCCACTTGGTGGCCAGCGTGAGTGGTCTCGGGGGCACGGGCTCCGGACTGGGAACGATTGCGGCATTTTTCCTGGTGGGGCGCTTGGCAGACGCTCACCGCGTGGCCGCGACACACTCCTTTGATTCCATTCTGGTAGCCGGTGGACTAATTCCATTCGTTGGGATGTTGCTGGTGCTTTTGCTTGTTCGCAACAACGGCGCCACGGAACGTGGATTGGCACGACGGATATGATTCGGTCGGCAGTCTCTCATGAGTTAGATTCGCTCCACACGAACATCGGGACTGAGTAAAGAGCTAGAGAGCCGATCCAGATACACAATCGTCGCACCGTGACGTTGCAATGCGGATGCCGGAGCCATCGGACTGACCTTGCCGTCGAAGCAATTCTTCACCGCTTGCGCTTTACGCTTGTCCGGCACGATGCATAAAATGTTGTTGGCTTTGAGAATTTGGCGAATGGTCATGGAGATCGCGTGTTTCGGAACGTCGTCGAGGCTGGAGAACCAACCCTCGTTTAGTTGTTGCCTGCGGCATGCCTCGTCGAGGGCAACGATGGCATAAGGCTCATCGGTGTAGAAATCCGCGGGTGGATCGTTGAAAGCCAAGTGGCCATTCTCTCCTACGCCGACAAACGCAACATCAATGGGCTCCCGCTGCAATTTCTGGCCGACTTCTCTGATGACAGCCCGCGGATCGCCCGTGCCGTTTAAGAGGTGATATTGTCCAACACCCGCTTTATCGATCAGGCGTTCGCTCAGATATTTACAAAAACTCGCCGGATGAGTCTCCGAGATGCCCACGTATTCGTCCAGGTGAAACATTTCCACGTGGCTCCAGTCGATTTCCGGCAAACCGGTCAATACTTCAAGAAACTCAAACTGCGATGCGCCCGTGGCGGCAATGATGCGCGCGCGGCCGCGTTGGGTGATGGAATTTCGGATGATAGCAGCCGCACCGTCGGCTGCAGCTGCGGCGAGCGCCTGCTTATCCGGGAAGATTTTTATGTCCACACAACCTCATCCAAATGGAAAATCATTCGCAAAATAAAACACACGATTGTAATCGTTTATACTACCGCGGTTTGTTGCACATCGAAAAAGTCGCTTGATGCGGGGCACGTACCGGTGTGCGCCATGATGCTGTTGAAGAAATAACATGTCGACAAATTCGCTGCGGCTTCCGAAATACTCGATAGGCGTTGGGGATCGCTTTGCGCTGCAAGGCAAAGCTCAACTCCAGGCCTGCATCGCCGCTTTGGATTTGGGCGTGGAAGTGATTCCGGTATGGAACAAGTCCAATCGAGAGCACCATATAATTGGCTCGGAACCTTCGCAAACGCGACGAGCGACTAAACTCGCTGTTGAAGTGAGCGAATGGGCCCATCCTTACTTCCTCGACGCAGACCATATAGGTGTAAAAACGGTCGACCGATTTATTGAGCCGTGCGATTTCTTCACTATCGACGTGGCGGAGAAAATTGGTATACCGGCGGATCAGGATTCCGTTAAGAGATTTACAAATCGTCATCCGGAACTGCTGGCCGAAATCCCGCTTGGTTCGCAGGGTTCAACGTTAAACGCCAATAGCGACCAAATCGCCATGATTGCCAGGAAATATCTTGCGGCTGTTTCAGAGGCCGGAAAAATCTACCGGTATATCGAGGAACGCAAGGGAAGCGGCCAATTTATATCTGAAGTTTCTATGGACGAGACCGACTCGCCTCAACAACCCATCGAATTGCTGGTGATACTCGCGGCTGTAGCAGATGAAAAAATTCCCATCCAAACCATCGCGCCGAAATTTACAGGGCGATTTAACAAAGGAGTGGATTTTCGGGGGGACGTGGAGGCCTTTCGGCATGAGTTTTCGTCTGATCTGGCCGTGGTGGCGCACGCTACTCGCAATTACGATTTGCCAGACAATCTGAAATTAAGCATCCACTCCGGAAGCGATAAGTTTTCCCTGTATGCACACATTCATGAGGCGATCCACAGTGGGGACGCGGGGCTTCATCTGAAGACCGCAGGCACAACGTGGTTGGAGGAAGTCGCGGGCCTAGCGCGGGCCGGCGGAAGCGGGTTCACCGTCGCCAAAGAAATCTATGAGCAGGCATATGTGCAGATGGAGGAGCTTTGCAAGCCTTATGCCACGGTCATTGAAATTCAACGCGAACAGCTGCCATCGCCGGCCGTCGTTAATGGCTGGACTTCGCAACAATATGTCGGCGCGCTGCACCATGATCAAAATTGCGAAAACTATAACCCGAACCTGCGCCAGTTACTGCACGTCAGTTTCAAGATCGCCGCTAAGATGGGCAACCGTTTTCTGGATGCCGTTAAATCCAACGAAGAAATCATCGCGCAGGGCGTTACCACAAATCTGTTCGAAGGGCACATACGCCCGGTCTTTTTGTCACGCTAGTTGCTCAAGAACCCTTCGTCCAGCGTTCCAGAAAAAATATTCCTTAGTCACTGCGCAAGTCCAATCGGCTTTGGGTGGTCCACAGCCCAGTCAATGGCTGTCAAGTACGTTTCGAGATTGATCGTCACCTACGTACACGCCGCAAGTGACCGACCATTGTCGTGGTTAACGGCGTGCAACCAATTGCAACAAGCCAAACCGCTCCGGTACGTGAAAGGTCTCGCTCATGGTTGGCTGCCAGGCTACCTCCTTCCGATCTGAGATTGGCCCTTGGCTGCGAAAAAAGTTAACTCTTAATGTTTTGCCAACGGACGGAGGAGTGTCGTCCAATGCCGCCCAAGGAATTTTCATCGCGCCGTACCAGATGTGTGCTTGCTCATCGATGCGTGCCGTAACCTGAAACCCGGAATTCCACGTCCAGCCTTCTTCGTGATGCAGTTTGGTTAAATCGATGTCGAGATCTAGCCATTCTCCTTGAGGAGACAATTCAAACTCTTTATATCGCCGAATATTCTTGAAATCCGAGCCGATGAAAATTTCGGCCACGTCCCAGTTCCAAAGTTTATTCGTTTCCGTAGTAGTGCTGGGATTAGGGCGCAAAAACAGCTCTTGGTATGGACAACTAAACAAAAAGTAAAGATTCTTTGCGGTCCATCGCGAACGAATCTCTGTGCGATAGCCTGGTAAAACTCGATCATTCTTGTCCCGGTCCGCGTATATAGGAACTGTCTGACTCCAAAACGCGGAGGCGGGATTTGTGTCGATTGCCACGTCCTCGATCGCTGCGCTACTGGTTGCAACTTTATTGTCCGCGGCCAGCGCGCTGGACAACATGACCGCTAGAAGTATGAATACTCTCGATACCTTCATCAATGTTCCTCTGATGCGCGAGATCTAGCTAGCTAGTGATATTCAGCAGACGCGAGGCGTTGCCGTTATACACTTTTTGCAAAATGGAATCAGGCAGATGAATGCCGTAAATTCGCCAGCGCCCTTGCGGCGGTATTTCGGCCGGGGCGTAATCGAAATATTCGTCCTCGGTTTCCAGAAAGCGGTAGTAAATCTCGTACAGCTTATCGTTGAACACTTGTTGTGGAAACTCATCCCCATGCGGAGTCGCATCGGTTCCGAAAAGAATGCGGTCCTGATGTTTGTCGAAGAACTTACGGGAGGTCCGCGGTTGACGCCCTAATTCCCCAATTCGTGCGGCGGTATCGACGGTCATGTTAGGAAAGCGATCGAGATTGTCCGAGACGTTTTGCAAATCTTCGGAAAAATTGCCGACGTGTAACACGATGAACTGCGTTTTTGGATGTCGGGCAAATACGCGGTTGCGCGCTTCCAGCAGCTCTATGTTGCTGGGGAAATCTCCGCCGTAAAAAGACCAGTCGGGGTGGTTATTCAATTCTTCGTAGCGCTCGTTAAAACGATCCGTAGGAGTAAAAAACGCCACTGGATCGGAGACGTGAATGGCCACCGGCATATTCAGTTGTCCGCAGGCGTCCCACATGGGATCGAAACGTGGATCGTCAATCTTGATCAAGGCTCCGGAGGTTCCGCTTTCTCGGAGATAAAGTCCCAGCGTTTTAAGAATTTTCAGACCTCTTGCTCCATCACGGTGGGCGCGCTCAATCGTGTCCGCCTGAATTTGTGGATAATTCGGTTCTTTGAAACGGGAATAGGCGGGCTCAGCGAACGTGTAGAAGCGGCCGGGAACGGCGCGATCATATTTGTTGACGGCGTCGGCCAAGCCCTCATCGAAGCCACCGGTGAGGTTCACCATGGCACGAATATTCTTTCTGTCCATCACCGCGAGCAATTCGTGCGGAGGGCTTGGGTAATCACGTGCCGCTTCTAAGCAAACGCCTTTTTCACAACGTTTGGACCAGGAAATGTGGGTGTGGATATCGATGACTGGGAACCTGGATCGAGCGACCATCGTTTCCTGTACGCGCAACATGTTTTTGGGGGCGTAATCGGAAATATCCAAAGGTTTGCGCTGTGGCTTGACGTCCTCCGCCGAAACCGAAACATTAAGCATCTCCGGTTTCGCGGCAACTCCTGCGAGTAAACCCATGGTGTAGAGCCAACTGCGGCGATCGATCATGCTGTTCTCCCCGGCGTACAAGAAAGTTAAATCTTAAAAGCTCCAGAACCACGCGGCGCAGAAAACGGTCTCAGATATTTTGTTTTTGCCAGTTGGTTGAGAGGCCCCCGCTCATTTGCTCAAAAGTCCGAAAGAGATGATGCCATTATTTAACTTTTATTTTCTTTCATTTTCGTTTTCAATGTCTTATTTTCGCGAAGCCCACGCGGCATCCAATCTTTGTTTCACTGTCGGGCAAGGAGTCACAGGTGTTCAAAGACGTCTTTACAATTGGCTATGGTCCAAAGTACTCCAAAAATTTGTTCGCCGCTGCCGAGCGCCTCTGCGTTGTCCTTTTTTGGATCTTATTGCCGGAAGCAGTGGTTGCGCAGTTGGATTCGGTGGTCGTGCGGCCGGTAGAAGTCCACGACGTGCTGGTGAATCCCGGAATGGGGATCACGACGTTCCAGCGATTTAATGGGCAGGCGCTCAATCCTCTATACACCTGGTCGGAAGAGGGGCCCACGGAAAAACTTGTGGACGTTAAAGTGAAGCCGGATTTTCCGCCAACATCGGTTTCGTATTGCAGATGGGTGTGGGACGTCATCGAGCCGAAACGAGGAGAATTTCATTGGGAAATTATTGATCTGGCATTACAGGAAGCGCGTGAACATGGCCAGACTCTCGCGATTCGCTTGATGCCGTATACCGATAAGCACGCACTTCCCGATTGGTATCGCAACTCCGGCGCGCGCCGCGCCAACAAGCCCTCGGACAAAGATGGGAGCATCTGGCAACCTGATTACACCGATCCGCTTTTCCTGAAATATTGGTCGACGAAGCAGGGAAGCGCTATGACGGAAATCCCTTCCTGGATAGCGTGGACATATCCTCCATAGGATATTGGGGCGAAGGCTGGAGCCCGTACATGCCTGAGTTTTCTTACCAGCAGCAGCTCATGGACATCTGGTTTGCAGCATTTCACGAGACGCCATTGCTGATGAATTTTGATGAGGAGCGCGCTCTTGCGTACGGAACTCAGCACGGCGGGGGATGGCGATTAGACTGTCTGGGCGATCTACGCCATTTTTCTGACAACCCAAATTTCCAACCTGAGATGCTGGACGTTTACCCGCAGCAGATTGTGCGCGCCGGGATTCAAGAAGTGTGGCAGCGGAGTCCGGTCTCGCTCGAGACCTGTGGCACTCCCGCGGAGTGGAAAAGAGATGGATTTGACGTGGACTATATTCTCGCGCAGGCCCTTCGATGGCATGTCAGCACCGTGAACGTCAAATCATCTCCGATCCCACCAGAGTGGAAAATGCAATTCGATGACTTCCAGAAGAAGATGGGCTACCGCTTCATTTTGAGGCGTTTCGAGTATCCACGAGTCGTCAAAGCCGGGCAGACGATGCGCGTTCACATGTGGTGGTTGAATGGAGGCGTTGCGCCGATTTACCGGGAGTATCGATTGGCCGTGGAGCTGCAATCGTCGGGCGGAAGGGCAAGCGCGAATGTTCCGGTGGACATCAGGAAATGGCTTCCGGGTGACGCGGTATTTGACGGTCCGTTGTACGTCGCTGAAAATCTGAAACCTGGCAAGTACAAAGTTCGAGTGGCGATGCTGGATCCTCGAACTGATAAACCTGCCATTCAATTCGCGATTCAAGGGCGGCAGCCCGATGGCTGGTATGAGTTAGGCGAAGTAGAGGTGCAGTGAAAATGAACGCGTGCTGGTTACTTTGGCGGATTGATTTTCTTTTTTGCGGTGCAGTCGAACTGGAGGCACAGGAGTTCCAATTTCAATCCCGCTCCGCATTGTAAGGAGGCAGATGAATGCACCAAATTATATCGTTGGCCTGCTGGTAGCTTTTGCTCTGGCTCCGGCGATTTTAGTCGCGGACGAGCCGCCTCCCAAAGAAGCTTTCCAGGTTTTGCCACAAATTTCCAAGACCGGGCCACGCATAACCCCGTATCTCCGGTATCAAACCGACCAAGCCTGGAAACAGGACGATGATCGAAGGGCAGCGTGGAACGCTATTCATACCGAGCAGGAATTGCTGCACTTGCAAGACGAGCTGCGCGCAAAACTTCTGCAAATGATTGGTGGTTTGCCCGAGGAGAAAACAGATTTGCACCCGCGCATCACCGGAAAAATTGCGATGGATGGATTCTCTATCGAAAAATTAATTTTCGAGAGTCTTCCGGGCGTGTACGTCACCGCGCTCGTCTACGTACCAGGCGATTATTCCACGAAACATCCCGCCGTACTTTTACCGGCCGGACACGCCGCGAACGGCAAAAATAATTATCAGGAAGTCAGTCAGAAATTGGCCAAGAGAGGTTACGTCGTACTAGCGTGGGACCCCGTTGGGCAAGGCGAACGCAGCCAATTCTGGGACGCAAAAGCTGGGAAGAGCCGCTACAACCTGATCTGCGCCGAACACGCGGTAATGGGCAATCTCGCCTATCTCGCGGGAACAAATCTGGCCAGATGGGAAATTTGGGACGGAATTCGCGCCGTGGACTACCTGTTGACGCGTGCCGAAGTCGATGGCGAGCGCATTAACATCATGGGCACCAGCGGCGGAGGATTTCAAGCTGCTCAAATCGCCGCATTGGATCGACGCATAAAGGTAATGGTGCCTTCTTGCTATATCACCGCGCTGCCAATGCGTATTTTCAATCGTATATTTGCCGATCCTGACAGCGATCCGGAACAGGATCTCTTTGGCATGATTTCGAATGGCGTGGACCATTCGGGATTATTGTTGTTGATGTATCCGCGTCCGGTGCTGGTGGCAGCGGCAGTGCTCGATTTTTTTCCGATCGAAGGTACGCACAAGACTTTTCGCGAAGTGCGCGAGATGTACGAACGTTTCCACCGCGGCGACCGTATTGCCCTGGCCGAGAGCTATAACGGTCATCAATTTTCGCCCGAAAATCAGGAGGCGGCGATCGACTTTCTTGATCACTTCAATCGCATGGCGACCCGTCACGGACTTCCAGACGTGGAAAAACTCGAAGATAAAACGTTGCAATGCACCCGTACGGGCCAGGAGATGATGGACTTTGACGACGCACAGTCGCTTATGGGCGTGATTGGAAAGTATTATGACGAACACAAGAATGAACACACCGGCACAATTGGTCAAAATTATTTCAACGGCGGATACAGCGGTGTTCACAAGTGGCAAGTCGCCGAATATGCAGGCGTGCAACCCGCAAAAGGCTTGATTAGCTGGGAACCTCTGGGTAGCACAGCGGCCGGCCATGTTGTGATCGATCGATATTTGTTACGTCACAGCGGGCGGCTGGAAATGCCGCTGCTGCACATTCACAAATCCGCCCAAGGAAAACGCGATCTCTTACTGTGGTTTCGCGACGACGGCAAGGCGACATCAGAGAACTGGGCTGAGATAAAAAAATATCTCGATGCCAACTACGATGTCATCTCCATTGATTTTCGTGGCCGTGGCGAAACGAAAATGCCATACAAAGCGATTTCGCCGGATGATCCCGCGATGGCTCAGTTGGATTTTGACCAGGCTTATGTTTATCCATTATCCAGCGTGCTCGCCGGCTATGTTTACAACTCGATCTTGACCGGACGGCCTTATTTTCTCCAACTAATTGAAGACGCGGAAATAGCGTCGCGCTTTGCTGACGCGAGGCTGGGTGCCCGCGTGGCCGCCGTGACTGCCCCAGGAAATGCGTATACCCTAGCCGGCGCCATTTCGGAAACGCTGCCCAACATCAAGCTGCTGCCGCAGGCAGACGGAGTCGTCCTAAAATGGTCAGAAATCGTACGTCAGCGAAGAGAAATTTGGCCCATTCAGTACCTGATGCCGTCCGGTGCGTACCTCAAATAGGTGTGGCCTGCCTGTATTTTTGCAGCTTGCATGCCCACGTATGAAAGACTACAGGCAGTTTTGGGGCAAATGCATTGACAAAGCGGTACAATTCTGACAAAAACAAAGCGAAGGAACGCTAAAGAAAGCAAACGAAAGTAACAGATGCTCTTTTCCGTTCAACTTGTCATCGCTGTGCTCTTCTCCGTAGTTGCCAGCAATGGCGTGCGTCCCGGTAACTTCCAGATTGTTGGACCAGGTGGCGGGGGCGCGATGTTTCACCCGACCATCAGCCCACACGATCCCAACACCGTGTTGGTCAGTTGCGATATGACCGGGTCCTATATTAGCCATAATGGCGGTGAAACCTGGCGCATGTTCAATCTACGTGGAGTCGTGCAATTCTTTGTATTCGACCCACTGGATCGCAAGGTTATTTATGCGCAAGCGGAGGGTCTATGGCGTAGTGAAGATGCTGGCGATACTTGGAGCCTGGTTTATCCCCAACTGTCTCACTTAAGAGAAATCAAGCTGAACTCGGACCACGCGGACGAAGAGCTGGTTGCCGAACCGAATCCAGTGGGCACCATCACCGCTATGGCTATCGATCCTTCCGACTCCCGAATTATTTATGTCGCTGCAGGGGATAAAAAGAAAGGGCCCTCCGGTCTTTTTGTTTCCCGCGACGGCGCCGCGAATTGGATGAAGCAGGATGATTTGCCCGGGCTTGCCGATAGACTGTGGGTGAATCCTCATTCTCCAGGAAACGCTCGCACGCTGTATATTGCTGGCGCGCATTTCATGTTAGAGAAAACACCGGCGCAGAATAAAAACATTCCCATTCCAAACGTGAAAGGATTGGCAGACGTCTCCATGGGTTTCACGCCGCAAGGCCGGCCGATTTTTTATGTTATAGGAGACGAATCTGCTTTCGTCTCGTCCGGCGAAAGGGGTACCTGGCGGAAGGTCGATCTCGGTTCAGGGAGCGCAAAATTTCGAGCCATAGCGACGAGTCGGCAGCATCCCGAGATCGCGTACCTGTCCTATCGGGAACTCGATCAGGATGGCATCAAATGGATGGGAGTTGCGAAAACTACTGACGCAGGGCGGACCTGGAAACTTGTTTGGAAGGAAGACAGCAATCCGTCCGCTAAACCTGCCGCGAACATACATGATGCATGGATTACGGAACGATTTGGTTCTGATTGGGGCGAGAATCCGTTGGCCCTGGGCGTGGCAGATCAAGATGCTAATCTTTGTTATGCAACCGACCTGGGAAGAACGATGCGCACGACGGACGGCGGTGTGAGCTGGAACGCACTTTACTCGCGGAAATCTGGCGAACAATCCTGGACCACCACCGGACTCGATGTGACGACTTCATATGGCTACCATTTCGATCCTTTCGACCATAATCGCCAATTTATTTCCACTACCGACATTGGACTTTTTCGCAGCGAGGACGGCGGGAAATCCTGGACGAGTTCCACTCAGGGAGTGCCGAAGGATTGGATGAACACCACCTATTGGTTGGAATTCGATCCCAAAATCCGCGGACGTGTGTGGAGCGTGAATAGTTGGACGCACGATCTGCCGCGACCAAAAATGTGGAGAGCTCATGGCGTTGCCAATTATCACGGTGGTGTCTGCCGCAGTGAGGACGGTGGTAAAACTTGGATAAAGTCCAGCGATGGTATGGAGCAAACGGCGGCAACCCATATTCTGCTCGATCCCACGAGCCCGCCCGACGCGCGCGTCCTGTATGTAGCCGGTTTTGGACGCGGTATTTACAAAAGTGTGGACGGAGGGCGCAACTGGAAACTGAAAATCAGCGGCATCATGCAAAAGGAACCATTTGCATGGAGAATTATCAGAGATAACGACGGGGCACTTTATGTTCTTATCGCGCGCCGCTCCGAAGATGGCAGTATTGGAAACGATAAAGATGGAGCCATCTACAAGTCCACCGACAACGCGGAAAATTGGAGCCGTGTGGCGATGCCAGAGGCTAGCAACGCGCCAAATGGTTTGGCCATCGATCCGAACAATCCGCGACGTCTTTATCTGGCGGCTTGGGCCCGAGCCTCAGGGATGCATGGCGACGGAGGTGGAGTGTACCTGTCGGAGAATGCAGGCAAAACATGGAGACAGGTACTGGAAAAGGATCGTCACGTTTACGACGTAACGATTGATCCGCGAGACTCAAAAATACTTTATGCCTCAGGATTTGAATCATCTACATGGAGATCAAGCGACCGTGGCGAACACTGGAGCCGTATACCGGGGTTCAACTTTAAATGGGGTCATCGCGTCATGACCGATCCAGCGGATGCGCAAAAAATTTACATCACTACGTTCGGCGGTGGCGTCTGGCATGGCGCAGTAGATGGAGAAGATCGTCCGCTAGACATCACGACGCCAGAACTTCAACCGGGTCGATAATGACGAGGCAGCAGCAGAGATGATGACGGGTCTCTGTCGCGAGACGATCATCAAGGAAACTTGAAGAAAAATGAACGAACCACAGCTCATCGACGGCAGCACTTCAGGGTCGCAAAACGCTTGGCAAATTGCCCTGATTCGCAACCAGTTGAAAGCCGCCGAATTGTTTGCTCGACCGGAAGCGGATCAAAAACGCCTCGGATACTTCCACACTTTGCGGGAAATTTGCCAGCAGCCAGAGACCTGGTTGAAGACCAGCGGTCAAATGCTCGCTGCAACCGAGATTATTCGGCAAGTTAACGCCGGGGTCCGAAGCCTTACGTTGACGGGATCCGGAAGTTCACAGTACGCCGGCGAATGCGTATGCCTCGCGCTGCAAAATGACCTAAACATTCAAGTCACGTCTGTGGGAGGCGGTACGTTATTGACGTACGGTGGAAAGGCTCTTCCGCCGGAGCGACCCGGGCTCGTTATTTCTTTGGCGCGATCGGGCGACAGTCCGGAGAGCCGGGGCGCCATAGAGTTATTGCTTCATACCGAGCCAGAGATTCACCACGTGGTGGTGACCTGCAACGAACATGGAAGTCTGACCAAGGCGTGGCGCGAGCATGACAAGGTACGTGTCTTCACACTTCCGAGAGAAACAAATGATGAGAGCTTGGTGATGACCAGCAGTTTCACTAACCTGCTGCTGGCAGCGCGCTTCATGAGCATGTGGAAAAGGCCGGATGATTACGCGCAATTGTGCAAGCAAAGCAGCAGCATCGCAGAACAACTCATCCGCGAGAACTTCGACGTCCTGGCCGGAATCGCCAGGTCAAAATTTCAGCGCGTAGTTTTTCTTCGTACCGGGCCGGATTTTGGCGCCGCCCGCGAAGCCGCTTTGAAAATGTTGGAGATGACAGCAGGGCGCGTCACTACCCTGTGCGAAACATACCTTGGTTTCCGTCACGGTCCCATGAGTTACGTACAACAAGAAACTTTAATCGTGGCATTTTTGTCGTCGAGCCCCACATTGCGCGCTTACGAAACGGACTTGTTACAGGAGTTGGATAGAAAAAAGCTTGGTCTTTCCAAACTGATTGTAGGCGAGACGATTCCCGCTGAGGTGTTAAGAATTGGGGATGTCGCCATCGAGTGCCCCGGCCTCGCGGAACTTGGTGACCAGAATAGCGCCACGATTCACGTTGTGGCAGCGCAGTTGTTAGGTTTCTTTCGCTGTCTGGAAGAAGGACTGCAGCCTGATTCGCCTTCCGAGGACGGAATTATCCAGCGGGTGGTGGAAAGATTTCCGTTGCACACTCCCTCCTGAAGGTCAGATGTATTCTGCCAAAGAAAGAAATGATTCGAAGAGCGACGACGCTGGCCGCTCAGGAACGATACGTCTATTGCGAAGCAAAGATGGTGCACCAGCAAAATTCTCTTTTTTGTGGAGGCACGGCCTACTTCTGGCTTTTTGTTTTTTCACTTCCGCAACCTTCGCGACCGCTCAGGTCCGTGTGTGGGAAGGAACGCTGAAACTACCCGTCTACGAGGAAGGCTCGCCCGATCCGACTCCGCCATTCGATCAGTTCGCGGTGAATCGCTTCAATTACCCCTACACGCTGCGCACGGAGATCACCAATAATCGCGTAGAACATGATTTGCGGGCAATTTATCTGGAAAACGAGTACTTGAAATGTTCCGTGTTACCCGACATCGGCGGACATATCTACACCTGCGTGGACAAGATCAATGGACTGCCGATGTTTTACGCCAACCCTTCCCTGAAGAAGGCAAAAATCGGCTATCGCGGCGCCTGGGCGGCATTTGGTGTCGAGTTTAACTTTCCTGTTTCTCACAATTGGGTATCGATGTCTCCGGTGGATTTCGCTTATGGCGTGCACACCGATGGCAGCGCTTTCATTACGGCCAGCAATATTGATCGCGTGTACGGGATGCAGTGGACCGTAGAACTGACTTTACGCCCGGGATCCACAGTTTTGGAGCAGCACGTAACCCTGAACAACAGAAGCGATGTGCGCCATCGCTTTTATTGGTGGAACAATGCCGGTGTTCAAGCATGGGACGACTCGCGAATCGAATACCCCATGCGTTTCGCAGCTGCTCACGGATTCGCCGAAGTGCAAACCTGGCCAGTCGATTCGCACGGAAGAGATTTGAGCATCATCAAAAACCAAAGCGACGGACCAGTATCGTTATTTGTGCACGGAAGCCGCGAAAACTTTATGGGTGTGTGGCATCCGCAGACCAACAGCGGTACCGTGCATTTTGCGGATTACACCGAACTACCTGCGAAAAAGATCTGGTCCTGGGGCGTTGACGCCGACGGGCTCGATTGGCGGACGGCGCTTTCCGACAACAACAGCGCGTATGTGGAACTGCAAGCGGGCCTGTTTCGAAATCAGGAGACCTATGCGTTTCTAGAGCCGCGGCAAAGCATAAATTTCAGGGAATACTGGATGCCCGCGCGCGAAATCGGCGGAATTTCTCGCGCCAATCTCGCCGGCGTCGTACATCTGGAGCGCAAGGACGGCACGCTGTTTGTAGCTCTCAACACTAATCGAAAACTCCGTGGTGCATCGTTACGACTGTTTGACGGCGCATCATCTTTGTTGGATGTGCGAGAAGACCTTTTGCCGGAGCGGACCTGGAAGAAAGAATTTCATCTTCTGGATAGCAGCGCCAAATACAGATTTGAATTAAGAGACCAGGCTGGCTCTATTCTGTTGACCCAGACGGAAGGCGATTACGACTGGACACCGGTTTCGGAAATTAAAGTTGGCCCGCAAACCGCATATGCCATGCCTGAAGAGAAAAGTCGCACCTCGGACAATTGGCTTCAGTTTGGTAAAAACGCCGAGTTGAACGGCGAATTACTGGTTGCGGTGGAGTCCTACCAGAAAGCATTGCAGCTATTCCCGTCGAGTTTCGAATTAGAGAAAGCCGCGGGAAGACTGCTGGCAGGTTTGCAGCGTTTTGACGAAGCATTGAGATATTTAACAGCCGCACACGATCGCGACACGACGGACAGCGAGGTCTCCTACTATCTCGGGATTTCCCACGAAGGCCTCAATCGAGACCGCGAAGCAGTCGACGCTTACGGTGAGGCGATGCGCTTGCCCAACTTCCGCGCAGCGGCGACATTGCGGCTTGCTGAATTACGCGCCCGCCAGGGCCAAAGGCAAGAAGCCGAAGACCTCTTGAGAACCGCCCTGACGACAGATCCGCTTGATCTCCGAACCGCGGAGGAACTCACTGCCGTAATGCGTGCAAACAAAAAAGTCGAGAGCGCCGACAAGCTGGCAAACGAGTGGATACTGCGCTTTCCAACCAGCGATTTTCTGTGCGAAGAAATCGGCAAGCCGCGGTTGCAGCATCTGGCCGCTGATCCTTACCGCGTTCTTAATATTGCGTCGGAGTACGCCAGGCTTGGCTTATACCAGCGAGCGCTGGAGGTTTTGTCGCGAAAGTATGAAGCGGTTTCTTCCGATCAGAGCGAACCCGGTGCGGTCCTGCCGCAGGACAACCCGCTGGTAGTGTATTTTCGTGGATATTGCCGCGAAAAACTAGGAATCCCTGGCGCGAGCGACGATCTGGAAGCAAGCCGCCTCTCAACGCTTTATGTTTTTCCAAATACCGCCGAGGATTTCGGTGCGCTGACCGCTGCGTTGCGCAACAACGAAAAGGACGCCACTGCCCACCTTCTTCTGGGCGAATGGTATTTTTCTCGAGGAGAGTCGGAACCCGCTCTTAAGGAGTGGGATCTCGCGAGAGCATTGAACCCTCTCTTGCCTGTTCTGGACGCGAGCCTAGGATTGGCGCTGCTGAATGTGAAAGGAAATGTCGCCGGCGCATTGGAGATATTTGAAGAAGGTATAAAGAACGACCCTCGAAACATTACAAATTATGCCGGTGCGGTAGCAGCGAGTTCGCTTCTCGGAAAATCTGCCGCGGAGCGAGTGAATATTTTAGAGCGATATCCGAAGTTGGATACGATACCAATCAGTCTGGTCTATGAACTCGCCCTCAGCCACGCGGAGGCTGGGGATTATGACGGCGCGACGAGATTGTTTCAGAACAGATTTTTTGGCAGGGAAGAAGGAGGCACGAACGTCCGGCAGGTCTGGGTGGAAGTGAAGTTGGCACAGGCTACCGGGTTTGGCCGAGCAGGCCGATGCCAAGAGGCGCTTGCGGTCGCGAAAGGTTTGGGCTCGCGAGTGGCGGGCTTGGCGTTTACCGAGGATGGTTTAAAAGAAATCCTTGAGTACCCTAGATCAAATTATTTATTGGGAGAAGTATTCGCTGTTTGCGGCCACAAAGCCGAAGCGGAAAAGCATTATCAGTTGGGCTCTCAATCGCCCAAAAATTCTCAGCGCGAGGCTTCTCAGATTGTTTGGAAATGGGCTGCGGCCAAGAAGCGGACGGGATACGATCCAGCTGGATGGCACGATCGGCTCACCGCAGCTCTCTCCAAGGTTGAGTCGAACTTACGCGCCGACACTTCCGGTTGGTTGCTTTACACCAAGGGAGTTTTACAGATTGCGCTCGGGCGCCAGCAAGACGGCGAATCGTCTTTGCGGCAAACGCTGCTGCTACCGGAAACCCACATGTCCTACCATTTTGCGCGCTTGGCCCTCGACGGAACTACACCTCGATAACTTCGATCCCTTTTTGCCTAAGCACTTGCGTGAATTCAACGGGAGCCCGCTTATCCGTGATCAACCGGTGGATTTTTTCGAACGGTCCAATTCTTGAGGTGGCCCTGCGACCTAGCTTGCTGAAGTCTGCCACCACCGTGACTTCTCGCGCCGAGCGCATCATCGTATTGTTCAACTGCGCTTCCAGCACGTCGGGCGTTGACGGGCCAGTTTCCAGATCGAATCCGTCCACGGCCAGGAACAGACGATCGGCGTGAAATTCGTTCATCATCGCTTCCGCCTGAGGCCCAACGAACGAACAGGAAAGCCGCCGCAGTATCCCACCAACCATAATCAGAGAAATGCCCGGTGTGTCAGTGAGCTCAACCGCGATGTTCAACGCATTGGTGATGACGGTGATGGATTGCGTTTTAATTACTTTCAGATGCCGCGCAATTTCAACGGTGGTTGTTCCGGAATCCAAAATAATGGTTTCGCCGTTGCGCACCAACTCCGCGGCTGTCCGCCCGATTCTGCATTTCTCTTCATGATGTAGAGCTTCCTTGGTGCGCAACGGATAGTCTTGGGCGGTATCGAGACGCCTGACCGCGCCTCCATGCGAGCGAACCAAGGTACCCAGGGAGGCGAGAGCGTCAAGGTCGCCTCTGGCCGTAACTGCAGAAATGGAAAACAACTTAGCTAATTCGGCGACGGTAGCCTGACCATCCTGACCGACCATATCCAACATCCTGCGTCGCCGCTGCTCGATAAGCAGCTTGGATTTCTGGGCCATGGTTTTCCGGAGTATAGGGCCAAGCATTGACGGCGTCAAACAAGCTCAGGGAGGAGTTACAACCCTTGCGATGCTTTGTATTAATGGTCATTTTGTTATTTTATATTGCGTTTACTTTCGTTTTCGTGATACATCTCTCCGCAACCGCACGTCTGGGGAGGTCTTCATGGTCCGCAGGTTAGCCTTATTCTTGGTCACTTTTGCCGCACTAGTGTGCTCCGTCAATTCGGCATTTGGCCAAGGAACAGACCTTGGGAACGTTCGGGGGACGGTGACCGACACTGGTGGCGCGGTTATAGCCGACGCCTCCGTCGTCATTGTCGACAATCTCACCAAAGCTACGCGCGAAACACGCACAAATTCCCAAGGCGATTACGAGCTGGTCGGACTTAACGCTGGCACGTATACAGTGACGATCTCCGCCCCGGGAATGTCGAAGAGCGAGATCACCAACATTGTTCTGAGCGGCAGCGATTCGGTCAGCGCGGATGCCGTGTTGAGAATTTCTTCCGCACAGGAAAGCGTGGTCGTATCGATGGCATCGGCGGCCATCGATACGGAAGATCAAACCATCAGCCAAACGATAGACAATCTGGCGGTCATCGAACTCCCGCGCGATAGCCGGAACGTATATTCATTTTTGTATTTGAATCCGAACGTCACG
>Ga0193729_1000455_pt1 | contig 21193 bp, 21 predicted proteins | sample U1c2metaG_FD_143036 | JGI IMG/M metagenome (GOLD analysis project Ga0193729, IMG submission 143036) | Soil microbial communities from a riparian zone of the East river system, Colorado, United States - U1c2 | ecosystem: Environmental > Terrestrial > Soil > Riparian zone | place: USA: East River...
AACGGGAGCGTTTACCACACCTACACGGTGATGGCGCCCGATCGGTTCGTCGCGCCGTACAACTCGTTCCTGCTCGAGCGAACGCCGAAGGCTCCGCCCGAGGAGCCCCGCGCCTGGCGCAAGGACGAATACCCGAGCTGATCGCGGTAGCTCGTATTTGAGTACCCGATCGAGGCAGCCGACCTATCGGGCGCTTAGCCCGTGGCTTCCTGAGCCAGCCAGTTGTCCCAAAGTGGAGACGGTGGGTTCGAGAGGTGCGAGACAACGCACTCGAAACGGCATCGCATAGCCGATTAGCCTCCCCCTCCCCCGATGCTGCGACCGCCATGCGATCGTCCCGAGATCCAGCGCGCATGTAGGCTCCCGCCTGCGCCGTGAGTTCACCGCAAGTCTCCTCGTCTCGCCGGTTCTTGTTCGTCCTCTGGGAGGGGGGCGGCAACGTGCCGGTGCAACTCGCGCTCGCGAAGGGCCTCGTCGAGCGTGGGCATGACGTGCGCGTGCTCACAGAGGACTGCCTTGCGGCGGATGTCGCCGCCGCGGGTTGTCGCTTCGAGCCGTTCATCGAGGCCCCAAACCGGGCGAGTCGTACAGAGGACCTCATCCGCGACTCGGAGGCGCGCACGCCACTCGGCGCCTTCGCACGCGCACGCGACCGCGTCGTGATGGGGCCGGCTGCGGCCTACGCGAACGACACGCGCGCGGCGCTCGAGCGCGAGGCGGTCGACGCGCTGGCCAGCGACTACATGCTCTTCGGGCCCCCGATCGCCGCCGAGGGAGCCGGCGTCCCGACGGCTCTGCTGGTGCACAACGTCTATATCATCCCCGAGCCCGGAAAGCCCGCCCCTGGTCCTGGATTCCTCCCGGCGCGGGGTCCGCTCGGACGAGTGAGGGATCGCGCCATCAGTCGCACGTTTGTGGCCCTGTTCAACCGCGGGCTGCCAGCCGTCAACGGCGCGCGCACAGCGCAGGGCCTTGCACCGTTGGGCGATGTCCTCGAGCACTTCGACCATGCCCAGCGCGTGCTCGTGCTGACGAGCGAGAGCTTCGACTTTCATGGTCACTCCCATCCGCCGCACCTGCGGTACGTCGGACCGACCCTGACCGACCCCCCATGGGTCGATGACTGGCGCTCCCCCTGGGATCAGGCCGACAGCCGACCGCTGGTCCTCGTTAGCTTCAGCTCCACATATATGGCTCAGGAGCGGGTTCTGGCGCGCGCGATCGACGGTCTCGGCCGAGTCGACGCGCGCGTCCTCGTGACCACCGGACCCGCGATAGACCCCGCGTCATTCCGGGCAGGCGAGAACACAACCGTGGTCCGCAGCGCGCCGCACGCCCAATTGTTCTCCGGGACGGCAGTCGTAGTCACGCACGCCGGCATGGGCACCGTGACCCGCGCACTGGCCGCCGGCGTTCCGCTCGTCTGCATCCCAATGGGGCGCGACCAGCACGACGTCGCCGCGCGCGTCGTTTACCCCGGCGCCGGAGTGCGCCTGCGACCGAACGCGAAGCCAGACGCGATCCGCTCAGCCGTCGAACGCGTGATCCGTGAGCCCAGCTTTCGGGCTGCCGCGGGACGCATCGGCGCGAGCATCACAGCCGACGCCGCGGCACAACGCGGCCTGTCCGAGCTCGAAGCGCTCGCCTCGGAATAGCACGGCTACAAGGTGCGCTCTTTGCGCCTTCCCCACCCTGCCGGCGAACCTCCTGGAGCAGCCGCTCGCGCGCGAAGTAACGCGTGGCGAGCGATGTACGCAGCCCTGCAACCGCTCGGCGTACAGCCAACTAACCAGCACAAAATCCCGCGACGGTTTCGGACCTTCGCACACAGCTAGCAACTAGAAGACCCTGCAAGCTGCGAAATTCGCGATATTTCGCAGCCAGTTGTCCGAAAATGGAGACGGTGGGAATCGAACCCACGTCCGCGATCGCGTGAGAATGGCGTCTACGAGCGTAGCCGGCGCTCTGGTCTCGTCCATCGCTCGCCTCGCCGGCGGGGTTGCGGAGGACCAGCCTCCTTGAGTTTCCCCGCATTGGCAGAGGCGAACCGCAGCGGGTGAGCCTGCTTTCTGATCCCGGCCTTCCCCGCCGCAGGCAAGCGGGGCCCGAGACCTCACGGCTTAGCTATTGACTAAGCGGCGAGGGCGTACTCGTGAGAGTCCGCACTTATGGTTTTCCCGGGTGTTTTACGAGGCCGCCCGGGACCTCGACTCGCGACCATCCCCACGAGCCGACCGCGTCGAAGCCTGTCGTCCCCGAGGATGTTGCGTTCTCAGTCTAGCCGCCCTGCGCGGGCCGATCGGCTACCGCGGCGGCGTGGACGTAAAGCGACGCGGTCCCAAGCCGCTTGAGGAACCCATTCTGTCCGGCCCGAAGGCCTTCCTTCCTGGGTGGCGCGGCCTCACACCTCGTTGGCCTCGCTCTTTGCGGCTCGGTTCCGCGTCTGGATTCAAAGTAGCTCGCCCTCGTGGGCAATGCAACCCCCTGAGGAGCAACTCCTCGCACTTTCCAGAAAAAAGCCGCAGCCGATCCCGCGCGCCGCCGCGGCCGGCGCCGATCGCTTGCGTACGGTCCCAACAAACGTCATATCTCGCGTCCGGCCACGTCCGTGTCGCACGCTGAACGCCGCCGTTAGGCAGCGCTTATCGCTGCTGCCACAATGAAGTCATGGACAGCGACGTCTCATTGCATGCGCCGGCGCCAACGCTTCCGCCCGGGTCGTCCGCGGCACCTACCGCGCCGCTCACCGGCCCGGCCGAGAACCCGTTCGGCGAGCCCTCGCACGCACGCAAGCCCGATCGCAGCCTGCGCAAGCGGATCGGTAGCGCGCTTGCCGCGGTCGCCGCACTGGTCGTCAAGTTCTTCTCGGCGATCAAGGGTGTGCTGCTGCTGTTGCCGAAAGTCAAGCTGCTCACCACCGCTGGGACGGCCCTCGTGTCGGTGGTGGTCTACTCGCTGTTCTTCGGCTGGTGGTTCGCGATTGGGTTCGTCGTCCTGCTGTTCGTGCACGAGATGGGCCACGTGATCCAGCTGCGCCGAGAAGGCGTCAAGGCGAGCGCGCCGATGTTCATACCCGGCTTTGGCGCTGTTGTGATGATGAAGTCGCTGCCCGATGATGCGCTCGCCGAGGCGCGCGTGGGGCTGGCCGGACCGGTTCTCGGAACGCTGGGCGCTGGACTGTGTCTCGCGATCGCCGAGGCGACGAACAGCGACCTGCTGCGCGCGCTCGCGTTCGTCGGCTTCTTGATCAATCTCATCAACCTCGTGCCGGTCGTTCCGTTCGACGGAGGGCGCGCGATGGCGGCGATGGCACCCGCGATGTGGTTCCTCGGCCTCGGCGCGATGGTCGTGCTGCTGCTGCTCACCGGGAACACCTTCCTGCTCATATTCATCGTCCTGGGCGCGATGGAGACTTGGCGGCGCTGGAAGCTGCGGAGCACGCGCTCGCTCGAGCAGGCCGCCTACTACCGCGTCTCGCCGCGCAACAGGCTGCTCGTGGGCGCGGTCTACATCGGTTTGATCGTCGCCTTGGCGATCGGGATGGAGGCGGCGTACGTCCTCACTTCCGGCGGGCACACCTTCGGGCGCTTCTAGCGCTCGCGCGGCGTCCTAGCGCTGCGCTTCGCGGATGCCGCGTTCCATGTCCCGCTTGGTCTCGCGCGCACGAATCGTCTGGCGCTTGTCGTACAGGTCCTTGCCGCGCGCGAGCGCGATCTCGACCTTCGCGTGAGCGCCGGAGAAGTAGATGCGGGTGGGCACGAGCGTCAGCCCGCGCTCGGCCGCGCGCGCCGCGATGCGGTCCAGCTCGCGCCTGTGCAGCAGCAGCTTGCGCGGGCGCTCGGGGTCGTGGTTCTCGCGCGAGGCTGGCGCATAAGGCGGGATGTGAACGGACTGCAGCCACAGCTCGCCGTCGCGGATCGACGCGTAGCCGTCCTTCAGCTGCGCGCCGGACTGGCGCAGCGCCTTGACCTCGGTGCCCTCGAGCACGATCCCGCACTCGAGCCGCTCGAGCAGCTCGTAGCGGTGTGATGCGTAGCGGTTCGACGCCACGTCGCCCGCCCCGACCTTGCGCTTGCCCTTGCCCTTTGCCATCGCCCGTCGAGCCTAGCCGCCCGGCGCCTCCTCTACCACGGGCAGCAGGTCCACGCGGCCGCGCGGCGTGTCCACGCGCGCGACGCGCACCGCGATTGGATCGCCGAGGCGCAGCGTCGTGCCGGTCCGCTCGCCGCGGAGGATCGTGCGTTGCTCGTTGATCTCCCACCAGTCGCGCTCGCCGGAGGCGAGCTGCATACGCCGCACGGGCAACATCCCCTCGTACAACGGCCGCTGGGCCGGCCCGGGCGCGGTGCCCGTCGCGCCGCCCGCGGGCGATCCACGCTCGGGCGCTTCGCCGAACGCGACGAATGCGCCCGCCGAGATCAAGCCGGTCACTTCCCCGCGGAACACCTGCTCCCAGCCGCCCTCGTACAGGCGTCGCTCCAGATCGAAGCAGCAGGCGACATCGTCGGCGTCGCGCTCGATCGTCATCGCGTCGCGCTCGCGCTCGGACGTCCACACGCCGAGCTCGGGCAGCTCGCCGGCGCGCGGAGCACGCTCTCCGCCGCCGACCGCCGAGAGCAGCGCGCGATGACAAACCAGGTCCGGGTAGCGGCGAATCGGCGAGGTGAAGTGACAGTAGGCCTGCGAGTGCAGGCCGGCATGCCCGAGGTTCCTCGGCGAGTAGTAGGCCGGCTTGAGCGAGCGCAGCACGAGCGAGCTGAGCGCGAGCCGCCCGCGACCGCTGCGGCGCACGTGCTCCTCTACGCGCCGCGAGATGTCACCCACCAGCTCGGCCGCCTGCGCCGCCGACATCCGTTGCGGAAGCGGCGGCGTGGGCACCTCGAGCGAGGCAAGCGCGGCGGCGAGCCGTTCGATGCTTTCCGGCTCGGGCCGCTCGTGGACGCGATATAGGCACGGGACCTTCTGGCGCTGCAACAGGGCGGCGACAGCCTCGTTCGCGGCGATCATCAGGTGCTCGATCAGGCGATGAGACTCGGTCTGGGCGCGCGCGTGGATCTCCGCGATGTTGCCTTGGTCGTCGAACACGAACTCGGGCTCCTCGGAGTCGATCACCAGAGCGCCGCGCTGCTCGCGCGCTCGCTGCAGCGCCGCCGCGGCCTCGCGCGCCGCCGCGAGCGGCGCGGCCCACTGCTCCGCGGCCTGCTCGCGCCCGGCGAAGATGCGGTCCACGCGCTCGTAGTCGAGGCGCTCGTCGGAGCGGATCAGCGAGCGATAGAAGGACGCGCTGAGAACCCGCGCGCCGCGCAGCTCGAGCTCCACCGTGACCGTCAGGCGCTCGCTCGCCGGCAGCAGCGAGCAGGCGTCGCTGGACAGCGCCTCGGGCAGCATAGGCTCGACCGCGCCCGGCGCGTACACGCTCGTGGCGCGCCTGCGCGCCTCGACGTCGACCGGCGAGCCCTCGCGCACGTAGGCGCTCACGTCGGCGATGTGCACCCACACGCGCGTGTTGCCGCCCGCGAGCGACTCCGCCGAGATCGCATCGTCGAAGTCGCGCGCGCTGAGCGGGTCGATCGTGAACGTCGGCAGGTCCGTCAGATCGCGTCGCGCCGATACGTCGTCGTGCACGTCGAGCCCGCGCTCGCGCGCGCGTCTTGCCGCCCGCTGCACGTGGCGCTCGAAGCCGTGGGCCAGGTCACGCTCGCGCAGCAGCGCCTCGATCGCCGAGCGAGCCGACTGGCGCTCCTTCGGCGGCCACACGACCCGCGAGTCCGGTCCCCCCGCGCGGCGTGCGCGCCCGCGCGAGCGCGGGCCGCTCACTTGACCTTCGCCGCGAGCGTGCTGAGCGCCATGGCGAGTCCGTGTTCGCCGTCGACTCCGTGCGCGACGCGCACTTCGGGCGTGATGCCCGCACCCTGCTTGACTCCGCCCCCACCGAGGTTGCGCCCGTTCGGCGTGAAGTACTCGCCGACCGTGATGTCGAGCGCGCCGCCGTTGGAGAGCGGCTCCTCCTGCTGAAAGACGCCCTTGCCGAATGTGTGCGTCCCGACGACCGTCGCGCGATGGTGGTCCTGCAGGGCAGCCGTGACGATCTCCGCGGCCGAGGCGGTGTTCGCGTCGACCAGCACGACAACCGGTATCGACGGAGAGATCGCGTCGCCGGCGGCCGTCAACGTCACGCTCGGCTGCGTGCGCCCTCGCGTGGAGACGATCGTGCCCTTCTGCACGAAGATGCTCGCGATCAGGCGCGCCTCCTCGACCAGGCCGCCGCCGTTGGCGCGCAGGTCGAGCACGATCCCGCGCGCGCCCGCTCGCAGCTCGTGCTCGATGCCCTCGCGCACTTCGCCGTGCGCGCCCGGGCTGAAGGTCGCCAGCTCGACGGCGCCGAGCTTCATGCCGCGCACCGACTTCGTCTCCGAGGCGACGACCGGCTCGGAGATCGTCGCGCGCGTCAGTGTCAGCGTGTTCTCTCGCGTGCGACCGTTGCGCCGCTGGCGAATGCCAAGCTTGACGTCGGTTCCCGGCGGGCCCTTGATCAGCGCGATCGCGGCGTCCGCCGAGACCCCGGCGAGCTTGCGTCCGTTGACGGCCACGATCTGATCGCCCTCGCGCAGCCCGGCGCGAGCCGCCGGCGAGCGGTCGAAGACCCGCGCGATCAGCAGCCCGACACGGCTCGGAGAGACAGACACGCCGATGCCGGTGAAGCTGGGGGGCTGGTTGAATTCGCGGAATTCACGCGGGGAGAGGTAGTGCGAGAAGCGGTCCTGAAGGCTGGCGACGGCGCCTGAGATCGAGGAGTTGGTCAGGCGCCCCTTGGCGACGGGCCGGTAGTAGTCGCTGGCGATCCGCTTGATCGCTTCGTCGACGACGCGCGTTTCATGATCTGCGACGAACGCGCTGCGCGCGAAGCTGGGCAGCTCTTCGGGATGTCCGCCCAGCCACACGCCCAACACGAGCAGCACGGGCAGGGCGACCGCGAGCACCGCGACCGCTCGGAAGCCGGCCGGCGGCTGACGTCTTCTGGAGGGCATGGCCTCCGCAGACTACGGATCAGACCTTCAGGAAGCGCCGCAGCGAGATACCCGATCCGGCGGCTGAGACTGCTATCGCACAGCCCATCAGGATCGCGATCAGCACCGGGAAGGCGATCATGTCCGGCTGGGAGATCAGCTTCACGGTGTTCGCGAGCGGATCGACGAGCGTGACCTTCGCGAGCCCCAGCAGCCCGATCGCGGCCGCGCCGCCGAGCGCCCCGAGGAACAGCCCCTCGAGCACGAACGGCCAGCGGATGAACCAGTCGGTGGCCCCCACGAGCTTCATCACCTCGACCTCGCGCCTGCGCGAGAACAGCGAGAGGCGGATCGTGTTCGAGATCAGCAGCACCGAGGCGAACACGAGCAACGCGGCGAGCAGCGCCATCGTGATCTTGATCACGCGCGTCGCCGACAGGATCGTGTCGGTCTGCGCCTGGCGGTTCTGAACGGCGGCGATCGCCGGATCGGTGACCAGGCGCGTCCCCAGCGGGCTCGACTGGTCGAGCTCGGCGCGCACCGCGCCCGAGTTCTCCGGGCGATCGGGTGTGATGCGAAAGATGTCGGGCAGCGGGTTGTAGCCGATCAGCGCGAACGCCTGCGGGTTCAGCTTCTTCTCGTGTTCATAGCCCTGCTGCTTGGAGACGAACTCGATGCTCTTGACGTGCGGCGCGCGCTGCAGCTCTGTGCGCACGCGGGCCACTTCGGCGGGGCTTGCGCCGGTCGTCATGTCGACGTCCACGAGCACCCTGCCGCGCACGTCGTTGGCGGCACCGTTGGTCGCCTCGACGACCGGGATGAAGACGCCCAGCACGAGCGTCGTGACGAGCACCGAGGCCAGCGCGGCGAAGCTCGGGACGGCGTTCCGGCGCATCGACCGAAGGGACTCCTTGAGGAAGAACCCGGGCCTCATGAGGCTTCGCGTTTGAGGCGCTCGCCGAGCTCGTCGGTGTTCTCTTCGCGCGCGCCGTACAGTCCGGAGGCCTCGTCGCGCACGATTCGCCCGCGCCTCAGCTCGATCACGCGGCGGCGCATGCGATCGACCATCTCGTTGTCGTGCGAGGCGACGATCACCGTCGTGCCGGCGCGGTTGATGCGATACAGCAGCTGCATGATGCCGATCGACGTGTCGGGGTCGAGGTTGCCGGTCGGCTCGTCGGCCAGCAGCAGCGGCGGATGGCTGGCGAACGCGCGCGCGACCGCCACGCGCTGCTGCTCGCCGCCCGACAGCTGATGCGGGTAGTTGTGCAGCTTCGTCGAGAGCCCCGTCAGGCGCAGGATGTCGGGCAGCGTCGCGCGGATCTGCTTACGCGATGCGCCGGTCACCTGCAGGGCGTAGGCGATGTTGTCGTACACCGTGCGGCTCGGCAACAGCTTGAAGTCCTGGAAGACCACACCGACGTTGCGCCGGTAGTAGGGCACCTTCTTGCGCTCGATCTCCGACAGGTACCGTCCGGCGACGCGAATGCGGCCGTCAGACGGCTCGATCTCCTTGATCAACAGGCGCATGATCGTCGACTTGCCCGAGCCGGTTGGACCGACGAGGAAGACCATCTCCTGGCGGCGCACCGCGAACGTCGCGCGCTCCAAGCCGATGCCGCCGGGACCGTAGAGCTTGGATACGCCGCGAAATTCGACGACCGTGCTGCGATCATCGCGCACCGGCGCGGCGACCCGCCGAGGCTTGGCGTGCTCGCCGCGGCGCGCGCGATCGGAGATCGGCGCGCGCGCGGGCGGCAAAACGCCGCCCGCCGGGCGATCTTCCTCCGGCCTGGCGAGGATGTCGGTCGCTGGCATGGCCCGGGAGAGTAGCGCGGGCGCGCCGCGGCGCCGAGCGAAACGCCTGCATGCAACGGGTTTTGCAGGCTCCGCACCACTTTCCGGCTGGAACCGGCGCGCCGCTGGATATCGTGGGCGCGGCGATGACCAGCATCGACACGACAACGGTCCCATCGAACGATCTGCCGATCCATCGGATCCCCCTGCCGGGGACGCGCGCGGTGACCGTGTTGGTGGCGTTCGACGCAGGCGCGCGTAACGAGCGCCCCACGGAGAACGGTATGGCGCACTTCCTCGAGCATCTCGTGTTCAAGGGCGGCGAGAAGTACCCGACCTACCGGGAGGTCAACGAGACCGCCGAGCGACTGGGCGGCGTGCTGAACGCCTACACGAGCCATGACCTGGTGGCCTTCCACATCACGGTGCGCGCGGAGAGCGCGGCGGCCGCGATCGACCTGCTGTCGGATTTCGTCGGGCGCCCGAAGATCGACGCCGAGGAGCTCGACCGCGAGCGAGGCGTCGTGATCCAGGAGATCAACCGCGCCTACGATCAGCCCTCGACGGTCGCCGAGTACCTGATCGACCGGGCAGCGTTTGGCGAGCACCCGCTCGGCCGCACGGTGCTCGGCCCGGAGGAGAACCTGCGCAGCTTCACGCGCGAGGGAATCGTCGCCTTCCGCGAGCGCCGCTGGGCCGGCGCGCGCGGCGGCGCGTTCCTGGTCGGCAACCTCGACCACCTGCCCGCCGAAGAGAAGCTGCAGGAGTGCTTCGGGCGCTTCCCCGCCCTTTCGGCGTCCGAGCCGTACGAGCCGGCTCCCACCTTCGCGCCGCAGACCTTGGTCGATCAACGCGAGACCAACCAGTCGCACCTGCGCATGATCTACCGACCGGAGGTCGCCGTCGCCGACGTGCGCCAGCGCGCCGCCCTGACGATCTACTCGACGCTGCTCGGAGGCTCGATGGGATCTCGGCTGTTCGACGAGATACGCGAGAAACGCGGGTTGTGCTACTCGGTCTACGCGATCAACCACTCCTTCGCGGACGTGCCGATCCTGCAGCTCGGCTCCGGTCTGGACTCGGCCAAGTGCATCGAGGCCTACACGCGCATGCGCGAGATCGTCGACGAGCTGCGCGACGAGGGGCCCACCGAGGAGGAGGTGCAGCGGGCCCGCGCCTACGCGGCCGGCCGGGTGGTGCTGTCGTTCGAGAACTCGGGCGCCGTCGCCCGCTACGCCGCCAACCAGAAGATCGTCTTCGACGAGTCGATCGACCCGGACGAGGCGATCGCGGCGCTCGACGCGGTCACCTTCGACGAGGTTCGCGAGGTGGCCTCGGGCGTCGCAGACAACTTGGCGATCGCGTGCGTCGGGCCGCACACGGCCGACGAGTTCTAGCGGCGTTCGTCGCGCGCCGGGCTGCCCGCCGGGCGCTGAGGCTCGCCCTGGGAGCTACGGCCGGCTCGCAAGGCGGCAAGCTTCTCCACGCGCTCATCATCTCCGACCATCTCGCGTATCCACCGGATCGCCTCGTCGACGTCGAGCGAGCGCGCCTCGACCATCGCTTCGATGTCAACCCAGTCGCGGGGTCGGGCGAACATGGCCTTGAAGACCGTTAGGCCTGTGCAGTCGAGGACCGGGATCGTCCGGTCGCCGAACGAGACGTGACGGATGTTGCGCTCGACCTCGTCGTGGAACGGCAGCACGCTGAAGAACAGGTCGATCGGCGTCGCGTCCCACATCAGGCGCACCTGCCCGTCGCGTTCGGCAGTTTCGAGATCCCTCCCGGTCGCCCTGACTCCGTCCGGCAGCGCGGCGAAGACATCTCGCGTGCGGCTCGGCGGAACGAACACGTTGACGTCTACGTCCTGCGTACCGCGCGCTTCGAGCGTGCAGTAACCGAGAGCGATCGCTCCACCGATGGCGTGCGGGAAGCCGGCCGCTCGCAGCGCGTCGTGGACGGCGAGCATGCGGTCGGCGACTCCAGTCACGACGCCAACCGGATCAGCGGCGGATAGGAAAGCTCGCCGCGCGACTTCGATGGCATGCGGTCGGCGAGCTCGAGCACGTCGATCAGGACCCCGCCAGACCGTTCCAGCGCGTCGGCGTCAGAGAGCGGGGAGACCGCCAGCTCCAGCCCGGCCGCGCTTGCGATTCGCGCGAGCGCCGCAACGGACGGTTGGCGGCGGGCGTGCTCGTATGCGCTCAATACCGACGACTGGAGCCCTGAGCGGCGCGCGAGCTCCGCCTGGCTCAGGCCGGAGGTGCGCCGGATCTGTGCGATCAGGTCGCTGGCAACACGAGTGTTGGTACCGCGCATGACACTATCATAGCACTTTCGCTAAGACATAGAGGATTTCCATAGCGAATTCGCTATGTTATCCGATCGCCACCATGCGATCGATCGGCACGCGCGCCTTGACAGCGATCTCCTCGGGCACGCGCACCTCGAACTTCATCTCCCGCAGCGAGTCGCGCAGCTTGCGCAGCGTGATCATCTTCATGTACACACAAGCCGCTCGCGGGTTGGCCGCGATGAACTCCACGTCCGGGGCGGCCATCTGCAGCGGGTAGAGCATGCCGGTCTCGGTCGCCACGATCGCCTCGCGGACCTTGCCACGGCCGCCATTCGCGTCGCCAGGCTGAGAGGAGGAATCCAAGCCGGGTTCCTTCACCTGCGCGCCCGCCTCGCCGGCGGGCCGAGCACTGGCGGATTCGGCGTATTTGAGCATCCCCCCGGTGGAGAGCATGTGCACGCCCTCGGCGGAGATGTCGCCGGCGGCGACGTACTCCATTGCGCTCGTCGTACAGCCGCACTCGGGGTGGATCAGGAAGTCCGCGCCGGGATGAGCCGCGCGCGTGGCCTCGATGTCGGATGGGCGGATGCCGGCGTGCACGTGGCACTCGCCGTCCCACACGTGCATGCGGCGACCGAGCTGCTTCTCGACGTACGCGCCGAGCCACATATCGGGGCCGAACAGGATCTCGGTGTCCGCTCCATGCGTCTCGTAGATGTGGCGCACCACGTCGACGGCGTTGGCCGACGTGCAACAGTAGTCGGTCAGCGCCTTGACCTCGGCCGTCGTGTTTACGTACATCACGACGATCCCCTCGGGGTACTGCGCCTTCCACGAGGCCAGTTGCTCGGCGTCGATCGAGGCGGCCAGCGAGCAGCCGGCGTCGAGATCGGGGATCAGCACGGTCTTGTCGGGACACAGGATCGAGGCCGTCTCGGCCATGAAGTGCACGCCGCAGAACGCGATCACCTCGGCCTCGGCGACGGCCGCCCGGCGCGAGAGACCGAGCGAGTCGCCGACGTAGTCGGCCACGTCCTGGATCTCCGGCACCTGATAGTTGTGCGCGAGGATCACCGCGCCGCGCTCCGCGGCCAGCGCGCGCACCTCCTCGTTCAGCGACGCGATCTCCGCCGGCGATAGGTGGTCCTGCACGTCCTCGGCCGACGTCAGCGTCGGCGCCATCGGCAGGTTCATGGCGAGACCTCCAGGATCAGGGACAGATCGAGCGCGGGCGCGGAGTGGGTCAGCGCTCCCATCGAAACCCAGTCTACCCCCGTCTCGGCGCGCGCCCGGAGCGTCTGCAGCGTCACGCCGCCGCTCGCCTCGAGCAGCGCGCGGCCGGCCACCCGCGTGACGGCCGCGCGCAGGCGCTCGTCGTCCATGTTGTCGAGCAGCAGGCGCCGCGCGCCGGCCGCCAGCGCCTCATCGATCTCCCGCTCGTCGCGCACCTCCACCTCGAGCGTCGGCGCCAGCTCGGGCGCGTGCTCGCGCGCACGTCGCACCGCCTCCGCGATCCCGCCCGCCGCGGCGATGTGGTTCTCCTTGATGAGGATCGCGTCGAACAGCCCCGCGCGATGGTTGCTCGCTCCGCCCACCGCCACGGCCTCCTTCTCCAGCGTCCGCAGCCCCGGGGTCGTCTTGCGCGTGTCGAGCACCTTCGCGCCGGTGTCCTGCACGATGCGCGCGGCACGAGCCGCGATCGTCGCCACGCCCGACAAGTGCGCGAGGAAGTTGAGCGCCGTGCGCTCTGCCGTGAGCAGCGCTCGCGCGCGGCCCTGCACAGACATCACCGGCCCGCCCTGCTCGCGCCACACGCCCTCCTCGACGAGTCGCTCGAATCGCGCCTCGCGATCGAGCAGCGCAAATGCGGTCTCGGCCGCATCCAGCCCGTAGATCGCGCCTGCGGCCTTCTGCGTGATCAGCCCTCTCGCGCGCGCCTCCTTGCCGACCGTAGCCTCCGTCGTGACGTCGCCCGCGCCCACGTCCTCTTCAAGCGCGCGCCGGACGAGCGCCGCGATGCCCTCCACCACTAGCTTCCCGACCTGGCGGCGGACAGCAGGTACGCACGCACGAATCCATCGAGATCTCCCTCGAGCGCTCGCTGGACGTCGCCCATCTCGACGCCGGTGCGATGGTCCTTGACCATCGTGTACGGATGCAGGACGTAGGAGCGGATCTGCGAGCCGAAGTTGACGTCCTGCACCTCGCCCTTCTCGCGCGCGACCTCCTCCTGGCGCTCGCGCTCGCGCGCCTCCAGCAGCTTCGCCCGCAGCATCGCCATCGCCGTGGCCCTGTTCGAGGACTGCGACCGCTCGTTTTGGCACTGCACGACGATCCCGCTCGGCCGGTGCGTGATGCGCACCGCCGAGTCGGTCTTGTTGACGTGCTGGCCGCCGGCGCCCGAGGCTCTGTAGGTATCCACCTGCAGGTCGTCCTCGTTGATCTCGATCTCGCCCGTGTCCTTCACGACCGGCGCCACCTCCACACCGGCGAAGCTCGTCTGGCGGCGGTGTGCGGAGTCGAACGGAGACAGGCGGACCAGCCGGTGCACGCCACGCTCCGCAGCGAACAGGCCGTATGCGTTCTCGCCCGACGCGCGGAAGGTCGCCGACTTGATGCCCGCTTCCTCGCCCGCGCTCACCTCCAGCAGCTCCACCTGAAAGCCCCTGCTCTCGCCCCAGCGCATCTCCATCCGCAGGACCATCTCCGCCCAGTCCTGCGCGTCCGTTCCGCCGGCGCCCGCGTTCACGGTCACGAGCGCGTCGCCGCTGTCATAGCGCCCGGAGAACAGGCGCTGCTCCTCGAGCTCCGCTAGCCGATCTTCGACCGACGCGATCTGCTCGTCGACCTCGGCCTGCAGCGCCTGCTCCTCGGCCGCCATCTCGGCCAGCGCATCTAGATCCTCGACGTCGCTGCTCAGCGAGCGGAAGGACTCCAAGCGCTTGGCCGCGCGCGAGTGCTCCCCGGCGACCGCAGCGGCCCGCTCGGAATCCTCCCAGAAGCCCTCGGCTCCCATCTCGGCCTCGAGCGCCGCCACGCGCTCGCCCAGCCCAGTCGGGTCAAAGATAATCCGCGAGCAGCTTCATCTGCTCGCGGATGGATGCGAGGCGCTCAGGTGTCGAATCGCTCGGGACGGTCGTGGCCACGGCTCCACGCTATCAACGCACGTAAGCGAGCAGCGGGGAAGAAAAGTCAACCGCTGCATCGCCGAGGGGCGGGCGGCTCTACGGAGAAGCCGGCTCGCCAAATAAGGGCAGCGAGCAGACTCGCCGTGGTCCGATCGCTGTGAGTTTGCAGGTGGGCGTCGACCCGGCTACCGCTTTCACGCGGTTGAAGCGAGCTGCCAACCCGCGAAGACTGCTCCTCCTCGTCCAAGGGGTCACCTCGAATTCCGCGTATGCGAATGCCGCATGCGCGCTTTGCGGCAGCATGCGCGTTGCGCTGCGCGGCGGTTCGCACGAACGGTGGCGACTACGCCACCTTGGCGAGAATGGCCGACCTATAGCACGACAAATACTGCGTCACGCAGCGACGTGCTGATCCGGCCAAGCGCCCGTTCGCAGGCGCTGGTAGAGCGTGTCGGGCGCAAGATCCGCACCTCCCGGCCAGACTACGGTGCCGGTCTCGGTATCGATCGTGGCCTGTACGAATCCAGCTGGCGTGCGCGCTTCGTCGAACACGGGGCCGTGCATCCGCCCGAGCACGTCGACCTCGCCGGCCAGACCGTCGGCGAACGTAAGGCGCAGCACGCCATGGCGCACGACGGAAACGGCAGTGATGTCTGGGGTGAGGCCGATCATCGGAGTGGTGCGATCTCCTGAAGTGTCTCACCAACGCGAGCCAACCGCCAGTTCTCGAGCAGCTCGCTCTGATGCAACTCAGCCCAAGCGACCACGAACCGCAGCTGGCGGCGTGCGAGCGTGCTCTCAATCACTTCGAGCGTGTCGATGCGGATCTTTGCGCTGCCGTCCGCGTGGCGAGCGTGGAAGTGCGGGGGTCCGTGATCGTCGAAGAACATCGCGATCGCGATCCCGAAGAAACGACTGATCGTGGGCATACCTCAGATCCTGCCTGTCGCTGCGGTCGATACACCACGGAAGCGAGGGCCAGCCACGCCCGCGCGAGAGCGCTCGGTCCTCGTCCGACTCGATAGTGCCGAGCTCGTCTCCTGGAACGATCGCTCGCCCCGTGAAAGCAGCAGTGCGGGGGTCTGTGGCGCCCGGCGGCGTCGCATCAACGGGCACCGCGCTCTTGATGCTGCGGTGGACCTTGATCGCTGAGCCTGGCGCGCCCGCGATGACTGCATCCGCACGAACCGGAACAAACGAGACGGCCGGGCGGCGTGGCCGTGCCGACTACCCGCTGATCGCCACGTTGGCCACGATCAACGACACGCCCGGCGGGCTGGGAGCGCCGTTTACGCCGAGGAGCCGGCGCGGCTCGCGATCTGCCCGGCGAGGCGCATCGCCCGCGGCATTCGGCGCGCGAGGGTGACGGCCACGCGGTCTGAGCGGCGCATGTATCCCGCTGCCCCGTCGAGCTCGACTTGCGGCGTGCGCTCTTCTCCCAGGGCGTAGAGGTGCCATGAGCCCGGGACGCCCTTCAGCTCGTGCTCGCCACGGTCGGTGAACTGCATGTCCGAGCCGACCACGAGCTCCTTGACGGTTGAGGAGACGACGATCTCGCCCGGCCCCGCGAGCGCGCCGACGCGAGCGCCGATGTGGACTGCCAGGCCGCCGAGGTCCTCTCTGATCGCCTCACACTCGCCGGTGTGGATACCGCCCCGCAACTCGATGCCGAGCTCGGCGGCCCCATCGCGCAGTGCCTCGGCGCAACGCATCGCCATCGCCGGCCCGTCGAACGCCGACAGCGCCCCGTCGCCGATGTGCTTGACAACCCGCCCACTGTACTCTGAGACGGTGCGATTGACGAGCGCGTCGTGGCGCTCGAGCAGCTCGCGCCAGGCGCGGTCGCCCAACTCCGCCGCGCGCGTCGTCGACGCCACTATGTCCGTGAACAGGACGCTCGCCACTACCCGGTTCGGATCGGCGCGTTGGACGGCGCCGGTGACGAACCGCTCGATCTCCTCGATGAGCCCGTCGACGAGCCAGAAGGCATGGTCTATGCCTGGGAACGTGACGCAGCGCGCCCCGGGGATGCCGTCCGCCAGCCCCTGGCCCCCCTCCACCGGAATCACGCGGTCGCCCTCCACATGCAGCACGAGCGTCGGCACGCGCACCGACGGCAGGACGTCCCGTATGTCGATCTGTTCGACGACCTCAACGAGCGCCCGGGCCATGCGCGGACTCGCCGCCGCCCGCGCATACATCCCGAACGCGCGCTTCTGCGACTCGGTCAAAGGCACACTCGGAGCGAAGAACTCCATAAACCGGCCCCCATCGCCCCAATGCTCGAGTATCTCGCGCGCCTGATTGCGGATAGACTCCACACGCTCAAACTCCTCAGCCGAAAAATCCCCGGGCGCAGCCCACGGGCTGCACCCGAACGAGCCGTACAAGATCAGCGAAGTGATCCGCTGCGGGCGCATCGCCGCCAGCAGCACCGACGTGGGGCCACCCTCGGAAACGCCGAACAGCACGGCCCGCTGCGAGCCAGCGGCATCAAGGACCGCCTCGATGTCGGCGACGCGCTCCTCAAGCGTGGGCAATTGCGGTATCGGGTCCGACAGACCGGTACCCGGCTTGTCGTAGATGATCAGGCGCGCGAACGAGGCAAGACGGGCCAGAAAGCGCGAATTCTCGGGATCCGCCCACTGCAGATCGAGATGGGAAACGAAGCCCGGCGAGACGAGCAGGTCGACCGGACCGTCGCCCACCACCTGGTAGGCGATCGAGATCCCGTCTCGCTCGACGTACTGCGTTTGGGGCGGCTGCACGAGAACGAGTCTACGCTCGCGAGTACTCAGCGGAACTCTCGTAAGGGCCTGATTCGGGGCCACTCTCCCGGCTTGTAGCCCGCGGCAGTGGTCGCGTCACCGGCTGACGCCTACTCGAGATTCGGCGCTCATGTGGCTGACGGGTGTCGTTGCACTCTTCAAGTCGGCCGGAGCTCTGCACTCGCAGCGACGCGAATGCGTGGCGGAAGGTGCGCGTCCGGACGGCCTCGACCGCCGCTTTCGCCCAGTTGGGAGCGTCTTAGCGTCGTCGGCGAGGTGGTCGCTCAGGACGAACTCCGGTCGTCAGCGGGGCCGGCGGCCATGCTTGCGCAATCGGCTTACGGAGCGAGCGCGATCCGGCCGACAGCGCCAGCAGTTTCTCGTCGTCCAAGGCGAGCGCGAGCGCGGCCCTTGCTCGGACGCTCGCTCGTCCCCGCGAAGCAGCAGTGCGGGGTTATCGCGCCGGGCGTCGATGAGCACCGCGTTCTTCGACGCGTTGCGAGCGGCCGGGCTCTCTGAGTAGGCGCCCGCGCGTCGGTCGACCACACTGCCCTCTTTGGGCCATGGAGGGTGGCGGGGAGGTCGTCTACCTGCTTCGCCCCTGCCCTCGGCTCCACGCTGCAAGAGCGCTTCGCTCTCTTCGGCGGGCTCGGTGGCCGCGTCGTCCGCATGGCGGGCGTCAAGCCTTCGCGTAAGAACCCATCGCTGTGCAGCCGCTGCTGTGAGCACATGCCGGTGGGCGGCGTCGAGGTCGACACCGCGGTGCTCTTCGCCGACGTCCGCGGCTCGACCTCCCTCGGCGAGAGCACGCCGCCCACAGAGTTCGCAGGGCTGCTGAACCGCTTCTACGAGGTGGCCACGGACACCCTCGTGCGCCACGACGCGGTGATCGACAAGCTCATCGGCGATGAGGTGAGGGCGTTCTTCGTGCAAGGCGTCAGCGGGCCGGAATACCGGCGAAAGGCCGTGGAAGCAGGCACCGAGCTGCTGAGCGCCGTCGGCTATGGGACGCCTGACGGACCGTGGCTGAGCATGGGTGGCGGTGAACGCGGGCGTCGCCTACGTCGGCAACGTGGGGGGGTGCGGTCGTCGATTTCACGGCGCTCGGGGACACCGTCAATGTCGGAGCGCGGATGCAGGGCGAGGCGGGGCGGCGAGCTTCTCATCCGCGAGGGGATCGGCGCGGAGCCTGTGGCGGAGATCCCGAGGCGCACCCTGAACCTCCGTTGGCACCAGGAACCCATCGAGGTTCTCGTGCTGACCGCATAGGCTGTTCGTGGAAGCAGGGCGCGGATCCGTGTTGGCCGCGTTTACGGATGAGCGGCGAGCACATGCACGGGCACGCTGTCGGCCTTGCCCTTCACGGTGATGCTCAGTGGAGTGGCTCCAGGGTACTGATCGCCCAGGCGCTCGTAGACCGCGTCGGACACAACGATCTGACCGGGTTGTGCGCACCCTTGGAGCCGAGCCGCGGTGTTCACGACGTCCCCAACGGCCGTGAAGTCCTTGACCGACCCATCGCCGACATTCCCCACGCGAGCGACGCCGAAGTTGACCCCGACGCCGACCGGCAGCATCTGCTCGCCCGCTCCAAGCCGTCGAAGGATCTCTCCGGCGCTTTGGACCATCACGTCACACGCCTTCTCGCGCAACGAGGGAAAGGCGGGCAGGAACAGCGCCATCACCTCATCGCCGACCATCTTGTCGATGATCGCGTCGCGCTCTGCCAGCACGGACGCCGAGACCGCATAGAAGCGGTTCAGCACTCGCTCCACCTCCTCGGGTGCCCGACCCTCACACCAGGACGTGAATCCGCGGATGTCGGCGAAGAGCACTCCGACCTCCATGTCCGAGCCGCCGAGCGGCGCCGTCTCAAAACAGGCCATGCAGAAGTTCGGGTTCTTCCGTGATGGCTGCACCCGGGTGATACGACCGACGCCGCCAAATGGAACCAGACAAAGACGACAGCGGGGATCGTTCGGCAACCGCCTGTTCATCCACCGGTGTCGAGCGGTCTTCCCAGACCAACAGCCGTTGAAGAAATAGCTGTCGTCTCGTTCCCTCCGACGCCCGTCATACCAAGGCCCCAGCCGGTTGTAGAGCAGCGGAACGCCAACCAGCACCACCAACGCCAAGAAGGCCACGAACGCTGCGACCGCGATCGGCCACGAAACGCCCAGCGCCAAGGGGATGAAGAACGCTGCGATCGCGGTCACCACGAGCAGCAACCCGACAACTATGTCGAGGATTTCGCCCGACGCTTTCGTTCGCTGCATGAACCCAAACAAGGCGTGCCCACTCTCTCCTGATTGGCCTGCCGCTGGGCCGCTCGACTCAGCGTCCGCCCGTACCTTGGACGCTGGGACAGCGAACACCCTCACAATACAGCGCCCGGTATCGACCCCAAACGGGCGCAGCGACGCTCGCTGCGCCCGAGCCGCATCTGGCCGTTGAAGACCCTGCATTGCCAGACGTAGCAAGGAGAGAACGGCAGCCTGCGCGGGGGTCTTCTTCCTCCACCCGGCGTAGCTGCTCCTTCGCGCCACTTGCGAGCGTCCGCTGAGCCTCGCTCCAGACGCCTGGTCGGGACGACAAGCAGCGCTCTGTCTCGGCACCGAACGGGTGCCTGCTGGCCGCCAAGAGCGAGCGTGTCCGTCTGCCGAAAACGTCGCCGAAATTCCGTGCCAGAGCGCTAAGCAGCCGGGTTCAGCAGACTCGCGACGCCGTCGTGATCTGGACGGACGTGGGGTATCTGGTGAACGAGCGTCGCAAAGCCGGAATCGGCGGAGACGAGCGCGCTCGCGCCACCGCTGATTGCCGCAGCCGCTAGCACCGCATCGAAGGCGCCCAGTTGCTCGCTGTTCTCGAACAGCTCGAGGCCGCGTTGCAGCTCCTCGCGAGTCACGCTGAGCAGCGGCGAGAGCAGCTCGGCATAGTCACGTCCAGCGGCAGCCGCGTCGCCGCGTCCGCGCCGTCGCGCGCGAACATGGACGAACTCCTGGATCACCTCGACCGAAGTGCTTGCATCGACGGCGCCGTCAGCGATCGCCTGCAGAAGCTCGCGCGAGGGGTCGCGCAACGGATGCTCAGCGCCGACCGCGTACACCAGCACGGTCGTATCGAGAACGATCATGCTCACCTGGAGCGAAGCTCTTCGAGCTCCTCGACCAGCTCGGCGACGTCCGGGACCGGCATGGCGGGCGCGGCGAGCAGGCGGCGCGCCGCGGCAGCACGGCGTTCAGATGGATCGGCGATCCCGCGGTCGATCGCCTCCCGCACGACGGTCGCGACCGACACGCCGCGTTCGCGCGCGACCTCCGTGAGACGGGCATGGCGCTTGTCGTCGATGAGAACCTGGAGGCGATGCTCCAACATGCTCATACATTAGCATGCTCAGCAAGTCATCGCAGCGCCGTCAGCTGCCCCACCGCGAAGGCGGCTCTACTTCAGCGTCGCTGACAGCTTCCGGCGGAACGCCGCCGGGTCGATCGCCGGATATCGATACAGCTCGGGCTCGATCTCCTCGTAGAGCTCGCGCAGACGATCGGCGTCCACGTGGCCGCCGTCGAGCATCGCGCGCACGTCGCTCAGATCCTGCTCGAAGCCACGCTCGATCTTGGACAGCGCCTGCGAATAGAGGTCGAAGTGATAGACCTCGACATGTCCGTCCTGGAACAAAAAGGGGCTGCGCTCGCGCCAGCCTGGCAGCTCGGGGATGAAGTCCGGCGGTGAGACGAGCTCTATGTTCACGTCCAGGCGCTCCTTCAGCTCGGGCAGAGCGCGCAAGAGCTCGTCGCTCTCCGGCTCGAAGCGCAGATCGACATCGATCGTCGACGCGCGCCATCCCTCCACGACGGCGGTCGAGCCGCCTGTCAGATAGAGCCGGACGGTGCTCTGAGCTACGCGTCCGAGCTGTCGTGCCAGCGCACGAATGCGCGGCTCGTCAACGCGAGCTCGCACGCTCGGCCGCCCGCGCGAAGCCGACGACGCGCCCGACGAGCGCGTTGTAGCGGCTGTGTGCGCCTGAATCGCGCTCGCTGAGCAGTTCATAGAGGCGGTGCGAGGCACGCTCGCCTGCTCCGGCGGGAACGTCGAAGCCCAATGCGATGAGCCGCGGCCGCGCCATCGCAATCAGCAAGGACGCCTCGCTCTCACGACCGGCTGCGAGATCGGCGAGCCCCGCACTGACGAGCTCGT
>Ga0193729_1000456_pt1 | contig 21186 bp, 23 predicted proteins | sample U1c2metaG_FD_143036 | JGI IMG/M metagenome (GOLD analysis project Ga0193729, IMG submission 143036) | Soil microbial communities from a riparian zone of the East river system, Colorado, United States - U1c2 | ecosystem: Environmental > Terrestrial > Soil > Riparian zone | place: USA: East River...
TCGGGGCGATCGGGCTGAGCGGTGCGCCCACAGTGCAGAACGACATCGACTGCGCGAAAGCAGCTCTAGCGCTCGTACCCGATGCGGCGCCGACTGAGAAATAGGAGCGCAACCACAACGGTCCAGAAGGATACAGATCATGGCTGACAAGCCGATAAAGCTTCCAGGGCCCGACCACCCGATTTCGGGCGAAGCGAACCCGTCTCGCGTCGTGGTGACAGTTAGCGGAAAGGTTATCGCCGACACCCTGGATGCGTTGATCCTTCGCGAGACCTCCTATCCTGCCGTTCAGTACATACCCCGTCGGGATGTCGATATGGCCGCGCTCACGCGTAGCGAACACACGACCTATTGCCCCTACAAGGGCGCCGCTTCGTACTACAGCATTCCGGCCGGCGGGGATCGTTCCCTCAATGCGGTGTGGACTTATGAGAACCCATTTGAAGCGATGGCGCAGATCAAGGATTACGTCGCCTTTTACGCAGACCGTGTCGACGAGATTAGCTAACCGACGCCAACGGCCTAGCTTCGGTGGCTCGGGCCTGCCCTCCCGGCGATGGAGATGCCTAACTGTTTGCTCTAATGACGAAGGAGAAGCTCATGAATACCCCCGTAGTCCTCATCACCGGCGCGCTGACGGGTATCGGACGCGCCACCGCTTTAGCCTTTGCGAAGGACGGCGCCAGCGTCGTCGTGTCTGGCCGCCGCCAAGATGCCGGCCAGGCGCTCGCCGCCGAACTGCGCAACCTCGGTGCCGAAGCCGAGTTCGTGCAAGCCGACGTGCGGCACGAGGACGATGTCCGGAGCCTCGTCGATCAGACGGTAAGGCGGTTTGGTCGGCTGGACGTTGCCGTCAACAACGCGGGGACCGAAGGCAGGCCAGGTCCGGTAACCGAACAGACGGCACAGACATACGCAGCAACCTTCGAAACCAACGTGCTCGGCACGCTGCTGAGCATGAAGCATGAGTTGCGCGTGATGCAGCCTCAAGGCAACGGAAGCATTATCAACCTGTCGTCCACAATGGGCCAAAGAGGAGCGCCAGGCGCATCGCTGTATACGGCAAGCAAGCACGCGGTCGAAGGACTCACGAAAGCAGCAGCGCTCGAAGGCGCGGCGTTTGGTGTGCGCGTCAACGCTGTCGCACCAGGTCCGATTGATACCGAATTGCTTAACCGGTTCACCGGCAATGCTGAACGGAAGGCGGGCTTGATTGCGGGCGTGCCGCTCAAACGTGCGGGCAAACCCGATGAAGTCGCCCAGGCGATCACTTATCTTGCGTCCGACAAGGCGTCTTTCGTCACGGGTCAAATCCTTGGCGTCAACGGCGGAAAAACGGCCTCGTGAGCTTCGCGGAGTCGGCGCAACATCCAGATGCAGGAACGGGAGAAACGAAGGCCACATTGAGACGCAGGAAATCGTCTTCCCGGACATCCGTTGTAGCAGCCTTAATCGGGGACTTGCTTGTTGCCGCAAGCAAGATCGTGGCCGCGCTATGGACCGGCAGTGCCGCGATGACGAGTGAAGCCATCCACTCCGTAGTCGATACAACAAATGAAATACTTTTGCTCTACGGTATTCACCGCTCTAAACAGAAAGCCGATGCCGACCATCCATTCGGGTACGGGCGTGAAATCTATTTTTGGAGCTTCGTCGTTTCGCTGCTGATCTTCGCGCTGGGTGCCGGATTCTCGATTTACGTAGGTGTCAATAGGATTCTGACGCCGGTGCCCATCGAGTCGCCTGTCGTTAGCTATATCGTCCTTGGCCTAGCCTTTATCTTTGAGGGCGCCTCATGGCTGGTGTCGTTAAGGCAATTTAGAAAAGTAAAAGGTGAAATCGGCTTCCTTGATGCGTTCAAGCTAAGCAAGGATCCGCCGTCATTTATAACGCTGTTCGAAGATAGCATCGCGCTCGTAGGTATTCTGATAGCCGCGGCTTCGACATTCGCTGCTGTCGTCTTGGGACATCCGCAGATAGATGGCATTGCATCTGTCGCGATCGGCTTGTTACTTGCGGGATCTTCGATCTTTCTGGCGCGGGAGAGCAAGAGCCTCCTTATGGGCGAGCCGGCCTACCTGTCCATTCGCAAATCAATCTTATCGATCGCTAATTCACATTCTGGCTGCTTAAGGGCCAATGGGCTTATCACCGTTCAACTGGGACCCGATCAGATTGTAGCGATGTTAAGTCTAGAATTTGCCGACACCATGCTCGCGCCGGACATAGAGAAGGTTGTCATAGGCCTAGAAAAGTCAGTGCGCGAAGCAAATCCTGAAATTGTAGCGCTATTTGTTAAACCGCAGACTGCAAAGACATACCAGGAGCAGCGGGACAGAACGCTGAATGGCGCTAACTAGCTATCGCCCGCAATTCTCTAGTTAGAGCTTAGCGCTACGAAATATAGATCTAGGATTTTGGTTTTCCGAAATGGCATGAGGTGCCGTAGAGAAGAGGGACGCTCCTGAGGAGCGAGGCGTGCCTCTGCACCCGGCGTGCTTGATCTCAATTGCCGGGCGCATTTTGCGCGATCAAAGACAAAGCGCTGAGCGATGCAGCGACACAGAGTCCTGCTCCGACAATAGCAGCAACGCCAAACGCCGACCATCCAGCCCCAGCGGTTCGTTTTTGCTCAAAGATCAGAAAAATGGAGTTGGCTGAGGTCTGTTCCTGTTGAGGGTTTCGGATGCCGGCCGATCGCAGCGATGCGGCTTGCACCGTGGCCGGCGTCCGAAAGCCTTCATTGGCGCAAAGCGGACATACGCCGAAGCGGTGAGATCCGAAAAGTGCCATTAGCAGAAGAAAGGCCGATTACCCGTCGCGCTCTCCGCGGCCCAAGCGCAATGAGGGATAGAGACACACCGGGAAAGCGCAGAGCTCCGAGCCGCCGTCCGCGTGGACAGTATCGCCGGCGACTAAGCGTTCGAGCCGCCGTCAACGGTCAGGTTCGCGCCGGCAATTAAGTATGACTCGGGACCGGCGACGAACGCCACCAACGCCGCCACATCGTCCACACAGCCGCTGCGATTAGGCGCCGCGTTTGACGCCACGCCTGTCACCGGCTTCCTGCCGCCACCCGACGCGGAACCGAATTTCGAGTCGAATGGACAACCCTGCGGAAACAAGCAAGGACGTCGCGAAGCTCTGCGACACGCCCACCCAATTCCTACGCCATGTCGTGTGAAAATGGTTCCACGCCAGACTTGTAAAAGTAACACTTTGTTTTGTTGCTATTCCGAGCCGGTCAAACGTAGCCTGCACTTTCAAAGTTCGGAGAGAATGCAATGGCCGCGTTCACGCTCAAGATCAACGGACAACATCATCAAATCGATGTCGATCCCGGGACACCTTTGTTGTGGGCAATTCGAGATGGCGCGGGTCTCACGGGCACAAAATACGGATGCGGCGTCGCCCAGTGCGGCGCGTGCACGGTGTACGTCGATGGCCAGACGGTGCGCTCGTGCTCGCTACCGGTCTCGGCGGTCGGTGCGAGCGAAGTCACGACGATCGAGGGCCTGAACAGCAAAGAGGGCGCCGCTGTGCAAAAGGCGTGGGTAGCCCTGGACGTTCCTCAGTGCGGTTACTGTCAGTCCGGCCAGATCATGAGCGCCGCGGCGCTGCTCGGGCTCAATCCAAAACCGACGGATCGCGATATCGATCTTGCCATGAACGGCAACATCTGTCGCTGCGCCACCTACGTTCGCATCCGTGCCGCCATCCATGGCGCAGCGAAATCGCTGGAAGGTTGAACCATGACGATACATGACAGCGCGCTTTCCCGCCGTTCGCTTCTGAAGGCAGGCGTGGGCCTTGCAATCGGCGTCTATGTAGCTCGGAGCCGCAAAGCCTTCGCACAAACGGCGGCGGCGGATGTCAACATTGCACCGAACACTTTCCTCATCATCGGTGCCGACAGCACCGTTACCGTATTGTGCAAGCATATCGAATTCGGTCAGGGGCCGTTCACCGGCATGGCAACGCTGGTTGCCGAAGAGCTCGATGCTGATTGGTCCCAAATGCGGGCCGATCATGCGCCATCGAATCCAGTGCTGTACAAGAATTTGGTATTCGGTGTGCAGGGCACCGGCGGCTCCAGCGCGATCGCAAATTCCTTTGAACAGATGCGCAAGGTCGGCGCTGTGGCCCGCACGATGCTGGTCGCGGCGGCGGCGGAGAGCTGGCGGGTGCCGGCAACAGAGATCACGGTCGAGGACGGCGTGATCAAGCATTCGTCTGGCAAGCAAGGAAGCTTCGGTGAGTTCGCCACCCGGGCAATGCAGATGCCCATGCCGAACGAACCGAAACTGAAGGATCCCTCGACCTTCAAGCTGATCGGCAAGGAAGGTGTCGTGAAACGGCTCGATAGCATGGCGAAGTCGAACGGGACGGCGGAATACACGCTCGACATCAACGAGCCTGACATGCTCACGGTAGTAATCGCGCGGTCGCCGAAGTTCGGTGGCACGGTCGCGTCATTCGACGCCAGTGCCGCGAAGGCTGTCGCGGGCGTGGTCGATGTCAAGCAAGTGCCGACCGGCGTGGCGGTCTATGCCAAAGGGTTCTGGCCCGCGAAAACGGCGCGCGATCTGCTGAAGATCACCTGGGATGATAGCAAAGCCGAGACGCGCGGGACGGCGCAACTGCTGTCGGAATTTCGCGCGCTGTCGAAAACGCCAGGCAAGGTGGTAAACCAGCAAGGCGACGCAGATGGCGCGATCGCCAAGGGCGGTCGACTCGTCGAGGTTGAGTATGTCTTCCCTTATCTGGCGCATGCGCCGATGGAGCCACTTAACGCATTTATGAAATGGGACGGCAAAACCGCGTCGGCACGTTTCGGCAGCCAATTTCCGACGCCAGACCATGCCGCGATCGCCCAAGTGCTCGGTATCGGGCAGGACAGAGTGCATCTGCAGACCATTCTGGCCGGCGGCAGTTTCGGCCGACGCGCCCAGCAAACCACCCACGTCGCGCTCGAGCTTGCCGAGGTGTCAAAAGCCATCGGTCCTGGCAAGCCAGTGAAATTGGTCTGGACCCGTGAAGATGACATGCGCGGCGGCTACTACCGCCCGTTCGGCATCCACCGCATGCGCGGCGTGGTCCGCGACGGCAAGATTGAGGGCTGGACCGATACTATCGTCGGACAATCGATCATGAAGGGCTCGCCATTCGAAGCGATGACCTTCAAGGATGGGCTGGATTCCACCGCCCACGAAGGATCGAGCGAAATTCCCTACGACGTTGCCCACTTCAAATGCGACCTCCACCAAGTTGACGTCGGCATCCCCGTATTGTGGTGGCGCTCGGTCGGACATACCCATACCGGCTACGCGGTCGAGGCCTTTGTCGATGAGCTTCTTGAGGCCGCCGGAAAGGACCCGGTGGAAGGCCGGCTGGCTCTGATGAGCAAGAAGAGCCGCCACGCCGGCGTGCTGAGGGCCGTCGCCGCGCTTGCCGACTGGAAGAATGCCAAGCTGGAGACCGGCCGCGCCCGCGGCGTGGCCGTTGTCGAAAGCTTCAACACGTATGTTGCGCAGATCGTCGAATTGTCGATGGGTGAGGAAGGTCCGATCGTACATAAAGTGTGGTGCGCGGTGGATTGCGGGGTCGCCGTCAATCCCGACATCATCCGCGCTCAGATGGAAGGTGGTATCGGCTTCGCCCTCGGTCATATTCTCTACGCCGAACAGACGCTTGACGGTGGCAAGCCGGTCGCCGGGAATTTCGATAGCTATCGTTCCCTTCGAATCAATGAAATGCCACAGATCGAAGTCGAGATCGTCAAATCGTCGGAGAAGCCGACAGGCGTCGGCGAGCCTGGTGTCCCGCCGCTTGGGCCTGCGGTGGCTAATGCGATGGCCAAGTTAGGGTTGCCGCGCCCGCGGCAGTTGCCGATCGTACAGGGAGCGTCGGCATGATCCTGTTCCGGCACGGCGCATTGGCGCTCGCCGCTGCCGGTTTGCTCGCGTTCGCGGAACCTGGATTTCGCAGCCAGGCCGACGCCGCAACGAACCCGGTAACGTTGAAGTCAGCATCCGACTTTGAAGGGATTACGAACAAGGACGAACGGGCTGTCGCTTTGTTCGAAGAAGCCGGTAAGGTCATTCAGTCCCCGCGTTGCATGAACTGTCATCCAGCCACGGAGCGCCCTACCCAGACCGATAGGATGAGGCCGCATATTCCCCTGGTCGTGCGCGGCGAAGGCGGGGTGGGAGCAGCAGGCGGTTTGGTGTGCAGCACGTGTCACCACGAAAGCAATTTCGACGCAGCCGGAGTTCCCGGCAATCCCAAATGGGCACTCGCGCCCGCCGAACAGGCCTGGCAGGGCAGGACGCTCGGCCAGATTTGCGTGCAGATCAAGGATAAGAATCAAAACGGCGGCAAGGATATGGCAGCGCTGATTCATCACATGGCCGAGGATGAACTGGTCGGCTGGGGCTGGAATCCCGGAGCAGGGCGGACGCCTGCGCCGGGAACGCAGAAACAGTTTGGCGAATTGATCAAGGCTTGGGCTGAGGCCGGGGCGGCGTGTCCTTGATCCTATTGTGCGCCGGAAATTGGCCTAGGTTTTTCCCTATCGCCCGGCCGGATGAGACGCCTTTTGCCCCGTACAAGCGCTAAGCAACTTCACATTCCACGAGCCCCTGGGGCCAGTCCCATTGCGGTCCTAGAGTCGCGTCCGCCGTCGCCGGATATGAAAAGCTGCAGCCAGCGACAGCTATTTTTCTGGTAGCGCGGAGCCGTCGCGTAATCCACGTTTGGGGCTGGTTTCCGTATTTAGCGGCATTCTTACGGTAACGGATCTTAACATTTTCAATGGCCCGGCCCAGACTACGAAGCTGGGGGCAGGAGCTCGAATAACTGTGGGCACGCCATTAAATCGCGCGCTGGCGAATGACCGCAAATGGTGGCGGACGTTCACCGAAAAGCTGACGTCCGAAAAACGCCAACAAGAGATATTGCTCGGTTGCCGAGAGGACGCGCTCCCCGCAAACGGCGCGCCCGGGAGCCAACTCACATGCGCTGATTGGAGAGCACAAGGTTTACGCCAGCGTCGCTGAATCGCTCGACGAGAAAGTCGAGAAACGCACGCACCTTGGGAATGCGATGCCGACCGCGAACGGGTCGACGCACGGCTTCTCGATCTTCGCGATTTTCCGATGCCGTTCTTCGATCAGGCAGCCACGCCGGCTACGCCTGGCCGTCCGGCCTTCGCGCACGAGGTGGTTCAGAAATGGACCGCAGCGATCGCGCAGTCCGACGGTTTCGTCTTGGTCACACCCGAATATAACTACGGACCCTCGGCGGTGCTCAAGAATGCGATCGACTGGGTCTATCCCGAGTGGAATCGCAAGGCGATTGGCTTCGTGAGCTATGGCTCCGCGATGTCGCAGCGTCCAGCAGCTCCGTGAAACCGCGATCGAGCTTCAACTCGCCCCAATTCGCTCGTCGGTCCACATCCCGGTCGCGACCTTGTGGGCGCACTACCAGGGCGGCGATGTCGACGCGGGACTGGCCGAACTGGAGGCGCCCGCCGGGACGCTGATCGACGATCTGCTGTGGTGGACCATAGCCTTGAAGACGGCACGCGCAAGCGCCGTCCTGATCGCAACTACGTGGCGGCTCCATCGCCGCACAATTTTCACAGCCATCCAGATGTCCCTTGCCCCAGCCAAATTAACATCACCGAGCCTAAACGCAGGTGATCGCGCCGCATATCCGCAACGGACAGTTCTGTCACCAGGTCCTCCGCGACGAAAATTGGACCGGAGACTGGACCCCCGACGAGGCCGTTACGGGCTGACTACGCCCAAAGGAGAAGAGCATGAGTAACTCCCCCTCGAAGGGTACTTCCCACCTGGCATACACGGGCTTCATTCTGGAGAGATCGACACCGTCGCTATGGCGCGTGACCTTCGATAACCCGCCGATCAACCTCATCGACCCGGTGATGATCGTTGCGCTGCATGATCTGCTCGCCGAGATCGAGCAGGACAACCGGGTGGCCGTCGTAATGTTCGATAGCCCGGATGCGGACTTCTTCCTGGCGCACTACGACATCGCGGCCGACCAGTCCGCGTTCAACGCGTTGCCTGCGGCGCGCACCCCGTTCCACCATTGGGCGAACCTGCTGATCAGACTCAGCAGGTCGCGGGCGGTGACGATCAGCGCCCTTCGGGGCAGAGCTCGCGGTGCGGGCAGCGAGTTCGTCCTCGCCACCGACATCCGCTTCGCCAGTCGGGAGCGGGCTGTGCTGGGGCAATTCGAGGTCGGGTTCGCCGCCGTGCCTGGAGGCGGCCCGTCGACCCGTCTGCCGGGCATGGTTGGTCGCGGGCGGGCATTTGAAATCCTGCTCGGTGGCGAGGACTTCGACGGGGGTCTCGCCGAGCGGTATGGGTACGTCAACCGCGCCGTTCCCGACGCAGAGTTCGTTGGCTTCGTCAATGCCTTCGCGGAGCGAGTCTCGCGTTTCGACCTGCTCGCGCTGGCCGACATCAAGCGCTTCGTCAACGCTGCGTTGCTTCCCGCCGCGGCCGCTCTGACCGCCGAAATGGACGCCTTCGCGGAGGCCATCGCCCGCCCGGCCGCGCCCTCCATCATCGGGCGGGCGTTCGAGCACGGCTTCCAGCAGCGCAGCGACGTCGAACCGAACCTGGGCGCTTACGTAGGCATGGTCGCCCGCAAGCCCCGCACGACTACATCAGGTTGATGCTCGGGGTGGTCCGGTTGAGGGTCGGCCCTTCGGCAGGGTCGTCCTCGCAATCTGACAGTTTTGATCAGAGGAGTGGAACACATGGACAAGCTTGAAGGAAAAATCGCACTCATTACCGGTGGCAATAGCGGCATTGGCCTTGCGACGGCAAAGCAGTTTGTGAACGAAGGCGCGCATGTCTTCATCACGGGTCGTCGTGATCCCGAATTGGTCGTGGCAGTCAAAGAGATCGGACGAAATGTAACCGGCGTGCAAGGAGACGTGTCGAACCTTGGCGATCTTGATCGCCTGTTCGCACAAATCAAGCGGGAGAAGGGCAAGCTCGATATCGTATTCGCCAATGCCGGTATGGCGAAGTATGCCGCCCTCGGCAAGATAACCGAGGAACTTTATGACTTGACCTTCGACATCAATGTAAAAGGTCTGCTTTTCACGGTGCAGAAGGCGCTTCCGCTGCTGCCGGACGGCGCCTCGATTATCCTGAATGCTTCCATCGTCGCCAGCAAAGGTTGTCGTCGAATAGTGTTTATAGCGCCACAAAGGCTGCTGTGCGCTCCTTCGCACGGACATGGACGACGGACTTGAAGGCGCGTCGCATTCGCGTGAACGCGGTAAGCCCAGGCTCTACCGACACGCCAGGGCTAAGCGATCTGCTGGCTTCCGGAGAAGCGGGGCAGGAACGCTTGAAGATGATTTCCAACACAGTTCCGCTCGGCAGGCTTGGTAGACCTGATGAGATCGCGAAGGCCGTGGTGTTTCTCGCATCCGACGACAGCAGCTACGTCACGGGAACGGAATTGTTTGTGGATGGCGGCTTTGCACAAGTGTAGGCCGTCAATTGCGGAAAACCCCTGCAATTCCACCTGATCTAAACACCCAAGTCTTCACGGCAAGATTCGCTAAACGCCCGAAGCAAATCGACGTCGTCCGGCTGCCTGTTCCGGATTGCGAAAAACCCTGTTGGGGAGGCGGTAAGGCGAGCATCGATCCTTTTCGATGCTCGCCTATGTTTGGCGGAGGACGCGCGACGCAGAAACAAGCGCCTCGTGTTTCGGCAATAAGTTGGATGACTTCCTCCGCTCTCGAGATGACGTCAGCAGAGGTGAAGAGCCGCGATGCGGCTCGCCGCCTTTGGCTTCAAAGGCGAACGACCGCTTCTGCGCGCAAAGCGGCCGTTCATACGCAAACAGCATCCCGGAGCGCCTATCAGTTTGGAATCAGGCTCGGGGAGGGGGCGCTTAGCCGATCACAGTGGGAAGCCGCGACATCAACGCCTTGGTGGCGTGTGCGAACATCGGGAGTTCGTCGCAGCCGCTTTTATCCCGCCGAGAAAGCCGCCGTAGCGTCGGTGACCAATGTGACGTGATTCCGAACCCGTCGGCGGCTGCGTCGCAGAACGTCGCGCTATATCGCAGATTGGGTGGAATGTCGGACGAAGAGGTATTCGAACCCACGTCCCTAGCCAAAGTAAGCGTTGCTATGCGGCGAACTGGGGAAGCGCTCGTTCGACCAATCGCAAGCATCGGGTGTTGCGTGTCCCCGCAACCAGTCGGGAAGTCCTTGAAAACACGGCGTTTTCGAGGGCGTTTTGTCGTTCGAGTTTTGGCGCGAAATTTCGTTCGTGGAAGCGGCGGAAGGAACGTTGCAGCGTAAGATCGAAGGGGGTGGGCGCGACGTCATGACTTAGCTTCCGAGCTAGGTCTCTATCCGAGGGGAGGAAGCAATTAATGAGATGCGACGCTTGCAGGTATGATGCCGTTCGGAGCAACCAGCTACAATGTGCTAGGTACATTCGACGACAGCACCGCGCAGTTCGTAGCTTTCGACGAGCGGGTTCGATGTTATCATAGGCGTTCGCGCCAGACGAATCCCGGGAACGCGAAAAAGGTGGTCAAGGAAAATTGCGCTTTCAAGCAGTGCGACAGCGGCGCCGGGACAACGATGTGGACCATCGCCAAAACTCATCAAACTTCGGGGAAATCTGCGATCCTCAATCCGTCGGTTCGGATCGCGCCTGTGAGGACAGAAGCTGCTGACCTGGACGCGTGCCAATCGGGTTATCGCAGGAGAGCCTTCACCTTCGGTCTGATCACTACCTGTGGCAATGCGCCGGCGGTGTCGGGTAAGTGTGGCCCACAAGACTATGGCCCTATTCTAATCATCGGCCGTTCGAAATATCGCCAACTCAGGAGTGATACCCCGACGATGACCCGTCGATTCGCTCAGCAATCCCTGTGAACAGCTCCGACAGAAGATCACAAACTAAAGCGATAATATAAATCGGCGTTGCCAATATCTGTCGCAGGCGGTCCATTGTAGTAATTTCCGGCATGCTGGGTTGCGGCCTGATCGACGGGCCTCCAAGCCTGGGTTTCGCCTCTGCTGCGTCGCCAGTTTCATTCTCTGACATAATAACACCTCTGCGCTGCCCGGCAGTTGCTAGGACGCCCAGCCGTCCAAGAGAGCAATTAAGACGCCGAACACTGTGAGAGTTGCAGCGGCGCTTATGATCAGCCCATAGGGAAGATCGCGAGGGAGGCTCTTGAACGAAGCCCGGCCGCCGGCGATCTGTTTTTTCACGGAGTTCTTTGGGCGCCTCTGCTCTGACATCCGCTGAACATACTGCGCGCAACACGGTCACGGATAATGCTCGTTTATCAGGAGCATTATGAAATCGCTTCATCAAGAGACGCGACCCAATTTCCCGCTAAACGCGGTTTGCGTGACGGCTTCCAGCGCGAGCCGGCACCTTTTTGGCTTTCTTTGCCTTTGCGGCGCTTACAGATGTGCTCGTCCTGTTCACCGATCCCCGCGGCCGCAAAGGATCGGAGCTCAGATTGACGGCCTCGCGAATGAGTGCTCTTAGCCACAGTGAACCGGGATCATCGTGAACGCGGCTGTGCCACAGCATCGAGAGTTCGATCATCTCCGCGTGATCTTGAGGAAAGTCGATAATCTTGATCTGTGCTGAACTCGCGCAGGCCTCGGCATAGCGCCGCGGAACAAGCGCCACCATGTCCGTTGCAGCGGTGACGGCCATTGCGGTCTGCGCGTCATATACCATCATCGACGTTGAGGCTCGCTGGGCCGCTCGAGGTGAACCCGCTTCATCGTCCGTCTCCAGAATGACGCGAAACACGAGATCGTTGCGTGCCGGTGGTTCACGCGATCTGTCGGCGGCCCTGGCGAGGCCGATGGCAAGACGGGGCCAGGCAAGGAAGGCGGCATGGTCGAACGGTTGTTTAGCAAGAGGATGATGGGTGCCGATTGCCCATGCTTTCTCATCGTGAAAAAGCACTTCGGACCGGAGGCGGGGCGGAACTTTGTCAAACGCGCCTAATGCGATATCGACCTGCTGCTGGTCGAGCGCCTGAGCAACGTCAGCGCTGGTGTTGACGATCTGCAAGGTGATGCCCGGCGCAGATTTGCGCGCGAGCGCGATCAGGCTGGGAACGATCAGCTTGCAAAAGTAGGAACCAGCCGCAATGACGAAGCGCTGGCGGGTCTTGGCCTGGTCGAATATCGGCGTTGCGACCGCGCTGCGGATCTCGGCCAGCGCAACGCGCAGTCGTGGCGCAAGCTGGTGCGCGCGCTCCGTCGGCTGCAAGCCTGAGGGAATGCGCATGAACAGCGGATCGCCCAGCACCTCCCTAAGCCGCGCGAGCGCATGACTGACCGCCGACTGCGTCAGGAAAAGGCGAGCCGCCGCCCTGGTGACGTTGCGCTCGTCATACAGGATATCAAAAATTCGCAGCAGGTTGAGATCGATATCCATCATGAACCAATATAATGATGATCCTGATCTATATGCATTAGCATAATCAAGCTGTGGCCGCTATTTCTTTCTGGGAGCCAAAGAACCCACCCTGAAATCCAGCGTCCGGAGGCCACCATGAAGAAGGTTCTAATCGTCAGCGCGATCCTCATCACTCTCGGCGCAACCATGCCGGCGTGTGCTGCCGACCTTTCAGCTCGCCGATACACCAAGGCTCCGGCCGTCGCCGCGCCCATCTACAACTGGACAGGTTTCTACATTGGCGGTCACATCGGCGGTGCCTTCAACGGGGACAACGGTTTCGCGGGCACCAATTCCGGCAGTAACGGACAGTTCCTCGGCGGCGTGCAGATCGGCGGCGACTATCAATTCGCTCCGAACTGGGTCGTCGGCATCGAAGGCCAGTTCAGCTGGCTCGGCAACAATAACAACGGCGTCATCATTCCCGGGGGATTCGTCTTCAGCAGTAATCAGCGTGGTCTCGGATCGGTAACCGGCCGTCTCGGCTACACGTGGGGTCCAACTCTGCTTTACGTCAAGGGCGGCTACGCTTATTCCGACTACAGCGACTTTCTGACACTGAACGGCGCGCCGATCGCCTTCGCGCTTAACAGCAGCCATCACGACGGTTACACGGTCGGCGCCGGCCTGGAATACATGTTTGCCCAAAACTGGTCGGCCAAGGTCGAATATCAGTTTTACGATTTCGGCAAAATCAACTTCATCACGCCGGCCCCTCTTTTCGCGCTGGGCAACACTCGCAACGACGAGCACACCGTGAAAGTCGGGCTCAATTATCGGTTCAATCTGGGCGGCCAGGGCGCCACGCAGTATTGACCTTTGCTCCCTTCAGCGCATCGAAATGAAAGAGTCCGGACGTTGCTCCCGTGCGAAGGCCACCTTGGAGAACCATTCAATCATGTTGCCGTTCGACCAGAAAAAAGGCTTTTGCGCTGGGCGCCGTCCGCCTTTCGAGTGCACCGCATTGCTGCTGCAAGGGGGTGGCGCTCTCGGCGCTTACCAGGCTGGCGTCTATGAGGCGCTGTCGGAAGCCGGAATCCATCCGGACTGGGTGGCGGGCATCTCGATAGGGGCCGTTAATTCGGCGATCATTGCCGGCAACCCGCCTGAAAAGCGGGTGGAAGGACTGCGCCGGTTTTGGGAGCGTATCACCTCCGATGTCCTTGGGAGTTGGACGCAGGATTTCCTGACGCCCTTGATGAAGGGGGACTGGATCCGAGGACTCGTGAACCAGGTGAGCGCGAATTCAGCCATGTTGAGCGGCGCCTCCGGATTTTTCGTGCCGCGACTTCCGTCTCCCTGGCTTCATCCGAGGGGATCGATCGAAGCGACCAGCTTCTACGATGGGTCGGGGCTAAAAAACACGCTGGAAAGCCTCGTCGATTTTGACCGCATCAACGCTCGGGAAATGAGATTCAGCGTCGGCGCGGTCAACGTGCGGAGCGGCAATTTCGTTTATTTCGACTCGACCACCCACACGATCCGGCCCGAGCACGTGATGGCGAGCGGCGCTTTGCCGCCGGGCTTTGCCGCCGTCGAAATCGACGGCGAGCGTTATTGGGACGGTGGCCTTATCTCAAACACCCCGTTGCAATGGGTACTGGACAGCACTCCGCGTCAGGACACGCTGGCTTTCCAAGTCGATCTATGGAGCGCCCGGGGCGATTTTCCCGGCAACATGGCCGAAGTCGAAACGCGACAAAAAGAGATCCAATATTCGAGCCGTACCCGAGCCAACACGGACCAGTTCAAGCGCGCGCAGCGGATACGCAACACCGTCGCCGCCTTGATTGAGAGCCTGCCCGACGGTCTGAAGGACGAACCCAGTGCGAAGCTGCTCGGCTCCATCGCCGACCATAAGGTCTACAACATGGTGCACCTGATCTATCGGGCCAAGAATTACGAGGGAAACTCGAAAGACTATGAGTTCTCGCGCTCGAGCATGGAGACACATTGGCGCGCCGGTTACCACGACACCGTGCGGACGCTACGCCATCCCGATGTCCTGAAGCGACCTACTAACCACGAAGGCGTCGCAGTCTTCGACTTGGAGAAGGACGGCCGCGACTAGGGGACGAAATCTCAAGTCGCTGGGTCGGCGGAATCAGGAAACCGTCTGTCCGACGAAAACATCCGCCAGGGCGCCGCCGGCTTCGGACATGTCGCCCAAGTCAGTCGCGCAAAACAAATGAAAGAAACTTCCCATGAATCTCAAAAGCAAGGTCGCCGTCGTTACTGGCGCGGCGAGCGGCATAGGTAGGGAAATCGCGCGCATCTTCTGTCGCACAGGCGCCAAAGTTGCCATCGCTGATCTTAATCAGGCGGGCGCCGCTGCTGCGGCGGCCGAACTCGGCGATGCGGATAGCGCTATCGGCATCGGCATGGACGTCACCGACGAGACGCAGGTGGACGCCGGTATGGCAGCGGCTGTCGCTGCTTTTGGGGTATCGACATGCTGGTCAGCGACGCCGGCATCCACCTGGGCAGCGGATCGACTGGTCGCGGCGGCAGAAACGGACATCCCTCATCTCGGGAAGCCATGCCTGTTATCGCGGCGGCTTGCCTCCGCTAGAGCGATCTCGAGTTGGGCGGAATCGCCCAACGGCTCGGAAATCGGGGCGCCGGAAAATCGAGTGCGGTTCCGTGTAAACGGAACCCGCTCTAAGTGCGCACCCATCACGCCGCGAGCAGCATAGGAGCAGGACCAGCAATGGCAGACAATCTTTCGATCGATCGCCGGACGAGCGCGCTGCTCGTCATGGATTTCCAGACGCTGATCGTCGACAACTATGCCGCCGGTGCGGAGGCGCTGCTCGATCGGACGGCGAAGCTGATCGCCGTGGCGCGCACGGCCGGGATGCGGGTGATCTATGTGGTCGTCGGCTTCCGCCCCGGCTATCCGGAGATCAGCGACCGAAATGCGACGTTCAACGGGCTCAAGGCCTCGGGCGCATTCGCCGCGGGTGCCGAAAATGCGAAGATCCATCCCGCCGTCGCGCCGCTGGCGGAGGAAATCGTCGTCACCAAGCATCGGGTGAGCGCCTTCGCCGGGACCGATCTCGACCTGATGCTGCGCGCCAACGGCATCGAGACGCTGATCCTGACGGGGATCGTCACCAGCGGCGTCGTACTCTCGACCCTGCGCCATGCCGCCGACGCCGACTACAGACTGCTGGTCGTCGGCGATTGCTGCTCTGACGGCGAGGAAACGCATCGGGTGCTACTGGAGAAGGTCTTTCCGCGGCAGTCCACCATCACGATGGCTGCGGGACTCGCGCAGGCCATCAGGGCTGGGCGGTAGACGCCGTCACTGCTCCGTACGCTTCGTCGATCTACCAGTGTCCTGGTGCCGGCCGCCCAAGGAAATTAGCTCAGAACTAAACGAACGAGCGACAAATGACAGTTTCTTCAGCTAACAGAACTGCGCTCTTCATCGACGGCGTCAACCTTTATTCGACTGCCAAGGCGCTCGGCTTCGATATCGATTACAAGCGGCTTCTAAAGGAATTTCAGAGCCACGGAACGCTGGTGCGGGCATTTTACTACACCGCGGTCACTGAAGATCAGGAGTTCTCGTCGGTTCGCCCGCTGCTCGATTGGCTCGATTACAATGGCTTCACCGTGGTGACCAAGCCTACCAAGGAATTTATCGACTCCAACGGCCACCGGAAGGTCAAGGGCAACATGGACGTCGAGCTTACAGTCGATGCGATGGAGCTTGCTGACCGCGTCGATCAAATCGTGCTTTTCTGCGGCGGCGGAGATTTTCGCTCGTTGGTCGAAGCTGTGCAGCGACGCGGCGTTCGCGTCATGGTGGTCTCCACGATTTCCAGCCAGCCTCCAATGATTGCCGACGAACTTCGCCGCCAAGCGGACGTATTCACCGATCTGACGGATTTGCAGCCCAGAATCGGCCGCGATCCGCTCGAGCGCCCAGCTTCTCGCAAAATCAGTCTGCATTCAACGCATCACGTTCACCGGCGGACGCCTTTGAAAGGCAGCCAGACGCTTGGGAACTTCAGGGGTTGACGGATTCTTGCGGAAGCAAAGAGACGCAGTCTTTCGATTAGGGCGTTCAAGCGTACAAATTTCGATGGCTCGTCGAACTCGAGGGTCAGAGCATCCCAAAACAGCCTCGAAGCTTCCTCTATTAAATCCCGCATAGATGGTCGCGGCGACTCATCGTCCGAGCGAAGCGTTGAGCGCGCTCTTACGCGTGTTGCGTAAGCCAAGTCGTCGCGAAGGATGCCACGGCACCTATTGCCGAGCCTGCTTGGGCACTGCCGAGTCTGGTCCTCTGCGGCACCGCGGCCGATCCAAAGACCGAGGAGCGGCATCGAAAGGCTGCCGTCGGCTTTTCCCTAATCGGGGTTCGAACCAAATGAACCCAATCTCGACCCGATAGACCCGCAGCAGATCGAGGTCGATGTCTATCATGAGCCAACGTAATGATGTTGCTGACCAATATGCATTGGCATAATCATGCTGCCGTCGCTACGTTTTCAAGAGAGCCAGATCGCTGGGAATGAAGCGGCGCTAAAGACAGACATCGGCCAGCAGGTGTCCCAGGATATCCAGCAGATTCTGAAGGACTACCTCAACAAGCTGAGGAGAAAACCAAGTGAGCTTATGCCTTGTACTGCTTCTCGTTGCCATCGGTACCAACTGGTGGAGCGGCTGGGAGCCCTTCACGTCTCCATTCCAGACGCCGTGGAGCTTATTGAAATCTCTGGGTCGTTAACAACCATGCATGGCCCTGAAGGCAAAGGCGTTCAGCATCATTCGATTTCGCGACTCTCAAGTGCCAGTGCGCTGGGCAACGCGCCCCGGGCGACCGGGACCGGACATGTTGCGTTCCGAGCCGCGCTTGCGGCGGATACACCAGTTAGAAGTTAGCACGTCGATGGAAGCGAATTCATCCACTCTCGATTTCTTGCTGCACGATGTTGCGCGGTTGCTCAGAAAGAGATTTGAGCAAAATGCGCGCGGTTCCGGGCTGACCCGATCGCAATGGCAGGTGCTGACGTATCTGGCCCGAAACGAAGGAATTAGCCAAAGCGGATTGGCGGAGCTCCTTGACGTGGAGCCGATCACACTTTGCCGCATCGTAGACAAACTTCAGGCCTTCGGATTGATCGAACGGCATCCACACCCGTCTGACCGACGCGTCTGGACTCTTCATCTCACGCCGGCTGCGCATCCGAAACTGATGCAGGTCCGCGAACTCGGCGACATGACGAGGAGCGAGGCCATGGCAGGTGTTTCCGATATCGAGGGGTTGCACCTGTTGGAGACACTACAAGCGTTGAAATTAAACCTCACGGACGCGTGCGACTCGTCAGTGGCAGGGCATAAGCGAGTAAGTCATGGCTAACCCAAGCGAAATCAATCCGAAACTTCACAGCGCCGCCGCCGAGCAAAACGGTCTCCACGGTCCCGAGGATAAGATCTATCGCCTGACGCGCAGTCCGCCGCAGGCCAAGAATGCTTCAGACGCGGGCGAGACTGCAAAGCCGGAATCGAAAGCCCGGCCAGAGGATCGCAAGCCCAAGGCAAGGCCATCGGATGAACCGCCTCTCGTTCCTGCGGCGCCTGATTCCGTGCGGCCCAAGAGATCGCTGCGGCGACCTCTCATGTTCGCGTTGCTGCCGTTGGTGCTGATCGTCGGCGGATATTTCTATGTGACAGGCGGTGCGGTCATGTCGACCGACAATGCCTACGTGCAGGCCGATATGGTGGGACTATCAACCGACGTGTCCGGGATCGTTACAAAAGTCTTGGTTCATGACAATCAGAAGGTCGCGAAGGGCGACGTGCTGTTCAAGCTCGACGATCTGCAGTTTCGGCTGGCACTGGATCGCGCCGAGGCTCAGATCGGAAATACGCGGAATGATCTCGTGGCGCTGCAGGCCAGTTATCGCAACATGCAGGCCCAGATCGATCAGGCCCAGAAGGACGTTGACTTCAACATGGTCAACTTCAAGCGTCAGGAGCAACTGGTTGCCAACAACTTTACGCCAAGGGCCACCTTCGACGCCGCGCGCAATACCCTGGAGGGCTCGCAGCAAAAGCTTGCCTCCCTGCAACAACAGCTCGCAGGGCTCGCCGCCAACCTGAATGGCGATCCCGATGCGCCGATCGAAAACCATCCCAAATACAAAGATGCAATAGCCGCGCGCGATGAGGCTGCACGTCAACTCGCCCACACCATCGTGCGAGCCCCCTTCGCCGGCATCGTGACCAATGTGCCGTCGCTGCAACCCGGCCAGTATCTCGCCGCCGCAGCAACGGCATTCAACATCGTTTCGACCGATCACGTCTGGGTTCAAGCGAGCCCAAAGGAAACCGAGCTGACGTATGTCAAGCCCGAACAGAAAGTCACGGTCGACGTCGATACCTATCCGGGCGAGCGATGGGCCGGAAGGGTCGACAGCATAAGCCCCGCATCCGCCTCGAGCTTCTCGTTGCTGCCGGCGGAGAATACCAGCGGTAACTGGGTCAAGGTCGTTCAACGTATTCCAATGCGTATCATCGTCAACAATGCACCCGGCAAGCCACCGCTGCGCGTCGGTATGAGCGTAGAGGTGAATGTCGACACCGGACACGCCCGCGGATTTCCAAGTTTCCTAACCGATCTCTTTGGATCGGGGAGCTGAACATGGCTGATGCCTCTGCAAATGCTCGGCAGCCGATCAACCGGCCCGCGGTTACGCTGTGCGTCATCCTCGCCGTTATCATGCAGGCACTGGATACGACGATCGCAAATGTCGCGCTTCCCTACATGCAGGGCAGCGTGTCGGCGAGCGCGGATCAGATCAACTGGGTGCTGACCTCCTATATCGTGGCCGCGGCCATCATGACTCCGCCATCGGGCTTTCTTGCAAACAGGTTCGGCCGCAAGCGCGTCCTGATGACGGCCGTCGTCGGCTTCGTGATTGCATCCGTGCTGTGCGGCATCGCGCAATCGCTGGTCCAGATCGTGGCTTTTCGGTTGCTGCAAGGATTCTTCGGTGCAGCACTCGTTCCGCTTGGCCAGTCTGTTCTGCTCGACATCTATACCGTAGAAGAACGCGGGTCCGCGATGGCCGTATTCGGGGTATCGGTGATGGTGGGGCCTGTGCTGGGGCCGGTGATCGGCGGCTGGCTGACCGACCACTACAGCTGGCGATGGGTATTCTATATTAACGTGCCTCTGGGAGTGCTCGCATTCGCCGGCATATCGTTCTTTCTAAGCGAGACCAAGACCAGCGCAGCAGCGAAGCTTGACTGGCTCGGATTTGGCAGCCTGAGCCTCGCTATTGCCGCCATGCAGGTGTTTCTGGACCGGGGAGCGCAACTCGACTGGTTCTCTTCCTTCGAAATTCTGATCGAGGCGGTGGTCTGCGCATCGGCACTTTACATCTTCCTCGTCCATACCTTTACGGCAAAAAATTCCTTCGTAAATCCCAGACTGTTTCTCGATCGAAATTTCTCGGTCGGGGTGCTGTTCATCTTCATCGTCGGGATAACCTACCTCGCGTCCCTGGCGTTGCTGACGCCCTATTTGCAGACCCTGATGGGTTATCCCGTCGTGACCGCAGGGATCGTCATGGGCCCACGGGGGCTGGGCACGATGCTCTGCATGTTCCTGGTCGGGCGCCTCGTCGGACGGATCGATATCAGGCTGCTGCTCATGACCGGCCTGCTGCTGACCGCCTGGGCCATGTACGACATGACCGGATGGAATCCGAACGTCTCGCAGTGGACGATCGCAGTAACCGGATTCATCCAGGGAGCAGGACTTGGATTCCTGTTCGTCCCGCTCACGACCGTGACGTTCGCTACGCTTGCCCCCGAGCAGCGCGCCGACGGTACCGGTCTTTACAACCTGTCGCGTAATGTCGGTTCCAGTGTGGGGATATCGGTCGTCTCCTATCTGCTGACAAGAAACAATCAGGTCAATCACGCTACCATCGCCAGCCATGTCACGGCATTTAATCACGTGTTCGACAACAGCATCGTGCGGCATGCCTTGAGTCCCTGGACCGCGAGCGGACGCGCGGCGCTCGATCAGGTCATACAAACGCAGGCTTCAATCATCAGCTACATCGATGATTTCAAGTTGATGATGATTCTTTCACTTGCCGCCATTCCACTCGTTCTGCTGCTGAGGCACGCCCCAGCGTCTGCCGAAAACGACCATGCGATGGTGATGGAATGAACGGCGCCGGCCCCTCCAGGGTCGCTGGAGCCGTCTAAGTTTGAAGGGAGGTAACACCATGCGCAAATTCCTTCTGGCACTCACCTTGCTGTGTGTCGCAGCTTCGACCGGCGCCCTGGCTCATAGCGGCACGGATCAGGAGCAACAGGCATGCACCCACGACGTGCAGCGTTTCTGCCGCAAGCTGATGGATCAAGGTGATTTTACCATTCTGGCCTGCCTCAAGGAAAATCGTCCGAAGCTTTCTACCGCATGCCGCGACGTGCTGGTCAGCCACGGGCAATAGCGAACGATCGATAGAGGAGGATCGGTCATGCCGTGATCCGAATCCAGAACAGCCGGCCTCCGAGCCGCTCGGCGCTTGGCAATCCCTCTCGGTGTCGACGGCGCCAGCTGAGCGGCCAGACGCTTCCAACAAACACCACAATGCCCGTCATTTGAAGGCAAGGTCGCCATAACCGGTCAGTGAGGGTGTGTAAC
>Ga0193729_1000457_pt1 | contig 21178 bp, 12 predicted proteins | sample U1c2metaG_FD_143036 | JGI IMG/M metagenome (GOLD analysis project Ga0193729, IMG submission 143036) | Soil microbial communities from a riparian zone of the East river system, Colorado, United States - U1c2 | ecosystem: Environmental > Terrestrial > Soil > Riparian zone | place: USA: East River...
GTCATGGAACGGCACATGTCCAGCGCCGAGCGTCAGGTGCCTCGCGCGCGGCAGCAGCCGCTGTGCCCGCGGCGCCTGGCGCGCGTAGGGGAGCAGCCGGTCGTGCTCGCCCCAGGCGATCGTCAACGGGACCGCGTCGAGCTCGTTGGGCGCCGCGAAGGTGTACTGGTCGAAGGCCGCCAGCGCCGCGTCGAAGGCCGGTGCGGCCCATGCGTCGCGGAGCGTGGCGACGGCCTCCTCCGCCGGCATGCGCGTCGGCCAGCCGAACGTCTGCCAGAACAGCGCAGTACGGCCGGCGCGCGTGCGCGCGAGAGCCTCGAGGGCGGCTCGGGCCGGCGGCGGGGTGCGGGCGAGAGCGCCGAGCGAGATCCGGCAGAAGCGCCGTTCGGCCGACGTCCAGAAGCCGGCCGGCGAGAAGGCGCTCACCGAGCTGACAGTCCCGCGCCGCGCGAGCTCCAAGGCGATCGCTCCGCCCATCGAGTTGCCCGCCACGTGCGGGCGCGTCAGCCCGAGCTCGGCGAAGAATCGCTCGAAGGCCTCGACGTACGCCGCGATTGTGGGCTCGACGCCCTCTGCGAGCGCCGCGGAGCGGCCGAAGCCGGGCGAGTCGCACGCGATCAGCTCGAACTCGCCGGCCAGCAGGCCGATCACCGGCCGCCACGCCTGCCAATGATGGCCGATGCCGTGCAGGAGCACGAGCGGCGGGCCGCTGCCCTCGCGGTGGTGGTTGATCGACACAGCTGCGTTACGCGCGAACCTGCTCCGGCGCGGCCGGAGCGACGCGTCCACGGATCAGGTCGGCAGCGCGCTCGGCGATCATGATCGTGGGCGCGTTCGTGTTCCCGCCGGGGATCGTCGGCATGATCGACGCGTCGATGACGCGCAGGCCGTCGACCCCGTGCACTCGCAGCTGGGCGTCGACGACGGCGTCCTCGCGCGTGTCGCTCATGCGCGTGGTGCCGACCGGGTGGTAGATCAGCATCAGCCGTCGTCGCAGGTCCGCTTCCAGGTCCGTGCGATCGACCGCGCCGGGCCCCGGCTTGAGCTCCTTCAGGACGATCTCCTGCAGGGGCGCCTGCGCCGCGATCTCGCGCGCGAGCTGCATGCCCGCGACCATCGAGTCGAGGTCGTCGGGCTCGGACAGAACGTTCGTGATGATGCGCGGCTTGGCGGTCGGGTCCGCCGAGCCAAGCCACACCTGTCCGCGCGCCTTGGGCGAGACGAGCACCGGTGCGATCACCATGCAGTGCCCGTCGTATTCCTCCGCGCCATGGTCTTCGAAATAGGCGGCTCCCATGTGGAACTGGATGTCCGCCGCCGGAAGGCCTCCGCGCGTGCGCGTGAAGGCGACAACCTCGGCGACGGTCGAGCTGAGCTTGCCCGATTTGCGCAGCAGCCACTCGGCCAGCGCCTTGGGCTTGTCGGCGCCGTACAGCGTCTCGCGATCCGTGACCTCCCAGAGGACGGTCACGAACGGATGGTCCTGTAGGTTGCGACCGACGCCGTCGAGGGCGTGGCGGACCTCCACGCCCGCCTCGGACAGCTCGTCGGCCGGTCCGATCCCGGAGGCCAGCAGCAGCTGCGGCGAGCCGATCGCGCCGGCGGACAGCAGCACCTCGCGCGCGGCGCGCACGACCTCCGCGCCGCGGCGACCCTTGCGCAGCCTCACGCCGACCGCGCGCTGTCCCTCGAGCTCGATCCCAAGCACTCCCACTCCGGTCCGCACGTCGAGGTTCGGCCGCGCGAGCGCCGGGCGCAGGTAGGCGTCGGCTGCGCTGAAGCGGCTTCCGTTCTTCTGCGTGACCTGAAACATCGACACGCCGTCTTGCTCGGGTCCGTTGTAGTCCTCGATGTGGCGAATCCCTGCCGCCTCGCTGGCGGCGATCAGGCGGCGGTTCATCGGACGCGGCGAGCGCTGCTCGCTGACGCGCAGCGGACCGCCGACGCCGTGGTACTGCGAGGCTCCGCGCACGTTGTCCTCGGCCTTTATGAAGTACGGAAGCACGTCGGCGTAGCCCCAGCCGGGCGCGCCCTGGGCCTCCCAGCCGTCGTAGTCAAGCGGCCGGCCACGCACGTAGAGCATCGCGTTCATCGAGCTCGAGCCGCCGAGCGCCTTGCCGCGCGGGATGAACAGCGAGCGCCCGTCGACGTGCGCTTCGGGCTCGGTCGCGAAGTCCCAGTCGAGCTTGGTGTGGAACTGCTGGGGAAACGCCGCCGGGATCTTGATCTTCAGCGAGCCGTCCTTGCCGCCGGCCTCCAGCAGCAGCACCCGCACCGAGGGGTCCTCGGAGAGGCGGTTGGCCAGCACGCAGCCCGCCGAGCCGGCTCCGACGATCACGTAGTCGTACATCGACAGCTGTCCCTCCGTTCGGTTACGCGTCGGCGAGCGCAGCGTCTCCGCCAACCGTCCGAGGCGTGACGGGCGCCTGCGATCCCAGCTCGAACAACGGCTCGGGCAGCGGCGTGAACAGGTACTCGCTCGCGTCGAGCGTACGCGCCTGCTCGAGATACTCGCGCATATAGCCCGGCCAGTTGGCCACGATCCGCCCCGACTCGTCGCGATACCAAGAGTCGCAGCGCGTCCAGGCGGTGCCGGCGAAGCGCGCCTGCAAGGCGCGGTCGCTGGCCGCCTCGATCTCGGGCCGCACCTCGATCGCGCCCGCCTCGCGCGCGTGCAGCTGCTCGAGCGCCTGGCGCAAATAGGCGGCCTGCGTCTCGAGATAGAAGATGATCGAGCCACCGGAGGTGTTCGTGTTAGGTCCGTACATCACGAACATGTTGGGGAAGCCGGGCACCGTCATGCCGAGGTGCGCATGCGCTCCGCCGTCCCACGTCTGGTTCAACTCGACCCCGCCCGACCCGTGGATCTGCATCGGGAACATGAACTCGGTCGTCTTGAACCCGGTGGCCCAGATGATGCAGTCGAGCTCGTGCAGCGTGCCGTCGGCCGTGACGATCCCCTCGGGGGCCACGCGCGCGATCGAATCGGTCACCACCTCGACGTTCGGGCGCTGCAGGGCGGGCAGGTAGTGCGAGCTGAACAGCACGCGCTTGCAGCCGAACGTGTAATCGGGCCAGACCTTCTTGCGCAGCTTGCGGTCCTTCAGCTGCCAGCGCATGAACGCGGCCGAGCGCGCGCGGGCGAGCAGTCCGACCGTTCGCGGATGGCGAATCGCGAGCGTGATCGCCTCGCAGTACTGGAACATGAAGTTGCGCCGGAACGCCTGTACGCCGGGGATCCACCTGATCGCGGCCTTCACCGGCGGTGGATAGCGCCGGTTCTTGCGCGGCAGGAACCAATTGCCAGTGCGCTGAAAGACGCTCAGCTGCGCGACTTCGCCGACGATCTCAGGGACGAACTGGACGGCGCTGGCGCCCGTGCCGACGACCGCCACGCGCTTGCCCGCCAGAGAGTAGTCGTGGTCCCATCGCGCGGAGTGGAAGCTGTGGCCGGCGAACACATCGGCCCCCTCGATGCGCGGGGCGGCGGGCTGGTTCAGCTGCCCGGTGGCGAGCACGAGCGCGTCAGCCTGCAGGCGCTCGCCCCGGTCGGTCTCGACCGTCCAGCGGCACGCACGCTCGTCCCACGCGCACGAGCTGACGGCGGTGTTCGTCTCGATGCGCCGCTCGATGTCGTGGCTGCTCGCGACTCCCTGCAGATACTCGCGGATCTCGAGCTGCGGCGAGCACAGGCGCGACCAGTCGCGGCGCTGCGCGAAGGAGAACGAGTACAGGTGACTGGGAACGTCGCATGCGGCGCCCGGGTAGCTGTTGTAGAACCACGTTCCACCGAGCTGCGAGGCCCGCTCGAGGATCCTTATGTCGCCGATGCCGTGCCGCTTGCACTCGATCGCGGCGGCGATCCCGCCGAAGCCGGCGCCGACGATCAGGACCGACAGCTCCCGTGGCGAGGATGTCTGCGGGCGCACCGCGGTTGCTACTGACATCTGCATCTCCTTCTGGCGTTGTCCTTCCGCAACCTTACCGTTGGCGCGGCGTGCCGGCGAGCGGGATCGAGGCGACGCGTGGATCGTCGCTTCGCCGTAGCTCATCGACGGGTCGCCGGTCGTGAAGACGGCGATCGTGAATATCACGCTCGGACTCCAGCCGGCCGGCGTCGGCCGTCCGGGCGCTAGCGCTTGCCCTTGCCCTTCGACTTGTTCTTGAAGCCGACGTTGGCGAACGCGACCGAGATCGATTCGGACTTCGACTTCGGCAGGAACCCGACGCGCGCCTTGAACTTCAGCTTGTGCGCGCGTTGGCTCTTGATGCCTTTGCGCGACAGGGGCACCTTGATCGTGAACTTGCCGGCCTTGGCGAGCTTGCGATACGTCGTGCGCAGGTTGCGGTTCTTCACGCTGATGCGTCCTGGCGCGAACGTCTGCACGCGCAGCACGAGCTTGTTGTGCGCGATGCGTTTGCTGAGGATCTTGATCCTCGTTTTCCCCTTGCCGCCCGTGCAGCCCGAGACCGCGATATTGGTGTTCTGTTTGATCACGGCGCCGCTCTGCGCCGTGATCGTGGTCGGCATCGTGAGCGTCTGCGTGCACAGGCCGCCGATCGCGGTGAGCGCCGAGTTGGCACCGCTTGGCAGGTCGAGCACGAAGCTGGACACCGGCACGTCGGGGATCGAGGCGAACGTCGACTTCGTGATGCCGTTCTTGATGTTCGTGTTGCCTTCGAGGATCACGCGCACGCCGTCGCCTTCGAGCAGCAGGTCGAGATCGGGAAATGCGGCGCCGCCGTGTGAGACGAGATAGGCGGGGCCGGTCAGCTTGTCCGGAAGAACTGGAGTGGTGGCCGTTGCGGTGCCCACCTTCGAGCCGGCCGGGCAGCTGAACGGGTTCGCGGTGTACGTCGCTTCGGGGCAAGCTTTCTGCAGCGTCGTCAGGCGCGACGGCAACGCCTTGGGGAGTTCGGCTACGACCGAGTGGATGTTCGCCTCATGCGCGCCCTGCAGTAGATTTACGCGCAGCGCCGCTCCGTTCGCTTTGAGCGTCGCCGGGTTGGTCGACGCGCTCGTCGCAGCCGAGAAGCTCGGTTTGAAGGGCAGCGCGCTGCAGTTGACCACTGCGAACGGGCTGGACACGCGCTGCGTGGCATTGAATGTCGAAGTAAGCGTCGAGTCGGTCGCGAGCGCTCCGCAGTTCGTCGGGTTGAACAGGAAGTTCGTGCGGCTGACGGCCACGCTGATGTTGCGCACGCGCAGCGGCACGCCCTTGAAGATCGTCGGCAGGGTGCTACTTGTGATCACGCGTCCGCTGTGCGGGTCGACGTTGATCGCCACGCGCGTGACGATCGTGCCGAGGTCGAACGGGCCGACGGCCGCGTGGATCGGGATCGACAGGCCGAATGGGGAGCCGGCGTAGGGGCCGGTGAAGTACACCGCGCCGCTGAATGGGTATGGGTCGCCCGCGCCGGCGGATGCCGTCGCCGTACCGATCCGACTGTCGGCCGGGCACGCTCCGCTCTGCGCCTGTGGTTCGCCGCATTGCGCGACCGAGGGGACCGCGCCGACCAGCCCGGGGGGCAGAACGGTCGTCAGCTTCGAAAGGTACTGTTGCCCGTCGGCGCGCGCGAGGCTGAACGTGAATGCGGTCGATCCGAACGCGCCCGCGTTCGGAGGGCTGTCGGTGGTGCTCTGGCTGAGCGAGAAGGGCAGCGGCGAGGGACAGCCGACTGTTTCGAACGGAGTCGAGCCGATCGCCGCGGCGCCGCCCGTGTAGGGGGTGAAGTTGAAGTCCGTGCTCGCGGGCCCGCACGCGAGCGGGTTGGCGAGCGGCGCATGTTCGCCGCCGTTGAGCGTCAGCCGCAGTTCGCTGAACGGCAGCTGTGGGTTGTTCGTGAAGGTCACTGCCAGTCGACCGGTGTTCGGGTCGGGCGTGACCGAGCCCTGCAGCCTGACGGACACGCCTTCCAGGCCTGTTTTGGGGTCCACACCCGTGGCGTTCGCTGCGATGTAGATCGTGTACGGTGGGTCGGTGATCGGTTTACCGGCCGGGCCGCCGAGGAACACCGAGCCCGTCAGCGAGCCAGGGGGAAGGTCGGTTTCGATCGTGACGCTGCCGACGCGCGAGCCCGCGGGACAGGCGACGGGGGCGGTCGAGCCGATCCCGATCTGTTCGGGCGTACACGCTTCCAGCCCGTGCGCTGCGGACGGGTTCAGCGTCAGACCTTCGGGCAGCGTCACGTGCGCGTCGCGGACGTCGGACGTGTTGGTTTCGGTTCCGTTGACGTTCTGCGGCACCTGTACGACGGTCATCGCGCCGTCCGGGCTGTCCGACTGCTGCGTTGCCGGCGCGACCGTGACGGAAGGCGCGAACGGAACTTTGTCGCAGCCTTCGACGCCGACCGGCGTGTGGGTCGGGGTTCGCGAGATAGCCCCTTCGTAGGATTCGACTTCCAGGTAGGACGTGGTCGAGCTCGAGCACACGCTCGGGAGCGTCAGGAAGTTCCTGCCGTTCGCCCGACCGTCGAAGTTGAGTTTCGACTTCAGCGTGCGGAGCGTAACCGGCAACCCCAGTAGTTTCCCTTCTTTGGGGACGTTGTCGATTTCGAAGTACTCGTGGTAGTCGCTCCACCAGGCGACGTGGCCTTCGAGGAAGAGGTGTTCGTGGACCAGCGGTTCGACGCCGACGTCGATACCGAAGTCGAGGGGAAGGCCTGGAGACGGTTCGAGGTTGTAGACCTTGCCCGAGACCGGCAGGATGGTGACGCCGTCGTTTACTTCGAGTTCGGTGGTGCCGACTTCGCTTTCGAGCGGGCAGGCGTTGACATCGAACTGCGCGCGTTTGCACTTGGGCAGCGCCTCCGGATTGGCCGCCAGCCCAGGCGGCACGTCGACGCGAATGCGCTTCAGGGCACCTTCGGGCACTCTCGTCGTGCCGGAGCCGGTGTGGTTCAGTTCGAAGGTCGTTATGCCCCATTGCGGGTGTCCGGCTGACTGCGTAAATGCTTCTTCCGGATTCGCTTCGACGCTCGAGTACGTGCACGTGTGGTTGATGCATGTCCCGGCTTCGAAGTTGCCTTCGGTCACGCCGAACGCGGCCTGCGCGGCGGGCGCGACCCCGGCGATCAGGGCGGTCATGACAAGCCCGAGGAGGGCGGCGCGGACGTATGACCTGATGGCGATTTGAATCCTCACATCTCACCTCGCGGTAAATCGGGGCCTCATATATTTCGGACCCGACGAGCGCTCGGTTGAGCTGCTGGGCGCCGAGCAGACGGATCTCTACCCCCGTTTGCGCGGCTCTACGCAGGAATCGACGATCGAAGGACGTCTGAGGCGGGCCCGCGCGACACCCGGAGATAGCCGATCGCCGCTCGCGACTAGCCGTCGCGCGAGACGTACGGCGCGAGCTCGCGCCGAGCGATCGACAGCTTGTGCACCTCGTCGGGGCCGTCGGCGAGGCGCAGCGTACGCAGGTGCGCGTAGGCGGTGGCGAGTCCGAAGTCGTCTGAGACGCCTCCGCCGCCGTGCACCTGGATCGCGCGGTCGAGCACCTTCAGCGCGACGTTGGGGGCGGCGACCTTGATCGCCGCGATCTCAGTGCGCGCGTGGCGGTTGCCGACGGTGTCCATCAGCCAGGCGGCCTTCAGCGTCAGCAGACGCGCCATCTCGATCTCGATGCGCGACTCGGCGATCCAATCCTGAACGTTGCCGCGCATCGCGATCGGCTGGCCGAACGTCACACGTGAGACGGCGCGCGTGCACATCGCCTCGAGCGCCCGCTCGGCGGCTCCGATCGCGCGCATGCAGTGGTGGATGCGTCCTGGGCCGAGGCGCGCTTGGGCGATCATGAAGCCGTCGCCCTCCCCGGCGATCAGGTTCGGCACGGGCACGCGGACGTCCTTGAAGTCGACTTCCGCGTGGCCCTCCTGGTCCTGGTAGCCGAACACCGTGAGCCCGCGCATGACGGTCACGCCGGGCGTGTCCAGGGGCACGAGGATCTGGCTTTGCTGCTTGTGGGTGGGCGCGTCGGGCTGCGTCTTGCCCATCACGATGATGATGCGGCAGTTGGGGTGCAGGGCATTCGACGTCCACCACTTGCGCCCGTTGAGCACGTACTCCTCGCCGTCGCGCTCGATGCGCATGGCGATGTTCGTCGCGTCTGAGCTCGCCACGTCGGGCTCGGTCATCGCGAACGCCGAGCGGATCTCGCCCTCGAGCAGCGGCGCCAACCAACGCTCCTTCTGCTCGGGAGTGCCGAACTGGTGGAGCACCTCCATGTTGCCCGTGTCGGGCGCCGAGCAGTTGCAGGCCTCCGATGCGATGCGCGAGCGACCGAGGATCTCCGCGAGCGGCGCGTAGTCGGCGTTCGAGAGCCCGGCGCCGTGCTGCTCGTCGGGCAGGAACATGTTCCACAGGCCGGCCTCGCGCGCGCGCTTCTTCAGCTCGTCCATGATCGCCGGCTGGTGGTGCGGGTCGCCGGAGTCGCGCAGCTGGCGCTCGTAGGTCTCCTCGGCCGGATAGATGTGCTCATCCATGAAGGCCGTGAGGCGCTCCTTGAATGCAGAACAGCGCTCGCTTGGCTCGAAGTCCATGCCTCTCCTTTTCTCCGGCGGATCTGAGGGGTGTATATCGAGTCTTCCGCGTGCGTGGGCGACGGTCGCCAGCGTCATCGCTACGGTGTGCTCGCTGATGGCGGCCGAAACAGCGGACAGAGCGACTCGATCGGCCAGCGCTCGCCGCCACACCGCCCCGGCGCTGCTCCTGGCACTGCTCGCGCCGCTGGCGGCGCTGTCCGGCTGCGGCGGCGGCGGAGGTGCCCCGTCTTCGGCCAGCATAGGTGCCACGCCCTCGGCGTCGGTCCAGCGCACCGTCCCCCCGAGCGGCAATGTGTCCGCGGGAGGCGCGTCCTCCCGCGGCGGTCGGCCCAACATCGTGTTCGTGTTGACCGACGATCTGTCGGAGAACCTCATCCGCTACATGCCGCACGTGCTGCATATGCAACGCAGCGGGGTGAGCTTCAGCAACTACTTCGTGACCGACTCGCTGTGCTGCCCCTCGCGGGCCTCGATCCTGACCGGCCGCTATCCGCACGACACCCGCGTTTTCGACAACAGCCCGCCCGAAGGCGGCTACAGCGTCTTTCGCGAACGTGGCGAGGAGCAGGAAACATTCGCGCTCGCGTTGCAGCGCAAGGGCTACAGCACGGCGCTGATGGGCAAGTACCTGAACGGCTACAAGCCGAACGGCGCGGTCGCGGGGCTCGGCCTGGGCGCCACTGCGGGCGACGGGGCGAGCATCGCCGTCGGCGCGCAGGGCGGCGCGCGCGTGCCGCCCGGATGGAGTGAGTGGGACGTGGCCGGCGACGGCTATCCCGAGTACGGCTACCACATGAACAGCGACGGCCGCGTCCGCGCGTACGGATACCGACCACAGGACTACCTGACGAACGTGATCGCGCGAAAGGGCCTCGCGTTCATCGCTCGCGCGGCCGCGCGCCGCCGGCCGTTCATGCTCGAGCTTGCGACGTTCGCGCCGCACTCCCCGTACACGCCGGCCCCGCGAGACTACGGCGAGTTCCCCGGCCTGCGCGCACCGCGGACGCCGGCCTTCAATACGATCGGCCGCGACGAGCCGGGCTGGCTGAGCCGCTTCGAGCCGCTCGGCCCCGCTCAGATCGCGCTGATCGACAGCAAGTTCCGCGAGCGCGCGCAGGCGGTTCAGGCGGTCGACCGCATGATCGGCGAGATCCAGGCCGAGCTCGTCGCGAAGGGGCTCGCACGCGACACCTACATCGTGTTCAGCTCCGACAACGGCCTGCACATGGGCGAGCACCGACTGCGCCCCGGCAAGCTCACCGCCTTCGACAGCGACATCAAAGTCCCGCTCGTCGTCACCGGGCCGGGCGTGCCGGCTGGTCGCACGCTGACGGCGATGGCCGAGAACATCGACCTCTGCCCGAGTTTCGAGGAGCTCGCCGGTGCGGCGGTCCCGCCGCGCGTCGACGGGCACAGCCTGCTCGCGCTGATGCACGGCGAGCGCGTACCGGGGTGGCCCCGGGAGATCCTCGTCGAGCACCACGGGCGCGTGCTCGACAAGGAAGACCCCGACCTTCCGATTCGCGGCTCGGGCAACCCGCCGAGCTACGAGGCGATCAGGACGCCGCGCAGCCTGTACGTCGAGTACGAGACCGGCGAACGCGAGTACTACGACCTGCGACGCGACCCATTCGAGCTGCGTAACGTCTTCGCTCGCCTGTCGCCTGGGCGCGTGTCGCGGCTGCACCGCACGCTGTCGGACATCGAGCGCTGTCACGGTGCGCGCTCGTGCGGACGCGCGCAACATGGCGCCAGCTGAGGTCATAGGCTGGCGCGATGAGCGACGAGCACGGCGCCGCCAGCTACCGCGAAGCCGGCGTGGACTATGCAGCCCTCGACGCGGGTAAGCGTCTAGCGATTGCGAACGCGCTGTCCACGTCGCACCTGCTCGCCGCGCGCGGCGCGCGTGCGCTCGACGCCTCCCGCGGTGAGCCGGCGTTCGTGTTCGAGCTCGACGGGCGCGCGCTGGCGTTCGTCGTCGAGGGCCTGGGCACGAAGTCGATCATCGCCCGCCAGGTGCTCGACACCCAGCGAACCAACCATTTCGGCGACGTCGCCTACGACACCGTCGCGGCGATCCTCAACGACCTCTGCTGCGTCGGCGCGCTGCCGCTCGTCGTCAACGCGTACTTCGCGACGGGCTCCTCGGACTGGTACCGCGAGCCAGAGCGTGGCGCTGCGCTGCTCGAGGGTTGGCGCAGGGCATGCGCCGATGCGTGCTGTGCGTGGGGGGGAGGCGAGTCGCCGTCGCTGCCCGGGCTCGTCGACGAGCGCGACATCGAGCTGGCCGGCGCGGCTGTCGGCATCGTGCCGACGGGACGTTCGCCGATCCTCGGCGAGCAACTGCGGCCCGGCGATGAGATCGTGCTGGTGTCCTCGAGCGGCCTGCACGCCAACGGCGCCTCGCTGGCCCGGCTGATCGCCGGGCGCCTGCCCGACGGCTACGCCACTCCGCTGCCGGACGGCACGATGCTCGGCGAGGCGCTGCTCGCCCCGAGCGTTATGTACGCCCCGCTCGTGGCGGCCGTTCTAGAGGCCGGCCTGGCGCCGACCTACATCAGCCACGTGACCGGCCACGGCCTGCTCAAGCTGATGCGCCCCCCAAAGCCGCTCACCTACCGCATCGAGCGCCTGCCGCCGGTGCCCGCCGTGCTCGACTTCCTCGTGGCGCAGGCGGAGCTCGACGCGCACGCGGCCTATTCGACGTTCAACATGGGCTCGGGCTATGCGATGTACTGCGCCGCCGGCGACGGCTCGCGCGTCGCGCGCATCGCGCAGGGCATCGGCCTCGAAGCGCTGCTAGCCGGGCGCGTCGAGGAGGGCCCGCGGCGGGTGATCCTGGAGCCGATCGACGTACGCTTCGACGGCGACGAGCTCGAGCTGTCGCCCAGCTGACGTGAGCCTCAAGGACAGCGTTAGTGTTCGGTTAGGGCCGCGTCACCTTCGACAGGGCCACATCGTGTCTCGCCCGCGGCCTCGCAGCGGCGGCCCGCAAGCCCGTGCCATCGGCCGCTTGCCACTTGCAGCGATTGGCGACGATGGATATGTTGTGTGAAGACATCGCCACTGTTCTCCGGTGAATTGCCGGAGATCTCGATATCGCCGGACCGACATCGGTACCGGAGCTACCCGGATCGAGGCGGACCTGTCCATCAACAGAGGAGAGAAAACTGATGCGCAGAGCATCCACCTGTCTGGCCTTGCTCGGCTGCCTTGTCGCCCTTGGCGTCCCGGCCGCCGCGCTGGCCGAACCAACCGCCGCAATCACGTCGTTCAAAGCCAAGACGGTCCCGATCCCGAAGCCGGGCGGCGGCACCTACCCGCACACGGGCAACATCCTCCCGTCCAAGGGTGGACTCGGCGCTGCGGTCGAAGCCACGTACGCGATCTCCGGGTCAGGCTACGGCGCGACCCCGCAGAACCCAGCCGGCGGGATCCCGCCGCTGTCGTCGGTCAACTTCTACCTGCCGGCCGGCGCGAAAATCAACTCCAGCGCGTTCGCAACCTGCTCGGAATCGGTGCTCAAAAACACCGGTCCGAGCGGATGCAGCAAGAGCTCCGTTGCGAGTCCCATCGGCCACGCCCTCGGCGAAGTGACATTCGGCTCAGAACGTGTTCCGGAGGAAGCCTCGCTGCAGGCGTTCTTCGGCAGCAACAAGGGTCTGCTCTTCTACGTCCAGGGCAGCAGCCCGGTGTCGCTTGAATTCGTCTCCAGTGGCACGTACGTCAACTCGGCGCCGCCCTATGGCCTCGAGCTCAAGACGCTCGTGCCCGCGATCGCGACCGTGCCCGGCGCCGCGCTCGCATCGACGAAAACGATCAACATCAAGGTCGGCGCCGCGATCAAAAAGGGCAAAAAGCTGATCTCGTACGGCACTCTGCCGAAGAAGTGCCCGAAGGGCGGCTTCCCCGTGAAGACCGAACTGAACTTCGGCGGCACGTTCGGCGGCGAACGCGAATTCGGGATTCCGGAGAAAACGGTGACGGCTCTCTTCAAAGCACCCTGCCCCAAGTAAGGGAAGGCAGCCGCGAACTTGCGCCGCATGGGCGTAAACTCGCTTGCAGTCAGGTGGGACGGGCGGCTCCATCGAAATCGGTGGGGCCGCCCGGCTCGTTGTTGAACATCAAGGAAGGAAAGGGTTGAGGACGCAGACCGTCGGGTGGAGGAGAGGCGCGGCCGCGGTCGTCGCCCTTCTCTGCGTGGCCGCGCTCGCCGCGGTCGTGCTGCTCGCTACGTCCGCCGGCGGCTCGAACGGCTCCTACACGGTGCGTGCGATCTTCGACGAGGCCGGCAACATCATCGCCGGCGAGAACGTGAAGATCGACGGCGTCAAGGTGGGAACCGTCGGCTCGGTCACCGCGACGCCGCAGGCGAAGGCCGCGGTCGTCCTGAACATCTCCAACCCGGGCTTCAAGGACTTCCGCTCCGACGCGAGCTGCACGGTCCGCCCGCAGGCGCTGATCGGCGAGAAGTTCGTCGACTGCCTGCCGACGCAGCCGCGCGTCGCCGGCACGCCGCTGCCGCCGGCGCTGGAGAAGATCGGCAAGGGGCACGAAGGCTCCGGGCAGTACCTGCTGCCGGTGCAGAACACGCACAGCCCGGTCGACGTCGACCTGCTCGGCGACATCTCGCGCCTGCCCGAGCGCCAGCGCCTGACGATCATCCTCAACGAGCTCGGCGCCGGTTTGGCCGGGCGCGGGAGCGACCTGAAGGCGGTGATCCGCCGCGCGAACCCGGCGCTGCAGGAACTCGACCGTGTGCTGGCGATCCTCGCCAGCGAGAACAAGGTGCTGGCCAAACTGGCCGTCGACTCCGACCAGGCGCTGAAACCGTTCGCAGCCGTGCGCAACCGGGTGGCCGACTTCATCGTGCAGAGCAACACGGTCGCCCAGGCGACCGCCAGGCACCGCGGCGCGCTGGCGCGCAATCTGCAGCTCTTCCCGCCGTTCCTCAAGCAGCTCGGGCCGGCGATGGAACGGCTCGGCCGCTTCGCCGATCAGACGACGCCGGTGTTCAGGAACCTGAAAGTCGCCGCGCCGGGCATCAACCAGGCCTTCACCCACCTGCCCGCCTTCTCCAACAGCTCGACCGTGTTCTTCAAAAGCCTCGGCAGCACGGCGAAGGTCTCCGGGCCGGCGCTGGTGTCGCTGCAACCGCTGCTCGGTCGCCTGGAATCGCTCGGCACCGCCGCCAAGCCGTTCGCCGGCAACGCAGCGGAACTGCTCTCGAGCCTGCGCGACACCGGCGGCTTGGAGCGTATTCTCGACTTCATCTTCCTCGGCGCCGGCTCCACGAACGGCTACGACGCCCTTGGCCACTTCCTGCGCGCTGAAGCGATCGGAAACGGTTGCCTCTCGTACGCGGTCTCGACGGCTGCTCAATGCTCCAACGCGAAACTGTTCGGCACGGCCGGCTCCACGGCGTCGGCCGCATCGAGCAGGGCTCCGAGCGCCACGAGCGTCGTCATGGCGCGCACGCTGGCCGCTCTGAAAGGAGCTACGCCCGCTCAGGCGATCGCGAAATTCCCGGGGCCAACGGCGGTCACCGCGGCCCCCTCGGACGCGCCCGCCAGCGGCGGCAAGCCTACCGCGCAGCCCGTCGGCGGGGCGAGTGCCGGCACCACCTACTACAAGCCCTCGGCCGAAGGCCCGGGTGCCGGTGGCCTGCTGCTCAACTACCTGCTGGGCAACTGAGGTGACGCGATGACCCCGACACCACGACCAACGCGCCTGCTGCTCGCCGGCCTGGTCTTGCTGGTCCTCCTCGCCCTCGCGCTTGCGCCGAGCAGCCTCGCGGCCGAAGAAGGCGCCAGCACGACAACGACGACCGAAACGAGCCCGCCCACCGAAACAACCACCACGACTCCGGCGCCGGCGGTTCCGAGCGCTCCGACGACAGGAACGACGCAACCTGCGCCGGCGCCGGCCGCGCCGAGCACTCCACAGGTCGGCACGACGCCGCAGGTGAGCGGACAGAAGGCGCAGGGCGGCTCGCCGGCGGGCAGTGCCCACACCCGTCCCCAATCGAAGGCGGGCGCGGGCGCCGGCGGCGGGCCCAGCGGGTCCGCGGGGGGCTCGCCGGCGAAGCCCAAGCGCGGCAAGCGCGCTCCCAAGCCCTCGGCGCTCACGCCGCCTCTCCCACTGTCGCTGTCGTCCTCGATCGCGGGTGTGCCCGGTTTCTTCATCGAAAGCTTTCGCATCCCGCCCTTCCTGCTGCCGATCTACCAGGCGGCCGGCACCGCCTACGGGGTTCCCTGGCAGGTGCTTGCGGCGATCAACGAGGTCGAGACCGACTACGGCCGCGTCCTGAGCGTGTCGAGCGCCGGCGCGGAGGGCTGGATGCAGTTCCTGCCCTCCTCGTGGGCCACGTACGGCGTCGATGCCAACGGCGACGGCTTCAGAGACCCCTACAACCCCGCCGACGCGATCTTCGCTGCCGCGCGCTACCTGCGGGCGGCCGGGGCGGCCACGAACGTCAGGGCGTCGGTCTTCGCCTACAACCACTCGCAGGCCTACGTGGAATCGGTGATGCTGCGCGCGAAGCTGCTCGGAGGCACCCCCTCGGAGCTGCTCGGGGCGATCACGGGGCTGACCCAGGCACGCTTTCCGGTCCACGCGCAGTCGCACTTCTCAGACGGCTTCCCGACGCTTCCCGCCGGCGCCGCCGGTACGCCCAAGCCGGTCCCCGGCACGACGATCTACTCCGAAGCGGGCGCGCCGGTGATCGCAGTGCAGGACGGGCAGGTCGTGCAGATCGGGCGCTCGGCCGCGCTGGGGCGCTTCGTGTCCCTGCGCGACGCCTACGGCAACACGTATACCTACGCCAAACTGGGTAGCGTCGCCGAGCTCTATCCGGTGCTCAAGCCCCACGCCGGCTCTGCCTCCGGCGCGCCGGCTCCGCGCTCCGGCGAGCCTCCCGAACCACGCCCGACCGCCCCCGCCAGCGCGGGAACGCAGACCGGCGCGCCCAGGCCGGCCGATGAAAGCGCGGCGATCTCCGGGCTCTCGCTGGGCTCGAGCACGAGCCTCGCGGCGCCCGCGTCGGCGAGCTCCACCCCGAGCGCGAGCAGCTCCAACTCCGCGGCGCCCGTCGCGCCGGCGACGAGTGCCCCCAGCTCACCGGAACCATCGGCTTCCGCGCCATCTGCGCCGCCGTCAACGCCGACCGCTGCATCGGGCACCTCACGCGTGTTCCGCTCGGGTGCGAACGACGTCTATCTTCACCCGCTGCATACCGGCGCGCGCGTTATCGCCGGGACGGTTCTCGGCCACGTCGGAGCGGGTGCCGCGCAAGGCGCCACGGCCGGCGGCGACAGCGTCGAGCCGCACGTGCTCTTCCAAATCCGCCCGGCCGGCGCGGGCGCTCCGCTGATCGACCCCAAGCCGATCCTCGACGGCTGGGTTCAGCTGGAGAACAGCTCGATCTTCAGGGCCCGGGGACAGAACCCGTTCCTGGCCGCGGCGCCGAGCGTCGGGCAGGTGCTGCTGGAGTCCAAGGAACAGCTCGAGCAGCAGGTGCTCGCGAACCGCGACATCGCGCTCTATCCGTGTGGCCGCCAGGACATCCAGACCGGACAGGTCGATCGGCGCGTGCTCGCGACCCTTGAGTTCCTCGCGGTCTCGGGCGCGCGGCCGACCGTCTCGGCCCTGAAGTGCGGCCACGCCGAGCTGACGACGCAAGCGAGCGTCTCCGAGCACTCGGGCGGCGACGCCGTCGACATCTCCGCGGTCAACGGGACGCCGATCGCCGGCCACCAGGGCCCCGGCTCGATCACCGACACGACGATTCGCACGCTGCTCACGCTTCAGGGATCGATGAAGCCGCACCAGATCATCAGCCTGATGAGCTATCCGGGCGCCGACAACACGCTGGCGAAGCCCGACCACTACAACCACATCCACATTGGCTTCCGGCCGGTGTTCGCCCAGAGCGCCAGCCTCGCCGGCTCGCTCAGCTCCTCGATCACGCCCAGCGAGTGGATCAAGCTGATCGCCCGGCTGGGCGAAATCCCAGATCCGACGGTAGCCAGCGGGCCGTCCGCCGCGGCGATCGCCGTGCATCCGAGCGCCCCTGCGGGGAGCGGGAAGTAACCCCGTGGCCACGACGACCCCACCCAGCCCGCCCGCGGCGCCCGCTCCTCGCGACCCGCTGCCGCCGCGTCCCGGGCGCTCCGCGGGGGCGGGCTTCGTCCGGGCGCTCGCCGTAGGAGCTCTCGCGCTCGTCGTGCTCGTCGTCGCCTATCTGGTGTTCGCCGGGGGCGGCGGCTCGAGCTACAAGCTCGAATTCGACGAAGCCGACCAGCTCGTCAAGGGAGATCAGGTGCAGGTCGGCGGGGTGCCCGTCGGAAGCGTGACGAACCTCGAGCTCACCCACGACTTCAAAGCGATCGTCACGATCCACGTCAACTCCTCGCTCGTGCCGCTGCATGCGGGCACGGTCGCGCAGGTCAGGGTCCCGTCGCTCTCCAGCGTCGCCAACCGCTACGTCGCGTTGAGCCTCGGGCCCAACAACGCGCCGGCGTTGGACGCGGGCGCGAAGCTGCCGGCGAGCGCGACGCACAACGTCACAGATCTGGACCAGCTGTTCAACACTTTCGATCCGAAGACGCGCAAGGGGCTGCAGGGGTTCATCCAGGGCTCGGCCGAACAGTACGTCGGCCAGGGCAGCAACCTCGCGAAGACGACCGAATACTTCGCGCCGTCGATCGCGGCGACCGACCACTTCTTCGCCGAGCTCGTGCGCGACCAGGCTGTGTTCACGAAGTTCCTCGTGGAAACCGCCAAGGCGGTGACGACGATCGGCGCGCGCAAGGACCAGCTCAGCAGCCTGATCGAAAACGCCAACACGACCTTCACGGCGATCGGCTCTGAGCAGCGGAACCTCGCCCAGGGCCTCAAAGCCCTGCCGGTCGCGCTGCGCCAGGGGAACCGCACGTTCGCCGAACTGCCGTCGACGTTCCGGGCGCTCAAAGCGCTCGTCGATGCGTCCAAGCCGACGGTCAAGCCCCTCACGAGCCTGTTCACGAAGCTCACACCGCTCGTCACGACGGCAACGCCGGTCGTCGGGAACTTCGCCACGTCGTTCAGCCGGCCCGGTCCCGGCAACGACCTCACCGACTACGTGCGCGCCATCCCGGCGCTCGCGCGGGAGCTCTCAACGGCCACTCCGGCCGCCGTCACCTCGCTGAAGGAATCGGTGCCGATCACGGCCTTTTGGGGTCCCTACTCACCGGACCTCCAGGGAACGCTGCGCGAGTTCGGGCAGACCGACGCCTATTACGACGCCAACGGCCACTACGCGCGCATCAGCCCCGTGTTCCCCGACTTCGCGCTCGGCTCGAACAACAACCTCACCCCGGCGAGCGCCGCACAGGCACTGGCGCCCCTGAAGACCGGCCAGCTGCGCCGCTGCCCGGGCGCGGCGACACAGCCGGCGGCCGACCGCTCCTCGCCCTTCGTCGACAACGAACTGCTCAGCTGCGATCCCTCGGAGACGCCGTAGATGAACCGCCGCCGCAACACCTCCCTGGCGGGCAGCCCGCTGCTGATCGGCGCGGTCACGACATTGATCGTGGTCGTCGCGGTGTTCCTCTCCTACAACGCCAACAACGGCTTGCCGTTCGTGCCCACGTACAACATCAAAGTGGCGCTGCCGCAGGCCGCCGGCCTGCAGCCCGCCAACCAGGTGCGCATCGGCGGCACGCGGGTCGGGCTGGTCAGCTCGCTGACGCCGCAGCAGGACGCCGCGACCGGGCGCGTCACGGCGATCGCCAACCTGAAGCTGGAAAAGAAAGTCGAACCGCTGCCGGCGGACACCACGGCGACCGTACTGTCCGTGTCGGCGATCGGGCTGAAGTACCTGGAACTGGAAAAGGGCACCTCTACCAAGACGCTGAAGGCGGGAGGGGAGATCCCCGTCAGCCAGGCGCGCGACCCGGTCGACATCGACCAGCTCTTCAACATGTTCGACGAGAAGACCCGCACGGCCAACCAGATCAACCTGAACAACTTCGGCAACGGGCTGGCGGGCCGGGGCCTGGGGCTGAACAAGGTGATCCACGAACTGCGCCCGCTCGTCAACAACGCCGTGCCGGTCCTGCACAACCTGGCGGCGCCGCAGACGGGCCTGCGCGAGTTCTTCAAAGCGCTCGACGCAGTCGCCGCGCAGGCGGCTCCCGTGGCGAGCACGCAGGCGGCTTTCTTCAGCGATCAGGACACCTTCTTCACGGCCTTCGCGAGCGCGGCGCGCTCGCTCGAACTCGCCACCGAGGGTGGGCCGGCATCGCTCGAACAGGCGATCCACTCGCTCCCGCTCGAGGCGCCTCTGATCGAAAAGAGCACGGAGTTCATGCGCCTGCTGCGCCCGAGCGCCAAGTCGCTCGTGACGGTCGCGCCGCCGCTCGGCCATGCATTCACCGTCGGCGCGGTCAACCTGAGGGCCGCCACGACGCTCAACACGCGGCTCGCCGAGTCCTCGCAGGCGCTGCAGGCGTTCGGCCAGAACCCCGTGGTGGCGGCGGGACTGGAAGACTTCACGCAGACGCTCCAGTTCGGCAACCCGGTGCTCGCCGGGCTCGCGCCGGAGCAGGCGATCTGCAACTACCTCACGCTGACGTTCCGCAACGTCGCGAGCTTGCAATCCGAGAACATCGGCATCGGCACGCTGGCGGGAGCCGGCATCGTGCTCGCGCCTCTCGGGCCGAACAACGAGGGCTTCCCCTCCTCGGCGCCCGCGAACGGACCTTCCACTCAGAAAGTCTCTCCAGGATCTTCCGCGATCTACGACAACAACCACGTGCACGCCAACCCGTACCCGAACGTTGCAGGCCCGGGGCAGCCGAAGGTCTGCGAAGCGGCCAACGAGACGTACGAAAGCGGCAAGGCCGTGGTCGGCAACGTCACGGCGGCCAACGTGTCGAAGAACCGCGAAGTGACGACGCGCGAACAGAGCCTGTACGGCGATAAATATCCGAGCGCGACTCTCAAGGATCTCGGCATCTCCAGCACCAGCAAAGGGAAGAAGAAGAAATGAGCCGCCTGCGCTGGTGGCGCCGCCACGACGAAATCCCTGTCGTCGAGCTGGGCCGCTCGAATCCGGTGCGCTTCGCGATCGTGTTCATCGTGATCGTCGCGCTCGCCGTTTACTTCGGCTTCACCAAGCACATACCGTTCAAGCACGGCTACCGCCTGAACGCGCAGTTCGTAACCGCCGTGAACATCAAAGGCAAGTCGCCGGTGCGCATCGCGGGCGTCAACGTCGGCAAGGTCACCTCGATCAAACGCAATGGCTCGACGGCCGTCGTGGGGATGGAAATCGAACCGCGCGGACTGCCGATCCACGCCGATGCGACGGTCAAGGTCCGTCCGCGAATCTTCCTCGAAGGGAACTGGTTCGTCGAACTGCAGCCCGGGAGCCCGTCCGCCAAGGCGCTCTCCTCGGGCTCGACACTGCCGATCACGCAGGCGTCGGATCCGGTGCAGCTCGACCAGGTGCTCGACGCGCTCAACACCGACACGCGCAAAAACCTGCAGGACTTCCTGATCGGCTATGGAGACGGGCTGACGCGCAAGCCGAGCCCCGCCGACAACGCCGAACAGGACCCGATCGTGCACGGGCTGAACGCGTCCCAGGCCCTCAACGACACCTACCGTCGCGCACCGGCGGCCGAGCGCGGCGGCGCGGTCATCAACCAAGCGCTCGGCGGGACCGAACCGCATGACCTCTCCAAGCTGATACGGAGCATCGGCAAAGTGACTGCGGCACTGAACGTCCACGAGCAGCAGCTCGGCGAACTGATCGGCAACTTCAACAGCTTCTTCCACTCCTTCGCTGCGCAGTCTTCGAGCCTGCGCGCGACGGTCGCCGTGCTGCCGAGCTCGCTGAGACAGATCAACGCCGGCCTGCGCGAACTTGACGCCTCGTTCCCCGCCACGCGCACGTTCGCGCACGACATCCTGCCGGGCGTGAAAAACACGGCGGCGACCGTCAGGGCGACGCTGCCGTGGATCGAACAGGTCGAAGCCTCGCTCGCCCCGACCGAGCTCGGCGGCGTCGCCAAAGGCCTGGTCGCCGCGACCCCGCAGCTGGCGAGCCTGTTCAACGAACAGACGCCCTTCTACAAACAGACGGAACTGTTCAACAAGTGCCTGACGAAAGTGCTCTTCCCGGCAGGCAACACGAAGCTGCAGGACGGTGCCGCGACGTCCGGCGTCGAGGACTACAAGGAGTTCTGGTACGCGATGACGGGCCTCGCAGGCATCGGACAGAGCTTCGACGGCAACGGCACGATGACGCACTTCCTGCTCGGCAGCGGCGGCCCGACACTCCGCTCAGCGCCGACCTCGGCCCAGGGCACGACGATCAAAGGTGAACGCCTGCTCGCACATGCCTCGCTGCCGCCCCAGGGCACGCGCCCGGCCTTCCCCTCCAGCGAGCCCGCCTACAAGCCGCTCGTCCCCTGCTACAAGCAGGCGGTGCCCGACTTCAACGGCCCGCTCTCGCAGGGCCCCCCGGACGGGTCAGGCTGATGGCGCCGGCCGAGCAGCACAAACATGAGGGCGGGCTGAGCGTCCGCGAGCAGATCGAGCGCTATCGCACGGCGTTCATCTCGGTCATCACGATGGTGATCAT
>Ga0193729_1000458_pt1 | contig 21168 bp, 20 predicted proteins | sample U1c2metaG_FD_143036 | JGI IMG/M metagenome (GOLD analysis project Ga0193729, IMG submission 143036) | Soil microbial communities from a riparian zone of the East river system, Colorado, United States - U1c2 | ecosystem: Environmental > Terrestrial > Soil > Riparian zone | place: USA: East River...
ACCAGGCAGGAGCGGATGATGCCGATGCGATGGGCCGCCGGGTCGCGGCCCTCCGCCCGCAGCTTCGCCGTCCAGGCATCGAGCGATTGCGCCCGCGGCCCCTGCGGCAGCAAATTCGCGCCGAATCGCGCCGCCCGCAGCGCGCCAGCCTCGGACATGGCCGCGATCCAGAGCGGCGGGCCGCCCGCCTGCACGTAGCCCGGCGTGATCGTCACGTCGTGGAAATCGTAGCGCTTGCCCGCGAAGCTGAACTTCTCGCCGGTGAAGGCGCGCCGCAGCACGGCAATGCCTTCATCGGTCAGCGAGACCCGGCGCGAGACCGGCAGGCCGAAGCCACGGAACTCGTGCGGCGCGTAGCCCATGCCCACGCCGATCTCGACCCGGCCGCCGCTGATATTGTCGAGCACCGCGAGGTCCTCGGCGAGGCGGATCGGATGGTTGAACGGCAGCAGGCAGACGTCGCACGAGAAGCGCACGTGCCTGGTGCGCGCCGCCATCGCCGAAGCGACCGGAATCCAGGACGGGAGGTATCCGTCCTCGACGAAATGATGTTCGGTGAACCAGACCAGATCGAGCCCGAGCCCGTCGAGCCACGCCACCTGGTCCATGATCGCGGCATACAGGCTTTGATGGCTCATGCCGGAGGCGGATGGATTGCGGAAATCATAGGCGACGCCCAGGCGCAATGCTTTGGCCATCAGTTTGCCTCCGTCGACCAACCCCAGGGTGGCTTGAACATCGGGTGTTCCAAGCTTATTTTCGCACCAGTTCCAACAGGATGTGTAGCGATGGATTTCCACCCGACAGCAACACCAACTCGCCTTGCTTTCGGGGAAATCCGTCTTCATGTCCGCTTCCATCACACTATCCAATCTTGCCTGGTCGACGCCTGAGGGCAGGCCGCTCTTTTCCAATCTCGATCTGAGTTTCGACGCCGGCCGAACAGGTCTCGTCGGGCGAAACGGCGTGGGCAAGACCACGCTTCTGAAGCTGGCGGCCGGCGACCTGCCGCCTCAGTCCGGCACGGTCTCCGTGAACGGCACCTTGGGTGTACTGCGCCAGGTCGTCCAAGTGGACCCGACCGAAACCATCGCGGACCTGTTCGGCGTGAATGAAGGCCTGGCCCTCCTCCGCCGCGCCGAAGGTGGCGAAGCCGGCATCGAGGAACTCGCCCGTGCCGACTGGACCCTGGAAGCGCGCATTGCCACCGCCCTCGGCCGCCTCGGACTGGAGACGTCCGCCGAAATCCCTCTGGCGACGCTCTCCGGCGGGCAACGCACGCGGGCCGGGCTTGCCGCCCTCCTTTTTGCGGAACCCGATTTCATCCTGCTGGATGAACCGACCAACGATCTCGACAGGAGGGGCCGCAAGGCGGTCATCGACCTTCTTGGCGCGTGGCGGAAAGGAGCGGTCGTCGTCAGCCATGACCGCGAATTGCTCGAAACCATGGACGCCATCGTCGAACTCACTTCGCTCGGCGCCACACGCTACGGCGGCAACTGGAGTCACTATCGCGAGCGCAAGGCCTTGGCGCTCGCGGCAGCGCGGCACGACCTCACGGACGCGGAGAAGCGCGTGGCGGAAATCGCCAAACGGGTCCAGGCGACGGCCGAACGAAAGGCACGCAAGGATCGCACCGGCCAGGCAAAGCGCGAAAGGGGCGACATCCCCCGGATTCACTTGAACACGATGAGGGGCCGCAGCGAGAACACCAGTGGCGAGAACGCCCGCTTGGCCGAACGCAGGCGTGCCCAGGCTGCCGACGACGCGTCGTCGGCCCGCCAGCGGATTGAAGTTCTTCAGCCCCTCTCTGTCGTCCTTGCACCGACCGACTTGCCGGCCAACAAGACGGTTCTGAGGATGGACGCGGCGAGCGCGGGCTTCGAACCGGCTCGGCCGATCATCCGCGACCTGTCCTTTGTCATCACCGGGCCGGAGCGCATTGCCGTCACCGGTCCGAACGGATCCGGCAAGACGACGTTTCTCGCGCTGGTCACTGGAGAGCTGCAGCCGTGGACGGGAACGGTGCGGGTCATGACCGACTTCGCCTTGCTCGACCAGCGGGTCAGCCTGCTGGATCCGTCGCTTTCGATCCGTGACAATTTCCAGCGCATCAACCGCCGAGCCGACGAGAACACCTGCCGGGCCGCTCTTGCCCGGTTCATGTTCCGGGCCGACGCGGCGCTGCAGATCGTCTCCTGCCTGAGCGGCGGACAGTTGCTGCGGGCGGGTCTGGCCTGCGTGCTGGGCGGCGCCGCGCCGCCCGCCCTTCTGATTCTCGATGAGCCGACCAACCATCTGGATATCGACTCGATCGAAGCGGTCGAGGCCGGGTTGCGGGCCTATGACGGCGCCTTGCTGGTCGTCAGTCACGATGAAGCCTTTCTCGAGGCCATCGGGATTTCACGCAGGCTCGAACTATCGCCACGCGATAGCATGCGGTAACGACAATCCGCCGACCGTGGCAAGATCGACTGCAAGGAACGGAGAAAACACCCATGCCCCGCATGACTGGCGGCGACGCCATCGTCGACTCACTGCTGCGCCACGGCATCGACACGATCTTCGGCCTGCCGGGCGTGCAGATGTACGGATTGTTCGATGCCTTTGCGCGCAACGCCAACCGGCTGCGGGTCATCAACGCCCGCCACGAGCAGACCACGGCCTACATGGCGCTGGGCTATGCCCAGTCGACCGGCAAGCCGTCGGCCTTCACGGTGGTGCCGGGCCCCGGCGTGATGAACACGATGGGGGCGCTCACCACCGCCTGGGGCGTCAATGCGCCGGTGATGTGCATCACCGGCCAGGTGCCGAGCGCCATGATCGGCCGCGGGCGTGGCCAGCTGCACGAGATGCCCGATCAGCTCGCCACGCTGAAGACGCTGCTGAAGTTCGCCGAGCGCATCGAGCATCCCACCGAAGCGCCGCAGGTCATGGCGCGCGCGTTCCAGGCGATGACGTCGGGCCGCCCCGGCCCGGTCGCCGTCGAGATGCCGTGGGACATGTTTCCCGCCAGCGCCGACGTCACACCAATGGAGCCGCTCGGCAAGCGCGCCAACCCGCTGCCCGATCCCGAGAAGATCGCAGCGCTGGCCAAGCTGCTCGACGGCGCCAAGGCGCCGATGATCTGGGTGGGCGGCGGCGCGGTCGATGCCGGGCCTGAGATCCTGGCGCTGGCCGAGAAGATCGGCGCGCCGGTCGTGTCGTTCCGCATGGGCAAGGGCGTGCTCGATTCCCGCCATCCCCTGTCGCTGAACACGCTGGGCGGCTTCGAGCTGTGGGATAAGACCGACCTGCTGATCGGCATCGGCACGCGCCTCGACGTGCCGATCGCCCGCTGGGCGCCGGCGCCGTCCGGACTCAAGATCGCACGCATCGATCTCGACCCGGCCGAGCATCGCCGGCAGCCTGTCGACGTGGCGATCACCGCCGATGCGGCGGACGGAACACGCGCGCTCACCGCCGCCGTGACGCGCAAGGACGATCCCGCGCGGCGCGCTGCCATCGCCTCGGCCAAGGCGACGGCGCGGGCGGCCATCGAGAAGGCCGATCCTCAATACTCGTTCATGCAGGTCCTGCGTGACGTGCTGCCCGACGACGGCATCGTGATCGATGAGGTGACCCAGCTCGGCTACATCATCTGGTACGGCTATCCGGTCCATCAGCCGCGCCGGCTGGTCTCGTCCGGCTTCTCCGGCACCTTGGGCTACGGCTTCCCGACGGCGCTGGGCGTCAAGGTGGCGAACCCGGATCGTCCCGTGGTGTCGGTCACCGGCGATGGCGGCTTCCTGTTCGGCGGCTCGGACCTCGCCACGGCCAAGCAGTTCGGCATCAACCTGGTCACCGTGGTGGTGAACAACGCCTCCTACGGCAACGTGCTGCGCGACCAGCAGCGTCTCTACGAGGGACGCCATTCCGGCGCCGTGCTGCACAATCCCGACTTCCAGGACTACGCGCGCGCCTTCGGCGTCGCCGCCTGGCGGGTCGAGACCGCCGATGGCCTGCGCGGGGCGCTCAAGGAGGCGCTGGCCAGCGAGGCGCCGGCGGTCATCGAAGTCGTCTCCGACATCGCCAAGGACTATCCGCCCTACAAGTTCCACCAGCCCCGGCTCAGCTGATGCATCCCGTACGGCCTCACCCTGAGGAGCGGCCCGCAGGGTCGCGTCTCGAAGGGTGGCAACGAACACGGTGCGGGTTGCCCATGCTTCGAGACGGCCGCTACGCGGCCTCCTCAGCATGAGGTTTGGCGCGTCGGTGGAGCATGGATCGCTCGCATGATCGAACGGGACTATGACTACATCATCGTCGGCGCGGGATCGGCCGGCGCGGTGCTGGCGGCGCGGCTGAGCGAAGACCCGGCCGTCCGGGTGCTGCTGCTCGAGGCTGGACGCGACTTCCGGTCGGCCGAAACGCCCGAACATATCCGCATCCCGAACCCCATGCGGGCGATCGGCGACGACGACTACCGCTGGCCCCATCTCGTGGCGCGTCGCACCGAGCGGCAGGAGCCGAAGCTCTTGTGGCGCGGGCGCGCGGTGGGCGGCAGCTCGACCATCAACGGCCAGATCGCGATCCGCGGCGTGCCTGACGATTTCGAGCGCTGGGTGACGGCCGGCTGCGCGGGCTGGGGTTGGTTGGACGTCCTGCCCTACTTCAACAGACTGGAAACCGACGTCAATTTCGGCGAGGCGCCCTATCACGGCAAGACCGGCCCGATCCCGGTCTATCGCGCGCCCATCCCCGACTGGGGGCCGGTGGATCGCGCTTTGAAAGAGGCAGCCGTCGGTCTCGGTTACGGCTGGTGCGAGGATCACAATGCGCCAGAGGGAACAGGCGCGTCGCCTTATGCGATCAACAGCCGCGCGGGGGTCCGCGTCTCGACCAACGATGGTTACCTCGAGCCGGCGCGCGGTCGCACGAACCTCACCATCGTCGGCAACGCCCTGGTGTCGACGTTCCAGTTCGAGGGCAACCGGCCGCATGTCAGCGGCGTGCAGGTCAAGGTCGACGGCCAGGCGTTTGCGCCGCGCGCCATCCGCGAAGTGATCCTCGCCGCGGGCGCCATCCATTCGCCGGCCATCCTGCAGCGCTCCGGCATCGGCCCCGCCGCCTTGCTGAAATCGCTGGGCGTGCCGGTGATCGCCGACCTGCCCGTGGGCGAGAACCTGCTGGATCATCCGGCGATGCCGCTCTACCTGCACCTCAAGGAAGAGGCGCGGGTCGGGACCTTGATGCATCGCCATACCAATTGCTGCCTGCGCTATGCCTCCGGCCTCGGCGGGGCGGGCGACAACGACATGATCGTCATCGCCGGCAACCTCGTCTCGCTGGAGGGCGGCGACACGTCGCGCGGCCGTCTGATCGTCTCGGTCTACCAGGCGTTCAGCCAGGGCAGCGTCCGCATCACGACGACCGATCCGGGCACCGATCCCCAGGTCGATGAACGGATGCTGTCCGACGAGCGCGACCTCGTCCGCATGCGTGACGGCGTGCGCCGGCTGCGCGCGCTGGGGCTGCACGAGAGCGTCCGCGCCATCGCCACGCGGGTCGATTACGGCTCCACTGGGCGATCGATCGACGAGGCGCTCGATCCGGCGGATCTCGACGACTGGCTGTTCGCCGAATGCTCCGACGCCCAGCATGCCAGCGGCACCTGCCGCATGGGCGCGCGACGATCCGCACTCGGTCGTCGATCCCGATTGCCGCGTCATCGGCTGTACGGGCCTGCGGGTGATCGATGCTTCCGTCATGCCGGAAGTCGTGCGCGCGAACACGCATCTCACGACGGTGATGATCGCCGAAAAAATGGCCGACAAGCTCCGGCACTGAACGGAGCGTTCCTGAAAGGGGGAAGCGATGGCAAAGGGAACCACGGTTGAACGGACGCGGCGCGCCTTCGTGCCCGACGAAGCATGGCTCGCGAAACAGGCGCGCGAGCCGATCCTCGAGCCCGACCTGCCGATCGTCGATCCGCATCATCACCTGTGGGATCACGCCAATCATCGCTACCTGCTGGACGAGTTGCTGGCCGACGCCGGCTCCGGCCACAACATCACGGCGACGGTCTATATCGACTGCCGCTCGATGTATCGCGCCGACGGACCGCCCGAGATGAAGCCGGTGGGCGAGACGGAGTTCGCCAATGGCGTGGCGGCCATGAGCGCCAGCGGCATCTACGGCCCGACGCGCGCCTGCGCCGGCATCATCTCCTATGTCGACATGATGCTGGGCGCGCGCGCCCGCGCGGTGCTGGAGGCCCATGTCGCCGCCGGCAACGGCCGCTTCCGCGGCATCCGCCATGCCGGCGGCTGGGACGCGAGCCCCGACGTGCGCAACAGCCACACCAACCCGCCGCAGGGACTCTATGGCCAGGCGGCCTACCGCGAGGGCGTGGCGCAGCTGGGCGCGCTCGGCCTCACCTACGAGGCCTGGCAATATCATCCGCAATTGAAAGAGGTGACGGCACTGGCCCGCGCCGTGCCGCAGACCACCATGATCCTCAACCACTGCGGCGGACCGCTGGGAATCGGGCCCTATGCCGGCAAGGCCGACGCCGTGTTCGCGGCCTGGAAGGCCGACATGGCGGAGCTGGCGCGCTGCCCCAACGTGGTGGTGAAGCTGGGCGGCCTCGGCATGGATATCGGCGTGTTCGACCATATGCGCCGGCCGGCGCCGCCCACGTCGCGCGAGATCGCCGATGCCTGGAAGCCGTGGATTGCGACTTGCATCAATGCCTTCGGCGCCGAGCGCTGCATGTTCGAAAGCAATTTCCCGGTCGACAAGCTGTCGACGGGCTATGTCGTGCTGTGGAACGCCTTCAAGCTGATGGCGGCAGGTGCGTCGGTGGCCGAGAAGACGGCGCTATTCAGCGGCACGGCGCGGCGGGTCTATCGCCTGCCATAAGAAGAAGCTGTCGTAGCGAAGGATCTCGTGCCCGAGGCTGTCGAGCTCGGTAACGGTCGTGCCATTTTTCCTCCCAGTTGCGCCTCGCATGTCAAACGCTTCGCCTTCGGCAATTCAAACCTTGGCCGTATACTTCCAGACAACGAACAGAGGTCCGAGGACACCTTGTCATCACCGTGGTGGTCGATCCCCCAAGCAATCATCTGGATCGTGACGCGCAGCGAGTCTCAGGTGTTGCGAGCCGATGGCGTCCGGACGGTGGTCGGGCTTGGGCGGATGACAGGAATGAGGCGGGCATCAGACCTGGATGAGCCTCCCGTGTCCCTTTCGGCAGCGCCGGATGAACTACTGCAAGCTTGGCAGGCTCGTCGCATTGCGCTTTTCGGCCGCAAGTGGGGCAAGGAGCCGTCGCGATTGATCCTTGGACCAAGAGGTCTTGGCCTTCGTAACTATCGAGGGGAAGTGTGTCTCGGTGATAGGACCCTCTACTTCGATAGGCATCCGTTCTGGTCGAACCTGTCGGTGCGTGCCGGCGATTGCAAGCGGTGCTGGCCTGAGCCTGCCACGCGAACGCAGCCGGCCTCTGGGCCTTTGGCATCCGCATGCCGCCCCTCGGACGGCGAAGTGCGCGCGTTCATTGAAGAGAGGCGGAAGGCGCTCAGAGCAGAACGAAAGAGAGCGGGCCGCGACGTGCTGCTGAGCGCGGCCATGAGCCACTTTAGCCTGTCGCGAAAAGTGGCTCTCGACATCTGGAACGGCGTACCGCGTGATCGCAAAGGTGGGCGGCCGACGAAGGACAAACCTGATCCTGACGGACCGATCGCCAAAAGAGTGAGGTAAATCAGGCCTCAAAACGTGGATTCCCGAAACGTGGCAACTCCACGTTTCAGGTCCAGGTTTTCGATCGTGAATTCTCCAGGTCGCCAACCTGGAGATCTCGCGATGTTCAACTTCTCTCTTTATCCCTACGCGCGCTGGATTGGCGACGGATCGCTGGACGACGTGCCGGGCTTCAACATCGGTGAAAGCGAGGTCCCCCCGGGCAATGGGGCTTCGGTCGGCGGAATGTTTGCAGCGCCGCCGATGCCACAGTATCCGAGCTGGCCGCGAACGCTGGGGTCAACCCTGCGTCTCCAGAACCCTCTGAGATCAGCTCCGCCGGGCGACCCGCCGGGATTGTGGGTCACACCGACGGACAACCTGCCTGGCTTTCGTCTCAACCCTCAAGATGAATTGACCAGCTTCAATCTCAACGAGACGGACGGTTCGCCTCGAGAGGGAACTTGCCCCGACGGAATGCCTCCGGATGCGGCGCCGCCCGAGGGCCGCGACGTCGCGCAAACGTGGCCTCTCCCGCCAGGCGTGGAGGACCCGGCGCAGCCAGTGCCATCGGGGATTCCTGACTGGCTCTACAAGTTGGTGACCACGCCGCTGCCGCCGTTGTCGACTGCCGTCGATCCTCAGACCGGGCGCCGCATCCTGCCCTATGGGCCGCTGGTCAACCCGGTCAGGTCCTATCAAGGCACAGACCAGAACGTGCCCCCTGCGGAGAACGTACCTACCTACGTCGGCGGCATCAACTCGTTGCCGGACCTGAGGTCAGTTGAAGCGCGCAGGGCTGAACAATGGCTGTTCTCCCCCACGTCTGACCGACCGGCGGACACCAATGTCCGCACCGGCGCTGCCAACGCGCAGAACATCGATCCCCAATCGGCAGCCCGCGAAGCGACCTGGAACAATCGACCCCAGCCCCTGACGGTCGGCCAACCATACGCCCAAGTGAACGGTGGCAAACTCCAGGATCCTTTGAGTGTCGGGATAGCGCGGCAAGCACCGAGCGTTCCTCCGACACTGTCGGTCAGGCCTGTCGCAGACCCCAACCTTACTCTTGCGAACGCTGGTGATGCTGACGTCCAGCAGCCGCAGCAACAGGGACTGCCGCCGCAAAATAAGCAGACGCACCAGCAAATTCCGGCGTCTTCGCCCGGCACAGGGCGGCCCGACACGCCGGCTGCGCTTCGCACTCCTGAGAAGCCGGGCACGACGGCGGCTGAACGCCAGCCCGACCAAGAACTCTCGCAGTTCGTTGAGGAGTGCCGGCGCGCCGCGGCCGATCTGACACAAGAGCTTGCGCGCGTTGCCACGCGCTTTGGAACCCGGGTCTATGAAGACACGATCCTAAAAATCGGAAGCGATTTAGCGCTTTTTGCAGAGCGTTTTGCAGACGACCCGGGCGAGACGGCCGATAGCCTTCTGGCCAGTTTTCCGCAGACGCGCGTAGAGGGAGAGTTTTTTGCGGGCTTCGCGGCTGTATTCACCATCTTGGCGAACGCGGTGCGCGGTGGCGAATTTGAACGAGCTGTGCTCAAGGCAATGGAAGCGGCAAAAAATCCGATCAAAATTGAAGTCGAAGGTGTGGGTCGATCCATCCCAGACATCTTGAAGAAGGGCATTACGGAAATAAAGAGCGGGGTGGAAATAGACAGTTCGCCTCAGCTAAGAACCCAGTCCGCCTGGGCTAAAGAGCATGGAGTGCCATTTAACCTTGTCGTGGGTCCGGCCACGCGACGCGTCAGCGAGAGCGTAAAAGAGTTAGTTTACAAGACCGGAGGAACAATCCAAAGATTCGATCCCGCGACAGGTTCCTTTACACCGTACCAATGAGCGACGTCTTCTTCGAAATCCTAAGCCCTCTCCCTCTCAACAGGCACGAGGATGCCCGGAAGCTATTTCAGCTCTGGGCTGAAAACGCGTTTAACTTCTTGCCGAACAGATGGGGGCTTTACGAACCTTTACGGCATCACTTTTCAATGTCGTCTTTGGATGAGGCAATTCGCACGTGGGAATTCATGTTTCTTGTGAAGAGGACTATCTCTCCAAAGCTCGAAGCAAGTATCTTTATGCAATATGGCCCACACCGGGATCATGGCACATGGAAGATCTCGCTGAAGAATGTCAGAGATTTTGACCAACCTGCATTCTGCAAACTGCTGGAATGTTCTGCTGCCGCGTTCTCGGCAGACTTTGGCCTAGTCCACACGGTTACAGAGACGGAGATACAAAAAGGAATAGCGCACGGCTCAATTGGCTTTTTGGATACGGCCAAGACTGAGAAACACCTCTATGTTGCCAGTCTAATGCTAAGGAAATGCGTGCCGGATATCTATTGGACGACAGTGTTCGGCAGGCCTTATGTGGAGTTGTTTTCCCGCGAACGACTCTTGTCCTGTCCGGCTCATAGCATAAAGGAGTTGGAGACTGGCGCGATTGTCATCCAGCTCACGCCCGAACTGAAAGACATAGCCGCTGAAGAAGCAGCATTTGAACGGGTGAGACAAGACGCCCGAAATCATCTCAACAACGATGCGTTCTTCGATCTCGCCAAGGGGCTGGACTATCAATACCGAGTCCCTGAGTTCGTGTGGGGACCCATCCTTCACTAAAAACCTATCGGTACGACCAGCTCACAGTGGCTTACAGGTCGGCGACCTGAACAAGCGGTGGCACGGTTGCCGCTGCCACGGATGCCAGTGGCAACACCATGAACTTCGCCGACAAATCCTACGCGTGCGCGCACACTGTCGGCGCCCGCTCTCTTGGCTGCGGGTGTATGTCGGCCCATCGGCGATAACGCCCGCGCCATCTGCCGCCCTGCCGTAATCTCACACCGCCAGGTTGACCGTCACGCTCTTGCGCTGGGTGAAGCTGTCGGGTATGCCTTCGAGCGAGAACTCGCGGCGCTTCAGGCCCTCGTCGACATACTTGCAGACCTTGGTGAACTGCTTGTTGCAGCTCTGGCTCTGCTGGATGAAGCGCATGGCGGCGATGATGCCGTCGACCGCCCAGTCCTGGTCGGCGTCGGGATAGACGATCGACGGGCTCTTGCCGCCCAGCTCGAGCGACACCGGCACGATGCGCTCGGCGGCGGCGCGCCTGACGATCTTGCCGACCTCGGTCGAGCCGGGTGGGTGAAGTAGCCGTCCCGCCGCGTTCTCGCCGTAGTCTCGCGCTAACCAAAACGGATGAAAGTGTCCGTCCTGGCCGCTTCCCTCTTGCTTGCGGCCCTCCCAGCCTTTGCCGAGTCCGTCCGCGTGATTGATGGTGATACGCTCAGGGTCGATGGCGTGACTTATGGCTTGTGGGGAATCGATGCGCCCGAGGCACACCAATCCTGTGCCGACGATTGGCCAGCGGGACGCACTGCTACCGAACACCTGCGCGCCCTCATCGGCGACCGCCACGTTTCCTGCGAACCCCGGGCCCTCGATCGCCACGGCCGCACTGTCGCGCTTTGCCGAGCCGACGGCCGCGACCTAGGGGCCGACATGGTGGCGGATGGCCATGCCTGGGCCTTCGTCCGAGACAGCCGCGACTACGTCGACGAAGAACGCGAAGCGGCAGCGGTGCGAGCCGGCATCCACGGGCACACATGCGAGCCCGCGTGGCTGTGGCGCTCCGAGCGGCGGAAGAACCAGCCCATCATGTTGATTGGCCCGTAGAGCCGCCGTTTGTCTTCCGGCGGTGCGCCGCGAGAGCGATCGGGATTCATCAGCCCGGCAGGGGCGAGCAGCTTGCCCTCTGCGCGTGACATGGTTGACCTCGTGGGTCAGCCGTTGCCTGCCTCGATTGCGTGGGGCGCTGGCGCCAGCAGATAGTTGTCCGGCAGTTCCATTGCCGGATACCAAATGATCCTTGGCAGGCACAGCGCCAGCAAGACCCACTTAGCCATATTGATCGGCCAGCGCACGTTCGTGATCAGCGATGGCGAAGGACTCGTTTGCCCAGTCCATCGGCTCCGAATGGGTCCAGCTCTCAATTCCGGCCGGCGTGATCGTTTTCATCAGCTCAGTGGCGGCTTCATTCACGTCTTCTCCCAGTGCCTTGAGGACAAGGCAGGTATCCCAGGCGGCATGCAAGATTGGTGCCAGATATCCCGATCCCCAATATGCTGTTTCCGCCCGATCATCCTCGCATGAGACGTGAAGCGGCTGGTGGATGTCTCCGACCCAGTGTCCGAGAAATTTCAACGATGCAAGCTTTTGCGCCTGGCTCGCGTTGCTGGATGACAGTACCTCGAAGTCCTTCTTGATCGCCGTCACGACGCAGGCCGATGCACTGGCGCAGGTATCGGAGCTGAGCCCAGGCATAAATCTCTTCGCCGCGAGCACATGTCGCCCATCGGCGACAACGCTGGCGCCATCTACCGCCTGCCATGCGCTCACACCGCCAGGTTCAGCGTTGCCGATCGGGACAATCCCAACGTGTTCGACGCGCACCTCTGCTGGAGCGCCGGCCGTGCGCCGTGCTTCGTGCGGCCAGATACCGGCGGATGACGAGATCGCCGCTGGATCAATCCGGCGGCCGATACGGCGGGTGCCTGACCATTCCTGAATTCTTCGCCGAGCCATGCGGCGCTCACATGCGCCTGATGCGCCAATGCCTCGATTGTCAGGCCACGCTCTTGGGTACTCTGCGGATGTTCCAGCCGGCGAGCTGTTTGACCTCCATGCATAGCAGACGACCAACTTGCCAAAGCATGGCGACAGTCGGTCTCCCGACTATTCGGTGACCGGGTGCGGGGTTTCCATGCGGTATATGGCGATTGTCGGGGTGATGATCGGGGTGCTTGCCGCCCCAGCCCAGGCGCAGACGATGCCACCGCCCTTTGAAGACATGCCGCAGATCGTCTGCGTTGACCGAGACATGGCCATCGAACTGCTGGATGTCTACGAGGAGGAAACCGATCGCGGTGAAGAGCTTCTTGCCGACCGTGAGGCGCGAGGCCTGTGCGAGCGCACGACATTCAGCGGCAAGCCGGTGGCCGACGTGTACCCCAGCAAGACACGCCACACAGGCGGAATACGAGAAGGCCACGTCTATGAGGTAGAGGTGACGAGTGGCGAAGTCCTCAAAGGCCTCACCAAGGTCTACATGCTGGTGTATGTCATGCACGATAACGAGGTGTGACCAAGGACGCGGGCCCCCGTATCTGCGCTGCCAGGGGTGATGGCCTCGATGTTGCCGACCTGCTCGACCTTTGGCTCCGCGCAGGACAACAGCCACCCTGCCGCTACGCCGCCTGATCCAGGTTCACCCTGGCCTGCTCAAAAAGGACAGGCTGCCGGTCGAGCGGCCGGTCGCCGGCAACGCGCTGCGCGCCGTCACGGCACCAGGAGGCGCTCGACGACCCCGGCGATGCGCACTTCGCCCTCCCGCACCGCCTCGATATGCGCGGGGTCGGAAAAGAGCTTCTTGCGGATCACCAGCGTGCGGTCGAGGTCGGCACCGGGCAAGAGTGCGAGCTCCACCTTGAGCGTGCGGAGCCTTGGGTTGTTCTGCGGCGTCAGGCGCTGGTTGTTGAAGCCCGTCATCTCGCCGAACCACTCCGCCCCAGGCGCGATGCCACGGTCGTTTGGCGCCGACTTCTTGCTCAGCGCCTCGATGCCGAAGGTCTGGAACACGTTCAGCGTCTCGTCCGCCTTGATGGGGCCAGGCAGCCGGATGGTCGGCGGGCTGGCGAACGTCGGCGGGCTGCCGAACCTCTCTATGTCGTTGCTGTCGACGAAAAAGCCGCCATCGGCGATGCCGATGAAGCGGATCGGGATGCCGAGCGCGGTCAGCTTGAATGCGGTATTGAGCACCGAGAAGCCACCGGCGCTGGCGCCAACGATGATGGTGTTCCCTGCCGCCGCGCTGGACCGCGTCAGGCTGGCGATCTGCACCGCCTGGTCGCTCGGGTCTTTCGTGCCGCGCCCGCCGAAGAAAGTGATGATTCTCAGCTCCCGGTGCGTCTTGCGGTAGTCCTCGGTGTTGAAGCGCTGGTTCACCAGCTGAAAGCGCACCGGGTCGGGCTGACCCTCCTGCGCGAGGTTGTCGATCGGATTGAAGCGGATGAAGATGTCCTGCGGCAGGCCGGGCGGGGCCGGCCGCGGCGGCGGCGGCAGCCCTCCGCCCTCGGCAAGCATCAGGTCGGCATCGAGCGACCTCGTTGTCTGGATGCCGACGACGTGGTCCACCGCCGAGGCCGGGGTGCGGCGGATGTCGCGCGACACCTTGTACGCCTTCACCAGCGCCGCCGTCGTCGACCCGTAGGTCGAGGATTTCAGCTCAGTGTCGCTGATCGGCGGCGCTTTGCGCAGATCCTGGATCATGAGGTTGAAAGCGTCGACGACCTCCTGCGGCATGTTGGAGCCATCGGCGGTGATCGGCCGAGCGTTGCGCAGCCTGATCAGGGCGCGGTGGATCATGCGCACATGCGGCCCTTTCTGAGGGCTCAGGATATGCTGTGGATCGACGGTGGCGGCGAGTTCGAGGCGCTGGGTGACGTCGAGCTGGCCGCTGCGGATGCGCTCCTTGCTGGCGTCGTCCACCAGGTCGTCGTTCAGGCACTGGTTGTTCGCATCCGTAAACAGACGGCTTTGAAGGATCCCCAAACTCGCCTCCCATACGCGCCGCCCGCTCGTCGTGCACCTCTTTCGGGGTGCAACGGCTCACCCGGTATCTTGGCAGGCCGCACCGCCGTGGCAAGGGGTTCTGCTGCAACGATTGCCGTAGGCTGTGAAGGCCCGCGACGGCAGTTGGATCAAGCGGCGCTCGTCCAAGGCGCCGGTCAGCTTCGCAGCGCAAGAACACGGAGAAGAATTGCGCGGCCGCCATGCGACAGGCGATCGTGGAACAGTTCGGAGAGTTGGTCTTTCGGCTTCCGCACCGAGAACCGCCTCCGCAGCTCGAGGGCGCGATGCAGCGAGCAATAGAGAAAATCCCGCCGCAGCATGCGCAGGCGGCTGCCATAGCCTCTGACATCGGTGTTCGCGTACTTCTCCATCAGTGTGCGGATCAAATAGTCGTCGCTCGGATCCGGATAAGTTTCGTAGGAAACGCTCGATGATCGCATGGACACCTGTTCGGCTTCATCGGTCGACAGGAATATGTTCATGCGGACCAGCCCATCCGATACGCCGGTCGCCTCTTTGGCGAATTTTCCATAGCTCACCTCGGGGGGCATGGGGAGGGCAACGAGTTGCAGGCGCAAATTTTCGAGCGTCGCCGACGGGATCTTGACGCCGTTGCCCGCCGCAGTGTCGAGCTTGTTGGTGCGCACCGTGGCGAAGAGGTCGCCCCAGAACTTGTCCCAGGGGAGTGTGCCGGTGCGGTTGGCCGACGGGACCTTGCGAACGCTATAGGTCGTTTGAGTGAGATAGGCCGCCAATTCACCCATGTGACGCGTGACCGTGCCGTCGGGATCATAGACGTCGATCATGGCGTGGACGCATTCATGCAGGAGCAGCGCCCGATCGCCGTCATTTGCGGGCGGCGACTTCTTCTGCGTCAACAGAATATCCGTTATCGGATCGTAGAAGGCGAGATCCTGGGTGCCGCCCTTCACCAGAATATTGCCGGCGCGAATGTGGTCGCGAACCGTCGTCAGGTATTCGCCTTTGACATGGATCTTGTCGGCGTAGAATTCGATGCCAAGCGCTACGGGGTCGCTCAGCGTGTCCAGAACGTCGCCTTCGGTCAGTGGCATGACCTGCCTCCCTTGCGCGTGCGAAACGCCTCAACTTAGTAGGCTAGCAGCACGCTGCGAGGCATCTGTGCGCTTCCCCACACCCAGGAAGGCTGGACGCTAAAGATCCGGAGACCGCACGAGCGAATATCGTGACATGGCTGATCGACCGGCTATCCCTGCAAACCGGGAACTCGGGCACCAACTCGATGTAGCGCGGGATCTTCTAACGGGCGATATGGCCCTTGCAGAATTCGCGGATCTCCTCGGGCGTGGCGGACTGGCCGCCCTTCAGCTTGATCCAGGCGCAGATCCCCTCGCCGTGGCGCGGATCGGTCATTCCGATCACTTGGTCGAACCTGTCGCCAAGGTTCGCCCGCCGCAATGTCACACCGCCAGGTTCACCGTCACGCTCTTGCGCTGGGTGAAGCTGTCGAGCATGCCTTCGAGCGAGAACTCGCGGCCGATGCCGCTCTGCTTGTAGCCGCCGTACGACATGCCGGGCACCTGGCCGCCGCCCTGGTTGACCTGCACCCAGCCCGATTCGATGGCGTGCGCGGTCCGAAGGCCGGCGCCGATATCGTGCGTCCAGACATAGGCGGCGAGGCCGTAATGGCTGTCGTTGGCCATGCGGATCGCCTCGGCCTCGTCGCTCCAGCGGATCGCCACCAGCACCGGGCCGAAGATCTCCTCGCGCGCCAGCCGCCAGTCGTTGGAGCGGTCGGCGAACACCGTCGGGAGGGCGTAGTAGCCCTCGCTCAACGGCCCGGTCTTGGGCGGCAGGCCGCCGAACACCAGCTTCGCGTCCGAACGCTTCAGCCCCTCGTCGACATACTTGCAGACCTTGGTGAACTGCTTGTTGTTGATGATGGTGCCGATGTCGGTCTTCTCGTCGAGCGGATCGCCGATCCTGAGCGCCGTCGTCTTCTTCTCGAGCTTGCCCAGGAACGAATCGAAGATGTCCTCGTGCAGGAACAGGCGCGAGCCCGCCGTGCAGCTCTGGCTCTGGCGGGTGAAGCGCATGGCGGCGATGATGCCGTCGACCGCCCAGTCCTGGTCGGCGTCGGGATAGACGATCGACGGGCTCTTGCCGCCCAGCTCGAGCGACACCGGCACGATGCGCTCGGCGGCGGCGCGCATGACGATCTTGCCGACCTCGGTCGAGCCGGTGAAGCTGAGCTTGGCGATGCCGGGATGGTTGGCGAGCGGCCCGCCGCATTCCTCGCCGTAGCCGGTCAGCACGTTCAGCACGCCGGGCGGCAGGAACTCCTGGCAGATCTCGGCCATCAGCAGCACGCCCAGCGGCGCGTCCTCGGCCGCCTTCATCACCATGGTGTTGCCGGCGCAGAGCGCGGGCGCGATCTTGAGCGCGCCCAGCATGACCGGCGCGTTCCACGGAATGATGGCGCCGACGACGCCCAGCGGCTCGCGGCGGGTATAGGACAGCACGTGCTCGCCGAGCGGCAGGGTTTCGCCCTTGAGCTCGCTCGCCAGCCCGCCGAAATAGCGGAAGATGTCGGCCGTCATGTTGGCCTCGCCGCGCGCCTGGGTGCGCAAGGCATTGCCGGTCTCGAGCGCGATGGTGCGCGCCAGCTCCTCGCTGCGGGCCTGAATAGCCTCGGCGATCCTGAGCAGCGCCTTGCCGCGCTCGCGCGGCGCGACCTTGCGCCAGTCGGCGTAGGCCTTGGTGCCGGCGGCGACGGCGCGCTCGACATCGGCGGCATTGGCGCGCGGCACCTCGGCGATCGGCGCGCGCTTGGCCGGATTCTCGACGGTGAGGCGCGCGCCCGACGCGCTCTCGACCCATTGGCCGCCGATCAGCATGCCCTTGGACGAAAGCGTGGAGGATTGCGGCTTGGTCTCAGTGGCGGTCGACATGCGGGTCCTCCTCGGGGGTACGAAAACGGCCCGGAGTTTGGCCCGCATGCCTCCACGCTACAAGATCACGCTACAAGGCTAGGCCGCCTTCGCCAGAGGCACGGCCAGCGCCTCTTCTGCACTGAGCGTGCGCGCAACGGCATGGACCGTCGCGGCGATGCGCACCGCGGCCTGGATCTGCTCCGCGGAAAGTCCGTGGTCGCGGCACACCTTCTCGTGCGCCTCCAGGCACATGCCGCAGCCGTTGATGGAAGAGACCACCAGCGACCACAGCTCGAAATCGACCTTGTCGACGCCGGGCTTGGCCATCGCGGTCATGCGCAGCTTGGCCGGCAGGGTCTTGTAGTCGGCCGCGTGCACGAGATGCACGAAGCGATAGTAGATGTTGTTCATCGCCATCAGCGACGCCGCGATCTTGGCGGCGTTCAGCGCTTCGGGCGAGAGCTCCGAACCGAATGTGTCGACGACGGCCTGCGTCGTCGGCGCGTGGTTGGCAGCCAGGGCGGCAGCGATGAAGCTGCCGGCCTTCTGCTGCGGGCTGAGGAGCTGCTCGGACGCCAGGCTCGACAGGCTGAGCTTGAGGTCGCGGGCATACTCCGGCAGCCGGTCTTTCAGGACATCGATGGACATGGCTGTCTCCTCAGGCGGCCTTCAGGACGTCGTCGCCCTTCTGCCAGTTGCAGGGGCAGAGCTCGTCGGTCTGCAGTGCGTCGAGCACGCGCAGCACTTCTTGCGGATTGCGGCCGACCGAGAGGTCGTTCACCGACACGAAGCGGATGATGCCCTCGGGATCGACGATGAAGGTGGCGCGCAGGCACACGCCTTCGGTCTTGTCGAGGATGCCGAGCGACTGGCTGAGCTCGCGCTTGAGGTCGGCCAGCATGGGGAAGGGCAGCGCCTTCAGGTCGGCATGGTTCTGGCGCCACGCCAGATGCACGAACTCGGAGTCGGTCGACGCGCCGTAGAGCACCGCGTCGCGATCGTTGAACTCGCGGTTGAGCTTGCCGAAGGCGGCGATCTCGGTCGGACAGACGAAGGTGAAGTCCTTCGGCCAGAAGAACACGACCTTCCACTTAGCAACGTCGCTCTTGTCGGAAATGTCCTTGAAGGCGGTCTTGGCGTCGGTGCTCACCACCGCTTTGAGGTCGAAGGAAGGAAACTTGTCGCCGATGGTCAGCATGAAACGCTCCGTTGAGTGAACAGGTAGATTGGAACGTTTCTAATATGCTGCATTTGCGCTCAATTGCAAGTCATTCGCAGAACTATTTCAAAGAGATAATTAGCCCTTCTTCTTCAATGGCTTACGATTCCGCTTCGCCGTGAGCTCACCGTATTTCATGCCCTCCAGCTTGATCCCGTCGGGGTCAAGGAAGAACACGGCGTAATAGTCCTCATAATATTCGTCGGCCGGATCGACGATGCGCACGCCGTGGCCTTCGAGGAAGGCCTGCAGCGCGTCGACGTCCCGCCGATTGCGCAGCTCGAAGGCATAGTGATGCAGGCCGAGGTCGCCGATGCGGTAGGTCTTGCGGCCCTCGGCCGGTGCGATCCAGTAGCGCGTCCGGCCGTTGGTCCAGCCGATCGTGTTGGGATACTCATCCGAGATCTCGAAGCCCAGGAACTCGAACAGCTTGCCGTAGAAGGCCTTCGACTTCTGGTAGTCGCTGACCCGGATGGAGATGTGGTCGATGCCGACCACGCGCGAGGTGGGGCGGGATTTGGCACGGGCCATGGGGCGCTCCTTCGAGATGACCGCGGGATTCCTGTGGTCACAACGGCCACGATATCGGATTGTTTCCCGGCGATCCCAGGATGGGCAAGGCCCATCCGGGATGGCAAACGGGGGGACGAGACCATGGGTTCGATGTCGAAGACGCTCGGTGCATTGGCGCTGGCGAGCGGCGCGCTGTTTGCCGGCGACGCCCTGGCCGGAACGCTCGACCAGCTTCGCGACAGCAAGACGATGCGCATCGCCTACGACCCCGATGCGCCGCCCTACTCCTACATCGTGCCCGGCAGCCCGCCCAATGCCGATCCCCAGGGTTATTCCGTCGATCTCTGCCGCGCCGTGTTCGATACGCTGCGGGAACAACTCAAGATCCCCGACATGAAGATCGTCTATGTCGCGGTCAATTCGCAGGACCGCTTCGACGCCATCACCGGCAACAAGGCCGATCTCCTCTGCACATCGACGACGGCGACCCTGGCGCGACGCCAGACCGTCGATTTCTCGATTCCGATCTTCATCGACGGCGCCAGCTTCGTGATCCGCCCCGACGGGCCGCGCGACGTCAAGCTGCTGGCCGGCAAGAAGGTCGGCGTGCTGCCCGGCACCACCACCGAGCAGGAGCTGCGCCGCGCGCTCACCGGCACGAAGATCAATGCCGACATCGTGCTGGTCAAGACCAACCAGGAGGGCATCGACCTGGTCGAATCAGGCGGCGTCTCGGCCTACTTCGCCGACCGCGCCACGCTCACGTTCCTGCTGCGCAAGGAGAAGCAGGCCGCCGGCCTCTTGATGGCCGAGACCTATCTCAGCGTCGAGCCGATCGCGCTGGCGCTCAGGCGCGGCGATCCGGATTTCCGCCTCGCCGTCGACACGGCGCTGAGCCACATCTACCGGCGGGGCGAGATCATGACGATCTTCAAGATGGCGTTCGGCGCGCTCTCGACGCCCAGTCCGCTGCTGGCCGCCCTATATCAGATGGCGGGCTTGCCGGATTAGCATCCGCGCCCCATCTGTCATCACAATGCGTCTTTCCGTTCTCGATCAGTCGATCGCCGTCGCCGGCCGCCCACACGATCAGTCGATCCGCAATACCGTCGCGCTGGCCCAGCACTGCGAGGCGCTGGGCTACGACCGATTCTGGGTCTCCGAGCACCACAACCATCCGACCATCGTCGGCACCGCGCCGGAGATCGTGATCGCCGCGATCGCCGCCACCACCCGGCGCATCCGGATCGGCAGCGCCGGCATCATGCTGCCGCACTATGCGCCGTTCAAAGTGGCCGAGGTGTTCCGCGTGCTCGACGCACTGGCGCCGGGCCGCATCGATCTCGGGCTGGGCCGCGCGCCCGGTTCGGACGGCCGCACTGCCTTCGCGCTCAATCCCGCGGCCAACGAGCGGCCCGAGCATTTTCCCGCCGACGTGCGCGACCTCATCGCCTGGGTGCACAACGAGCCGCTGGTCGACCGCCACCCCTTCGCCGCCGTGCAGGCCTATCCGCAGGGCCCGACCGCGCCGGAAGTATGGATCCTCGGCAGCTCCGACTACGGCGCCCAGGTCGCCGCCTTGTTCGGCCTGCCCTACTGCTACGCCTGGTTCTTCAGCGACGGCGCGGGCGGCGAGCGCGCCATCGAGCTCTACAAGAAGAACTACCGGCCAAGCACGCGCCATCCGGAGCCGCATTCGGCGCTCTGCGTCCTGGCGTTCGCGGCGCCGACGATGGAAGAAGCGCAGTACCATTTCACGCCGCGCGTGCTGTCGCGCATGCATCGCGATCGGGGAATCCTGGGACCGCTCGAGTCGCCCGATGCCGCCGCCGCGGCGCTCGCCCAATACGACCAGGCGCGCGTGGAACAGTTCCGCAAGGACTCCTTCGTCGGCACCGGCCCCGAGGTGGTCGCCCGCATCGAGGAGCTCAAGACGCGCGTCGGCGTCGACGAGATGGCCGTCGTCACCTGGACCCACGACGAAGAGGTGCGGCGGGCGAGCTACACCGAGCTCGCCAAGGCATCCGGCTTCATGCCCAAGGGCTCATAGTCTTCCGGACCGCGAGCGTCCCGCTCGCTCATTGGGCAAGCTCTGCCCGACGTGAGCTTGTTCGATAGGGTGAGCCCGCGTCGGTCCTGCGCCATCGCCGTCATCGCCCCGCTCGCT
>Ga0193729_1000459_pt1 | contig 21161 bp, 15 predicted proteins | sample U1c2metaG_FD_143036 | JGI IMG/M metagenome (GOLD analysis project Ga0193729, IMG submission 143036) | Soil microbial communities from a riparian zone of the East river system, Colorado, United States - U1c2 | ecosystem: Environmental > Terrestrial > Soil > Riparian zone | place: USA: East River...
ATGCCGGCGTTCACGCACATGCAAACGAAATAAACGACGAAGATATTTCTCCGGCACCAGCGGAACCAGAACAGTTGCGGCGAGAGCATATTGCAAAACAACATGCCCACCCACCAGTACCACCAGTAGGGACCGAACACGCGGTTCCAAAAGGCGAAGCGCTCGTAGGCATTGCCGCTGTACCACGCCGTGAAAAACTCCATCATGTAGGCATAGCTGACGAACGAGCCGGTCAACAAAATGATCTTCGCCATTTTGTCGACGTGTTGCGGCGTGATGATGTCGTGCAGCTTGAACATGGCCCGCGCCGGCAGCATCAACGTCAGCACCATGGCGAAACCGCCGAAGATCGCGCCCGCCACAAAGTAGGGCGGGAAAATGGTCGTGTGCCACGTGGGCAAAATCGACGTCGCGAAGTCGAACGAAACAACACTGTGCACGGAAAGCACCAGCGGCGTGGACAGACCCGCCAAAAGCAGATACGCCATTTCATAATGACGCCAGTTGCGGTTCGAGCCGCGCCAGCCGCACGCAAAAAAACCGAACAGGAATTTCCTGATTTTCGAGGTGGCGCGATCGCGCAACGTCGCCAGATCGGGAATCAATCCCGTGTACCAAAACAAAACCGAAACGGTGAAGTAGGTCGACACCGCAAACACGTCCCACACGAGTGGGCTGCGGAAATTTGGCCAGATGCCGTAATTGTTCGGCAACGGGGCAAGATACCACGCCATCCAGACACGTCCCACGTGCACTCCTGGGAAAATCGCTGCGCAGATGACGGCGAAAAGCGTCATCGCTTCCGCGGAGCGATTGATCGAGGTGCGCCATTTTTGTCGCAGCAAGTACAGGATGGCGGAGATGAGCGTGCCGGCGTGCCCAATACCGATCCAGAAAACGAAGTTGGTGATATCCCACGCCCAACCAACCGGATGATTCAATCCCCAGGTGCCGACGCCGGTGGAAATCTGGTAACCGAGACAGAACAGACCGAAAGTGGCGATCGTCGCGGTGATCGTGAAAGTGACCCACCACCAGCGCGGCGCCGGTTGTTCGACCGCGCCGGAGATCCGTTCCGTTACCCACCTAAAGTTGCGCCGGTTCAAAACCAGGGGCGGGCGCGCGAGCGGCCCTCTGATTACTTCCGGTGCTGTCGGTGCTGCATCCATATTTCACGAACACAGGCTTGCAGCCTGTGCCGACGGCGCGCTTTCAGCGCATAACGGCCACCACGGACCTTGGCCGCACAGCCAATACGGCTGCGTTCCGAACAAGATCGACCATCTCATGACGTTTTTTCCTCCGGGCTTGCCACGCCGATGTTCTTCGCATCCGGCATTTTTAGATTTGGATTGCGGATGCGCGCGAGATAACTCGTCCGAGTATTCACATTCAAATATTCGAGCAACCGATAATTGCGGTCCTGCTTCTTCATTTTCGACACGCGGCTTTCCGGATCTTTGATGTCCCCAAAGACAATCGCCTCGGTCGGGCAAGCTTGCGCGCACGCCGTGGTAAACGAATCGCGCGGGATGCGCGTGTCCGGTGAAGCGCCCGCGCGCACATGCGCCGCGATCTTCGCCTCCTCAATGCGCTGGACGCAGAAGGTGCACTTCTCCATCACCCCGCGCATCCGCACCGTCACGTTCGGATTTTTCTGTAACTTCACGATGTCAGGCGCGCCTTTGGTCGTGAGAGGCGCGAAATATTCTTTGTAGATGCTGAATTGCCCGGCGATTTTCTTTTTGCCAACCGGTCGCTGGTTGTAATCAAAATAATTGAAGCGGCGCACTTTGAATGGGCAGTTGTTCGCGCAATAGCGGGTGCCGATGCAGCGGTTGTAAGCCATGACGTTGAGTCCATCCTCGCTGTGGATGGTAGCGTTGACCGGACAGACCGTTTCGCAGGGTGCGTTCTCACAATGCTGACACATCATCGGCTCGTGCACGATCTCCGGATTTTCCGGCCAATCGCCATTGTCCTGATTGAATGCTTTGTCGCTCGCATAATAGCGATCGATTCGAATCCAGTGCATCGTGCGGCCATGTCCCGCTTGTAACTTGCCCACGATCGGAATGTTGTTCTCGCTCTGGCAGGCGATCACGCAGGCGCTGCATCCGGTGCAAACATTTAGATCGACAGTCATGCCCCACTGCTGCGGCGCAGCGAGCGGCGGATGGCTGTAAATGGACGGCAACTGATGCGGCATTTCTTCGCCGCCTGCAATTTCTTTAACGAACTCGTTGTCTTGACGGTAGTGATCGAGCGTTGCTTCCCGAACTAGGCCGCGACCTTCGATGCTGAAATGTTCCTGCGTGATTGAGAGCGGATAGGTGCGACCGACCTTCGTCACCTTCACGCTCTCGATGGCCAGCCCATCGGTGGCGATGAAGTGCGGATTGGATGAGGTACGCAGGAGATAGCCGTTGAAGCCCGCTTCCTCCCCGGCAGGCCCCGTCTGTTTTCGTCCATAGCCCAACGCGATCGTCACTGAATGATCAACGTGCCCCGGTGAAATGAGAGCGGCGATGACCAATTCGCGTTTGATCGGCTCCTTGCGAACGCTTTTTTCGGTGACGGTGATCTGCACCAGATCGCCGGTTTCAACCCCAAGCCGCTTCGCGAAAGCGGGACTCATAAGCGCAGCATTGTCCCACGTGAGTTTCGTCACCGGGTCGGGCAATTCCTGGAGCCAGCCGTTGTTGATGTAGCGGCCGTCGTCCACTGCATAACTGGCAACAAGCACGATCTCCGGCGAGTTCACCGTCGGCGCGGGCGGCGGCCCCGCGCCCCAAAGATTATGCGCCAGAGTACCGGCCGTGTTTGAATTAAACGACGGCGGCCGATCGACCAACTGAATGTGCGCTGCAAATCCATCCCGCAGCAGCCCGGCCCAAGCCGTTTGAAAATCACCCGGCGGCGCGGTCGCGCGAAAAGTTTCCTGCACCAGCTCCGGGCCTTCCACTTTCGGGCCGCCCAGCAACATGTTCATCAACTCGATTTCAGAAAGCCCGCCGAAGAGAGGAAGAATCATCGGTTGGATCGACAAGTACGCGCCATCGGATGTGAGCGCGTCACCCCACGATTCGAGATAATGCGCGGCGGGAATATGCCAGTGACTCAACGCCGAAGTCGCGTCCTCGTAATAACCGAGCCGCACGATTTCCGGCACTTTTTTCTGCAAGTCGGCCCAATCCAGCGGCAGTTCCTTGCGCCGGTCGCCCGCCAACGCGCGTGGCGCATTGTAAACGGGATCGCCCCCGAAAATGAACAGTTGCTCGATGCGCCCTTCGTTTATATCTGTCGCCAGTTGCAGAATGCTGTTCGTTTTCGGATTGTGGTGAAACTCGCGGAGAACCAACGTCTGGCCAAGATTCTTGAGCGCAGAATTGATGCCGTAAACGATCAGTTGCACAACCACCGGCTGGTCCGGACCCGCCAGCACCAGACTCGCTCCCGGTTTTGTCAAAAGATCATTGGCCGCTTCGCCCAACCATTGCTCGTCGAAAGTCGCAGCGCCTGCCGGCACTTTAAGAGTCGCGATTACAGAGCCAAGATCGGCGTCTTTTGTCGCCGCGAGAATTTTTCCTGCGAGCGCGTACGCGAACGCCGCGATTTGGCTCGCGGGACAGCGAAGACGATGGTCCGCCATCGCGCCGGTGAGCGTGAAATGATTCTCGACCACGTAAAGGCGGTTCATTGCGTCTTTCGCCGCGCTCACTCGCCGGCGCGAGCTGAATGCGCGCACCGCTGCGAGATCGCCCTGGCCGCAATCGAGAAAATCGCTGTCCAGCGCCAAGATCACATCTGCGCGATCGAGCTTGGGCACCAGGCGAAGGTTGCCACCGAAACTCAATTCCGTGGCGAAACTTTGCGCCTGACTCAGGAGCGGGTCGTAAACGACCCAGCGGAGACGCGGAAAGATCTTCTCCAGCTCCGCGCGCAACCGCTCACGCGTGGGCGAATCCGTTTCCTCGACAAGGAACGCTAGACTGTCGCCCTGTTGTACCAGGAGCGTTTTGCGCAGTTGTGTGATGTGGGATTCAAAGGCTGCGCGATCGCTCGTCTTCCCATTGTGAACGAAGCGCTTTGAGCGCGCCGGATCGTAAAGATCGAGAGTGGACGCTTGCGCGAACGCGTCGGTCGCGCCACCACTCGCTGGATGGAGCGGATTCCCATCGATTTTCGTCGGCCGTCCGTCATGCGTAGTGACAACGAGCGGAATGGCGCCCGTGCGCCTCGGCATCGCGGTGGCGTAAAAAAGCGGCTTGCCCGGAATCGTCCATTCGACGCTCTTCGTAAATGGAACCAGATGCGCTTCCGGCCGGCGGCAGCTCGTTAGGCCAACTCCGGCCAGCGCCATCGACGCCCCCATTAGTTTCAAGAAGCCGCGGCGCGACCATTCGTCGCCTTCCAGTTGCGCAGCGCCGGCCGGAAACTCGCGCTCCAGCCATTCACGGAACTCAGGCGTGTCGCTTAGTTCGCCCAGGCTGCGCCAATATTTCTTTCCGGTGAGCGGGTCCGGCGGATGTTGAAAGATGCGTTTCATCGGTGACACCCCTGACAATTCGTCGTCGGATTTATGTTCCAGCGTTCCTTCAAAGTCTGGCCAATCTCTGTCTGCGTTAGTTTTTTCTTCTTCGCCAGATCTTCAGTTGAGTCTTTCGGCTGACCGTACTTCGCCACAAATTCCGCCGGCTTCACGTCATCGGTTTTCCAATCGAGATTAAAAATCTGATCGTCCGGCCGGAGAAAATTTTCCGGATGCCGGTGACATTCCAGGCACCACGCCATGCTGTGCGGTTTGGCATGATAAACTACCGGCATGTGATTGACGGGGCCGTGACAACTAAAACAACTGATCCCGCGATTGACGTGCGCGGAGTGATTGTAGAAAACGTAATCGGGCGTGCGATGCAGTTGCACCCATTCGATCGGGTTTCCGGTTTTCCAACTCGCCCGCACCGGCTCGAGCTTTGGATTGTCCTTCTGCACCTGGCTGTGGCAGTTCATGCACGTCTGCGTATTGGGCAAATTCGAATGCGCCGCCACTTCGACAAAGCTGTGGCAATAACGGCAATCCATCCCGAGTTGCGAGACATGGATGTCGTGCGGAAACGGCACTGGCTGGATCGGCTGATAACCCACCCGCGTGTACTTCGGCGTCACGTAATACCACGTTGCCGCAGTTAGCCCACAGACGATAATCACGCCGCAGATCGCCATTTTGAGCGGCAGCCAATTTGTCCAGCGCGGAAAAAAATTCGCCATAAAATCAGCGTGCGCCCCCGCTGCTCAGCCGCAGCCGGCGATTTAAAAACGAATTCGGCTTGCGACCAGGATGTGCGCGCATCGAAGCAAAGAGTCTATAAATCGAGATTGCGAGGGCAAAACAAAATTCGTCGCGCGATGTCATGTCGATCCCAAATCATGCGTCGCCCTTTCCGATACAGAAAAGGAAGCGATTGGCAAAACAGATAACTTCAAAACTTCGCCAATGCGTCAAGCCCGGAACGCCGATATTGACCCTGTAGGGGAAGCTGACAGCTTCCCCTACAACTCTTGATCCGTGAAACCAGCACGAAATCCGCTGCGGCTACTTTTCTTTTTCGCTGCCTATTCTATTAGCGCAATGAACGCCGCCGAAGATGTCGATCTTATCTACGTTAACGGGAACATTTACACCGTCAACGAGCGCCAACCGCATGCCGAAGCGATTGCGGTGAAGAAAGACCGGATTGCGTTTGTCGGCTCGACTGAAGATGCGAAAAAGTTGGTGAGCGACAAAACGCGCATTGTCGATCTTCGCGGCCACACCGTTGTGCCCGGAATGACCGATTCGCATTGCCACATCTTCGGAATCGGCGAGCGCGAGACGAATTTGAATCTCGAAGGCACGAACTCGCGCGAAGATTTTCTCGCGAAAGTGAAAGCTCGCGTCGCACAAACCGAACGCGGTAAATGGATCATCGGTCGCGGCTGGATCGAGACGTTCTGGAAACCGCCGCAGTTTCCGTCGCATACCGATCTCGATAAAATTGCGCCGGACAATCCCGTTTTTCTCGCGCGTGCCGACGGGCACGCCGCAATCGTGAACAGCGCGGCGTTAAAAATCGCTAAGATCGACAAGAACACGGCGAATCCATTTGGTGGCGAAATTTCAAAGGACAAAACGATTGGCGAGCCGACCGGCATGTTGCTCGACAACGCGATGGATTTGGCCGCGAAGAACATTCCGAAACCAACCGAGGCCGACAGAGAAAAGGCATTTTTGCTCGGAATCAATCGTGAGATCGGTCTCGGTTGGTGTGAAATTCAAAACGCCGGCAGTCACGCTGACGACATCAAAATAATTCGCAAATGCTTCGATGAAGGAAAAGTAAAGCTGCGGTTTCTCAACGCCGTTTACGGGCCCGGCGAAGATGCTCGGCAATTCCTGCGCGAAGAATCGACAATCAACGCCTACGATCATCACTTCACGCAACGTACGATCAAAGTCATCTTCGACGGCGCGCTCGGCTCCCGTGGCGCGGCATTGCTAAAACCGTACAGCGACGCACTCGACACTTCCGGTTATCTCACCGAAAAGGAAGAAGACTTGCGGCCGATGTTCGAAGACGCATTACGTCGCGGCATTCAAGTCGAGACGCATGCGATCGGCGATCGCGCGAACCGCGTGATTCTCGATCTTTACGAACAAGCATTCAAAGCAGTACTGCCTGAGCAAAGAAAGATCCGCGAACCGCGCTGGCGCGTCGAGCATGCACAGATTCTCGACCCTAGCGATCTTCCGCGATTCGCCAAGCTTGGCGTCATTCCGTCCATGCAACCATCACATGCGATCAGCGATTTGTTTTTCGCGCCCGCCCGACTCGGAAGGGAGCGCCTAGCTGGCGCCTACGCCTGGCAAAGTCTAATCAAATCCGGCTGCATCATCGCCGGCGGATCCGATGCGCCGGTCGAGCGCGGCGAGCCGATGATTGAATTTTACGCCGCGGTCGCGCGCAAAAGCGTGAAAGGATTTTCAGGCGAAGGCTGGCACCCCGAGCAAGCCGTCTCGCGCGAGCAAGCGCTGAAAATGTTCACGCTCTGGCCCGCCTACGCCGCGTTCGAAGAAAACGACAAAGGCTCAATTGAAGTTGGCAAGCTGGCTGACTTCACCGTCCTTTCAAACGACATCATGCGAATTCCTGAACTTGAAATCTTGAAAAAAACACGAAGCGAAATGACCGTGATTGGCGGTGAGATTCTTTTCGTGCATTGAGTGCGCACCTATGTTGCGGCTTCCTAAGCCGCTCCATTCCTCGACTCTGCTCAGAATGACAGAAGCGTGCTACGAGTACAAATACTCGTCATGGTACTCTCGTTGGGGCGCGAACTGGACGGATTGATCGCCGCCGGTCTCGGGATATTCGAAGATTTTTCCTTCGTAATTGCGGATCACGATTTTCTCGTTGTCGTGATAGAGGATGTAGCCGGGATTGATCGGGACTTTGCCGCCGCCGCCGGGGGCGTCAATGACGAACTGCGGTACGGCATAGCCGGTGGTGTGACCGCGCAAGCCTTCGATGATCTCGATTCCTTTCGCGACTGAAGTGCGCAAATGCGATGAGCCGTTAATCAGGTCGCACTGGTAGATGTAATAAGGACGCACCCGGCACATGAGCAGTTTGTGCACGAGTGTTTTCATCGTTTCGAGATCGTCATTTACGCTTTTGAGCAACACGCTCTGGTTGCCGAGCGGGATGCCGGCGTTGGCGAGACGTTCGAGGGCTTCCTTCACTTCAATGGTCAGCTCGCGCGGATGATTGACGTGAACGCTCATCCAGAGCGGATGATACTTCGCAAGCATCGTGCAAAGTTCGGGCGTGATCCGTTGGGGCAGGAAAATCGGGACGCGCGTGCCGATGCGGAGAAACTCGATGTGCGGAATCGCGCGCAAGCGGCTCAGAATTTTCTCGAGCTTATCGTCGCTGAAAATGAGCGCATCGCCTCCGCTCAAAAGCACGTCGCGCACTTCGGTGTGTTGTTCGAGGTAGCGGAACGCTTCCTCGAAATCGGTGTGCAGTTCCTGCTCGCCCACCCCACTGACGACGCGGCTACGCGTGCAATATCGACAATAACTCGCGCAACGATCGGTTACGAGAAAGAGCACGCGATCGGGATAGCGATGCACTAAACCAGGCACTGGCATGTGCGAATCTTCGCCACACGGATCGGCCATGTCGTAGGGCGACGACCACGTTTCCTCGATCCGCGGGATGACCTGACGCCGGATTGGATCGTCCGGATTTCTTTCTCGCGGAATCAGATTGAAAAAATGGGGCGTGATAGCGAGCGCGAGCTTATCGCCGGAGAGCAGAACGCCGCTGCGCTCCTCCTCGCTAAGATCGACATGTCGCTCGAGCTGAACGAGCGACGTAACCCGGTTTTTGAGCTGCCATTTCCAATCGTTCCAGAGTTCCGGCGACACATCCGGCCAATAACCCGGCGCATGTGAGATGAACTCTTTCCCATCGCCATTCCCTGAGGTAAAAGCATGCATTTTGTGTTGAGGACGAAAACGCTAAGACCCTTAACAATCGTGTCAACGCAGGCACTTTTCCGTGCGCTACGAACCATCTGCTCACTTCTCCGGGACCGCCGTTTTTCCGATAACCAGATGTCGCTCTGAGAGCGACGTGTACAGTTGTAGCTGCTTCGCTCTGCGAAGTGCGACCACGAAGGCCGCGACGCGGACATGCCTTTTTACACGAGGGTTACTTAACGGTGACGAGCGTTCCAACCGGGATCTCGGCGAAGAACTTGCGCGCGGCCTCGCTGGGCAGCCGGATGCAGCCATGGGAGGCGGGATAATTTGGGACCACTCCTTCGTGCATCCCGAAATCAAGGCAGCTGAGGCGCATGAAGTAAGGCATTTCGACTTTGTAGATTGTTGAGCGATGGTTTCGCTCTTTGTTGGTTATGACGTAGGAACCGGTTCGTGTAGCGTAACCATCCCGTCCAGTCGAACAGACGGTCCTGAACACAGGCACACCATCTTTGATGACTTCAGCGTGTTGGGAAGCGAGAGAGATTTCGATTCTGAGTTGATCGGGTGGCGGTCCGCTGCCGAGAAGGATTTGGGTGCATCGCCAGTTTTGCGTTTCCGCGGCCAGGTCGAGGGCACGCATCTTGGACCGAGTCGTCGTGTGGTTCCGGTCCGCACCAGCCTCGAGCAGGGCGCGAAGGTACTCTGTCTCGCCCAGTCCCGCGGCGAGCATAAGAACGGTCACGCCCCGATCGTCTTCGATGTAACTCCGAAACGCTTTTGACGGGAGCAAGGCAAGAAAATCTTGATCGTATTTGGCCGGAAGGGCGGTGTTTGGATCCGCGCCGCAAGCAAGAAGCGTGGTGAATAGCGGCGCGTCATTCGATGCGATCGAATAGGCAAGGAGCGGTACGCTCTTGCCTTCCAGCGTGGGCGGTGCGGCGTGCTTGTGAAGCAACAGCCGGATTCGATCTTTGTTGCCGGCCCGAAGGGCCCCATCGAGAACACGTCGCGTACTGGTGGTCCACTGTTGCATCGACGGGAGGCGTTCCAAAATAGTTTCGGTGATTTTCTTGTTCCCACTGTCGAGAGCGATTCCGAGCAGATCGCGCCCATCGCGGCAACGCGCTCCCATGTCGGCATGCACTGAGCGCGCCAGGAACGCGTCAAACATCTCGAGATCGCCGTGCATGGCCGCTGCCATCAGCGGCGTGAAACCGGTTTTATCGGCGATGTTAACACGCGCGCCGGCATCAAGGAGGCGGTGGACTGTCTCCCGATCTTGCTGCAACGCTGCGATCAGAAGCAGCGTGCATCCCTGCGCGACGCGCGCGTTAGGATCGAGATGCTCGGTGAGATACAACTCGATAAGGGACTCGCAGTGCATCGTTACGGCTCGAGCAAAATCGTTCGCTGAAATCGGCGTGCGCGCGTATGGCTCTGGGCCAAGGCTCGTACCTGCCAGGAGCAGCAGGACCGCGGCGATGCTGGTGAAAATGGCTCCAAGGTTAAACACGCGCATATGTGTTAGACGAGCCGCATCAACGCTACACGATCCGTCAAGCAATTTGGCGGCCAACTTGCGATGCGCCCGGTAGGGCAAGACTCCACCGAGCCGTCGGAGAAACCGCGAGCGCATATTCGACTGCTCCGCCGGGCGTCGTCCCAGGGACTGATTGACAGGAGTGGACGGCGTTGAACGTTGCACGTTGAATGCTGTCAAAATCCGAACCGATGCGTTCATTCCCCATATTAGTTTCGTTTATCGCCGCGACTCGGTTGTCTATCTTTGCGGCAACGCCGGAAGTCGCGCCCTCTTCGACCGTTCCGGCGGCGGCCGCGGAAGCAGGCAAGGACGTTGTTCATCAATTGAACAACGCATTCGCGAAGGTTTTCGAGATTGTCGCGCCCAGTGTTGTCATCATCGAAGTTTCGAAGAAGAACGAGGGCGGCGAGACTTCGATGTTCGACGATTTATTTTTCCAAGGGCCGCCGGATGAAAACAATCCGCGAGGCAACCCGCGCAGTTCTCAGCCAGTCCAGAGCGAAGGCTCGGGCTTCATCGTTCGGCCGGATGGCTACATCTTGACAAATTTTCACGTCGTCGAAGCCGCCGACAAAATCGACGTGAAATTGAAAGATGGCCGCGAGTTTCCGGCGAAAGTGGTCGGCACAGATGAAAAGACCGATGTCGCGGTGATCAAGATCGAGGCGAAAGATTTGCCCGTCGTCCAACTCGGTGACAGCGATGCGGTGCGCGTGGGACAATTTGCGTTCGCCATCGGCGCGCCGTTCAAGCTCGATTACACTTTCACCTACGGCGTGGTGAGCGGCAAAGGCCGCAGCAAATTATTCGCGAATGGCGGATACTCGATCTCGGATTATTTGCAGACCGACGCCTCGATCAATCCGGGGAACAGCGGCGGCCCGCTCTGCGACATCGACGGCAAAGTGATCGGCATGAATACGCTGATCAATGGATTGAATCGCGGGCTCGGGTTTGCCATTCCGATCAACCTGGCGAAGGAAATCGGCGCCGAGCTCATCGCCGGCCACAAAATTGTGCGGCCCTGGCTCGGCATTCGCATCGAGACGCTCGGCGATGATTCCTCCATCCGTGATTTATTTAAAGGCATCGAGAAAGGCGTGGTCGTGCGCACGATTGAAGCCGATGCGCCCGCTTACAAAAGCGATCTGCGGCCCTTCGACGTGATAACGCAGGTCGATGGAACAGCGGTCGAAACGGATTCACAACTGCAGCACGAGATTCTGAAAAAGAAAGTAGGCCAAAATATCGAGCTGACCGTTTGGCGGAAAGGTCAGACGATGAAGGTTCCGGTTAAGACCGGCGAATTGCCGAATGAAATCGCGCGCGCTTCAAACGAGCCGATCAAGCCCGCTCAGCCGAAACAAGAAGATGTCGGTAAGTTCGGATTGCAGGTGCAGGATTTGACAGCATCGCCGCGCAACAGGACATTCAGCGCGAAGACATCATTACGGAAGTGGACGGCAAACCGGTCAACAACGTCGCCAGCTTTCGCGAAGCCCTCACCAAAGCCGACCCGAAACGCGGCGTCCTCCTCTACCTAGACCGCAAAGGCAGCAAGACCTTCGCCGTGCTGAAGGCCCCCGGTTAGACTCGCGATCAGCTTTTGCGGCTGCCGATTACGACCAGTACAATACCGCCCGCCAAGCAGATAGCACCGAGCACCGGCGGAAATTGCACTTGATGCTCTTTGTCGGCGCTGACCTGAAGCGGCCCGGCATCGATCACCTTCTCCCGTTTCGTGTACGTGAATCCTCCGTAGGCCAGCGCGATGATGCCGACGACGATTAGAATAATACCTACAATCCCAGCCGGTTTCATAAGGATCAGGTCAGAGCGGACGCCGGCCTTGGATCAGATTGATGATTAGCACTACGACGGCGAGGACGAGCAGGATGTGAATGAAGCCGCCCAGCGTGTAGGAGCTGACCAGGCCAAGTAGCCAAAGCACGAGTAGAATGACAAATATAGTCCAGAGCATAGAGGTTCCTTTCGGTTGATTTCTAGTTTGCTTCGTCTCCCGCACGCTTGCTGCGCTTATCGGAGAGAAAATTCGATCCTATAAAACTTTCCTACATCTTCAGTGTCTCCCATAAAAAACTGCGGAGGCAGACGTGTCGGCTGCGCTGGGCTTGAGATTCGCAGGCGAGGCGCCTGCCATCACAGTTCACTTGCCGATCTGGTCCACGACAGCTCGCAAATTCCAGCCACCGGCTTCAAGGCGCTCGCGAGCCGAATTGTAATCGCAATTTGCCAGGTCAGCGACCAGGCGCACGGCGCGACCGCGCAATTTCGCGCTCGAAGTGTGAAGGTCGATCATTAAATTGCCGCGTACTTTGCCCAGCGCCACCATCGCGCCGGTGCTGATGATGTTGAGCGCGACCTTTGTCGCTGTTCCCGCTTTGAGTCTTGTCGATCCAGTCAAGATTTCCGGACCGACCGCGAGATGGATTGCAAGATTCCCAATTACGTCTCCGCGAGTGGCCGGATTGCAAGTGAGCAAAATGGTTTTTGCGCCTAACGACTTTGCTCGTCCGAGCGCGCCGAGGACGAAAGGCGTGCGACCGCTCGCCGTGATCCCGATAACAACATCGACATCTTTAGTTCCGCGTTCATCCATGGCCAGGGCGCCGACGCTCTCCTCGTCTTCCGCGCCTTCGACACTGCGATGAAGCGCGGTGACGCCACCGGCGATGATCCCCTGCACAAGATCGGACGACGCGCCGAATGTCGGCGGAATCTCGCTCGCATCGAGCACACCAATTCGACCGCTGCTGCCGGCGCCAACGTAAAACAAGCGCCCTCCTTTCCGGAGCGCCCCCGTCACGATCTCGATCGCCTTGGCAAGATCGACAATTGCCCCGCGCAACGCATCCTGCACAAATCTCTCTTCCTCGACAAAAAGCTCGACCAATTCACGCGCGCTCATTTTTTCCAGATTCTCCGAGCGCGGGTTGCGCTGCTCGGTTAAAGCGGCAGCAACGTTTTCGATCTTGTTCTCGGCAGGCGTTGCGCGAACTTTTGTCAATTCATCCATCTCCGCGGCGAGCCAGGCTGCGCCGAGTTCGGGCGGGCGCTCCGCCGTTGCCACCCGAGCATCGGGGAGATTCTTTTTTAGTCTTCGCCGAAACGCGTGCGTGTAGATGGAGTCGCGGTGAAAGAGCCCACCGAGCAGAATCACTTTCGGCGCGAGCAGATGCAACCGCGACGCGACCGCCTCGGTGTATTCGCAAAGAACGAGCGCGCCCTCTTCGATGATCTCCATCACCCGCGCATCGCCACTCGCGGCCGCTTCAAAAACCACGGGCGCCAGCGTGGCAATTTCCATTTTGTCCGCGGTCTGGGCCCAGCGAACGAGCTCATCGAGATTGTTCAAGGAACGCGCGTGCAGAATTTTTGCGGTCAATTGCACTTCGCCGCGATGGAGATCGTATTCGCGCAAGATCAAGCGGAGCGCGCCGATCGAAATGAAATAACCTCCGCCGGTATCACCCAGAATGTGTCCCCAACCACCGGCGTCCTCGATCCGGTCGCCACGACGCCCGGTAACTGACGAGCCGGATCCGGCGTTCACGACAATTCCATCGCCATATCCGAGCCCGGCGGCGAGTCCGGACTCGCGGTCGCTTCCGGTCCGGATCTTCGCGCCTGGCCAAATTTCGGCGCAAAGATTCGAGAGTGTGTGTCGATCTTCGGCGGTCCCGCAGCCGGCAAGAAAGACGCCCGCGCGATCAATTTGCTTGGGCAGTTTGGAGAAAATGGCACGCAAGCGATCGGGCGTGGCGAGGCGAAAATTCGACGACGGTAGTTTTCCCTGGTCGAGAATATTCAGTTCATCGCCGGATCGTTCCACCAAGATCCAAGCGGTCTTGGTTCCGCCGCCTTCCACCCCGAGGATTCGCTCACTCGGTTTCACAATTCGTTATACTTAGCTGCTTTTGCCCAGATTTGAAAGCTTAGTTGCAAACCCGCAGAGGTGGATCGGCCCCCAATGCTTTTGGGGGCGATACTAATCAATTTGCGGCTTCGCCGCCTGTTTTGACATCGAGGTTGCCGCGGCGACGACTGCTCGATCCACCCGCGGACTGACAAACTTTGGATGATTGCCGAGCGTTTTCGCGCGTCATATCGTACAGCATGTCCGCGGAGAAGAAGCAAGCAGCAAAGCGAATCGCACAGCTGCGGCGCGAAATCGAGGAGCATAACCGCCGTTACCACGAGGAAGCCGCGCCCACCATCAGCGATCGAAAGTATGACGAACTCTACTCCGAACTTGTCGATCTTGAAACGCGTTTCCCACAACTGCTGGCGCCGGATTCACCGACCCAACGGGTGGGCGGCAAACCGCTCGAAGCTTTCGCGCAAATCGCGCATCGCATCCCGATGCTCAGTCTCGACAATACTTACTCCGAAGACGAGGTCGCCAACTTTTACGCGCGCGTCACGCGTCTCTTGCCTGACGAGAAAATCCCGGTCGTGATCGAGCCGAAAGTGGACGGTGTCGCAGTTTCGCTTCTCTATGAAAATGGGCGCCTGCGCTACGCCGCGACGCGCGGTGACGGGATGGTGGGTGACGACATCACGCAAAACATCCGGACGATTCGCTCGGTGCCGTCACAATTAAAGAGGGCCGCGCCGAAAGTGTTCGAAGTGCGCGGTGAAGTTTACATGGACAAACGCGGCTTCGCGAAACTAAACGTGGAACGCACCGAAGCGGGTCTGCCCGTTTTCGCCAATCCCAGAAATGCCGCAGCCGGCTCACTCAAGCAACTCGATTCGGCAATCACAGCGAAGCGGCCGCTCGACGTGGTTTTTTATGGCACGGGCGCGATTGGAGGCTTGTCGTTGGAAAAACATTCGGCGCTTTTCCCCTTGCTCAAGAAACTGGGTTTACCCGGCGCGGAACGTTGGTGGCTGGCGGACTCGGTTGAAGAAATTCTACACGCAATTCGCGAATTGGATCGCATACGCCACGATTTCCCGTATCAAACCGATGGCGCGGTTGTGAAGGTGGATGCGCTCGCCCAGCGCGAGCGGCTCGGGTTCACGGCCAAATCTCCACGTTGGGCCATCGCTTACAAATACGAAGCCGAGCGCGTCGAGACGAAGTTGCACGACATCATCGTGCAAGTCGGTCGCACCGGGGTGCTCACGCCCGTGGCCGTGCTCGAGCCAGTGACGGTGAGCGGCAGCCGCGTCTCACGCGCGACATTGCACAATGAAGACGAAATCAAGCGCAAAGACATCCGCATCGGCGACACCGTCGTGATCGAAAAGGCCGGCGAAGTCATTCCGGCCGTGGTCGAGGTGGTGAAATCGAAGCGACCGCGCGAGGCCCAGTCCTTTGATTTTTTCAGACACATTCGCGGCAAATGTCCCGTCTGCGGCGGCCGGGTGCGGCGCGATCCGGAGTTTGTCGTCTGGCGTTGCGAAAATATTCAATGCCCGGCGCAGACGACTCGGCGGCTGGAATTTTTCGCCGCGCGCACCGCACTCGACATCGAAAGCGTGGGCGGCATTGTCGCGGACAAACTGGTCGAGCGTGGTTTGGTGTGCGAGCCGCTCGATTTGTTTGAATTGAAAATCGAGCAGCTCGCGACCTTGAATCTCGGCAGTGATGCGCCCCGAGTCTTCGGCGAGAAAAATGCGACCAAAGCCATTCGCGCGATCGAGCGCGCCAAAACTTTCCCACTCTCGCGCTGGCTCTTTGCTTTGGCGATTCCTGATGTAGGCAAGACGACTGCCATGCAGTTGGCTCGCTTTCACGAAACCGCCGAAGAGGTCGCGCGCTCGCAATTGCTTCGGGACGTTGTGGCCTATCACGAAAAGAATGATCCGAGTCGCAGGCAAATCGCCGACCGTCTGATCGAAACTGGTTTTGCGGAGAAATCAAAAAGCAAAGGTGAAAAAGGATCTGGCATCGTGACCGAAGTGGGACCGGTGGTTGCGAAAAGCGTTCTCGATTTTTTTGAGTCCGAAGCGGGCAAGAAAATTCTGCATCGGCTGAAGCAGATTGGGATCCGCCCAAAGAGCGAGAAAATTGCCGCGAAGAAAGCGGCGGAGCTGCCGTTGGCCGGAAAAACTTTTGTGCTCACCGGGACGTTGCCTGCGATGACACGCGAGGAGGCGAGCGCGAAAATCGAATCACTCGGCGGCCACGTCAGCGGCAGCGTGAGTAAAAAGACGGATTACGTGCTCGCGGGCGCGGAGCCAGGCAGCAAGCTCGAGAAAGCGAAGCAACTCGGCGTGCGCATTCTCGATGAAGTGGAGTTTCGAAAGATGCTGCGCAAGCATCTCGCTTGAACTTCTGGCATCCCGGTTTCTTGACCAAATGCTCGGTTTGCGTTGAAAATTTGATGGACGCCACGTGTGTGTTCTGATATACGGTCGACCTTCTTCAACTTGAGGTGTTTTATGGTGTCAAGGACGCGCTTTTTTATTTGTTTGCTTTTGCTATCTGGACTGGCCACCGCTTCGGCCCAGGCGCCCACGCGCAAGCTGCCCCTGACAGAGCCACTCGAAAAATATGACAACCCGCCTGCGTACATTTTCCGAATAGAGACTTCGCCGCGAATGATCTCGCGGTACGACACTTTCACGAGCTATCAGGTTAACGTCGATTCGAGCGGCCAAAACATCCTCGGCGACGCTGCGAACGAGACGTCCATTGCCGTTGACCCAACAAACCCCAGCAAAATGACAATTGGTTGGAGGCAGTTCAACAGCGTAACGTCTAACTTCCGGCAGGGCGGCTGGGGCTACACCACCAATGGCGGCACGTCGTGGACGTTTCCCGGCGTTCTGGAAAACAACATCTTCCGCAGCGATCCAGTGTTGAACTCCGATGAAACAGGGAATTTTTTCTACCTCAGCCTTCTGCAGACATTTTGTGACAATATATGGCGCTCGCTAAACGGCGGCCAATCCTGGACGCGCTTGCAAGCCGACGGAGCCGGGGGAGGAGGTGACAAGGAGTGGTTTACCATAGATAAAACCAACAGCACGGGTCACGGGTTCCAATACCAGGCTTGGAGCACAGCCGCCACTTGCGGCGGCGGGCAATTCAGCCGTTCCACGGACGGCGGCGTCACCTGGATGAGCCCCATATTCATCCCGAATTCGCCGATCTGGGGGACGCTCGACGTGGATTCCAATGGGAATCTGTTCCTTGGAGGGGAGAGCAACACGTTCTGGTGCATACGCTCGACCAATGCCAAAAACGGCGGCATTACACCGACTTTCGACCAAACCATCGCAGTCAATCTTGGCGGTGACCTGGATTTCGGCGACTTAATAAACCCGGCCGGATTGGCCGGCCAGCTTTTCTTGGCGGTGGACCGTTCGGGCACCGCCACTAATAACAATGTTTACATGCTGGCGAGCGTGCAACCGACCGGCTTCAACTCCGGAACCGACGTGATGTTCGTGCGCAGCACGGACGGCGGACAAACGTTCAGCGCTCCCCACCGGATCAATGACGATCCCATCAATCACAACAAGTGGCACTGGTTCGGTACGCTTTCGGTCGCGCCCAATGGGCGTATCGATTCCGTTTGGCTGGACACGCGCAACGCCGCGAACAACACCGATTCGCAGCTCTTTTATTCTTACAGCGTGGACGGCGGCGTTACGTGGTCTCCCAATGTCGCGGTAAGCAATTCCTTCAATCCTTTCGAAGGTTATCCGAATCAGAACAAGATAGGCGATTACATCACAATTGTTTCAGACGCTACCGGGGGCAATGTCGCGTATTCCGCCACTTTTAACTTCAACCCGAATACCAATCAGCACGAAGAAGACGTTTATTACGTTCGCGTCAGCCCCGTCGCCCCAGTGGCGCAAAGCGCGTTCTCTCGAAAGACCCACGGCGGAGCCGGGACATTCGATGTTCCGTTGCCGCTGACTGGCAACGTGGGAGTTGAATGCCGCAGCGGCGGGGCCACAAACGATTATCAGATGATTGTTAACTTCGCTAGCGCGGTCACGGTCGAGAGTGTGGCAGTAACGTCTGGCACTGGGAGCGTGAGCAGTTTCAGCGTGAGCGGGTCGCAGGTCACGGTCAATCTCACTGGTGTGACCAATATCCAGCGAATTACGGTCACGCTCCATAACGTGAATGACGGCACAAGCACGGGTGACGTTCCCGTTTCCATGGGCGTGCTGGTCGGCGATGTGAACGGCAATGCCGCTGTGAATGCCTCCGATGTCAGTCTGACCAAGTCGCAAGTGGGGCAGGCGGTCAGTGGCTCGAATTTCCGCGAAGACGTGAATGTGAACGGCACGATCAGTGCCACGGATGTCGCACAGGTCAAAGCCAACGTAGGCACCGCACTGCCGCCTTAATAGCTGAGCGGCTGAGCGGTCTGGAGAGGTTCGCACGTTAGAGCGTTGCGGGGTTGAGCGTGTTGCTCAGGAGCGGCAGAGAAACTGAGATCCCCCCGCTGTGCAAGCTGCAGCCGCCTCGCTCTATCGAGGCGTTTTGTGCGCGGGATCACGGCGACAGAGCGCCGTGGCTACAGGATTTGCGCCGCCGCAACTGAGCCGGCGCCGCTCGCCCGCCCAATCTCAGTAACACCGCGCGTCAGCCGGTGTTGGTCACGCACAACCGCAACAAGCGGTTTCAACGGCTTTTTTTCCGAGGCTGGCGCTACTTTTATGGCCTGCGCTGCACCTGGGAATCGAGCTTAAGCGGAATAGCTTGATTCATCGTTGGCGCAGCAATTAAGGGCGGACGCTGGCTGGCTGGATGAAAATCCGCCTGCACGTTGAAGGTCAACTTCTCGTTGCCGCGCATCACCGTGATGGGCACGATGTCGCCGGCGGTAATGAAAAACGAGGCGTCCAGTACGTCTTCGGGCTCGCACACTTTCGTGCGGCCGACTTGCAAGAGGATGTCACCGGCTTTGGCCCCGCATTCCGCGGCGGGCGTTCCAGGCATAATATCAGTCATTTCCGCGCGAGATCCCCCCACCGGCGCCGGCGCTTGGGAAACGTTGATGCCGATCCAGCCATGGTGCGCTTCACCGAAACGGACAAAGTCGCGGCGGATTTTTTCCGCTGCGTCGATCGGCAAAGCATAACAAGCGGAATTGTTCTCCAGACTGCTAACCAGGATCCCAACGACCTCGCCATTCAAATTCAAGAGCGGCGCGCCGGCCTCTCCCCGCTGGGTCGGCAAATTGACGCGCAAGTGCGTGGTCGAAAAATAGCGGCCGAGATATTTCCGATCAAACCCGGCGATCATGCCGAAGCTGGGCGTTTCGGGCAGGTCGAGCGGGTAACCGATGGTAACGACCGGTGTCGCGATTTCGAGTTGCTCCGACTTGCCGATCGGCAACGCCGGCGTCGCGAGATCTACTTTTAACATGGCCATGCCGCTGCGGATATCGGCCAGAATTTGGCGCGCTGGATATTTCTTGCCCCCAAACTCGATCGTGAAATTTCCCGCTTCACCGCCAACCGTGTAGGCGGTGTAAAGCGTCCCGGTTGGGTCGACGAAAAATCCGGTGCCGGAAATTTCACTGTGCTCATCGACCCCATGAATCTTCACCACCGCCTTGGCCGCGTGCTCGAAGACATCCTTGACCTGGCGGCTGATGGAGGAAGTGGGCAGGTCCTGGGCCCGAACGAGGCCCGTCGCCGCGAAGAAACTCAGCGCGAGGGTCAGTCTGGAGATGGACGCGAAGTGAAGCCGGAAAAGAAATTCCGGTGCGCGCCTAAAATTTGAAAGTCGGCTCATAACTCACGGGAACGCTATCGAGCACATAGCGCGGCGGGGCGGCCCGATGAGCGCGGGCGCTTTCACTGGAATTACGAAGCGACCGCGTAGTGAAAACCCGCGTGGCCACCGGGGACGCGAGCGTCCATTCCCCTTCTGCATTCGTCGTCGCCGATAGTGCTGGCTGACTCCGGACGGCGACCCTGGCAATTTCCGGTTCCTGGTAAATCCTAAGCGAGATGACCGCGGCGCAGATCAAGACCGCTGCAATCGCCGCCGGATAGGACGTTAGGGAAGGAACATTTAGCCGGAACATGAAGTCGTGAGTGCGTTCCAGGCAAATCCGCCAAAGCGGCTGGCGAAGCAATTCATCGCGCTGCCGGCGATGAAATTCGTGCAGGAAATTATCGAAGTAACCCGGCTGCGGTTGCTCGTAGCGTTTCAGCCGGAGCAGCTTTGCAATTTCGTTCTCGTCAAATTCGTCCATGGCCGCGCGGTTTAAGCAACCGGGTTTTTGCGGAATTCGTCCAGATAGTTTTGCAGTTGCCGATTCGCGTAGAAAAGTCTGGAACGTACCGTTCCCTCCGAAACACGCAAGATTTTACTGATTTCGGCATGGGGCATCCCTTGAATGTGAAACATGGTGACCACAGCTCTGTGTTCATCAGACAATTTCATCATGGCCTCGTTCAATCTTCGCTGCAGCTCGGAGAGGTCAGCTTCCCGCACCGGGCTGCTCGTGGCTGTCAGCTCTAGGAATTCCTTGTCATTCTGAATGCTGGCATCGACATCGTCCAGGCTGAGATGAAAACGGCGGCCGCGTTTCTTGAGAAAATTAAGCGTCATGTTTACGGCGATGGAATGAATCCAGGTGTAGAACGACGACTTGCCGCGAAAACCGCGAATAGCTTTGTAAGCCTTGGAAAAAACGTCCTGTAAAAGATCGTTCGTGTCCTCGTGGTTCGAGGTCATGTTGTAAACGAGACCGTAGAGACGCGGGGTGTATTTCACGACCAACTGGTCAAAGGCGGCGGCCTCGCCTGATTGCGTGCGCGCCACCAGCTGCTGATCTTCGTCCTTTCTCGCCTGGTTCATCGCCTCTCGCTTAGATTTAGCACGAGCGTCGAGACCCGACGATAACAAATCAGTTAGGCGACGAGCGGGCGGTAGCGCGATGGAATGATGCATCTTCTTCAATGTCCAGCGCAGATCACCCGCGGCGATCGCGCACGGAAAGCAGCCAGAGCAGGTTACCGAGTGCCGCAATGAAAGCCGCCACGTAGGTGAGCGCGGCCGCGTTGAGAACCTTGTTCACGCCCGCAACTTCGCTGCCCGGCTGCACGATGCCCATCTGCTGCAAATAATTT
>Ga0193729_1000460_pt1 | contig 21160 bp, 18 predicted proteins | sample U1c2metaG_FD_143036 | JGI IMG/M metagenome (GOLD analysis project Ga0193729, IMG submission 143036) | Soil microbial communities from a riparian zone of the East river system, Colorado, United States - U1c2 | ecosystem: Environmental > Terrestrial > Soil > Riparian zone | place: USA: East River...
CAAGGAGTCCAACGAGCGCTACCGCTACCTGCTCTCGAAGGGCTCCACCGGGCTGTCGATGGCCTTCGACCTGCCCACGCAGCTCGGCCTCGACTCCGACAACCCGCGCTGCCTCGGCGAGGTCGGCCGCACGGGCGTCGCGATCGACACGATCGACGACATGCGCACGGCCTTCGACGGAATCCCGCTCGACGAGGTCTCCACGTCGATGACGATCAACGCCCCCGCCGCCTGCCTGCTGCTGCTGTACGAGCTCGTCGGCGAGGAGCAGGGCGTGCCCTCGGAGAAGCTCCGCGGCACGACGCAGAACGACGTGCTCAAGGAGTACATCGCGCGCGGCAACTACATCTACCCTCCGCTGCCCACGATGCGCCTGACGACCAACCTCTTCCAGTACTGCCACGAGCGCGTGCCCAGATGGAACACCATCTCGATCTCCGGCTACCACTTCCGCGAGAAGGGCTGCTCGGCCGTGCAGGAGGTCGCCTTCACGCTCTCCTCCGGCATCGCCTACGTGCAAGCAGCGATCGACGCCGGCCTGTCCGTCGACGACTTCGCTCCGCGCCTGGCGTTCTTCTTCAACGGCCACAACAACGTCTTCCAGGAGGTCGCCAAGTTCCGCGCCGCGCGGCGCATGTGGGCGCACGTCATGCGCGAGCGCTTCGCCGCCACCAACCCGAAGGCCACCATGCTGCGCTTCCACACGCAGACCGGCGGCGTCACGCTGACCGCCCAGCAGCCCGAGAACAACATCGTGCGCGTCGCCCTGCAGGGCTTCGCCGCCGTCTGCGGCGGCACGCAGTCGCTGCACACCAACGGCTTCGACGAGGCGCTCGCCCTGCCCACCGAGCGCGCCGCCAAAATCGCCCTGCGCACGCAGCAGATCCTCGCCCACGAGTCCGGCGCCGCCGACAGCGTCGACCCGTTCGCCGGCTCCTACTTCGTCGAGTCGCTCACCGACGAGATCGAAGCGCGCGCCAACGAGCTGATCGCCAAGGTCGACGCGCTCGGCGGCTCGGTCAACGCGATCCAGTTCATCACCGGCGAGATCGACGAGTCCGCGTGGGGCTACCAGGAGCGCTACCGCATCGGCCAGGACATCGTCGTGGGCGTCAACGCCTACCAGGAGGAGGACATCGAGGTCCCCGACCTGCTGCGCGTCGACCCCGAGTCTGAGCGCGAACAGCTGCAGAGGCTGGCCAAGTTCAAGGCCGACCGCGACCACGCGCTCGGCGAGCGGCGCCTGGAGGAGCTGCGAGAGGCAGCCCGAGGCAGCGACAACCTGCTGCCGGCGATACGCCAGGCGCTCAAGGACCGCTGCTCGATAGGCGAGGTGTGCGGCGCGATGCAAGACGTGTTCGGCTCCTACGCGCCGACGTTCTAGCCCGCGGACCACGGACGCGCGGGCGCGTCGGGATCTGGCGCTTCCGCCCGCGGCGACGGCTAGGGTGCGCGCATGCTCATTCCGGCCGTCACCTTCTACACATTCGTCCTCGCCGTGCACATCGCGGCAGTCGTGATCGCCTTCGGCGTGACCTTCGCCTATCCGGTCATGTACGCGGTCGGCATCCGCAGCGAGTCGCGCTCGATGCCCGGCTTTCACCGCATCCAGGACAGCGTCGGGAAGTTCGTCATCTCGCCGTTCCTCGGCCTGGCGCTGCTCGCCGGCATCTATCTCGCCAGCAAACTGCACGTGTGGAGCGACTTCTACGTGCAGTGGGGGCTCGCCGCGATCGTGGTCATCGGCGCGCTCGGCGGCGTCTTCTTCTCGCCGCGCGAGCGGCGATTGGCCGAGCTCGCCGAGCGCGACATCGCCACCGCGGACCAGGCCTCGCCCGGCAATCCGAACGTCGTGTTCAGCGCCGAGTACAAAGCGCTGCGCCAGCAGGTTCTGATTGTTGGGCTGATCGTCAACGTGGTCGTGCTGCTGACGATCTACTTCATGGCGGCCCATACCGGAGCCTGACCGCCCAGGCGTGGGCGCGCCCCGCGGTACGCTGACAGCGCTATGAGCGAGGGCTATCGCGTCGCCGTCGTCGGCGCCACCGGGCAGGTCGGCACGCTGATGCTCACGCTGCTGCGCGAGCGGCGGTTCCCCGCCCGTGAGATCGTCCCGTTCGCCTCCGAGCGCTCGACCGGGCGCAAGCTGGAGGGCGGTCTGATCGTGCGGGGCCTCACCGGCGAGTCGATACATGGCTTCGACCTGGCGCTGTTCTCCGCCGGCGGCGCCACCTCGGGCGAGTGGGCGCCGCGCTTCGTCGAAGCCGGCGCAATCGTCGTCGACAACTCCTCGCGCTGGCGCATGAGCGACGACGTGCCGCTGGTCGTCGCCGAGGTCAACCCCGAGGCGCTGGCCGGCAACAGCGGCATCATCGCCAACCCCAACTGCTCGACGATGCAGATGGTCGTCGCGCTCAAGCCGCTTCAGGACGAGGCCGGCATCGAGCGGCTCGTGATCAGCACTTACCAGGCCGTCTCGGGCACGGGCAAGCGGGCCGTCGATGAGCTGCTCGACCAGTCGCACGCGCTGCTGCACGAGCGCGAGATCGCCGCCCCCCGGACCTACGCGCACCAGATCGCCTTCAACGCGCTCCCCCACGCGGGCAGCTTCGCCGCGGGCGACGACCACACCGACGAGGAGCGCAAGCTGATCAACGAGACGCGCAAGATCCTCGGCGACCCATCGATCGCGATCTCCGCGACCTGCGTGCGCGTCCCCGTCGTGAACGGCCACTCGGAGGCCGTCAACATGCAGACGCGCGACCCGCTCGGTCCCGAGCGCGCGCGCGAGGTCCTGCGCGCCGCCCCCGGAGTGACGGTGCTCGACGACCCCGACTCGGCGCTCTATCCGCTCGCGATCGACGCCAGCGGCAGCGATGACGTGTTCGTCGGGCGCATCCGCCGCGACCCCGGCCACGAGCGGGCGCTCGACCTGTGGATCGTCGCCGACAACCTGCGAAAGGGCGCCGCCACGAACGCCATACAGCTCGCCGAGCTGCTGCACGAGCGCGGCTTGATCGCCGCGCGGGGCACGCCCTCCACGGCCTAGCTTCACGACTCGCGGAAGGACTCGCGGGAGATCGCTCGAATGGTGGGGCGATGATCTCCTCGGAGGTGCAGCGCACGCTCGTCAAGTCTCCGCCGGAGCTGTGGGCGGAGCTCAGCGACCCCGCCGCCCTGGCCCGCCACCTCGGCGAGCTCGGCGAGATCCGCATCACGCGCGTGGAGCCCGAGCAGAAGGTCGAGTGGGAGGCCGGCGAGACGAGCGGCACCGTCAGCATCAAGCCGTCCGGATGGGGCACGAAGGTCAAGCTGACCGTCACGCGCGAGCTCGCCGAGCCCGAGGCGAGCGCCGAGGGCGAGGAATCGCTCCTGGAGCCGCCACCCTTCACCATCCCCCTTACGGCGGCCGGCTCGGCGTTCGTCCGCGGCACTCATGCCCGGCTCGCGCCCGAAGCCGTCGAGATCACCCGCGAGGCCGAGCCCGAGCCGGAGGTCGAGCACGCTGGCGAGCCCGAGCCTGCCGACGCGCCCACGCCGCGTCGCGGCTTCTTCGCACGGCTGTTCGGCCGCCGGCACGCCGCGCGGGCTGAGCAGGAGCCGAGCGAGGAGACTCAGTCCGAGCCGCAGCCGGAGGCTGATGCGGAGTCGCAGTCCGGACCGAAGGCGACGGCCGAGGTGCTTGTGCCCGCCGAGGAGCATGTGCCCCCCGCCGAGCAGCCATCGGATGCCCATGAGCCAATAGAGCCCGAGGCGAACAGCTACCCATCGGAGGAGATCGGGGCGGCCGAGGAGGTCGCGGCCGAGGAGGTCACGGCCGTGCTGACGGGCGTGCTGGACCGACTCGGCGAAGCGCATCACCGGCCGTTCTCGCGGTCCTGAGCCGCAGCTGCAACGCCCTCGCAACGCGGCGCGCGGCTAACATCCGGCGTCCGATGGCCGCAAGCTCGCACGATCGACAGAACGACGCGGCGCTGCTGGCGGCCTCGCGCAGCGGGCACCGAAAGGAGCCGCGCAAGAAGGCGCCGGAGACCTACGAGGAGAAGCTTGCGCAGCTGCACGAGCTGCGCGAGGCCGCGCTGCACTCGGCGCCGGAGGCCGAGGAGAAGCAGCACGCGCGCGGCAAGTACACGGCGCGCGAGCGCGTCGAGAAGCTGCTCGACCCGGGCTCCTTCCAGGAGCTCGACACGTTCGTTCGCCACCGTACATACGAGTTCGACATGCAGAAAAACCGGCCGTGGGGCGACGCCGTGGTGACGGGCCACGGCACGATCGACGGGCGCACGGTGTGCGTGTTCAGCCAGGACTTCACGGTCTTCGGGGGCTCGCTCGGCGAGGTGATGGGCGAGAAGATGGTCAAGCTGATGGACCTCGCGGCGAAGATCGGCTGCCCGGTGATCGGCATCAACGACTCCGGCGGCGCGCGCATCCAGGAGGGGGTCGTGTCGCTGGGCGCCTACGGCGACGTGTTCGTGCGCAACGTAAAGTGCTCCGGCGTGATCCCGCAGATCAGCCTGATCATGGGCCCGTGTGCGGGCGGCGCGGTGTATTCGCCGGCGATCACAGACTTCATCTTCATGGTCAAGGAGACCTCGCATATGTTCATCACCGGCCCCGATGTGATCAAGACGGTCACCGGCGAGGAGGTCGGCTTCGAGGAGCTGGGCGGGGCGATGTCGCACAACAGCAAGTCGGGCGTCGCGCACTTCGCCTCCGAGGACGAGGACGCATGCCTCGAGGACTGCCGCTACCTGATCGGGTTCCTGCCGCAGAACAACCTGCAGACGGCGCCGCGCGTGCAGCCGACGGACGACCCGCAGCGCATGAGCCCGGAGCTCGACCACGTGGTCCCGGACAACCCGAACAAACCGTATGACATGCGCGACGTGGTGCGGCTGATCGTCGACGACGGAGACTTCTTCGAGGTGCACGAGCACTACGCGAAGAACATCATCTGCGGCTTCGCGCGCCTCGACGGCTTCTCGATCGGGATCGTCGGCAACCAGCCAGCGCAGCTTGCGGGCGTGCTCGACATCGACGCGTCGGCGAAGGGCGCGCGGTTCGTGCGCACGTGCGACGCGTTCAACATCCCGATCCTCACGTTCGTCGACGTCCCCGGCTTCCTGCCCGGCACCAGCCAGGAGTGGGGCGGCATCATCCGCCACGGCGCCAAGCTGCTTTACGCGTTCACCGAGGCGACCGTGCCGAAGCTGACGGTCATCACGCGCAAGGCCTACGGTGGCGCGTACGACGTGATGGCCTCCAAGCACATGCTCGCCGACTTCAACTTCGCCTGGCCGACCTCCGAGGTCGCGGTGATGGGGCCGGAGGGCGCCGTGAACATCATCTATCGGCGCGACATCGCTCACAGCCCGACGCCGCAGGAGCGCCGCAGCAAGCTGATGGAGGACTACAAGGCGCGCTTCGCAAATCCCTACACGGCCGCCGAGCGCGGCTACATCGACGACGTGATCGTCCCCCACGAGACGCGCCCCAAGCTGATCGTCGCGCTGCACACGCTGCAGGGCAAGCGCGAACCGGGGCCCAAGCGCAAGCACGGCAACATTCCGCTGTAGGCCCGAGGCGCGGTCAGGCCGCTGCGGCAGGCGCGCCGGCCGGCGCTGTGGAAGATGAGCCGTTGAGCGCCGGTGAGAACGCACGTCCGCCCGGAGCGGGCGGCGGCGCGCTCGCCCGGGCGGCGCGTTCGCCGAGCCACAGCCACCAGGGGTAGGTGGCGAAGAGCAATGCCGAGGCGGCGTGAACGCGCCAGCCGGCGCGCCGATGATCAATGCGAAAGACGCCCGAGTTGAGCATCCAGTCGCGGCCGTCCTCGGCGCGGCACAGCTCCCAGATCGGCCGCGTCCACGGGCGATTCAGGTACAGCGAGACGCTCGTCGCCAGGAACGCGCCGGCGGTCGCTGTGTGGATTGCGCGGGCTGCGGGAGTGCGCTCGGGCATCAGGCGGCCATAGACGTGGCCGGTCGCGTACAGCCACGGCGGGTCGATCAGGAACGACATGCGATCTCCTTTTCCTTCGTGGGTCGTTGGTCGGTCGGGGGTGCGGGCGACGGGTTCGACGCGGGGACGGCTTGCCCGAGCAGACTGAACGCGAGCCTGGTGGCGAGCGCCATGATCGTCATCTGCGGGTTCACCCCGAGCGCGCTGGGAACGACGGACCCGTCGGCGAGGTGCAGGCCAGGCACGCCGTGGACGGCGAGATCGCCGTCGGTCACGCCGTGCGTGGCGCGCGCGTCGGCGCGCGCCGTGCCGAGGGGATGGAAGGCCATCAGTTTGAGGTCGCGGGCACGGGCGCTGTGCGGACGCGCGCCTTCGGGCAGCGGCAGGTACACCTCGCGCGCGCCCGCGGCGCGGAACAGCTCCTCCATCCGCGCCAGCCCGATCCGGAAGCGCGACATGTCCTCGGGGCATAGGTCGTAGCGGATGATCGGACGTCCGGCGATGCTGCGCACGCGGCCGCGCGAGGCGTCGCTGACCATCAGCCCGAACTGCGCGAGCCGGCGATAGCGGGCCATCGCCCGGGCGTGGCGCTCGCCGGTCAGCGGCAGCGCCATCGCGGCATAGGCCGGTGGACCGGCGACGCCCTCGAGCATGACGCCCTCGTCGGCGAACTCGTCGATGTAGAAGCTCTGCGGCACGCCGCGCGCCATGTCGACGGTCTCGTCCATCAGCGCGAAGCCGGCCGTCGCCGGGTGCAGCGCGAGGTTGCGTCCGCGCTGACCGGAGGAGTCGCGCAATCCGCTGCGCTCGAGCAGCAGCGGCGTGTGGATCGTGCCGCAGGCCAGCACGACGTCGCGGGCGCGCACCTCCAGCGCGTCGCCACCGGCGAGCCTCGCTCGGACGCCGCGCGCCGAGCCGCGCTCCACCAGCACGTTGTGCACGTCGGCGCCCGTCACGATCTCCGCCGACGCCGCGGCGGCGCGCGGGATATAGGTGATGCCCGTGTGCTGCTTGGCGGAGGTCGGGCAGCCGAACGCGCATACGCCCGAGCCGACGCAGCCACGCGCATTGCGCTTCAGATACCCGTGCGACCAGCCCAGCCGCTCCGCTCCGCGGCGGGCCACCGCCGCGTTCTCGCCGGCCAGCTCGGGCGTGACCTCCCTCACCGACAGCGCACGCTCGACACGCTCGAAGCATGGCCGCAGGCTCGCCTCGTCGAGCTGCAGCCCGAACTCGCGTGCCCAGCGTTCGAGCACGCGGGGCGGCGTCCGGAAGCAAGTGCCCGAATTGACGAGCGTCGTGCCGCCGATCCCGCGACCGAGCGGAAGCGCGATCGGCGGGGCTCCCAGCGTGACGGACTGCCCCCCGTCGCGGTACAGGTGGGCGAGCATCTCCGGTGGGCTGGCGGTGAAGCCGTCCGGATCGTGATACGCCCCCTGCTCCAGGAGCACGACGCGCGCCCCGCCCTCGGCGAGCTCGGCCGCCACCACGGCTCCGCCGGCTCCCGCCCCGACCACGCAGACGTCGGCGTCGAGGCTCCTCATGGGCGCCCCTCGGCGCGGCGCAGCGCGCGTCCGCGAGCCACGACAGCGCGCGCATCCCAGCCAAGCGCGCGACCTACGTCGGGATCGTCGTAGCGACCGAGCGCCAGCATCGAGGATGCCGCCTGCTCGGCCAGCGGCACGCTTGCCAGCAGCATCGCGCCGCGCGGCCGGCGGTCGAGCGCCAGCAGTACGCGCAGTGCTGTCCGCTGCGGCCAAGGCGCGGCGGAGATCATGCTCTCCAGGCCTGCGCTCACCCGATCATCCAGTTTCCCTGGCCGGCGGCGAGCTCGTCGACCGCCGCCACCGCGGCGACGGCGTCGCGGGCGTTCACGGCGGCCGCGGCGCGACCATAGAGATCGCCGAGCTCGGCTCGATGCGACACGAGCGCCGCGAACGCATCGGCCTGCGGCACGTAGAGCTCGCGCACGGAGTTCATCACGAGCTGGAAGACGAGGTTGCCGGCCGCCTCGACGAGCGTGGCCATGAACGACCAGTCGGCGAGCAGCGCCGAGTGATCGTCGGGCGCGATCGGGACGGCGTCCGCGAGCTCGAGCAGCGACGCCGCCTGCTCGTCGGTGCGACGCTCGGCGGCGAGCCGCGCGGCCTCGACGAGCAGCAGCCGGCGAGCCTCGAAGAGATCCCGCAGGAGTGCCTCATCGGCACTGCCCCGCAGCACGAGCGCCTCGAGCCCGCCCGAGCGCCGCCAGTCCAGCACGCGCGTCGCCTCGCCGTGGCGTACCTCGACGAGACGCAGTTGCTCGAGCCGCCCCACGGCCTCGCGCACCGAAGCCATGTTCACCTGCAGGTCTGCCGCGAGGGCGCGCTGCGAAGGCAGCCGCTCGCCGGGCGTGTAGCGCCCCGTGAGGATCGCCTCGCGCAGCTGCGCGAAGACGTGGTCGGGTACCGAGACGCGGGGAATCGACGAGAGCATCGCCGGGCCAGTGTACTGGTGTTCCGAACAGTTGTCTACCCGGTGGCGCAGACGGCGGCGGCCGAGCCTCGCTGGCTTCGTGCGCGACCCCGTGCGGCACAATGTGCAGATGCCCGCCACACGCACCCGACTGGGGCTACCGATCGCCGATCTACGGAATCGCCGATCGGCCCGCACCTCGGCCTCCGCGGAGGAGGCCGCGGCGATCGTCGCCGCGCTGGAGCGTTTCATGCGCTCCACCGCACCACCGCCGGCACCCGCCGCGGAGGGTCCAGGCGCTTGGCAGCGCGCGGCTATCCTCGAAGGGGTCGAGCGAGAGTGCCAGGCCGATCTGTTCGATCCCTGGATAAACACCTGAAAGCCGCTAGGCTTTAGCCTCAATAGTTCTCTCGCCGGCAGTACAACGTCGAACGCACCCCGGGCCACACGCCCGGACCAGGAGGTTTCTGTAATGGAGCCAGTTTCAGTCCCCTCGCAGCGCGGCACGCTCGCGGACCCAGAGGTGCTCCAGAACGTGCCCGGGCACGTGATCCCGATCCTGCAGCGCGAGTACGACGACTTCAAGACCGAGGCGAGCAAATTCCTCAGCGGCGAGACCGAGGAAGACGAGTTCATCAAGTTCCGCCTCAAGCAGGGCGTCTACGGCCAGCGCCAGGCCGACGTGCAGATGATCCGCGTGAAGCTGCCCTTCGGCGGGGTCACGCCGGAGCAGATGGAGTCGTTCGCCGACGTGGTCGAGAAGTACGTGCCGCTGAAGAAGGGCCACATCACGACGCGCCAGAACATCCAGATGCACCACATCCCGCTGATGGACGCCGAGAAGCTGATCCGCGAGATCGGCGAGACGGGGCTCTCCAGCCGCGAGGGCTGCGGCAACACGATGCGCAACGTCACCGGCGACCCGTGGGCGGGGGTGGCGAAGGACGAGCTGTTCGACCTGACGCCCTACGTGGGCGCCTACGTGCGCTACTTCGTGCGCCACCCGACGACGCAGGCGATGCCGCGCAAGGTCAAGACGTCCTTCGACGGCGGCCCGCGCGACCGTGCGATCAGCGGTATCCACGACGTCGCGTTCCGCGCTCGCGTGCGCGAGATCGAGGGCCGCGGCGAGGTGCGCGGGGTCGAGATGCTCGTCGGCGGCGGCACCTCGATCATGCCGCGCAAGGCGCAGGTGCTGTACGAGTTCCTCGAGCTGGACAACGGCGAATACCTGAAGGTGACCGAGGCGGTCATGCGCATCTTCGACCGTCAGGAGTGGCTGCGCGTCAACCGCGCCCGCGCGCGAATCAAGGTGTTCGTCGACAAGTACGGCATCGAGGAGCTGCGCAAGCAGGCCGAGGAGGAGATGCAGGGCGAGTGGGTCTCAGAACGCGACTTCTCGATCGAGCACCGCCTGTTCGACGACGACGAGCGCGAGAGCGCGCCGGCGGCGCCGCAGAGCTACGGCAGCCCCAACGGCGACGCCTCCGAGTTCGAGCGCTTCCGCGCGGCCAGCGTGCGCGAGCAGAAGCAGCAGGGCTTCGTGACCGTCGAGGTGAAGGTCACGCGCGGCGACCTCACGCCGGAGCAGTTCAGGGGCCTGGCGCAGATCATGCGCGACTTCGCCGGCGGCTACGCGCGTACGACGGTGCAGCAGAACTTCGTGCTGCGCTGGGTGCGCGAGGAGTGCGTGTACGACGTGTGGCAGGCACTGTCGCCGCTCGGCCTCGGCGAAGCGGGCTCGCGCGAGATCAACGACATCGTGTCGTGCCCGGGCACCGACTCGTGCAAGCTCGGCATCACGAGCTCGATGGGCCTCAACGAGGCCGTGCAGGAGCGCATCGAAGCTATGAACATCACCGACGAGCTGACGCGCAAGCTGAACATCAAGATCAGCGGCTGCCCGAACGGCTGCGGCCAGCACCACGTCGCCAGCATCGGCTTCACCGGCGCGTCGATAAAAGTCGGCGAGCACACGATCCCCGCCTACATCCCGATCATCGGGGGGGTGTTCGAAGGCGGCGACGTCGCGTTCGGCACGCGCCTGAAGCTGCGCCTGCCGTCTAAGCGCGTACCGGAGGCGATCGAGCGCTGGATCAGGCGGTACGAGGCCGACCGCCATGACGGCGAGGAGTGGAACGAGTACCTGGCGCGCGTCGGCGCGGCAGAGCTCGAGGCACAGGTCAAGGATCTCTCGATGCCGGTCGATTTCGGGTTGGAGACGATGAACACGTTCATCGACTGGAAGCGGGATGTTCCCTTCGAAGTCATTCGCGGCGAGGGCGAGTGCGCTGTATAGATCAGATCACATGCAATGCTCAGAACGGGAATCGCTCAGATGACCCCACTAGATAGCCCGATGGCACCCACCACCTCAAACTTCGACCCCGCGCCCAGCTTGACGCACACGCTGCGCGAGGCCGCGCGCCACGGCGAGCAGGCAGTGCTGCTGTGCTCCTTCCAGAAGGAGGAGTCGGTGCTGCTCGACGAGCTGTTGCGACTCGACCAGGGAACGGGCCGCGCGGTGCGCATCCTGACGATCGACACCGGCGTGCTGTTCGAGGAGACGATGAAGACCTGGCGCGCCTTCGAGCAGTGCTACGGCGTGAAGATCGAGGTGTTCGACGCGAGCAGCCCAGGCGAGCCGTGGAGCGGCCCCGAGCACTGCTGCTCGGCCGCCAAGGTCGCCGCGCTCGAGCGCGCGCTGGATGGCGCACAGGGCTGGATCACGGGCATCCGCCGCGAGCAGGGCCCGACGCGCGCCGCCGCCGAGCTGATCGAACGCGACGAGACACGCGGCCTGTGGAAGTACAACCCGCTGGCGCACTGGAGCGAAAAGGACCTGTGGCGGCGGATCCACGAGCGCGACCTCCCATACAACCGACTGCACGATCAGGGCTACCAGTCGATCGGCTGCGCCCCGTGCACGCAGCCCGGCAGCGGCCGCGACGGCCGCTGGGCGGGCACCGACAAGACCGAGTGCGGCATACACATAGAGCTGGTCGATCCTTCCTGACATGAGCACGGCGACCCGCCCACAGCTCAGCCACTTGCGGGCGCTCGAGTCGGAGGCGATCCACGTGATGCGCGAGGTCGCCGCCGAATTCGAGAAGCCGGTGCTGCTGTTCAGCGGCGGCAAGGACTCGATCGTGCTGCTGCGCCTGGCCGAGAAGGCCTTCCGCCCGGCGCCGTTCCCGTTCCCGCTGATGCACGTCGACACGGGGCACAACTTCGGAGAGGTGATCGAGTTCCGCGACCGCCGCGTGGCGGAGCTCGGCGAGCGGCTGATCGTGGCCAGCGTCCAGGAGTCGATCGACAAGGGCCGCGTCGTCGAGGAGACGGGACCGCGCGCCTCGCGCAACCAGCTGCAGACGGTCACGCTGCTCGACGCGATCGCCGAGCACGGCTTCGACGCCGCGTTCGGCGGGGCGCGACGCGACGAGGAGCGCGCTCGTGCCAAGGAGCGCGTGTTCTCCTTCCGCGACGACTTCGGCCAGTGGGATCCCAAGAACCAGCGCCCGGAGCTGTGGAACCTGTACAACGGGCGCATCAAGAAGGGCGAGAACGTGCGCGTGTTCCCGATCTCCAACTGGACGGAGCTCGACGTGTGGGAGTACATCGACTCCGAGCAGCTGGAGGTGCCCTCGATCTACTTCTCGCACGAGCGCGAGGTGTTCAATCGCGACGGCATGCTGTACGCCTGGCGCGAGGGCACCGAGCTGATCGACGGCGAGCACGTCTTCTCCGAGACCGTGCGCTACCGAACGGTCGGCGACATGAGCTGCACCGGCGGCGTGCTCTCGCAGGCCAGGACGCTCGAGGAGGTCGTCGTCGAGATCGCCGCCACGAAGGTAACCGAGCGCGGCGAGACACGGGCGGATGACAAGGTCTCAGAGGCCGCGATGGAGGACCGCAAGAAGGCCGGCTACTTCTGATGCAGGGGATCATCTTGATGGTCGCGCTTCGCGCGGGATTGCGTGCGTCGTGCGGGCAGGTCGCGCAGTGACACTGGACCTGTTGCGCTTCACGACGGCGGGGGCCGTCGACGACGGCAAGAGCACGCTGATCGGCAGGCTGCTGTACGACTCCAAGCAGGTGTTCGAGGACCAGCTGGAGCACGTCACGGAGGCGAGCGAGCGGCGTGGCGGCGCCGGCGCACTCGATCTGGCGCTGCTCACGGACGGCCTGCGCGCGGAGCGCGAGCAGGGGATCACGATCGACGTGGCCTACCGCTACTTCGCGACGGCGGGCACCGCCGGCTTGGCCGGTGGTCGGCGCTTCATCATCGCCGACTGCCCCGGGCATCAGCAGTACACGCGCAACATGGTCACGGGCGCGTCAACCGCCGATCTGGCCGTCGTGCTAATCGACGCCCGCCGGGGCGTCACCGAGCAGTCCAAGCGTCACGCGTTCATCAGCGCGCTGCTGGGAATCCCGCGGATGGTCGTGGCGATCAACAAGATGGATCTGGTCGACTACTCCCAGGAGCGCTTCGACGAGCTCGCGGCCGAGTTCGAAGGATTCGCGGCGAGGCTGAGCCGCGGCCCGGGCATCCACTCTGCGGGCGCCGAGCACGCAAGCCCGCGTCCTGTGATCTCCTACATCCCGATCTCCGCCCTGGACGGCGACAACGTCGTCGCGCGCTCGCCGCGGATGGACTGGTACGAGGGCGCGGCACTGCTGGAGATCCTCGAGCAGGTGGAGGTCGCCTACGACCACCCGTACGACCGGCCCGCACGCTTCCCCGTGCAGTGGGTCATCCGGCCGGGAGCAGGCCTTCCCGTCGGCGTCGATCGCGACGCACCGGCGGGCGCTGGCGCGGCCGACCCCGACTACCGCGGCTACGCCGGGCAGCTGGCCAGCGGCGCGTTGCGGCGCGGTGACGAGGTGGAGGTGCTGCCGGGGGGCGGCCGCACGCGGATCGCGGCGATCGACACCTACGACGGCGAGCTGGAGGAGGCGATGGCACCGATGTCGCTGACCCTGCGCCTGGAGGACGAGCTGGACGTCTCGCGCGGCGAGCTGATCTGCCGCCCGGAGGAGGCGGCGGCGGTCGCGCGGGAGCTGCAGGCGGACATCTGCTGGATGGCGGAACATCCCCTGCGCGTCGGTGGGCGCTATGTGCTCAAGCAGACCTCGCGCAGCGCCACGGCGATCGTCGATCGGATCGAGAACCTGGTGGACGTGCACACCCTGCAACGCTCCGGCGCGGCGGACGGCTCGGACCAGCCCGCCGAGCTGGCGCTCAACGACATCGGTCGCGTGCACCTGCGCACGAGCGTGCCGTTGGCGTTCGACGCATACACGAGCAACCGTCGCACGGGCAGCTTCATCCTGATCGACGAGTCGAGCAATGAGACGGTCGGCGCGGGCTTGATCGCCGCCGGGGCCGCGTGATCGCCGCCGGGGCCGCCTGACGAGCCGTGCTCCCGGCGTGATCGCCCACCGGCGGCTGCGAGCCGGACGCTAAGCTTCCGCGGCCGATGTTCAGCAAGGTACTGGTAGCCAATCGCGGCGAGATCGCGGTCCGGATCGTGCGCGCGCTCGACGAGTTGGGCGTCGCGAGCGTGGCGGTGTACTCGGAGCTCGATCGCGACGCGCCGCACGTCAAGCGCGCCGGCGAGGCGTACAACCTGGGCGACGGTCCGGCCGCCGAGAACTACCTGAGCGTCGAGAAGATCCTCGATGTCGCCGCGCGCTCCGGCGCCGAGGCGATCCACCCCGGCTACGGCTTCCTCGCCGAGAACGCTCCGTTCGCGCAGGCCTGCGAGGACGCGGGGGTTGTGTTCATCGGGCCTCCGGCGAGCGCGATCGAGGCGATGGGGTCGAAGACGCACGCGCGCGAGCTGATGCAGGCGGCGGGCGTTCCGATCGTGCCGGGGACGACCGAGCCCGTCGCGAGCGTCGCCGAGGCGCGGAAGATCGCCAAGAAGGAGATCGGCTTCCCCGTTGCCGTGAAGGCCGCCGGCGGGGGCGGCGGCAAGGGCTTTCGCGTCGCGCTGTCCGAGGACGAGCTCGAGGACGCCTTCGAGGGCTCCAGCCGCGAAGGCGAGAAGTTCTTCTCCGATCCGACGGTGTATCTGGAGCGCTACCTGCACGACCCGCGCCATGTCGAGGTGCAGGTGCTGGCCGATCGCCTGGGCAACGTGATTCACCTCGGCGAGCGCGACTGCTCGATCCAGCGGCGTCACCAGAAGGTGATCGAGGAGTCGCCGGCGCCCGCGTGGGTCGTCGACCCGCAGATGCGAGAGCGCATCGGGCAGATCGGCGTGAACGCCGCGAAGGCCGTCGACTACGTCGGCGCGGGGACGATCGAGGGACTGTTCTCGGGCCCGGTGACGGAGCGCGACGAAGGAGGCGCGGAGTACTTCTTCCTGGAGATGAACACGCGCGTGCAGGTCGAGCACTGCGTGACCGAGATGACGACCGGTATCGACATCGTCAAGGAGGGCATACGCGCCGCGGCGGGCGAGGAACTGTCCTACGCGCAGGCGGACGTCGAGCTGCGCGGGCACGCGATCGAGTGCCGCATCAACGCCGAGGACGCCTCCAAGAGCTTCGCGCCGGCACCGGGCAAGATCGGCGCCTACCGCGAGCCGAGCGGTCCCGGCGTGCGCGTGGACTCGGGGGTCGAGGCCGGGAGCGAAGTGTCGCCGATGTACGACCCGATGGTCGCCAAGCTGATCGTGTGGGACGCCGACCGCGAGCAGGCCACTACGCGGATGCTTCGGGCGCTGCAGGAATTCGAGATCGAGGGGCTCAAGACGCTGATCCCCTTCCACCAGGCGCTGCTCGCGAGCGAGCAGTGGGCGAAGGGCGAGACTTGCAGGGACCTGCTGGAGGACAAGAAATGGCTGAAGACGCTTGCCTTCCCCGCCCCCACTCCCGCGGCCGACGACGGCGAGGACGCCGAGCAGGAGGTCGAGCAGAGCTATTCCGTCGAGGTCTCCGGCAAGCGGTTCGACGTGCGCGTGCTCGGCCCGCCCTTCGCAGGCGGGGGCGCGAACTCGAGCGCCGCCAACGGCGCGGCGCCGGCAGGCGCCGGGGGCGCCCCCAAGCGCAGCCGGCGCGCGTCCTCGAGCGGGCCGTCGTCGACGAGCGCAGGCGGCCCGGACACGCTGCCCTCCCCCCTGCAGGGGAACATCTGGAAGGTGCTGGTCAAGCAGGGAGACACGGTGCAGGAGGGCCAGCTGCTGGTCATCATCGAGGCAATGAAGATGGAGAACGAGATAACCGCGCACAAGGCCGGCACGATCGCCGAGCTGCCGATCGCGGAGGGCGAACCGATCCAGGCCGGCGCGCCGATCGCGACGATCACCTCGCCCGCGTCGGCCGAGTAGCGGCGCAGCCTGCCGGCCGCGAGTGCTCAAGCCGCGGGCTACGAGCGGCTCAGGCCGCCAGCTGCCTGATGTTCTCGGCGTGCAGCTCGCGCTGCGCCTTGGAGCGGCGCCCGGCGGGCAGCTCGGCCGCGGCGCGGCGCTCGCGCAGGGCTTGAAGATAGGCCGCGTCCTCGTCGAGCACGGCCGTCGCCCGCGCGCCGTCGAGCGCCGGCCCATGGCCCGGCACGACATGCTCGGCCAGCGCGAGCAGCGGGCGCAGCCGCTCGAGCGTCGCGAGGTAGGCGTCGATCCGCTCGCCGGCGTTCAGCGCGGGCAGCTCGATCGGCGAGAGGTAGTCTCCGGCCACGAGCACATGAGCCCAGGGGATCCAAACGGCCATTCCGTCGGCCGTGTGCCCGTCCGTCGGGTGCAGCTCCAGCTCGGCCCCGCCGATCGCGCAATGGCCGGGAACGGCGAGCGGCTGGACCGATCCGAGCGACAGCGGACGGCGGCGGCTGAGATAGAGCTCTTCATCGAAGTCCCGTAGCGCGCGCTGCGCCGCGCCGGGCTCGGCACGCAGGCGCGCGGCGCTGCTCTCGGCGCATCCGAGCGTGGCCCCCGGAAACGCCAGCGGGCCAAGCAGGTGGTCCCAGTCGGCGTGCGTCGCGAGCAGGCCGCGAGGCGCGGGAAAGGCCGCCTGCTCGAGGAGCGAGGGCAGCAGCTCGAGCTCTTCGGGCAGCACGGGCGAGTCGATCACGAAAGCCTCCTCTCCCGCGCGCACGATCGCGCAGTTCACCTGCAGCAGCTGGCTCGTGATGACGATCACATCGCGGTGGAGCGAGATGGCCCTCACGGTCGCGCGGCCGTCTAGGTGATGCCGAGCAGCTTGGCGGCCTCGCGCAGGTTGGGCACCTCGGCGGTCGGCTTCTTCTGCGAGGAGTCGAGCGTCTCCTTGTTGCGGTTGACCCAGATGACCGGCACGCGCGCTTTGACGCACGGCGCGACGTCGTGGTAGTGGCTGGCCGCCACGTGCACCCACCCGCGCTTGCCGCCGATGCGCCGGGCGCACTCGGTGAAGTGGGCCGGTTCGGGCTTGTACGAGCGCACCTGCTGGGCGGTCACGACCAGGTCGAAGTCGATCGGGATGTGCCGGCGCGTCTGCCCGAGCAGCTTGTCGTCGATGTTCGAGAGCAGGCCGAGCTTGTATTTCTTGGCGAGCTTCGCCAGCTGCGTGTTGGTCTCGCGGAAGGGCTTCCATTTCTGCACGGAGTCGGGCAGGAAGCCCGAGCGCGAGGGCTCCAGCGACCACTCGAGGCGTTTGGCGATCTCGATCGCGGTGCGCCTGAGGACCTCTGCGTACAGCTCGTAGGAGCCGCCCTCGATTTCGCGCGAGATCTCGTGGAAGAGCGGTATGAGCACGCCCCGGTCGATCTCGAATCCGTCCCGCTGCGCCTCTTTGGCGAACGCTTCGTAGATCCCTGTCTCCCAGTCGATCAGCGTGCCGTACGCGTCAAATGTGACAAATGTGACGTTTTTCGGTATTGGCATCGGCGGGCATTATGCCGCGCGGGGGCTCCTCAGCGCGGCTACCCCGGTTTGCGTTAGAGTCCCGCGCCGCAATGGACCTGTTGGAGTACCAGGGCAAGCAGCTGTTCGCCCGTCACGGATTGAAGGTGTCCTCGGGTAAGGCGGTGAGCACGGTGGAGGACGCGCTGATCGCCGCCGACGAGGTCGGCTATCCGGTCGTCGTCAAGGCCCAGGTGCTGATCGGCGGGCGCGGCAAGGCCGGCGGCGTCAAGCTGGCCGCCAACGAGAGCGAGGCGCGCGAGCACGCCGGCAACATCCTCGGGATGGACATCAAGGGGCACATCGTTCGCACGCTGTGGATCGAGCACGCCTCGGACATCGCCTCGGAGTACTACGCCTCGGTGCTGCTCGACCGCTCGGCCAAGCTGCCGCTGGTGATGTTCAGCACGGAGGGCGGCGTGGAGATCGAAGAGGTCGCCGACAGGACACCCGAGAAGCTGATCCGGCGGCACGTCGACCCGCTCGCCGGCCTGTCGCATGAGGAGGCGGCGCAGATCGCGCGCGACGGCCATGCCGACGACGACGTGATCGACGGCGTCGCCGATGCATTGGTCGCGCTGTATGAGGTGTGGCTGGAGGAGGACGCGACCCTCGCGGAGATCAACCCGCTGATCGTGACGCCCGAGCGCGAAGTCAAGGCGCTCGACGCGAAGGTCTCGCTGGACGGCAACGCGCTCTACCGCCACCCCGAGAACCAGTCGCTGTCGGACAAGGAGAACGAAGACCAGCTCGAGCGCAGGGCCAAGGAAGAGGGCGTGCAGTACGTCAAGCTGGACGGCGACATCGGCATCCTCGGAAACGGCGCCGGGCTTGTGATGTCGACGCTCGACGTGGTCGCCCAGGCGGGCGGCTCGCCCGCCAACTTCCTCGACGCCGGCGGCGGCTCGAACGCCGAGACGATCAAGCAGGCCGTCAACCTGATCCTCGCCAACGACGCCGTGAAGGCCGTGCTGGTCAACATCTTCGGAGGAATCACGCGCGGCGACGAAGTGGCGATGGGGCTGATCGAGGCGTTCGAGGAGATCAAACCGTCGGTGCCGTTCGTCGTGCGCATAGACGGGACCAACGACGCCGAGGGCCGCCGCCTGCTGCGCGAGGCGGCGCTGCCGAACGTGCATGCCGCGGAGACGATGAACGAGGCGGCCGAGAAGGTAGTCGCGCTGGCGGCCGGGCAGAGCGTGGGGGCGCCCGCCTGATGGCCGTGCTCGTCGATGAGCGCACGCGCCTGGCGGTGGCCGGCATCACGGGTCGCCAGGGCACCTTCCATACGCTCAACAACCGCAGATACGGGACGAACGTGGTGGGCGGCGTCACCCCCGGCAAGGGCGGCCAGGACGTCGAGGGCATTCCCGTCTTCGACAGCTGGGTGGAGGCCGTCACCGAGGCGCAGCCAAACACGGCGATGATCTTCGTGCCGCCGAAGTTCGCGGCCGACGCGATCCTCGATGCCGCCGCCGGCGGCGTCGAGCTCGTGATCACGATCACTGAGGGCATCCCTGCGCACGACGAGCTGCGCGTCTACAACACGGTCAAGCGCGACCATCCCGGGACGCGGCTGATCGGACCCAACTGCCCGGGAATCCTCTCCCCCGCCAAGGCCAACGTGGGCATCATCCCCGCGTCGTTCTTCAAAGAGGGGAACGTCGGCGTGGTGTCGCGCTCGGGGACGCTGACCTACCAGATCGGCAACGAGATCGCGCGCGCGGGATTCGGCTGCAGCACGATCGTCGGGATCGGCGGAGACCCCGTGCCCGGCTCGTCGTTCGCCGACGTGCTCGAGCTGTTCGAGGCCGACGAGGAGACGGAGCTGGTCGTGCTCTCCGGCGAGATCGGCGGCGCCGCAGAGGAGGAGGCGGCCGAGTACATAGCCGGGCACATGACCAAGCCGGTGGTCGCCTACATCGCCGGCTTCACAGCGCCGGCGGGCAAGCAGATGGGGCACGCTGGAGCGATCGTGTCCGGCTCGGCGGGCACCGCGGCCGCGAAGGCGCAAGCGCTCGAAGCGAAGGGCGTGCGCGTGGGGCGCACCCCCACCGAGGCGGCTGCGATCGCCGTCGAGGTACTCGGCAGCGCGTCCGTCGGCGCGTCCTGATCGCCCGCGACCCCTGGCCGCGTCGCGCGCCGACCGCTACGCTTGGCGCTCGTGGACAGTGAGATCGCAGACACGCTGGGTGAGTTGGAGCGCAAGCTCCGCGAGCTCGAACACGTCCTGAGCGGCATCGGCCAGGGCGCGCAGCGCCACCCCGCCGGCGACCGGGAGCGCGCCGGAGAGCGCGCCGAGGAGCGCGAGCCCGAAGGCCGCGAGGAGCGCCGTGACCGCCGTCGGGGCGACGAACGACGCGAGGACCGTCGCCGGAGCTACCCACCTGCCAACGCCAAGCCCGGACCGGCCGGCGAAAGCCGGCTGATCGACGAGGCCGTCGTGAGCGAGGAGCCCGTCCGCGGTGGGCCGCTGTCCGCGACGGCGACGATCGACCCCGGCGCGAGCGACGACACCGGCGCGCAGGCAGCGGTGGGCTCGGCTGGAGGCACGACGATCGACGTGGAGGCTCCGGCGCGACTCGGCCGCAGGCCGCCGCCGCTCGCCAACCGCTCTCCGAGCGCCGCCGAGCTGCTGCGCTTCCGCGACCGCCTGGAGCGCACCGCGCGCGAGCTGACCCATGACTACGACGAGCTGCTCGGCCGCATAACCTACGCGGCCGTGCCCGCGCCTACCGGACCGGCGATCTCCTTCGCGCGCGGCGCCCCGTCGCTCGACATCGTCGACGTGGAGGGGCTGCGCGACGCAGCCGTGCGCGCCTTCGAGAGCGACCCCGGCGGGACGACCGCCTACGGCACGTCGATCGGCTACCCCCGCCTGCGCACGTGGATCGCCGATCGTCACGGCGTCGAGCCCGAACGCGTGCTGGTCACGAACGGCTCGATGCAGGCGGATGCCTTCCTCTTCGAGCATCTCGTGCGCCCCGGCGACGACGTGGTCGTGGAGCGACCCTCCTACGACCGCACGCTGCTTTCGCTGCGCGAGCGTGGGGCGAACCTGCACGCGGTCGAGCTGCAGCCGGACGGCATCGACACCGAAGCGCTTGCGCGCCTGCTCGGCGGCGGCAGGGCGCGGCCGAAGCTCGCGCACATCATCCCCAACTTCCAGAACCCGGCGGGCTACACGCTCTCGCTGGCAAAGCGCCAGGCGCTGCTCGCGCTGGCGGCTCAGTACGGGTTCCCGGTGTTCGAGGACGATCCGTACGTGGCGCTGCGCTTCAGCGGCGAGTCGCTGCCGACGATGCTCTCGATGGACCCCGAGCACGTCGTGTATGCCTCATCCTTCTCAAAGACCATCTGCCCGGGCATCCGCGTGGGCTACCTCGTCGGACCGCCCGAGGTGATCGAGGCGGTCGCGCGGCTGGCGACGAACACCTACATCTCGCCGAACATGGTGTCCCAGTCGATCGTCTACGAGTTCTGCGCGTCGGGCGCGATCGAGCGGTCGATCGAGCGGGTCCGCACGGCCCTCGCCGAGCGCGCGCTGACGCTCTCCGAAGCTCTCCGTCGCGACCTGCCCGACGCCGAATTCGTCCAGCCCGACGGCGGCTACTTCATGTGGGTCACGCTCCCGCCAGGCACGGACGTCGACAGCCTGCACCATCGCGCCGCCGAACTGGGGGTGTCGTTCGTGAAGGGCAGCGACTTCCTGCTCGACGGCGGCCAGAGCACGCTGCGCCTCGCGTACTCCGGCGTCACGCCCGAGCAGATCGACGAGGGCGTTACGCGCCTAGCCGCCGCCTACCGCTCGCTTTAGCGCCCGTAGCGCTGGCCGAGCACCAATTGGTCAGGCCGCGCCGTGC
>Ga0193729_1000461_pt1 | contig 21156 bp, 17 predicted proteins | sample U1c2metaG_FD_143036 | JGI IMG/M metagenome (GOLD analysis project Ga0193729, IMG submission 143036) | Soil microbial communities from a riparian zone of the East river system, Colorado, United States - U1c2 | ecosystem: Environmental > Terrestrial > Soil > Riparian zone | place: USA: East River...
TTTTAGGATCAGTCCTCTTACTCGTTTCCCTAATCACTACAGGAATTATCAGTGCTTGTACTTCGCTGACCCCTGTCAACCTACCGCCAACTCAAGTACGCAATTTTACCCTTTACGTTCGTGATAACTTCATTACAATGCCTGATGGAAAGAAGATCTACGTTTTTGGATTTACCAATGATCCAAATGGCAAGGCACAGGTTCCCGGGCCAAAACTTGAAGTGAATGAAGGCGATACAGTCAATCTCAATCTCGTCGACGATAAAGATCCGACAAATACCCCGTTTAATAATGGTGGTGATGGTCACACTATTCACCTGCACGGCCTTGACCTGCCAAGTCAGTTTGATGGCGACCCGATGACTCAGCCAGGTGGGGAAGTCAAACAGGGACAGCACTATGCCTATCATTTCGTGGCGAAGTCTCCGGGCACCTATTGGTATCACTGTCATCAGGAAGCTGCCGAACATATTCAGATGGGTATGTATGGGGCGTTCATCGTCCATCCACGGGGTGAGCTAAGCAAGGCTTATCAGGACACTCCTCTGTATGATAAGGAGTATACGTTTGTCCTGAGCGACATGGATAGTGAAGCACACCAGACCGATTATAACCACCTGTTCAACAACGGGCCAGATACAAACTGGACCAGCTACCATCCCAATTACTTCCTGATCAATGGGAAAGTCTGGCCTGATACTATGATAGACCCCAACGATAGCATCAATGCCACTGTTGGACAGAAGGTGCTGGTACGACTGATCAATACAGGTTATGTAATACACACCTTGCACTCGCACGGCTTTCATTTCCAAGTCATCGGTACGGATGGACGCAAGCTGGATCAACCTTACTATAAAGATTCGCTCACCATTGGTTCCGCCGAGCGCTACGAGATCCTGTTCGACCTGAATCAGGTTGGTCGTTACATGTTCCACGACCACGTTGAGCAAAACACGACCAATGACGGTGCCTATCCAGGCGGTATGATAACCATGATCAACGTTAACAAGCCTGATGGGACTAACCCAATACCAATGCCGAAGGTAAAGCCGAAAGATTAAAATTAAAGATGGAGGAACGAATGATTACGTTCCTCCACGTCTGCTTCCTCCTTTCCTACCTCTCTCTTTATCACTCCTATCCCCTTATGTCAGATCGCCATCCTAAGCTTGATCAGATCACTCTGTCTCCTTTTATCCGAGTCTTACGTGATACAAAAAGATACACTTGTACATCAAGCTAGTAGGGCCAATCAGTATTATTGATAAACCTTTTCGTCCGGCATGGGAGAGACTCATATCAACACTCCATTTGAGCTTATCACGCCGAAAAGGCATATTTAAGGAGGCAAACAGATGAGCGACGATCCTACCATCCAGAACCCCAGAGTCACATATGGAGAGAGCCAGCAAGCAAATTATACTGGCGGACAACAGGTTGAAAGTCGTGCTGAATTTGTTGAAGATAAAAACCTGATGCGAACCAATCGGCGCTATTGGATCACAAGACTTGTCTACTTTGTGCTAGGCGTGCTAGAAGTGATCATGGGACTGCGCTTCATTTTCCGGCTCTTGGGTGCAAACCAGGACAGCCCTTTCGTGATGTTTCTATACAACCTAAGCCATGTGTTTGTTTATCCCTTTAATGGCATCCTTGATGACCAGACCATCGGTAGTAGCAGTGTTTTTGAAATCTCAACCCTGATCGCCATGGTTGTATATGCATTGATAGCCTGGGGGCTAGTTGCGCTGGGCAGAGTAATCTTAGCTCCCTCGCTCACCAATGATCGACGCGTCACCACGTCCCGGAGCAGTCGCATTACTCCATAACGTCCAGACAAAAGCTATATTGCCTTGGACTCTGGAGCGTTCTGGCCCGACAAGAACGCCGCTGACAACCAACTACTCTGTAGCCCGTTGCCAGTGGCATTAGTCAAGCAGTGCGGAGAAACTCTCTCACTTGTCCCAACTTTTGAGGCCTAGGGCCATACCTCTACACGCAACAATGAACGTACATTCTCAAACTGATTAACGATAGTTGCAATGGATGAACCAGCAAAGAGGAGACCTACTGCTTGGTTATCCATTGCATCCACAATCAATGAACCGGAGTCGCCAGGATTTGACATGGCAGTAGTTACAATCTGGTCTGTGAAACGTGCAGTTCGCCCGCCCTCGTAGCCTACATCAATCGTTGCATTTGTCACAGCAATGCGGCCCAGCGTCAAATTCGTTGTGCGGCCAGTCTTTTTTACCGTTAACCCAACCTTCACATCCTGCTTCTTCATCCAGCCGCGTACAGGACCTGTCCAATAGATGGAACGATCCAAGTCATGGAACTGGCCTTCGGCAATAGCCGCATCCACAAGATTGTGGTGCCTCTCGATAGGGATTTGCGGCGCAAACTGGATAGGGATAAAGCGACTCAGAGTAGCAATGCGATCGCTTGGGTCAACTCCACCATCAAGCGGTCCAGGTTGGAGAATAGGATCTCCCGGACGCCCCTCATTACTATTCGCGAGAACATGATTGTTGCTGAGAATGTAATATTTGGGTGGTATGCCCAATCCGTATACAGGCGGACTCACCATTGCTCCTGGCAACAAGTCGTACACACATGTGGCGATGGTGCCTGCGGTGATTCTGAAATGTCCTACACTCCAGCCACCTTGCGCGGGACGAATACGTCTGGCGAGAAGCTGAGCTTCAACACTCGGAGGTGCTAGGCTAACTCCACCAAGTGGCAGGGTGCCTACACCAGCCGCAGGGAAAGGTCTTCTCTCAGGACTAGGGAGAGCACTCACCCCATCAACCGAGGCTAGCCCCCCAACAACAGGCAGAACGCCTAGGCCAGCAAATGGATGTCCTACTGCGAGGACATCGGTTGGTATACCGCTCCAATCATGAGGTATCCTAGCATCCTCGCTTATCTCTTCATTTATTTTGTGGGTGACCAGGAACACCAGAGCTGGCTCTCCTGTTGGCTGCCCTCCTCTGTGTTTGTTTCCAACTCCAACACCTACAACGTTGGGCTTGATCTTGTCTGGATGTAGCCATTCCTTGACATATTTGCTATGAATATCTATCGCCCCCTTCAGAGCTTCTTGGGGCAATATACTCTTGTCATCTATCATAGTTTCCTTTCTCTACCCCATCTTTTTTACTTTTATGGGGTAGTCTGTGCAGTAATAGTGCCAGTCTCTTCAACATCGGTCTTGTATCCATCTAAGGTCTTTGGAACAATCTCTTGCGGCTGCAAGGACGCTTCAGGAACCTTTTGTGTTACTAAGACCTTAATCACAGGCTTCCCTGCCTTCTCACCAATGCCTATACCTATTACATTCGGCATTTGCATCACATCCCTTTGGTATTTCTCTTTGACATCTCCTATATCCATAAATTTTCACTCCTTATAGCTAACTTAAACAACGATATTTATATATAACATAAATTATACATAAATGTCAATACATAAATAAAAGTCTATAAATAGGAGAAAAATAATTTGGCACTAACTACATTCTCAGGGTGTTAGGCAATCAGCTAAGCCTGCCTATCAAAAATGGGATTCACGCTCAAGAATCTCTGTCTAGATAGGCAAGATTCAAGTTTTCCTAACACCCTGCTCATGAAAAAGCCAAGAGGAAAAACAATGAAGGTTATTTACAAGATCACTTACCCGAACGGCAAGATCTATATAGGTCAGGACATCACCGACACCATCAACTACTTTGGAAGTGCTAGCAGCAAACTCATAGAACAAGACTTTACAAGAGAGCAAAGACAGGACTTCACCATACGAAAAGAAATACTCCTAGAGTTCCCTGACACCACAGACAATAGCGGGGTTTCTCGTCATGAAGTTGCTCTCATCATAAAACATGGGTCGAACGATCCATCCAAGGGCTATAATCGAAACCCTAAATTCAGAGGGTAAAGCCTGAAGAATTGTTAAGATCTTTACTCTTGGTAATTCAAGTGCTGGACCGAATAAGACAAGAAAAAGCATCGAGTTCCGCAGCCTTCTGTATATGTTTCATCTCTCGCAACAGCGCAGCATAGTCTTCCAAGGCCTTGATAATTATGGCTACGTCTGGTCCCATTATCGATCTTGTATATGAAGTGCAGGCATAGTCGCACACGTTAGACTTCAGGACTGGAGGGGCTTTATGGATAAAATGCACGTACCACTCGAATGATTGAATTCTCTGTAGTACTTTCTAACCAGCATTATCTAATGTTATCTAATATTTTCCTAAAATCCTTTTAGCGAAGGTATCTTTTATGATATGCTTAACAGCAAAAGTTTTCGGAACCTTTGAACTCCTCAGAGCGTTTCAGGACACTACAAATATTTCTGTAAGGTGCAAAAGATTATGGTAAATACAGAGCAGGCATTATTTTCAGAGGGAAATCAGCTAGCAGCTACTGATAGTTCCCGCAAACAAAAGCTAAATAGGATAAGGAGAGGCGGGATTCCCCGTGTACTCGATCTATTTGCAGGATGTGGGGGTTTATCTCTAGGGTTTCAAGCTGCTGGGTTTGAAATTGTAGGGTCTGTGGAGTCTGATCCTCTTGCTGCCAAATCACATGCATTAAACTTCTATAAAAAATCAGGCGTCTTGCAAGAGGTTCATGCTCAGGCTCGTGATATTACTAAAGTGGAACCAGAACAACTGATTGCAGAGCTTCAGATGAGTCCAGACATAGAGAACAACATAGATGTAATCATAGGAGGGCCTCCCTGTCAAGCATTTGCAAGAGTTGGAAGAGCAAAACTGCGTGAAGTAGCAGTTCACCCTGAAGCATTTCTGCAGGATACGAGAGGGAATCTCTATCTAAGGTATCTTGCATATATCAGGAAACTCCAACCAATTGCACTTCTTATGGAAAATGTCCCAGACATTCTTAACTATGGTGGACATAATATAGCTCATGAGATGTGCGAAGTACTTTCTGAAATGGGATATGTCTGCAAATATACGATTTCTAATGCAGCGTACTATGGTGTTCCACAAATGCGTGAACGAATGCTTCTCATTGCATATACGAAGGAAATAGGAACTGAAGTAGAGTTTCCACTACCTACTCATTGGGTTGAACTTCCTAAAGGTTATGAAGGATCTCGTCAAGTTGCATTAAAAGCATTAGGTGGGAACTTATTTACCTACATGTTCTATACTCCTCCTCTTGAAGCTTCATCTATGTTAACATACGCAATTACTGCTCAGGAAGCTTTAGGCGATTTACCGCGAATTACTTTGCATCTCGAGGGTAAGATGAAACGCGGAACCAGACGATTTAATCAGCAGATTCCTTATCAGGGAGTCCGTGAACCATTCCATCTGAAATGAGATTCGTGCTCAGATCTTGGTTTAGATGAGCAGGGATTCCCGCTTTCCTTGACTCCCTGCTTATCCCAAAAATGTTACGACTTCTCCTTATGCAATGATGATGAGAAATTGGCCTGGATTTGCGAATCAGGAGGGAGTATCCGACCACGTGATACGCTCTTTACCACGAGATTACGATATTTTTCGGCGTATGAATCCTGGAGATCAGTATCCTGAAGCATATCAGCATGCTCTGGATTTGTTTCATGAAAGAGTAGAGGAACTCATTCAACAAGGAAATATTATGAAACTAGGTACTCCTGAATATGAGAAGCTAAAGCGTGAGATAGTTCCACCTTATGATGCATCTAAGTTTCCAAATAAGTGGCGTAAAATGGAACCAGACAAGCCTGCTAGAACGTTAATGGCCCATCTCGGTAAGGACGGTTATTCTCATATCCATTATGATAGTACGCAGGCAAGGACAATATCAGTACGGGAAGCTGCACGTCTTCAATCCTTTCCTGACGGTTTTGAATTTTGCGGGACAATGAATCCTGCATTTAGACAGATTGGAAATGCAGTTCCTCCATTACTTTCCTTAGCTCTTGCCAGAAAGATGATGGATCATATTCAGGGTAATTAACACATAGATTGGCAGTTACATGATTGACCACATCAGGGTAGGTGTAACAGGAGTGTGCAAAATGAATTCACAGCATCGACAGAAAACATTCGTGTATGCAGTACAAAAGAAAGTTGGAGGTGATTCGGAAGAGTGGAAAACATCAGGACTATTTGGCACATCAAATAAAGCATCTATAATAGAAGGCGGATTACAGGTTGGAGTTAGTAACCCCGATTCCTGGAAGACCACTCCAAAGGGTATGATTTTTGCAGCTATGCTTCGTTTCCCTCCAGCAGATGAAATCTACTTTGCTGTTATTATTGAAAGTGCCAGTGATAAGTTCATGCAACGCTTGCAATTAATGATAGAAATTGGTCAGAGACAAAAAGAAAAGCAAAAGGAAGAAAAAGAGAATAAAGAAAACAAAGGACGAATAAAAACAAAAGTAAAAGCTGAGGAGACGGAAGAAGAAGAGAAACAAGAGGAGGAGGTGGACAGCGAGAGTAGCAGCAATGCCGTTGCCAGTGAAATTAAGTATTCAGATCGAAACAACAATGTAGTCATTTGCTTAGCAGCCGATGATGGGAAAATTTACCTCAGGAATAAACAATTCTGGAATAATCTCGCCATTGATAGAAGTGGTCTTGGTCCTGCTATAGATGTGGATCTGATTTTGTTTGCAGTATATCCTCCAGAGCCATCAGCGAAGAGAAACTTGCTTGTTCGTGATTTTGTTGGATACTTTGTCAGTCTTGTTGGACGGGACAAGGTTGAGGAGATTCAACCCTGGGAAAGTGAAATAAGCCTTTCTCCTGAAATGAGGAGAATGCCAGGAGTTATTCCATTTGCAGAAATATTAGCAGGTGTACATAGGCTAGGGGGATATTTTGCTAATGATCTTGTTGAACGCTATCATGTAGCATTGAACTATCTAAATCATAAGCATTTTGTTATCCTTTCTGGTTTGTCTGGGACGGGAAAAACAAGCCTTGCCAAATTCTATGCATTTGCAGTCCATGGGCTTATAAATACAGATGTGGATGATCCTTTCTTTTTCATGTGCGTAGTACGACCAGATTGGACCGATCCGACAGGGCTTATAGGTTATCACGATGTAATAAGTGGAAAATATACTGTAACTCCATTTTTGCAAGCTATATTGATTGCAACTGCTCATAAGGATACACCTGTTTTCGTTTGCATAGATGAGATGAACATAGCACGTGCAGAGTTCTATTTCGCTGATATACTGAGCGCGATGGAATCTGAAATGCCTCTGCACATCCATTCAAATTCAGTTCCTCTCGATGGAAGTAGCGGAGAGCAGGTCCCTTCGGAGATTAAACTTCCATCAAATCTGTTCATCATAGGAACAATAAATATTGATGAGTCTACCCAACCTTTAAGTGACAAGATATTAGACCGAGCAAATAACATTGATATGTCATCAGTTGATATTAGAGGCTTTTTAGAGCGTCTTGCCTTACGACATGCCGAACTCAAAACCTCAATAGATGGCTGTTCTTCCCTCCTTACTCAGCTAAGTAGTAGTCTCTCACCATATAGTCTGGGCTTTGGATATCGAGTTGTAGAAGAGTTTGTACGCTATTATGCATTTGTTGAGAGGACTGGCATAATGGAAAAAGCAAATGCTCTTGATAGCCAAATTGCACAGAAAGTACTTGTGAAACTAAGAGGAGGGGAAAGTCAACGGGATCTTTTAGAGAAACTGACTAGAATTTTGCAGCCTTATCCACATAGTTTGAAAATTGTGGATGGTTTGAAACATCAATTAGACGAGTATGGATCATTTCAGTACTTGAGATAGGCAAGATATGGGCGAATCAGAAATTGTTTTACTTGATCCCTTAGCATCTATGCGGGAGGTATGTAGCATTTGGCCTGGAGCGTGTGTGTGCAAATCTGGAACAATTCAGGAAAATAGAACATATATATTCGAACTTAGGAACCCAACTGATCCACTCAAAGCCCATCTGTTCATAGATGATCAGAGATTAAGGCGTGATATTTTAGATGCACCTCTCAGAGTGCAATGGGAATGGAATGTGGATTTTCATGCAGGGGAGGTGGAGATACTGATACAGCTTGAACGCTCAGGAAATGCTATACGTAAAATACTAGTGACAGACCCTGATCGAAGGAAGCTCACGCGTGAACAATTTGATACTATGGTACGACAAATTCTGGACGACACATTTGCATTACTTTCTCTCTCCAGTTACAAGTTTCGTATTGCCCGAGGGAATACAGCTCATTCTCCGCCTATAGCTCGTTTAGAATTTTTGAGATCACAGGTCAATAAGCTTGAAGCAGTAATGCGCTCAATTGATAAAAACCCTGTGCGTATCCTGCGATCTACTATCGATACTGTCCCCTTTCACAAAGTCACTCAACTCGCTCCAGTTGAGTTAATTAAATCTTTTGCGAATGGAAAAATCATCCAGGCACCAGAAATGCAAAATCGTCTTCCTAAAGGCGCTGGAAGGTCGAGTACCAGAAAGGATTTACAAAGCTCGTAAAACACTTGGCCTCGATATTCGTGAACACAGAGATATGAAATCTGCACTAAAGTCGTGGTCATCCTGGCTCTCGCTAGTTGCGGATCTATTGGCAGAGAGACAAACAGAGGATAAGGAGCTATCAGTTCACCGAAGAAAGTGGTCATTGCGATGCAGGGAAATGTCAAGAAGGCTTAATTTGCTCTTGAAACTTCCCTTATTTACTGAAGTGCAGGATATAAAGCAACCAATCTATGCTACACAAATCTATCAGCGTATTCCTGTCTATGGCCAATTTCTATCAATATACAACGATTTTCAACAAGGTATCGCCAATATTATAGGCGATTTCCTTCAGGTACCGCTGGCAAGAACATATGATCTCTATGAAGTATGGGCATTTTTACGTCTAGCGCGAGCTGCTTCGATCATGTTTCCTGAATCGACGTTTAAACCAGACTCTCTGTTCACAATGAATGGCCGAGCCATTGTCATCTCTCCGAGTCAAGTATGTTTCGATTTTGGAGAGCAATTAAAGTTATGCTTCCAAAGAACCTACAAAGAGTTTTGGATTGAGCGAGATGGGCGTGGAACATACAGCAGGTATATGAGGCCAGACTTTACCATAGAATCATTAATACCAGATAATAAACAAAAAATATTAATAGTGCTGGATGCTAAATATCGTGTTGAAGCAGGTTTAAATGATGCCCTTTCCTCTATCCATATGTATAGAGATGCTCTGGTTTGTCAAGATGAAACAGAAGAGCATGATATCAAGCGAATCATTAACGGAGCTTATCTGATAACACCAGATACATATACTACAGATGATGAATGGAAGGATTTGAGGATGCCAGCAAGGCTATTTCATCCAGAGTATCGCAGTCACTTTCGCTTTGGAGCAGTCACTATGCGTCCCGGAATGAAAGATGAAGAGGTTATATCTCTTCTAAACACAGTGATAGCAGACTGCACTGGAAATAGAGAGGAGTAGGCGCAAACGCTGTTTGGCGCTTGACGCCTACTCCCCCATCTTAATCCTTAAGCAGCCTCACCAGAACGCCGTATTCATAAGCCAGCTTCCCCAGCAAGATGAATGGCGCGTAGAGCAGCACTCGCTTGTGATCTCGGATGTTTATTATGACTATATGAAGTGCAGCTATAAATGCGATAATTGGTAGCAGCAGCAAAAAAAGTGGTGGGAAACGTGCGTGGTAGAGCAGAAAATTCTTCAATCCGCTATTTCGGTGATGTATCTTTGTTGTCAGGCCGCTTGCTAGGCCGTGGGCATAGTTGTAGCGGAGCAATGCGTTCAGTGTCTCACGTCGGTGATCATGAATGACGGTGATTTCTGGTCGGTAGCATGTGTGATAGCTCTGCCTGTGGATGCGACGGCAAAAGTCGATGTCTTCGCCGGAGCTTAACGTTTCGTCAAAACCATCTATGCGCTGGAAGAGTACTTTGTGCACTCCCATACTTGCGGAAGCGACGGGACCGTTATGTCGGCGTTTGCGCTGGTAATGTCCAAAGTTTGTAAAATCGACACAACGGGCAAAGAAGGCGTCTGACTTGCCAACTACTCTTGCTCCGACTACGCCTATGCCGGGTCGCTGCAGCACACGCACATTCTGAGCAATCCAATCTTCTGCTACGACAATGTCATCATCTAGAAATAAGAGGATATCCCCTCTGGCATGTGTCGCACCGAGGTTACGACACATGCCAGGCTTTTCTATCCGTGTCGTGTTTACTGCCCTGACAGACCAGCGTGTTTCAATCTCGAAAGAGCCCACCCCACCTCTTCCACTGACAGGCCAGCGTCGCGCTATAGCTTCTACAGACGGTCCTACAATGATCGTTTCATACTCGCCCGCATACCGTTGCTTACTGATCGAGTGCAATACCTTTTCTACTTTTATTGATCGTGAAACTGGGATAATGATGCTGACATTTGGCTGATGATATGCTTCTTGCGTAGTTGGCAAGTTACTATCGTTCAATGGTAATCTGGATTGAGTATGGTCAGTGAGTAACGTACTGAGTTGCTTGCCTTGACAAATAGCTTGGTAGATCTGTGGTATGATCTTCCTATCCGCTTTCTCTGCAATGAGTTGAACACGCTGTTTTTCGATCGACCATGTGGAGACCAGCATTGTATAGATCTGTTCGGATGGAACGAGGATAGCGTGAGCCCGCTGTATGCTCTCCCGGAACAGGTACCGTCGGTAATACTGCAAGGACGGATCTGGCTCCTCCAGCCATAAAGTATCATGGATGCTTATGATGAGCGGCCCATGCCAACCAATGAGAGCTATACCATCTGGCACATGCAGTACATCCGGTCGGAGACGATGCAACACACTGGGAAATCGTAACTGGTGCGACAGCAGACCTCCATTCTTTGACTGTAGCTTCAATGGGTACACTCGGACGTTTGGTATATCTGCCTGTCTTCCGTAGTCTTTTGGTCGTCCTGTGACGAGAATATACTCGTGCTCCTGAGAACTGCTGGCTATTATACTGAGCATTTCGCGTATGGAGACGAGACCGTTGCCACCCTGTTGCTCCGCAATAAGCAGGTCAATAAGAATGCGCATGATACCTCCTGTATATGCTATACACGTACTCATGGCAAAATGAGCGTTGCCTAGTCGGCAAGATGCTACTGCTACACTCTTGGGGTACGGCGGGCGCGATAAATCGCGTTCATTTCCCCGATTGGTAGGGGTACGGCGGGCGCGACCTGCCGTGTGCCCTTTAGGGTTATGCCCTTCATGGGTATAAATCGGGCCCCTACCACTTGGCGATCAATCGCGTTCATTTGCCCAATTGGTACCTGATAGTTTTTGGCTTTCCCTCCTTTCTGGTAAGTAGGATATGAATCATCTGCCTCATATCTTTGAAAGAGAGCGTTCGTGTGATTATATAGCCGATAACAGTCAATAATAAGGCCAGAGGCAGGGATAGCAGGCGTGGAATGCGGTGTTGCCAGATCAAAAGTGCGAGTGGTGGTAGATTGCTCAAGAGAACTAGACATAGCATTCCTGCCATCGGCCATAGGCGGATATGCTGTCTGAGTTGCACGGCAAACAGGCTAAGTGCCACTGCTTCGCTGACTAGTGCCGCCAGACCAGCTCCCAGAATCTGCCAGCGTGGCACCAGCGTCACGTTGAGCAAAAGATTAACGCTTGCCGAAATAATGGTTACTATGGGCACCCTGCGCTCTATATTTGCCGCTGTGCATACCCGTTCGGCCAGTTGGTTGAAGAAAGTGAATACCATGGTCCACATCAGCAACTGTACAGCGATGGTCGCAGCCGCAAAGCGTGATCCACCCAGTAAGTTCACAAGAGCACTTGCTTGCGTACTTATACAGACTGCTAATGGAATAATGGCCAGAGCTAAGAAGCGTGCTGCCTTATAACAGACGCGGTCGAAGCGTTCTCGTCCCTCATCAAAGCGCGTACATAACAATGGATAGAGGCCGTTGACGTAGGCGAAGGCAATTGAAATGAGTGGATCGGTGATACGCGAAGCCAGGGCATAGATACCTGCACTGGCCGATCCTGAGACCACCACCAATATGCATATATCGATTTGTCCGGTTAACAGTGTGAAGGCATTATGTCCCAATAGTGGCAAACTTCCCTGCATATGTTCACAGAAGCGTGTCAGGCTAAAGCGTATACCGATGCCGTAACGCTTGCTGGCCAAGAGAACCTGTACCAAGAACATGGGCAGATCAGAGTAGACCAGCAATATATAGGCCCAAAGCAGCGGACAATGCAGCCAGACAATCAGGGCAATGAGACCTGCTGTGATTATTCGGTTGCTGGTCTCAAGCAGCGCAAGAAGCCCTACCCTCTGCTCAGCTCTGAAGCCATGTGAGTAGATTATCCTTAAGCCATTAAAAGAAAAACTGAAGAAGAGGGAAAAACAGCCTAACAGGAACAACGAGCGTTGCTCTGGACCAATTGGCAGTAGCCATGCAGTGATCAGAGCTAGGCCTGTACTCAGCAACGTAGATACAGCACGCGTTCCCACAGCACAACTGAGTGTCTCGCTCCATACATGGCGCGGCTGGCGACTAAGTTGGCGGATGATTAATGGGTCCATACCGGTTCCACTCAATAGGGCAAAGACTGTTAGGAAGGGAAAGGTTAAGCTGTACTCGCCGTACTGAGTCGGACCGAGATAGCGGGTCAGAAGGGCTGTCATTGGGAAGATGAGTGGAATCGCAATACCCCATGATAGGAGTTGAGTGACAACCGAGCGACTGGTCTTCTGAACGTTGGCGGACGCGATAAATCGGGTCCCTACCTCATCAGGCGATAAATCGCTTGATTGAATGTATTGTGCATTGGGGGAACAATTGGCGCAATAAATTGCGGCGGACGCGATAAATCGGGTCCCTACTTTCTCAGGCGATAAATCGCTCGATTGATTGCATTGTATATTTTTTGGAGAATGAGGGAGTGAACCACGAGATGGGGAACGGCGGATAATGGTTGGCCATAAAAATCCCTTGGGCTTCTCCTGGCTTGCATTTCCTGCGAGCCCTAGCGCTAATCCTGCTAGTAAAAAGAGGAAGGTTGCTCCTTCTAACTGGTCTAATGGCACATCGACGAAGCCCATGATGCTATTACCTAGCACAGCCAGAAAGACGACTAGGGCGATGCTTTTCTGCTTATTTGGTATGGTATGATATGCCTTCCAGCAAGTTATCATGATGCTAAGCAGCAAGAATACTCCTACAATAGACCAGAGAATTCCACTCTCTAATGCCCATTCAAGGTACTGTTCATGAGGGTGAATGCCCAGTGAACCTAGTTCCGTCGCTTTCCCGACGATAAGTTGTGCATAGTAGTAATGAAATTGTTGTAGACCAATGCCAAGCCACGGGTTAGCAATAATGAGGCTGATCGCTTCATTCCACAGGAGCAACCGATTATCTGTCGAGGATGCATCGTGGCTGAAAAGCAAGGCTATCTTATTGAAAAAGGAGATACTCACTATGCCTGCTAGCAGTAAGCTGAAACCCAGTATTTTGCCTCGCCTACAAATCAGACAGGCAACGATGATAACAACAATAGCTGCTACTGCGGCGCTACGTGTACCACTGCCAACGATTTCTAGTGCTGTGACAATGGTCATCACAAAGCCTATCATCCGATGGCTGCGGCGTATTCCTTGTAACCAGCAAACCACAGCTACAGCCATAAGATTGACCAAGTACATTCCGAAATTGACCGACCAAGCGAAAGGTCCCCACAGTCTTCCCTGGGCTATTTGGGGATTGTATGCATCTGGCGATTCTAACAGTGGTGAGAGATGCACACCCATTACCTGCGCTAATCCCACACAGTAAAGTGGCATACTCACCAGCAATATGGCTATCAGAAATGCCACTCCATCTTCTACTACATTTGCCAGCCAAGTACCAGCGAAGAAAGCCGCCAAGATAATCAGTAAAGCCACCAGCCGCTTATTTGCGCCATAGGGACCAGAGTCGCCTGCCAGTTCCGGAACATGCATAAATGAAATGATTGCTAGTGCGAGAAAGAGCAATCCTAGCAGATGTGACATGCTAAAACGTACAGGCGGTCGATGTACGATTATCACCAGGAAAACTAGTACGGTTATCGGTTCAACCAGATGCATATTATGCCCTGGCAGTGGCAAGGTTATACTTGGCAAACCTGCACCCATGAAAAGGAGCAGCAAGGCAAAGCGTGGCCGAAGTATTGCTCCTATACCAATGACCAGTACTGCAAAGCAGGCGATGACAACAAGTGGTGATGGTATTAGTGCACAGCTCAGGCTTATCAGCAACAATAATGCGCCTGATATCATCTTTTCAATCTCGACATTTTTCATCTCGTTTCAATCTCGACAGAGTCCCCTCCCTTTTCCACGTATATTTTCTGATCTTTCAATCCGTTTCAATCTCATTTCGATCTCGTTTCAATCTCGACAGAGTCCCCACCTCTTCCACATTTTTTCGTTGGTGAACGCGTTGATATATTTGGAAGGTTTATATACATTTATCACATATCCTTTCCTCAAATACTAGGGAAGTTTTCCGTTGCTTCTTCTATGGTTCATCGTCCCACTGAGACGCAAAAGAGGTGAAAATTGTAACCTGACAGGCGGATTATCTTCTGCTTCATCAGTTTGATTAGTCAGCATACTAACGACAGTATCTGAGTACATGAGCGGTAAAGGTGCTGGTGTTTCCGGCAATTCAAATGCGAGAGTTTCTATCTTGACTGTATCCACACCTCTTCTACGGATATGCTCTGAGACAGTTTCTATCTGGAATGTGTCATTCACACTTTTTCTATTTGGTGCTGCTTGCAACGGCAGGGTTTCCTTGACAGATATTTGCTGTATTTCTTCACTGATCATTGGCTCTGATGCACTACTATTGTTCTCTTGAGACAATCGCAAAAACGGAGGATCAAGTGATGGGGATACTACAACTTTTCTTTCGATAGAGACTCCGTGGGACACGTAGAAGTAGCTTCTGTGTCGCTTTTGCTGTCGATTGACGATAACCCCCAGTATAGGTGCTCCAAACTGCTGAAAGGTGGAACTTAGCTGATGAAGCGTATCTTTGTGTTCCTTTCCGGCTTCAACAATAAGTACGGTAGCGTCGGCAATAGCTGCTAGTAGGTACGCATCGGTTCCTTCTTCCAATGCAGCAGCATCGAAGATGATAATATCCACCAGTTCGGGCTGTAAATGCTCTGATGCATCTGGCATGCGACCCAATAAGCGTTGCAGAAGCAGGCCCAGTGCAGGCTCGTGCAGCGGAGAGGTGGGATATGGCCCGACGGGTCCTGCTGGAAGCAGCCAGAGATTGGGTATGTCCGCTTTCCATTGATTAAGCCATAAGTGCAGTAAAGGAGTGGATATTGCTTGGAAAGAATGAATATTCTGCAGGGTTTCTACCAGACCAAGTGTATTGGGACGAAGAAAGACATTATGCAATGAGGGACGACGTACGTTGGCATCTATGAGCAACACACGCATACCTGCCTTTGCAAGCGAGAGTGCTAAGTATGTTGCAGCTGCCGTAGTGCCAACTGCCGAGCGAGGGCTAGTTACTAAAATGGTTCGTTGTCCCTGGCACAGCATGCGAAAAGATATTCCCAGCAGACTGTAGGCCTCTTTTACATCATCGGTATGTTCCGACCCGAGATCGAACAGCTGGGTGGTGGAGGTACCAAGAGGGATACTCCCTAATGGTTCTAATCCAGCTAGTTGGACAACGTCATCAACGGTCTTGATAGTGATATCTAGCCAGTCTTGAAGTAGTACCAGCATGATCATAAGCAGCCAGCTCATATTAGCCGCAAGGATGGTATTAAGTGTTGGTTGTGGACTAGTCGGTTTATCCGGTGGTATCGCCTTTTGGTCGATACTTAACATATTGGCTGTTTGCTGCTCCTGAGTCTGCAGTTGCTCATTACTGTTTAACAAAGAGGTATAGGTCGATTGATAAGTAGCAAGCAGACTCTGCTGTTGCGCGATACGATCTTCCGTTGCGTGGCTATTCTGTAAAGTCGTCAATTGCCGTTGAGCTGTATCGATTGTGACTTTAACCTGCGCTAGATTTTGCGCGAGTTTGTCTGCTAGATTCTGGAGACGCGTTCTCTCTTCTGTCTCCTGAAACTGTACAAAGGTTGTTGCCACAGCATTAGCAATATCGGCAGCTGTCTGGGAATGGTCCGCATTAGCCCGTATCTCGATAAGCTGAGTATTGTCCATCGGCGAGTCACTGACTACCTTTTTCAACTGGTCTACAGTCATCCCTGGCAGTTTTGTGGTAGCTTCTTGCAAAACCTCTGGACTGGTAACAAGGATGGCATAGCTTACCGCCTGGGCCTGTGCACTGAAGACATCATTGCCTGAGGCCGTCGTTACGCTCACTGGCATGCTATTGACATTCACTAGTGCACTGGCTTGATAGACTGGTGGCAAAAACAGACTGATAACGAACGTGACTGTACTGCCAAATATGATGCCTAAAAGAATGAATCTGAAACGGTTGCGAATAACCTGAGCATAATGCCGTAGTGTATCCTGTATGTGCATAGCACTATTTCCCTTCAACTAACAAGCTCAGAGGTACGGCGGGCGCGATAAATCGGGCCCCTACCCTTGGCGATAAATCGCGTTGAGCAGCACGATTAGTACCTGAGTTGTTACCCTTCAACTAACAAGCTCCCCTAGCACATAAAACTGCAGGAATGGTTTTGATAAGAATGCGCATATCTGCCCATAACGAGCACTCTACTACGTAGATGCAGTCAAGGACACAGCGCTGCTGATAAATGATGGACGAACGACCACTAATCTGCCAGAGTCCTGTCAGACCTGGTTTGACTTTCTGGCGCAATTGACTGAGTTCGCCAAAGGCAGCCACTTCTGAAGCCTGGATGGCCCTGGGTCCAACAAGAGTCATCTCACCATGCAGGACATTGAGCAACTGTGGCAATTCGTCAAGGCTGGTACGTCGCAGAAAGCGTCCAATGCGTGTAATGCGAGGATCATGTGACAGCTTGCCCCTTTCTTCCCATGCTGCTTGCACCTCAGGATGCTGAGTCAGATAGTCATCGGCATCAACAACCATGGTGCGCAGTTTGTACGTTGTAAATAGATGGCCATGTAAGCCGACCCGTTGCTGCTTATAAAAGATCGAATGATGATCTTCCAAGAAGATAAGTAATGCAAGGATAGGCAAAGACAAGGCAAAAAGAGCCAATCCAACCAGAGCGATAGAGATATCCAGACACCTTTTGGCAATGTAATAGGTTCCCGATTGAAAAAACGGATATTCGTGCCTATCGTGAGCCTGGACCATCTCTGTTGATCCTTGGTGAAAGATTGCCTGGGTGATTGTCTCAATACCTGTACTATCTAGCTCCCCTAGCGCGTAATTAATTGATACTTTCGTTTTATTCATGTATATTTACCCTCATCCAGAATTGTGGCGTAGGCTCAGGGCCTTCACTTTTTTATGATCCGCCTTGAGGATACTGCAAATGCATCCAATGCTTGTGTATAAACAGCTGTAAGCTGTTGTGTGATGACATCCGAATGATGATATGCCTTGATATAGACAATTCCATGAGTTGCAAGGCTACGCCACTGAGTCTGGTCCTCCAGCAGACGTAGTACGGCAACGGCGAAATCAGCTGGTTCATCAGCAACCAGCAAATCGCGGCCAGCGATTGCCTGTAGCCCTACAGCAACTGGTGTACTGGCTACAACGGGTGTACCCAATGCCATGGCTTCAAGCACTTTGTACTGTATTCCGACTGCATAGGGTAATGGACAGACCGCTATCTGTGCCTGTGCAATAGCTGGCCGCAGATCAGCCAAGTAACCAGTGACCTCAATGCGCGGGTCTTTGGCTAAACGACGTACCGAAGCCGGTGGATCAGACCCCGCAATGACCAGCCTGACAGTAGGACGCTTTTGCCATATCAGCGGAAGAATGTGTTTGACCAGCGTGCACACGCCAGCGATATTGGCATGAAAACTCATTTTACCGGAGAAAATGAGCGTCTCCGCTTGCCGCTCTCCATCGTAAGGTTGGAAGTAGTGCTGGTCGATCCCAAGGGGTATGACAGTAATTTCGGCAGATGTTTGCCCAGTGATTATTGTCTGATTATCTTGAGCAATCGCTAGTAGCGCTTGACGATCCCGTTCTGCTGTAACCAGCACATGGCGAAAACGGTGCAATTGTGCATACTCATATGCCCGCACGCGCCGTCCCTCGCTAGAACCTATGATGCGCAGCATATGAGTGATCCCCGCTTGCCCTCCCTGTTCATAAAGCTGGCTTATGCAATCAACTGCATCCCAGACAACCGGGACAGGCAAGGTAGTAGGCACAGCTTCCAGCGTACGTATAAGCTCGACATGCAGCAGGTCAAATTGGCCACGATGGAGATGAATGCCAATCGCTCTTCGTAAACGGGTAGAGGCGTCAAAGACAACCTGCAGAGGTTGCCGCGAAACCAGTGCAGTCAGACCACGCATATAGCGCACGATATGGGGTTCGTATATCGCAGTTGCTGCGATCCCTTCTTGTTGCAGCGCTTGTACATCGGACATTTCTCGCGTATTTGCGCATAGAGCAAGCAATTCCACGAAATGTTGTTTTGCCAGTTGAGTGATAAAACCATACGAACGTGCGCGAATACGTGAGGCCGGATAGGGAGTGACAAACAATATTCGCACAATACTTCCTCCAATCCACCTCTTATTTTGTATAAAATAAGAAAAGTTCAATTTGAAAAGTATATTCCATTGTAATGAACGTCCAAAACATTGAAATGTAACAATCACATCTTTAAGTCCTTTTATGTAATAATGTTCATATTGTCTTGTTTAATTTCATTTGTTTTTCAGAAAACCCCCGAGACTGCTGAAGATCTTGCTCTTGTTTAGGGATAGTACATGAGAATATTTTAAGAATACTGTTGAGGACTAGCGAAGTTGTCCTATTTGTCCCTAGAAAAAACCTTTTGCATTGAGTATGCTTAAAGCATAGGAGAAGGGTTTCGGAGGGTTAGGAAATGTTCTCTCAAGAGTATAATAATTAGCAGGATGGAAAAAGGAGGCATCTATCTATGTTTCAATTGTTCCATAAAGTTGGCGGCAAGACTTTCCTCTTCGTTAGCTTGCTTACGATCCTTTTCGCATCATTCCTCTTTCATTCACCCATGACTGTACATGCGAATGCTCTGACCTCCAATGGTTGGGCAGGATATGAAGCAAGAGGGGCCCGAGGGACATATACAGAGGTAAACACTTACTTTATTGTCCCATCTCTTGCTCCTATAATAGGTACTAGTGTAGCCATATGGGCTGGTGTGGGTAGCCGGATAGGCGCTACGTATCCAAGAGAACTAGTACAGGCTGGAATAGCTGCTTTTGTGGACGCCTCGACAGGTATTCAGGTCAATAAGGCATTCTGGGAGGTCTATGGCGATGGAACAACAAACACAGAACAGTACTTCCCGCAATTGTCAGTGCGGACAGGAGACCTGATATGGGTTTATGTGACTTCAAACTTGGGTAACAGCGGCCAGGATAATTTCATTGTCGAGGATATGACAACAGGCAAGAGTGCATCGACAATACTAAAAGACATTCATGCTATTACTGATGGTACTGCGGCTGAGTGTATAGCAGAAGATCATCTGAATGTACTAACCCTCAGTCCCAAACCTCTTGCTAATTTCGGAACCATCCTATTTAGCAGTTGCAGGGTATATGGTCAGAGTAAGCCGCATCAGGGCTGGCTTTCAATTGGCAACGAGCAGTATAATAAGCTGGATATGGTGAGAGGCTCCACAACACTTGCTACGACGAGTGAACTATTATCTGGAACATACCCAGGAGATGGGAATAGCTTCACCATTACTTGGCATAATCTAGGTCTCTAATTGTATGCAAGATGCATATTCTGCGCTCTATTCAAATGCCGAGAGCGTCGGCTGTTCCTTTCCGCAAGAAGCCCCTTTTCGTCTCACAGTGTTATAGATTGTCCAGTACTGTTGGTGATACAATTTCAATGTTTCAGTCTCAAGATTTAAGAGACAGGAAGATATTGAATTTGATCCATAAGGAGGTCTTTCTTGAAGCATCGACGGTGCGCGTTATTTCTTCTTTCTGCTATCTGCCTACTCTGCCTACTATTTACTGCCTGTGGCACAGCGTCTACTAGCCCTCCGGTCACCTTAAAGATCTTTGCCGCCTCTTCGCTTAAAGCGTCTTTTACCGAGATAAAGTCAAAGTATGAGGCTGCACACGCTGGTATTTCTATTTCTTATGATTTCGATGGCTCACAAATTCTTGAAAATCAGCTTGCCAGTGGCGCGGCTGCTGACGTTTTTGCGTCCGCCGACCAGTTGCATATGCAGAAAGCTACTGATGCTGGGCTGGTTCTGACCAGCCAGATATTTGCTAAGAATAAGCTGATCGTGATTGTTCCGGTGAGCAACCCAGCCAAAATCTATACACCGAAGGATTTGGCAAAGAAAGGAGTGAAGATTGATGTGGCAGATTCCTCCGTGCCAGCTGGACAATATGGCTTGCAGGTTCTAGACAATCTGGGTAAATCTGCTGACTACGGTCCTGCCTACGAAAACAGTGTAAAGGCTAATTTTGTCTCGCGGGAAACGAATGATGCAGCAGTGGTACAGAAAGTGCAATTAGGCGAGGCTGATGCCGGTATTGTTTATCAGACTGATGTAACTCCTGCTATTGCAAATAAAGTAGTTGCCATTGATATCCCGGCGAACTTTAACGTAATTGCTGAATATCCTATTGCAGTGACTAAAAATGCAGCCCATGCCAACGAGGCACAGGCTTTCGTTAGCTATATCCTCTCCTCAGATGGACAGGCAGTGTTAGCGAAGTATCACTTCATTACAGTGAGCAAGTAGCCTAAAGGCAACATATATGTCACCACAACACTGGCTGGCCAGAGTATTTGTTGGTGTGCTAGCCAGTCTCTTTTTCCTCTTCTTAGGCGTGCCATTGGTCTCCCTACTACTGCATGCTTCACCAGCAGTAGTGTGGAGTGAACTGCAACAACCGGATGTCTTACAGGCATTGCAATTGAGCTTGCTTACAACAACGCTGAGTTG
>Ga0193729_1000462_pt1 | contig 21140 bp, 14 predicted proteins | sample U1c2metaG_FD_143036 | JGI IMG/M metagenome (GOLD analysis project Ga0193729, IMG submission 143036) | Soil microbial communities from a riparian zone of the East river system, Colorado, United States - U1c2 | ecosystem: Environmental > Terrestrial > Soil > Riparian zone | place: USA: East River...
ATGCGGCCACTGCGGCCGCAAGCTCCATGTGCACTACAGCGGCAAGATCGGCCGCTACAATTGCTACGGTGCGCGTACGAACCACGGTGCCGCGCGCTGCATTTCGATCAGCGGCTTGAGCATCGATGCGGCGATCAGTAACGAGGTCCTGCGCATCCTGAAGCCGCTCGGCGTCGAAGCAGCACTCAAAGCGATCGAGGCGCAATCGAGCACGACGACCGCGGCCGAGCGCCAGCTGGAGCTGTCGCTGCAGCAGGCGCGCTACGAAGCCGCGCACGCGCGCCGACAGTACGACGCCGTCGACCCGGCAAACCGGCTGGTCGCCGGCGAGCTGGAGCGCCGCTGGAACGAGGCATTGCAGGCTGTCGCAAAGCTTGAAGGAGAGATCGCCGCCCTGATTGCGCGCCGTCCGCCGCGGCTCGGCGAGCCGGAGCGCCAGCAATTGGTGGCGCTCGGTGCTGATCTGGAGCGCGCCTGGTTGCATCCCGCTGCAACCGCCGCAACGCGCAAGCGTATCCTTCGCGCGGCACTCGCGGAGATCGTCGTGCGCAAGGACGGCGCAATCATCCATGCGGTCCTGCACTGGCAAGGCGGCGACCATACCCAACTGCAAGTCAAACAGCGCCTGAATACGGCCGGCCGGCACAATCCACGCATCCCCGACGACACAATCGCACTCGTGCGTGAGCTGGCGCGGCTGATGCCTGATCGGCAGATCGCGCGCCTGCTCAATCGCACTCGCGTCGAGACCGGGCACGGCAATGCCTGGACGCAAGAGCGCGTGCGCGGCTTCCGCAATCACCACGACATCGCCGTCTTCCGCGATGGTGAGTGGGCGGAGCGCGGCGAGATTACGCTCGAAGCGGCAGCGAAACTCATCGGCGTCTGCAACATGACGGCGCTGCGTATGCTCCGCCGCGGTGAGATCAAAGGCCGACAAGCTTGCGCGGGCGCGCCTTGGGTGATCAGGGCTGAGGACTTGGCAGGTTTCGCCAAGGGAAAGCGTCGGAAGCCTCCGCTAACACAAAGTACCACGCAGCGGGTCCTTGACTTTCAATGAGTTAGCCGAGGTGCATTATGAATCATGACTGCTCGGTCATACGAAGTTGGAAAGCACCGTCCGATACCTTGGGGTCGAGGTCGATGACGCTTTGAATATAGCTGAACAAATCGAGCTTTAATTATTCGACCACCGGCATCAAGCCGGTGGTCGCTTACGCTCTCGATACGAGCATCGGCCTGGTTGATCGATGACACTTTTCAGGGTGCACAATCATCGGGGGCAGGCTTCCCGGCAAATCGGTCGCTGGTCCATCCCAGCATGTCCTGGGTGCTGGCCTGCGCCGCCCGGCCGTGGCCGATGTTTGGCATCGATAACATGCGCACCTTGCTGCCGGCCTTGCACAGCTTGGCAGCGTAGGCCTGAGTGACCTCGGGGTGAATGATGACGTCGTCGGTGCCTTGCGCGAGAAACACCGGAATTTCGGGCGGCAACGCGCCGGGTGAGTTCTCCGTCAGCAATGTACGCCAGGGTTCGACGTCGGACGGATGCTTGGTGGTCAGGAAATATTGTTCCAGCGGCTGCTCGGTGAGCTGACGCCGCCTGAGATCAAATGGTCCCTCGATGCACTCTTCGGCCAACTGGTCGATGGCGGGCATCGCCCTCGGATCGACCACCTTGTCCATCTTGGCATCGAACACCCGCTGCCAGGACCACAGCGTCATCGCGGTGATATTCTTGCCGCCGACAGAATCGATGTCTTCGTTCATCAGCGTCGCCAGATCGCTGGCCGGAGCCGCCGCGGCGACGCCGAGCAGGTCCAATTCCGGCGCGTAAGTTTTCGCAATGATGCCGGTAAACAAAGCGGCATGGCCGCCCTGCGAATGGCCCCAGACAACGAACTTCTTGCCGCCGCCCGCGCCGGGCAACGTGGCGGCGACGCGCACCGAGTCGATCACCGCGCGGGCCTCGCTGGTGCCGACGAGATAAGGATGCGGTCCCGGAGTGCCAAGGCCGGGATAATCGGTTGCCGCGACGACGTAGCCGTCGCGCACGAACGAGCGCAGCCCCTGGATCTGCTCGAACAGGAAGATCGCCAGCGAGGGCGCGCAGCGTGGCACAACGCCGGAGGTCGGATGCGCCCAAGCCACGATCGGCCGGCCGCCCGGCGGCGGATCGCCCGCCGGCACGATAACCACGCCCGACACCAGGATCGGCTTGTTATCCAAGCCGGTCGAACGATAGAGCACCCGGTAGGCGGTAGCGCCCAGCGGCGCGCCGTCGATGACCTCTTGCCGAACCAACGTGCCCGGAGCGCCCGCCGCCTCGGATGGCGACGCGCGATAGAAATCGGTCTGGGCGTTCGCCGCATGAGCGCCGGCGAGCGTGCACAAAACACCGAGGATGAGTCTGAATGTGACGGGCATGGCTTACATTCCATAGACGATTTTGAGATCGCCGCTGACGCGCAGCGCGATGCTGACGCCGTCGGCCAGGAGCTGGATGCTGTCCAGCTTGGCGGTGGTGAGCTGACCTTCCATTCGAAAACCGTTCTTCAGCGGCCGGTTCAGGCGTTCGTTGGCTGCGTTGAGCAGATTTTGATACGCGAGGCCATAGCCGACGTCGGGGATGTTCTTCAACTGGTCGAGAAGCTGGTTCTGCAGTTGCGCCGCCTCAGATCCGTCGGGCAACGAACTGTCGCCTGCCAGGTTGGAAATCTTGATCGATTGCTGGCTGGCATCGACATTGAGCGCGGCCGACAAATAGAGCCATTCGCCGGCAGCAGGCTCGCCGTCGCCGGGCTTGGCGACGCGAACGCCGATCACCAGTTTGCCGGATGACGGATAGACCTGCATTTCCTTGACGATCGGCGCCGCTTTGCTGGCGGCGACCATCTGCATGATCTTGTCACGCATCGCGTCATAATTGACGCGCACCGGAAGCAGGATGTCGAAGGTGCCGGGCTCAGCGACCTCGTTGCCGAGCGCTGGCAGCGGCGTCGGCGTCACTGCTGAAGGTGCCTGGCCGATCAGGGTCTGAGCCGTGCCGGTCAGTTCAAGCGAACCCGACAGATCCTTGGCATTGGCGTGGATCCCCGCGAGCGCCGCGCTCGCCGGGGTGATCTGCAACCAGACCGGCGGATCTTGCGATATCAGCACCGGCTGGAAGGCCTGCTCCCAGGCTTTTGCCGCTTTGTCATGCAAATTGAGCCGGCGCGCCGCCTCCTGCGCATGCGCCCGGATACGGCCGAGCTGATTGCGAATGCTGGGTTCGGCATATTTGGTTAGCGAGATGTCGCGGCCGAGAACATGGAGCACCGGCGGTTCGGTCCAGTGGTACGAGTCGCTGAAATTCAGATCGACCGACCAATCTCTGGTCAGTTTCGGCCGAGACTCGACCTCTACCATCGCCCGGCCCTCGGCGTCGCCGTGAATGCGCGAGGTGAACCGGTTGGCGCCCTGCCCTTCGATGGTGCCGAAGATCGGAATAGAGCCGACGATATAGTCGCCGCGGCCATACAGTGACATCGCGCCGCGATCGACGAAACCGTCGACGTCGCAATTGGCTTTGATCCTGAATACGAACACGCGCCTGTTCACGCAGCCGATGCGCTCATTGATGGTCGCCAGCCGCCTGGGAACGTCGCGCTCGACTGCCGAGGCAATCGACGGCAGTCCGAATTCGATCGTCGCCGAAACCCGCGATGGCGTCGTCAGCGCCGACGGCTGATCGGGAATAACCGGTGGCTTTTCTCCCGCCAACGCCTTCCCTGCAAAAGCGACGGTGCAGAGCAGCACCAAAGCGCCATAACTCACATGATTACGTAATGCTTGACGATCAATTGTCATCTTCGTGTTCCCTACATATCCTGGTTGTCCGTTGGCGGGAGCGGCTCTTGATGCCGCGCGTGCCGGATCTTGCCAGCGCGCTGCCTGCGAAAAGTACGATGAAGCTTTCTCAGGAAACAGCGTCGCTCACAAATACCGAGTCAATATGCTGGTATAGGCTCAGCCGATGGCAGCGACGTGAATCAAAGCGCGCTATATTCACGACGGACCGTGCGACGCGATCGCATCGAGATTTCATTCACGATTGGATCTCTGTCACTTTTTGCGGAGGCCAGAAGCCGCATTCGCGACGAAAAGGCAAACGCCTGTTTCCTGCTGCGCCGTTCGCAAATCCAGCTGCATTGCGCCAACGCCTGGCGCGTTCGGGTCAAGCTGCGCGTAATCGGCGCGCCAATTGTTTGATTGCCGCACGATCGGGCTTGCCCTGTTCAGTGAGTGGCATGCGGTCGACCGAGACTACGAGGAGCGAGGTGACAGCGGCGGTGCCGAAACGATCCATAACCGCTTGACGGCATGCTCGATCCTCGATGGACGACCCTGCCCAGGCTGTCACGGCGGCGATAGTGACATGCTCCTCGACATCTCTGACCACGACGGCATAACGGATCGATGGATGCCGGCAAAGCACGTCTTCAATTTCTGTCGGTGTGACCAAAATGCGGTTGATTTCCTGAGCATTCACCGCTCGGTCCAAGATATGCAGAAGCCCGTCCCGATCCAGGCGGCCAAGATCGCCGGTATTATACCATCCATCCTGAAAACTCCGGGAACTGAGACCAGGGTTATTACGATATCCGTTTGCCATGGCTGGAGATCGCACCTCGATGACCCCTATTTCTCCCGAATCCACTAAACGCCCGTCGGCTAGTCGGAATCGTACGTCAACTCCTGGCTGAATCCGGCCGGCGGAGGTAAAACATTCGGGCCGCGACACGTCATGATCGATAGGCGCGAGCGCGCTTACCAACCCCATTTCGCTTGCTCCATAAGCATGGCCGATGATCGACCCAAACCGCTTGCGTGCCCTTAGTCGGAGGCTTTTTGGCGCTGAGGCACCGATGTGCGTCAGTGACCGAAGGGACGATAGGTCGCGCGCTTCAATTTCGGGATCGTCCATCAACTCGAAAAGCTGGGGTTCGACGAGAAAGAGATCCGTAATCTTCTCCGCTTCAATGGTCGCAATCGTATCGGCCGCTTCATATGCGTCGCGGAAAACAACACAGCCTCCTCCCAGCAGCGTAATATCCACGAGGACTTGCGAAAGATACGCGAGCGGCCCGTTTATCAGCTGAATGCGATCGCGCGGACTCGTTGCGCTGACCATCGCAGTGTACGCAGCAAAGTTTCGGCAACTGCCTTTTGGCACTCCAGTAGAACCGCCCGATGAAGAAACGACGGCCAGGTCGTTCGAATCGGCCAACACGTCAATCGGATCCATCGACGCTGACGCAGCCAGAACATCCAATCGGCCTCTGGATCCGACTTTGTCGATGCCAACTGTGACGAACGGCACACCGACGCTCTGGCCGAGGTATCTTATGGTCTCGGGGAATACGACAAGCAGATCCGGTGCGATCTCGTCGACCAAGGCCTGACGCTGGGCTTGCGTCGGCGGCACCGAGAGATAGACCGTGGCAGCCCCCAACACATGGGCTGCATAGCGAATGGCAATTGCTTCCGGACAGTTCGGTGCGAACATACCGAGCAAAGTGCCGCGTCGGATGCCCAAATCGCGCAAAACCCGCGCATACCGAAAAATCAGAGCGAGTAGGACCTCGCCAGACAAGCTCTCATCTCGATAACGGAGAACTGTAGAGCGCCCGGCGCGCCGCAACTCTCGAAGCAGCTTCCCTATGTATACGTTATTCTCAATTGCCACTGTCGTTCTCCAGAAAGTTGCGGCGTAATCGCTCGGCGTCAGGGCTTTTGATGCGAAGCTCAGTTGCTCAAAGCCGATGCCAGCCACCCACGCGGCCGTGAAATCCACCGCCGAAGGCGCGTCGGTCCGGCCGGAAGGCCTGGGCGCGCGACCGGAAGGCTTGGAGCCTGGCGTCGCCGCGTGGCAGCGCAAAATCTTGACGCTCCGGCATCGGGCGATCTACCCGGCGATCACCGCCACCATCACGCCGGTCCGGCAGGGCCGGCGCGATTCTCCTGGCAGCATCGCCGTTGTCGCCTGCCATCCCATGGAGTGCATCAGGATGCTGGGTATCCGCATGATCCCTGAACACGTCGTCATGCTGGGTGTCGACACGGTCCCTGAACGCATCGCGGGCAGCGGCCTCATTGGTAGAGCCGAAACGCTTCGCCACGCTGGCGTTTCGATACGGAATGCCATCGCGATGCGCCGGGTTATGAATCCAGGTGTCGTTGGCGATGTTGATATTGGCATGGTTGAACACGTTAAAGCGGTTGACGTTGATGATGACATTATGCTGCCACCAGTCGCATCCACCCCAGATCGCGGAGCCGACGGCAACGCCGGCAGCAAACGAAACAACATTGCTGGCGACGAATCCGGGCGGAGACCAATAGAACGGCGGATAGTCCGGATAGCTCCAGGCGCCATATGCCACGGCTGGATCGTAGACCGGGACATGATAAACATCGGGATTGACCGGTTCGATCACGACCGGTCGCGGCATGCCGGAAGCGGCAACGTCGGTCGGCGCTGGCGCCAGCGTTACCACTTGCTGCGGCGTTGATTGCAGATTACCCGCCGCTTGCGCTTCGGCGCGCAACTTCTGCACCGCGGCCAGCACGTCCTGTTGCTGCGCCAAAAAGGCGTCGCCGAGCTGCTGCGTCCAGTCGAGCTTGTCGTTCATCATCAGCAAGGTTTGCGGCACCGCGGTGAGCGCCTTGACACTCGGATCCCATGATTGCGCCTGCATCGCATCCTGAAGCGCCGCGCCTTTCACGGCCGCATTGTCATGCGACCATCGCGCCGCTTCCACGACCTCGAGCGGATAGGTCGAGGCCATCAGCATCTGGGTCAGCAGCGAATCGGGATAGAGGGCGATCGGGGCGACGAGCTGCTCGATCTGTCCTTCGGAAAGATTTTGTTCGGTCTGGGCTTGAGCCGGTGTGGCGGTATTCTGTGCGCGAGCCGGCGCGCTCGCCAGACCGAAAATGAGTATGAACGGCGCAGCGCACAAAACGAGACGGCGTAGCGCACAAGCGAACTTGGTTGTCATCTTGGTTCTCCGTTACCGCGCCGCTGATTTCTCGACGACGCGGCTATTCGATGGTTGGTGACGCGGTTAGAGGCAAATCCGCTGGCCGTTGCGCCAGAAGCAGGAGGAGCCGCGGTGATAGGCATAGACATTGCCGTACCGGCCCACGGCCACAGCACCGTTCGGGCTCACGCCAACCGCGCCATACGCGCTGACGCAGCCGGCGCGATATACGCCGCGAGCGCAGGTGAAGGCCTGTGCATCGGAAACGCTCAGGAGCGCGCCGAGCATGCCAGCCATGGCAACCGTCGCAATCTTTGCCTTGTGCGACGGCCGACGGCGCAGAGTCTTGTTGATGGTATCCATGTTCATTTCCTTTCATCAGATGTGAAGCAACGCATGGCATCTTATCGCGATGCCATGGCAGCCAGTGGTTGCCGGTGCTTGAAGCTGGGACTGAGGGCTATCGAATTGCCCTGCCCGCCAGCGCGGTAGACAAATGATGGAAACGAGTTCAGAAAACAAATACCGCTTCAATATGCAGGTATCGGCGCGGGCTATGGGCTGACGCGATCGCACTCTTCCGCAATCGGACGACAGCGCGGCACGATCGATTTTCGAGATATTCGATCAATGATTCCCGTTTGCGGGCGCCAATCGCCGGCTGAAGCCGATGGACGCGCAAAGCTGTCATTGCTTCAGAACCGCATCACAGATCCGTGACCCGCCTGGCGATGGCTTCGACCGGTGGCAGGAAGGACGGTCGTCACGAAGCCTTCCGAAGTACGTCGCGACCCAAACAGGGAGAGCTCCACTCTTGAGCTTGCGAAAAATGCGGAACAATGGATGATATCCGGGCGCAACTCTACGTAGGTCATATGCAGTTCCGCCAACTCCGATATTTCGTGAAAATTGTCGACGCTGGCAGCTTTTCCCGCGCGGCTTCCGTCGTCCATGTCGCGCAGCCGGCCCTGAGCCAGCAAATCGCCGAGTTGGAGGAGCGGCTCGGCGTCATGCTTCTTCAGCGCAGCGCCAGAGGCGTCCGGCCGACCGCTGCGGGCGAAATTCTCTATAAGGAAGCGTCTGCAATCCTGCACCAGCTCGATCAATTACCAAGCGTGATCCGCCCGAGCGGCGGCGAGCCTGAAGGCACTGTGAGCCTGGGTTTCATTTCCTCGCTGGCCTCGAAGCTGGTCGGAGGCATCCTGGAAGAGTGCCGCACGAGGTTGCCGAAGGTGACCATCCGGGTGTCAGATGGAGACAGTCTGGGCCTTGAGAGCCGAGTTGCCGCGAGTTCGGTCGATCTCGCTATCCTTTACGAAGACGAATTCACGACCCCGCTGACTCGCAAGCCGCTGTTCCGGCAGAAGCTGTATGTCATCTCGCTTGAACCTTTATCCGATCAAACAGACACCATATCGCTCCGACGGATTGCGGAAGTACCGTTGGTGCTTCCCGGGCGGACGAACGGGCGCCGTGTCCTGATCGAGCGTGTCTTTGCCGATGCCAAGCTGAAACCCAACATCGCACTGGAAGCCGATTCGCTCGCCAGCGAAATGTGGGCGGTCAGAAGCAAGATCGGCTGCACGATCCTGCCGGTCGGCGACATGTCCCACTTCGGGCCCAACGCATTTGCAAAACCGCTATTGATCGAACCACCGATCTACCTCACCTGCTCGCTTGTCCATTCGGCCGACTTCCCTCTCACCAACGCCGGCGAAGCCGTGCGGGCTTTCCTGCTGGACTTCATTGAGCGTCGCGTGAGCCAAGCCGACATGCCGGGCACGGAGTGGATTGCCAACAACTGAGTTCGGTCGGAACCAACGATTACCCGACAGATCAAGGATGCTGTCCATGGCCGTCTTCGCGAGCCAGCGCCAGGCGGCTGACGTCCTCGATGCCATGCCCCTCCAGATCGGCCAGTACGGCCTCGTCCGACAGAGGCAACTTGCGTGAGTGCTTCCAGTCGTGCTGCGCGGTCTCGACCAGCCGCCTCACCACATGTTTGGAAGAGGTTTCGACTGCAAGTTCTCGCCGGTCGTCGAAGCTTCCAGGACTGAGATTGATCGAGCCAACGATCGCCCTTTCGTCATCGGCGATCATGATCTTACCGTGAAGCTTCAGGTCCCTCAGCGCGCGGACCTTGGCTCCGACATCATGCACGATACGCAAACCGCTGACACCCTCAAACAGCTTTTTCTTCTTTAGCTTATGCAGGGCGCGGGACATGATGCGAACGCGAACCCCGCGTTTGGCGGCGCGGACCAGGCGCTCGATGATCACCATATCCTGGTAACGCTCATTCTGCAGCCACAGCGTTTCGTTGGCGCCGTCTATGAAATCGGCAATGCGCTGGCGGCCGTTGTTGGGACACCAGATCAGGCCTGAACCGGCCCTCGGCTCGAACGGCTGCTCGAGCCAGTCGGCGTTGAAGCATCGCACCATCTCCGAGATCTCCGTCTTGCAGGTCGTTTCGACGGCGTAGTCGCGGGTCTCGGTGAGGTCACGCGTCTCCCAGTTAAGCGATTCGATGAATCCGATTCTGTTGTCGACCACCATCGATTTCTGGTGCGTGACCGCGAATTCGGTACTGCTGTCGTGCACCTCTACGCCAGCCGCAAGCAGCGCGTCGCGCGCGACCTGGTTGTCGGTGGTGCCGTCTCGCCTTGACGGATTCAGCATCACGCGAACATGCACACCACGCCGCCTGGCGGCGATCACCGCCTCCAGCAAGGACGGATCAGTAAACAGAAACATCCGGATATTCAGCGCATTCCGGGCCGCCTTGATAGGGTCGATGATGGCATCCGCGCCATCGTCGGGTAGAACGATCAATCTGTGTGACACGATCTTGTTTCCTTCGTTCATGCTGCATCGGCCACGCGGGACATGCTGGTTCCGCGCTGGATGCGATGTAGCCCGGCGAACACCCCGCCGCGGGCAATCAGTGCTTCATGCGTTCCTTCTTCGACCACCACGCCGTCCTTGAGGACGATGATCTTGTCCGCGTCGATCAGCGTGCTGAGGCGATGCGCGATCATGATGACCGTGCGGCCCTTCATCAGTCGCCGCAGCGCTTCGATCACCAGGTGTTCCGACTCCGTGTCCAGCGCGGCGGTCGGCTCGTCCAGTACCAGGATCGGGCTGTTACGGATGACCGCGCGGGCAATCGCGATGCGCTGGCGCTGACCGCCCGACAATGTATTGCCATGCTCGCCGACCGCCGCGTCATAACCCAGCGGCATACGGCTGATGAATTCATCGGCGTTCGCGACCTTCGCCGCGGCGATGATCTCGTTGTCGGTCGCGTCGGGTCGGCCATAGGCGATGTTGTCCCGAATCGTGCCGGGAAACAGCATCGTGTCCTGCAGTACGAAGCCGATCTGAGACCGCAGCGCCGCAAGCTTGTAATCGGCGACATCGATGCCGTCGATCCGAACGTGACCGAACAAGGGATCGTAGAAGCGCGGCAGCAGGCTCAGTACAGTCGATTTGCCTGACCCCGTGGGGCCCACGATGCCGACGACCTGTCCCGGCTCGATGGCAAAGGAGACCTCATGCAACACGGGCTCATCCTTGCTGTATCCAAAGCTCACGCGATCAAAGGTGATCGCGCCTTTGACGCGCCCTGAGTCAACGGCACCGGCGCGCTCCTGGATCACCTCGTCGGCGGAAAGGATCGTCTCGATGCGTTCCAGGGCAACGGTGGTCTGCGCAACGGTGCTGGTCATGCTTGCGAGATCCTTCACCGGCTTGAAGAACTGCTTCAAATAGGCGAGGTAAACGGTCAACGCGCCCGCTGTCATGGTTCCCGCGAGGATCAACGATGTCCCCTTCCAGAGCACGATGGCAGTGCAGATCGCCACCACGACGCTGATCACGGGCGACATCAGCGATTTGATCTGCCGCGCCCGAAGCGCGGCCGCGACGGTGGCGTGGCTCGCCGCTTCCAGATGGGCCATTTCGAGGTCCTGCCGCCCGAACGCTTTGGTGACACGGATGGATCCGAGCCCGCGCTGCACGATCGACAGCACATCGCTTTGCCGGGCGCGCACGGCCCGCGTTGCGTCCTTCACGGCTTTCTTGAAATGAAAGACAAACACGAGAAGCATCGGCGTGAACGCCACCGCAATCAGTGTAAAGTCCCAGTCGAGCCAGAACATCAATCCCACCATGAAGACGATGGTGATGAGATCGATGGCGATATCGAGCGTGGACGACGACGCGAAATTCTGGATGGTGGCGACGTCGCTGGTGATGGTCGAAACCAGCGCGCCAATTTTAGCGTGATCGTAATAACGCAATGAAAGCCGGTGCAGGTGTTCGTAGACCCGGAGCCGCAGATCGTTGGCGACCCACTGCCCGACGCTCGTCGTGTAGTAATTGTCGACATAGCTCGCGATCGCGCCAACCAAGGCGATCGCCAGCGTGGTCGCACCCGCAAACAGCGCGACGCCGAGCGTATGCTTGCCGAAGCCGCCATATTCATGCGCCCAGTCGAGCCAGTGCGGCAGATGGTGATTGCCGAGCGCGTCGTCGATGACCAGCTTCAGGGGCCAGGGCGCGGTGAGGCTCGCGCCGATTTCAAATAACATCGCGGTAAACACGATCGCCAGCCGGCCGCGATAAGGTCGAAGAAGCTCAAACACCAAACGTGTCATGTTACACACCTATTGCGCCGAGGCTTGAGCCATTTTTCCGCAATCGCTGGGGGCGGGCTGCTCCGCGAAGCGAGCCATCATCCATGCGACCGCAGCATTCGCGCTGTCGCGGGCGACAAAGCCGTGGCCGACGCCGGGTACCCACATCATGGTAACCTTGCCTCCGGCCTTGCATTGTCGTTGCATGTAGGCGCGCGTAACATCGGGAGCGACGATATCGTCCGTGGTACCCTGGGCGAGGAATAGCGGGATGCCCGCGGGCAACGGGCCCGGCGTGTTGTGGGCCGCCAATGACCGCCAGGGCTCGACCGTGGCAATATTCGGCACCGACAGGAAATGCTGCTCAAGCGGCTTTTCGGTCTGCCGACGCGCCAGGATGTCGAAAATCGACTCGATGCATTCGTCGGCGAGCCGATCGACCGCCGGCATCGCCTCCGGCAATACAACCCTGTCGATTGGCGCGCCGAACACCCGCGACCACGACCACAGCGTCATCGCGGTCAGGTTCTTGCCGCCCGAGGTCTTGAAGTCGTCGCCCATCAAGGTCACCAGCGAGGTCGCAGGCGCCGCCGCTGCAACGCCGACCAGATGAAGCTCCGGCGCATAGCTCCTGGCAATCAGTCCGGTGTACAGCGAGGCCTGACCGCCCTGCGAATGGCCCCAGACCGCGAAATCATTGCCACCGTCGACGCCGGGCAGATTTCGTGCAGCACGCACGGAATCGATGACGGCGCGCGCCTCGCTGTCGCCGACGAGATAGGGATGCGGCCCCGCGGTTCCCAAGCCCGGATAGTCGGTCGCCGCGACCACGGCTCCCTGCTCGATCAGTTGTCGCAGTCCGGCCATTTGCTGGAAAACAAAAAGCGCAAGCGAGGGCGCGCAATGCGGCACGACGCCGGTGGTCGGATGCGCCCAAGCAACGATCGGCCGGCCGCCGGCCGGCGCCGCGCCCGGCGGAACGACGATCACGCCGGACACCGCGATGGGTTCGCCGCTCAGGCCGATCGAGCGATAGAGCACGCGATAAGCATGTGCGCCCGCTGGCGCGAACAGCATCGGCTCGGACCGGATGATCGTGCCGGGCGGACCGGCCAGTTGCTGCGCCGATGCCTGATAGAACGGCGTTTGCGCATGGGCCGCACCGGCCGAGAGACCGAATGCCAAGGCGCAGAATAGCGCACCGGCACGGCAAGCCGCGCGCGACACGACTGTCTTGATTTTCAGCGAAGTCATCATCGAAGCCTCACGATTCATTGTTGGTTGAAGTTGCCGTCGGCACGCGGTTCCATGTTCGCGCGGACACGGGATCGAGTGGCGTGTCCTTCGGATGAGACCGGCTCTGCGAACATCACCTGGTGGCAGGCCTCGCTGAGCCGGGCCTCGTTGCCGCGCAGGCATGCGACGATCTGGCCGACGTCGGGAATATAGCTGCCGCACAGCCGAAACACGTCGGGTCGACAGGCGTCCTGCTCCGCCATGGTGCCCTGCGCGAGGGCCGCGCCGCCGCCCAGCGTGAAAACGATCAGCGCGGCGCCAATGATCTTGCTTGTGGTCCGGTTCATGAGTTCTCTCCTTTGACAATAAAGTGCGGGCGCTGCCCGCGTGCAGGTTACGATTCAAACGTCGGTGTCTTGATGGGTGCGAGCGGCACCCTCTCCTTGGCAGGCGAATCCCGGTTCGCCTTAGATGACCTCATACGCAAACAGCGTTGCGACGAGGGTGATTCCGATCAGACCGCAAAGAAAGATCGCGTCGGCCATTCGTTCGATCTGAAAGCTCAACTTCGTTCGATTCGAATAGCGGATCGACAGATACGACGTCAGCGCGCTCGCAAGGAACGTGACGGCGGCCATCGCCGCATATTCATCGACATGCGACGATCCGTGCTTCGCTTCCGCAAGCTTGACCAATCCGATCAGTGTCGCGCACACGCCGATCATCGTTCCCGAAACCGGGAGAATGTGGGAGGCGAGGCTCTCGTTTCTGGTTCGTATCGCGATGCGGTTGGACATGGCCTGTTCGCTGACTGCTGACTTAGTCATTTGATTGAAGGACCTGCCTTAGAAGGACGAAGCCTTGGCAAGTGCCGTGGGGTAGATCGGGATGTTCATGTGTTCGACCGCGGCTTGCTGCTGGGATCCGAACACGTCACGTTCATCCGTCGATGCCGCGATGTTCGGACGATCGATGGAAATCTTGATTGCGTTGCAACTGTCGACGAAGAACGTCCCGAAGACGCGCTCCGGCGCCAGATTCAGGACCCGTGCAATGTTGTCCTTGCTGAAGACGTTGGAGTGCAGCGCAGCTTCGTAATTCTCGCCCGATGTAAAAATGATGTCGAAGGTCAGACGATTGACGCCGGCATCCTTGCTGCGAATCACCGCGGCCATGTCCAGCAGCCGATGCGAACCGATGGATGGTTCCAAAGCCGGATGATCGGCGATCAGAGAGAGCGTGCGGCTGTCGAGATCGCCGCGATAGCCGACGTCGCCGACATCGAAATAGCGAGGACGCTCCGTGCCTTGTGCGACCCAGTTCGCGCCGGTTGCGCCGTAATAGGCGATCGGGAACAGGTCGTTCCTGATCACGTCCTCGTTCTGAAGAAGATGATAGAGCGACCAGGCGTAGGCGTCAGGCGCATCGAGACCGAATCGCGACGCGGTCTTCGGCATCGCAAATTGCGTGATGCGGTCGATCTCCTGTTGATGCAGAGAGGCAAGCCGCTCCGGATCGCAATCGACCGTCCGCAGCAGGATGGCGGGATTTGAGGCGTCGGCCGCGGTGATCGTAAAGTCGGCGTCAGCCAGCGTGTCCGGTAGCTGATCCGTGATCCGCGCGGCGACGGCCGCTTTGATACCGGCATAATTCTCAATGAACACGGGATCGCGCGTTCCGCCCGGCACGATGGCGCCGAACAGGCCGTCCGCGCGCTTGAAGCTGACGACATCCGGCGACAACGGATAAGCAATATTGCCGGTGTTTCCCCTCCGGCCGGGATAGGCATGGTGAACCAGTTCGCGCGCGACCAGGATCGCGAGCAGAACAGCATGCTCAGCCGACATGGCCGCGGTTTCGACAATAATTCCGAGTTCGCGCTGCAACCCGCCGACGTGCACGGCCTGCACGCCGTTTCGGCCATAAACGAGCACATCATCGGGAATGTTCGGAAGATCGTCGGCGCCGATATGGATCAAGGACACCTTTCGCAGCCCCAGGCGCCGAGCGCCTTCGAGCTTGATGCTCCGGGGCCATGGCTTGCCCGCGCGCACAAGGCGGCTGTCGCGAATGCCGGCGCTGCGGCCGTCCCTGGAGAAGAACTGCGTCTTCTCCATCGTGAGAATGCCCTCGGGATAGAACTGCAATTGCGGATGGTTCTCCTGATAGAGGGCATGCGCGGCAATCGATGACGCAGTGCACCGCCGCGCTGGATTTGGTGCTACGAATACCGCACTGCCGTCGTCGTAGATTTCGCCAACGAGGCAGTCCGACGGCGAACCGGGATCACACGCCAGCGCGCCTGACTCCAGGATGTGACCGGCGTGATAGGCGAGCCCAGCTTCGATACCGCGCCTGATCATGTCGGATGCAAACAGCGCGCTGTCGCAGGAGCGGCCGGCCAGAATGAATTGCGCGCCGCTTTCAAGCGCGGTGATCAGCGGATGAATCCCCATCTGACCTACGATCACGCTCTCGCGCAGAGTATCCTCGCTGAGCTGTGGACCCACACCGGTGGGGCGGAGCGCACCTTCGCGAAATTCCCGGACAACAATTTCGGGATCGATCTCGGAGCGGATGATCGCGACCTTAACGTCACGAATTCCGAGCTCGCTAAAAACCTCCTTGGCGATTTCGACCATCCAGTCGAGATTGCGGTTGCCGCCGGCCATGCCGCTGCTGCCGAGGATCGCCGGGCAGCCGAGGTCGCACGCGGCTTCCACCATATGACGGTAATCGGCCTTGACCGCATCGCGCTCGAAATAGGCGGTGCCTGTGCCGAGGTAATAAGGACCCGCATCCATCGATCCAGCATCACAAACGATGGCATCGATCCGTCCCTTCAGCGCATGCCGCAGAGACTCGCTCGGATAGCCGTATCCGAGTGCGCCGCAGGCCGACACTACGCGGTAGATGAGGTTTGGCATCGAATTGCCCTTGTTGAACGTGGGCAATCCGAAATGGCCTGCCCGCTTGACGGGCCGACCAATGATCCAGACGGTCGTCGAAGACAAATACAGCTTCAATATGCAGGTATCGGCGGAAGCTATGGCTGCGCTTGATCGAGATCGTCCGCGCTGGAAAACACCTTTGGTACGACGACGTTTGACGAGTGGGTTCAATCAATTAGGCATTGCTCCGCCCGCGCGACTTTGCGGAAAGCCGCGACGGAAGGCGCCCACGCCTGAGCTTCATAAGCCCGTTATGCGTTCGGCGATCCTTCGCTTGCGCAAACTAGCGGCGCCGGCCGCACGCCCGTTACGCCGCTAACGGGCCCGTCTATCGGGCCGCGTTATGGCCACATATTCAATCCGTATTTGTGTCGGGCACAGCTTTCGGCGAGTTGTGCGCCGCGCAGCAAGCGCCTCGACCGCATACGCATGAGCAAGCTGCGATCTTGCTGCTGTTTGGAATCTCTCTTGAGCAGGAAAGGAAAAGAAATGTCTCAGTCAAAACTTACTCGCCGTGGCTTTGCTGCAGCGGCCGCAACGGGCGTGGCAACCATCGGCCTGCTTGGCGCATCCGCAAAGACCGCCGACGCCTACCAGGGCGACATGGAACGCGCATTGTCCTCTCTATCCCTGGCGCTCAGCTCGTTGAGTGAATCTACGGCAAACAAGGGCGGCCATCGAGCCAGGGCGATGGATTTGGTCCAGCAAGCCATCGATGAAACCCAAGCGGGCATCGCGTTCACCGACGAGCATGGCGGTGGCGGCAGCTAATCTAACCGGCGGGTTTCACTGCCCTAGCGGCGCCTGCCCCCACGATCCACTGAATGGGTTCGCCGCGCAAAAGATCGACCCGCTCCCTCAAGCGAGCCACAACGCACCCGGTCTTTTGGTCTCGTAAATGTGGTTCTTCAAAAATTCAACCAGCAGCATTTTCACACGCTCGGCCGCGAGCGTAAGCGTATCCTCAATCGACCAGATCAGGCAGCAGGTCAGGTAAAACGTGGGCTCGATCAGAACTGGCTCGGCGAAGTCGTCCAGCGAAAAGCCCGACATGTCGCCAAGATTTAGGATCGTGCTGCCCGCCCCCGAACGAACTGCCGAAAGTTCGCTCGACACCGTGACTGCCTCTGCGGCCAAGTTGAGCGACAGACCGGCCTCGGCAAAAGTCCGGTCAATCACGACCCTGCGCGCGTTCAGCAGGCCCGGTAGAACCAGCGGAATCTGTGCGAGGTCCTTCAGGGAAATCGTCGCGGTCTTACGGCGTGCAGAGCGCTTGCTGCTAATCAGGTAATGGTTTTGCCGGAACAAAGGCTGGCGATGCACAACGGGAAAAAATTCGTCTTCATAGGCAAGAGCCAGATCGAGCCTGCTCTTCTCGACTTCCTCGCGAAGGAATTCGCTATCCCCGTCGATAAACTTGAGCGTGACCCGCGGATAGTCTGCCTTGCATGTTTCGATGAAAGGTCCAACCAGCGTCGTGGACAGGGACGCCGGCATCCCCAAGCTGACCTGCCCTTCTACCTTCCCTGAGTTGGAGCGAACGAGGCCGGGGAGATTCTCGTATTTGCGCAGGATCGATGACGCTTCATCGTAGAATTTTTGCCCAGCAGCCGTAGGTTTGACTCCTCGCGCGCTCCTTTGCAGGAGCGGAACGCCGAGGGAGGCTTCCAATTCAGCAACTTGCTGGCTGAGCGCGGGCTGCGCCACGTGGATGGTCCGAGCGGCCTGCGAAAAGCTGCCTGCCTCGACAATCCGGACAAAATAATAAAGATGGCGGTAGTGCATCCGCCGGTCCTCTATTGGCACTAAACTGAAGCAACTTTTGCGTTCAAAAACAAGAGGGTCGTCAAGAAGATGCAATGATGAGCGACGGCGCTTAGGGCCCTGCTGGCCACTAATAAAAGATCCTCAACAAGCGCAGACGTTTCCGAGAGGTCCATCTAACCCATATCCGGCATTGTGGATTGGCCCGATGTCCGCTTTGCGCCTTTGCGGTCATTCGCCCGTCAGGTCTTCTGGAATATCGGCACGACGTGTTCTAAGGGATGTGGGCGAACGTGGTGCGCGGAAGTTTCAACCCGGCGCCGATTTCGCCGCGTTCAACCGGCAACACGCCTCCGAGTCCTGATGCGGCAGCACCCGTCCAACCCAGCTCTTCTGTCAGGTGGTGGTCGTCGGCAGCTTGGCCGGCGGATGCGGCTCTTCACTCGAGACGCCGAAGCGCTTTTTCACTCGCTCGCGCAACTGCTGGAATGTCACGTAAAGCATCGGCACCAGGAATATGCCGATCGAACTGGCGGCCAGCATACCGCCGAACACCGCGGTGCCAACGGCGCGCCGGCTAAGCTCCGCAGCACCGGTGGCGATAACCAGCGGTAGTAAACCGAGAATGAAGGCGATCGAGGTCATCATCACCGCGCGGAACCGGGTCTGCGCACCGAGGATGGCTGCCTCGTCGATCGCCATGCCGGCCTCGCGCCGCTCCTTGGCGAATTCGACAATGAGGATGCCGTTCTTGGCGGCCAGCGCGATCAGAACCACGAGCCCGATCTGGCCGTAGAGATCGAGATTGAGGCCGGCAATTTTGATGCCGAGATAAGATCCGAGCACGCCGACCACGACCGACAGCAGCACAGGAATCGGGATCGTCCAGCTCTCATAAAGCCCAACCAGGAACAAATAGGCGAACAGGATCGCCAGCGCCAAAACGATCCCGGTCTGACCGGACGCCTGCTGCTCCTGAAAGGCGGTGCCGGTCCATTCGAAGCCGTAGCCCGCCGGCAGCGTTGCGTTGGAAATCTCCGCCATGGCGGCGATCGCCGTGCCCGACGAGATGCCCGCCGCCGGGGTACCGTTCACCGTGACCGAGCGATAGTTGTTGTAGCGGGTGATGACCTGAGGTCCGGTCACGATCTTGAGACTGGCGATGGAACGGATCGGCACCATCTGGCCGGTGCTGTTGCGCACATAGATCTGCCAGATGTCCGAAATGTCGCCGCGATTGGCGGCCTCGCCCTGAACGTTGACCTGCCAGGTGCGGCCATAGAGATTGAAGTTGTTGACGTAGATGCCGCCGAGCGTTGCCTGCAGCGCGGTGAAAACGTCGCTGATGTTGAGGCCGAGGGCCTGCGCCTTGGCGCGGTCGATGTCGAGATAGACCGATGGATTGGTGGCCGTGAAAGTCGAGAACACGCGCGTGAGCCGCGGGTCGCGGTTGGCGGCGCCGATCAGCCCGCTGGTGACGCTGCCGATCGCGGCCGGGTCCTGTCCCTCCAACGCCTCGAGCTGGTACTCGAAACCGCCGCTGGTCGAGAGGCCGATGATCGGCGGCAGGTTGAACGGCAGCACATTGGCCTGCCGGATCTGCGCGCCACCGCCGAACGTTTGCCGAATCAACGCCTGGACCGAATCCGACGCCGCCTTGCGGTCCGCGAACGGCTTCAGCCGCGCCACCATGAAGGCGTTGTTCGGTTCGGATGCCCCGTCGAGCAGGGAAAAGCCAATGATCGAGAGCGTGTGCTCGATCGCCGGCATCTGCTTCAGCAGGCTTTCAACCTGCTTGGTCACTTCGCTGGTGCGCGACACCGACGCGCCGTCCGGCAATTGCACCGAGATGAAGAACGCGCCCTGATCTTCTTCCGGCAGGAACCCTGTCGGCGTTAACAGCGAAACTCCAAATATGCCGCCTGCGAACACCAGCACCAGCACGAGCGACAGCGCGGCCATTCGCACCAGCCGCCGCACGCCGCCGGCGTAGCGGTCGCGCACCCAGTCGATGCCGCCGAGCACGCGCCCCATGATTCCGCGCCGCGGCCCGGTGTGACGCAAGAACACCGCGCACAGCGCCGGCGACAAGGTCAACGCATTCAAGGCTGAGATGATCATCGCCGCGCTGATCGTCACCGCGAACTGGCGGAACAGCGTGCCGGAAATTCCGGGAATGAAGGCAATCGGCACGAACACCGACAGCAGCACCAGCGTGATCGCAATGATCGGCGCGGTGATCTGGGTCATGGCCTTCTTGGTAGCTTCGGCCGGCGAAAGATCCGGTTCCTCCTCCATCACGCGCTCGACGTTTTCGACCACGACGATGGCGTCGTCGACCACGATGCCGATCGCCAGCACCATCGCCAGCAGCGATACCGTGTTGGCCGAATAGCTAAGCACCAGCAGCACGGCGAAGGCGCCGATCAAGCTCACCGGCACCGCAACCGCCGGGATAATGGTGGCGCGCAAATTGCCGAGGAACAGAAACACCACGATTACCACGAGGACGAAGGCTTCGCCGATCGTCTTCAGCACCTCGGCGATGGTGTCGCTCACAAAGGTGGTGGAATCGTATTGCACCAGATAGGTCAGGCCCGCCGGAAACCGTCCCGACAGCTTCTGCAGTGTCGCCTGCACCGCCTTCGCCGTCGTCACCGCATTGGCGCCGGGCGCAAGATAAATGCCGATCGGCACCCCGGCGCGGCCGTCGATCCGCGATTCGCTGTCGAGATTTTGCGCGCCGATCTCGACGCGGGCGACGTCGCTGATCCGCAGCACCGAGCCATCCGGGTTCGCCCGCAGCACGATGTTGCCGAACTGTGCCGGAGTGGTCAGTCTGCCTTGCGTCTGCACATTGAATTGGAACTGTTGCTGGTCGCTGATCGGCTGCGCGCCGATGCGGCCGACCGGTGCCTGCACGCTCTGGGCGCGGATTGCAGCGATGACGTCGGAAGGAGCGAGGTTGAGGCTGGTCAGCCGCTGCGAATCGAACCAGATCCGCATCGAGTAATTCAGTTTCGCGAACAGGCTTGCCTGACCGACGCCCGCGGTTCGCGAAATCGCATCGAGCACGTTGATGATGGCGTAGTTGGTGATGAACAGCGGGTCCTGCTCGCCATTGGCGCTGTAGAGCACGATGAACTGCAGGATCGCCGACGATTTCTTCTGTACCACCAGGCCCTGCTGCTGCACCTCGGGCGGCAGTTGCGACAGCGCGGTCTGAACGCGGTTGTTGACGTTGACGGTGTTGATATCCGGATTGGTGCCGAGCGCGAACGAAACCGTGAGCGTGTAGCTGCCGTCATTGCCGCTGGTCGACTTCATGTACAGCGCGCGGTCGACCCCGACCACCTGCGCCTCGAGCGGTTGGGCGACGCTGGCCTCGACCACCTCCGCGGAAGCGCCGGGGAACACGCCGGAGACCGTGACCTGCGGCGGCACGATGTCGGGAAATTGCGCCACCGGAATCGTCAGCAGCGCGAGCGCGCCCGCGATGGTGATGACGAACGCAATCACGATCGCAA
>Ga0193729_1000463_pt1 | contig 21133 bp, 22 predicted proteins | sample U1c2metaG_FD_143036 | JGI IMG/M metagenome (GOLD analysis project Ga0193729, IMG submission 143036) | Soil microbial communities from a riparian zone of the East river system, Colorado, United States - U1c2 | ecosystem: Environmental > Terrestrial > Soil > Riparian zone | place: USA: East River...
TGCCCCGGCTGAATGTTACCTCGGCGAAGACCCTGCAAGGCGGTGAATCCCGCCCAAGCTACAGAGCCCGCTTGTTCAAACGTCACATTAGCTGGCTTAATAACCAATGCTCGCTCGCGAGCACACACATACTCCGCAAGAGAGGGACGAGCCGCGCCGAATACTTCGTCGCCAGGTTTGAACAGCGTCACGTTTTTGCCAACCGCTTCAACCTGGCCGGCCACATCCGTGCCTAGCCGTGTCTTCTCTGGTTTGCGCAGCCCGGACATCAGGCGAAGCGGCCACGGTCCTCGCATCACGCCCGGATCAATAAAATTGAGGGAAGCCGCGTGAACTCTGATCAAGACTTGATCGTCATTCGGAACAGGCTTTTCAACGTCTTCAAACTTGAGAACGTCAGGTGAACCATACTCGCAAAAGCGAATAGCCTTCATCGGAACGTTCAGAGCAGCCATGTGGTCACAGTCGTTAGTCGATCTCCAATAAGCGATGAATCCGACCAGGAACCCTAAAACTAACGCGACCAAGATCACGCGTGCGCTCCACTTAAGGATTCTCTTTAGCTTCATGTGATCAGCGCGACTCCTCTCCGATCGTGATGACAAGCTTGCCGCGAGCGTGGCCTGCATCGAGCTGGCGGAGAGCTTCAGGCGCGTCATTTAATGTGTAAGTCTGCTCGATCACCGGTCTGACCTTTCCCGCCTGCATGAGGTCGCCCAGCAGAATGAGATCGTCTTTGCTCATCTTGGTCATGTACTGGGCGAACTTTTGATCGGTGAATGATGACAATCCACGTGCTGTGAAAAGATTACCAGCGATGCGTCCGATGGCCTGACCTTCTTTTACCCCGGCTCCGCCCATGCCGGCCAAAACGCAAATGCCTTTGGGAGTTAGCACGCGCCGGCGTTCGGTGAAGGAATGGTTGCAAACGTTATCGAAGATCACGTCGTAACGCTGGTCGTTCTTGGTGAAATCTTCTTTGGTGTAATCGATCACGTGATCGGCGCCGATCGATCGGACAAGATCGACATTCCGTGTGCTGCAAACAGCCGTGACCTCTGCGCCAAAAGATTTGGCGATTTGCACGGCGAAAGTTCCTACACCTCCGGTCGCGCCGTTGATCAACATCTTCTGCCCCGGCTGAATCTTTCCCTCGCGGATGCCCTGCAGCGCTGTAAGTCCGGCCAGCGGGAGAGAGGCGGCTTGCTCAAACGAGACGTTCGGCGGCTTCATGACCAGTGCTCGTTCGAAAGTACAGGCATACTCGCCCAGAGCGCCCCGACAGATGCCGAACACTTCGTCGCCCGGTTTGAACTGCGTCACGTTCTTGCCGACCGCTTCGACCACGCCGGCCACATCGCAACCGAGCCGCGTGTCTCTTGGTTTGCGCAATCCGAAAATCAAGCGATTAAGCCATGCGCCGCGGATCATGTAAGCATCCAGCGCGTTGAGTGAAGCCGCCCGAACTTTAATCAGCACCTGGTTGTCGGTCGGCACTGGCTTCTCAACGTAATCAAGCTTTACGACATCGGGTGAGCCGTACTCGAAATAACGAGTCGCTTTCATAGGATTAATTGGAGCTGCGGTGTTGCGATCACAGTCGTTAGTAGAGGACCAGTAGGCGATAAAAATCCACAGGATTGATGCCAGTAGGATGACAAGCGCACTCCATATCCATATGCGTCTTAGCTTCAAGATCTAAAGAAACACAGGTAACCGTAGCGAAACCGATCTAGTTGAACGCGGGGCGAGGCTATCCGCGTCGTTGTGCTTTGGTTCCGTGATACCTTTAAACAAGAGCCAAAAGCTTACCACCAGTTCGAAAATCGCCATCGGCGAATCGAACCAGTAGTCGTTAACGACCTTATTGAAGTGAGGGAAAATCAGGAAAACAAAGGCGCAGAAAACGCACCACGCAGACGCGATCAGACCGTAAGCAGCCAGCGCTTTTGGGATATACCCCGACCTGAGCCATAAATAGGCGCAGACGGTCGCGGCCAATCCGAAAAATGGCAGACCTACATAATAATCGTCGAAATTCGCTGCGACGTTTACCCTGGCCAGTGCCTGTAAGTGCTCGGCGCCTAAGACTTGCAAGTAACCCGCGTCGCCTAAGAGTCGGAGCGCGCCAAGTAAATTAAGCGTTGTTAGAAGCCACAACAACGCGAACACGAGTCGAAAGAGCGCCGCGCTCAATGCGAGTAGCCGATTTACCGGCTTAAGGATCACATACAGCGCCGAAAGTAGGACGACAACGATTACGCCGTAAATAAGAAAGCAAGTGAGCGCTACCCGCAGTTGAGTCTGGTGGGCCATGATATTCCGAGCGGTCTCCGCAGCGTTGCCCGCAACGACTAGCGGGCCGAGCAACACATAGTTTCCGAAAATGACGATCACCACTGCGAGCAGGCCGCTAACGCCCGCGATTTTTGCGGCGATCCGTTGTGAATGGTCGATTCTATTCACGCGATCTTCACCTACGCCGTGGCAGCTCGGAGCGATCGCACCTTTGCGCCCTTGATCAGAAGCCACAGCATGATTGCCAGTTCGCCAAACAGGAGTGGCTGCGCAAACCGAAAAGCCGCATCGTAATAGGATGGAGCAAACAATGCGAGCGGACTCAGCACCAGCCAAGCCACGCAGTTGATCATTAGCCAAACACCGATGATGCGTGGCAGGAACCCAGAGCGAAAGACGAGTAACCCAAAAGGAAAAAGCCATAAGCCCCAAAAAACCTCGTTGATGAAATTTCCCTGGGAGTGGAGGCGAAGGAAAAACATGCCCAGGGCGTTACGCTGCGCCTGCTCGAAGACATTTAGAAAATCGGCGCCGCGGAAAAGGATAAAAGCGGCGATGTTGTTCAGGGTATTGAGAAAACCAACCGCCGCGGAAACCAGGACGAACCCAAGCATCGCCACGGCCCATGGCTTATTTACGCTGCCAAGCAAGCGATACAGCGTAACTCCGAGGCAAATGAAGATAATGTGTGTCCACAGATCACCAATGATCCAGAGCCGGAACAGGGGTTCATGATTTAGTACGTTGTTCGCGGTTGCGGTCGCATCGCCACGGACGATGAGTTTGGCCGGAACGTAAATCAGGCTGAACGGCCCGGTCAGTACCATTGATAGGTACACGGCACCGGCGATACGCGCGGCTTTATCGGTCGGATGCATAAGCTAATCTGGTAGGGGCGATTGACCCCAATGGCCTGTCCGTCTGGAGGAGAAGAAATTTGTCGTCATTCTTATCAGATAGGTCCTCTATAGCGGCGTTGTCGGACTGCTATGGCCACAAATGCGGCAGCGAATGCGAGGCCGACCCAGAGACCCGGCGTGGAGAGGTATCTTCCGGGTGTGAGCTGAGCTAGTGAATCAATTGCAACTCCGCGATGCGGCTGGAAAGCGAAGGCTGTGTCAGCGGCGCCAAACAGGCGATCTTTCAACATCGCTGCAAAATGCGAAGTATCGAACGCAAACTTCTCAAGAACGCCGATCGCGAGGAGTGGTAACACTGCCCAAAGAAACGTTGCGCGCCGGGCCCATCCGGAAATTAACAATGCCCAACCGTAGATCGGGGCGTGCCAGAGCACGATAACAATCAGGCTGTAGAGCAGTATCACCGACTGTTGAAACAAATGGAAACGTGTCCACGTCGTCGCGGCAAGACCGCTCGGTAGCAGGATCGCGCTGCTCCATAGCAACATGAGGAACTGAACAAGAACGATAATGCCGAAGATGACTAGTGGCAGAATTACAAATGGAATGCTCGCCTTCGAGAGAACTGTTGTGAGATCCGAAACCGGAAGCGATTTCCAGAACAGAATGCTGCGATCGCGCCGTTCGCTATGCAACGCATCGAGACAATAGAATACGCCGACGATGAACGCGGTGAAGATTAACATCATGGCGGCCATATCGTACGGCGCTCCGATTGCAGCTCGCTGGTGCGCTGGGTCGAGCAAAAGCACATCCTGCCTGCGCTGCGGCATACCAACCGTGCTGACCAGGAAGCCGAACAGCACGCCTACTGCGACAATTAGCGGCGCGGCGTAGATCGAACGGTTCTCCCATAACTCGCGCCGCACCGACCAATAGAAAGGCTGCGTAGAAGATCTGCTGTAGCCGGGGTCGCTGACCCCGGTAGACCCAGGCGTGTTATTCGGTGCATTATTCATCTCGCTGTTGTCCTTTGGTGCGCCGTGACCTCGTGCGAAGGCTGGGGCTGATTGGCGTTATTGCTCATCACCGCTACGAACAGATCGGCGATGCTGGGCCTGCGGACTTCACCAAGTGCAGCGAGTTGGTCGCGATCCACATGATCGAACAGCAGAACGCTGCGGCCAAAGACGGGGCGCTCGTGAATCGGCTTCAGCGCGCGTGCGGTGGCGACATGCTCCGGATTCACCATCACTTCCACATAACGCGAGTCGAATTCTTCCATGCTGCATTCGAGCACGATCCGACCGCGGTTGATGAACATAAGATCGGTAAGCACGTCCTGAACCTCTTCCACCTGGTGGGTCGTTACGACGATAGTACGGCTGTGATCGAAGTAATCGTTCAGCAGTGAATCGTAGAATTGTTTACGATAAAGGATATCCAGCCCAAGCGTCGGCTCGTCCAGCACCAGCAATTTCGCGTCAATGGCCATAACCAGCGCGAGGTGCAGTTGGGCTACCATGCCTTTCGACAATTCTCTTACCTTGCTCGTGCGTTTGATCGCAGTCTTCGCCAGGAAACTCTCCGCCTTAGAGCGATTGAATCGGGGATGCACACCCGCGACATAGTCGAGCAGGTGCGTAACGCGAATCCATCGCGGCAGCACGGCCACATCAGCAATGAAAGAGACATCCCGCATCAACTGGTTGCGCTCGTTCCAAGGATCGCGTCCGAGCACCTTTAGTTCTCCCTGATATGGTGTGATGCCGAGAATCGCATTGAGCGCGGTCGTTTTGCCTGCGCCGTTGGGACCGACCAGTCCAAGGATGCGCCCTTCTTCAACGCGCAGATCGATGCCGTCGAGCGCGACGGTTGTGCCGAAGGCTTTCCGGAGGCCGCGTGCTTCTATCGTTGCCATGGCCGCTCCTTTCTATTTGAACTGCGGGCTGCGGCATCGAGCAGTTCCCTTGGATTCAGTCCGAGTCGTTGAATAGTTGCGTGCACCCTGGGCCAATGTTCGGAAAGAAATTTCTGCCGCTCGCCCTTGAGTAGTGACTTGTGCGCGCCCTCCTTGACGAACATGCCGAGGCCTCGCCGCTTTTCGACCAGTTCCTCGTCGACTAATTCTTGATAAGCCTTTAGAACGGTGAGGGGATTGACCCGGTATTCGGCGGCGACATTGCGCACCGAGGGCAGGGGATCGCCTTCTTTGAGCAGACCGTCGAGTATCATATGGACGACACGATCACGAAGCTGGCGATAAATCGGCTGACTGTCGTTCCATTCACGATTCATCCTGTGCTCCAAACGCCCCAGACTACGCGCGGCCCTGTTGATTGCTCGCTCTGTCTCATTTAGTGATATAGTTAACTATAACACCAACTCACAAGCAAGGTTTTTTTCAAGAATTTTTGACGACGATTTTATGCGGATGAGGAGTTGGCTGTAGCGCCTAGTAAACCCTCGTTGGTAATTGGTGGAACACTTGCGCGCCGCGACGAGTGCATACCGCCCTTGCGAAAATCGTTGGCCATTATTCTTTGATCTCGATCTCCCGCACCATTCCAACATCGGCGTGGGTCAGATCCGAGCCGACAGGGGCGTTTGTAACGGGCATTTCGCAGTGCAACACGTAATGGCCCGGCGTGAAGGTCTTTCGCAGCCATACCACCCTGTTGATGTCATGACTGTCGAGTGCGCCGCCCAAGGCTTCCGCCGGGGCGGGTCCCGGGTGCTTTTCTTTCCGCCAGCTTTTCAGTTCCGCCAAAGTCTGGCCGTCGTGCAGGCGGTAAAAGTCTACCTCATGCATGTTCGGCCCAGGGGTTTCGATTCGGATGACGTGCGTTCCTCCGTGCAAATTGCCGTCGAGCTCAAATCGGTAGTCAAAGAGTTTTAACACCAAATCCTCCTTCGGCGGCCGGTCATCCGCCAAACCCAGTTCTTCAACCGTAAACGGACGGACCGGTGTCGTCTTGGCGTGACCGTCGTTCCAGCAAATGATGATGTAGTGTCCTGGATCCACCTTTAACCACATCTCCGCAGTTGCCCCAGGCGATGTTAGTCCGGGCCCGGAATAATCCAAGGCACCTTCCGGGAACAGCGATCCATTCTTGACGGCTGCCACGTACTCATCCGCGCTCATCCCGTTGGGGAGCTTAACGAGCATACCCTCATGGATCTCAGATCCGCGATTCTCGAAAACGATGTGACGGAGTCCGGCAGCGAGCCTGTCAGGGGCTTCAAATCCGGCATCCGTCGCAACGATCCGAAACGGCGGAGCCTCCTTTTCGACGGTTTGCCTTTGGCAGCCGAAACTAAGGAGGCATACGGCGAATAAGGTAGCTCTACGAGTGGCACTAACGTTCACCAAAGCTTTTTCCTTCGCTGCATAGGCCTAACGCTGGTTAGGCACAAAATTACTTACCACTTAAGAGACCAACTAAATTTCTGCCGTCCGCGTATTTGAAATTGGAAATTTTCCAACCCATTTTTGTAAGGACGAGAGAATAAGTGATTTCGGTTTTGTGACCCATGTTTTCAAATGAAGCGATCACTTCTGCTGAGTCTTTTCCAGATTTGGAGTTTCGGAGCGAAAACTTTTTGATATCAGTGTCTTGAGCGTCGTAACGGGGGTCGAAGTCCAGCGCACCCACTTCACCTTTTGACGACACCGCGTCCTTCCAGATAAGTTGCGCCAGACGCTCAGAAAAATATTTATTGACCAGACCATGATCCTCGGTCTGAAAAAACGGGCTGTTTTTTTGTTTATAAAGATCGGAGACCAGCGCGTCAGGGGAAGATTGAGGCACCGGTGTTTCTGCCGACGATAGCTGTTTGGATCCCACCAAAACAAACAAAATGAATACTAGTTTGAGTTTCATAATTGTGTGCCTAACGAGAAAGAGATAAACCACGGCAGCGGGTGGTGGCAAACACATTAATTAGACTCTTGTTGATCACAATCACTTCGCTGGCGTCTCAGGCTCTGGCATGGACATCCCGCCTATGATGTGCCAGTCCTGTCCGCCCCGGAGCCACGCATGTGTGACACGGAGAGTATGCGGCGCACCACTACCGTCCTTGTCCACCCATCTGAATGTTATCCAATAACAGGCGAAAGCCACGTCCCCAGTGACTTGAATCGCAGCAGGCTTAAATTCAACGGTCTTGAACACCAAGCCCTTACTTGTTTGCGAGGTAATCCAATCGGTGATGTGATCTTTACGGACAGGTGAGGAACTAACCGACGGCCAACCTAGGAAATTCTTGTGCCATAAGCTGGAATAGGCGGTCAAGTCATTGGTCTCGACGTACCGCCAATATGCGCGCTCAAGAGTCCAGAGTGTCTGCTCGTCGCCAGATACTTGTGATGGAGTCGTCGCCTCAGACGAAAGGGCGTGCTCCGCGGTGCCAAGCAAACAACCGCAAAATAAGAGAACACACAGGCGCATAAATCTAACGATCAAGCTCAGGGGCGGGACTGCCGCGTAGGGGCAGGACTGTCCCCTGGAGCGCCTTGTTGAGCGCCGCTCTGGCGCTTCCTCAAGTACTCGTCCCACGGCTTTAATTCCCACGGGTGCAATTCGTATATAAAGATTCCAGACTTTACAGCCGGGTCTTCCGCAACAATCGCTTTGGCCTCGGACTCATCCGCAACGTCCAACAAAACGGCTCCTCCAGCGTTGTCAGTCAACGGCCCTGCAAGCTTCATCGAGCCGCTAATGTAGAGACTCAGCATGTACTTTCCATGCTCCTTCAACGGCTGTTCCGTAACTGGTTTTCCAGGCAGCCAGGCTGGGCCCGGGCGATAGATGACAAGAAAGGTTCTGTTTGCTACCGCCAGTTGTTGCGCGTCCGCTACCGCGGGGCTTAGCAACGAAGAGAGCGTCAGAGCAAGACCGATCACCAACGACGCTGCGCCCTTTCGCCGGTTTCGGCTGGGCCGCGAATAAAACGAAAGCATCAATCTTTCGCTATCAGAGTCGAGCAAAGAGAGCAAGCCGAAACTGCGTGACAAACCATCCCCTGGCAGCATTCCATGTTCAGGTTGACGCAGCCGACACGGCTGCCGCTACAGGACGCGGAATTTGCCGCTGAGGACAGCGGCCACTACACCAACTGCAAAGTGCTGCTCGAGTTTGCCAACCTGATTTTACTTAGGCTCCGCTTTAGGCAAAGGCAGGGAGGCTTGGCCAAAGACGTAGCGCCAGCCTGTTGGAGTCCGAACATAGGTATCGCTAAACCATAGTTTGTAATCGGCTGGTTTACCTCCCCGGACCGACTTGATCCACAGTAGCGCAGTCACCACGGCTGTGTTACCCCATACCCTGACCTTCTGTGTTCCGGGTTCTTCGTCCTGGCGTTCGTAGGTGACTTCTTTCTTTCGAGCCGAGTCAATTAGGTCGGCTTTGCTAAAAACACTGCCACGTCCGGTTACCAACACGAAGTCGTCCGCCAAAATCTGGTCCATCGTCTGAGCATCGTTAGCCTTAACCGCGGCTTGATATTTTGTGTCTAACGCGGCCACAGTTTTCGCGTCCTCCTCTGGAGAGGCGTTCAATTTGCTCGTCGCGGCGAATGGCAACACGACAATTATCAAAAATGCCTTCGCAAGCCTTGAGGATCGCTCGGTGAGATGGTGCTTGTGTAGAAGCCACGTCATAAATGTTGTAGCCACGCCCCTGTGGGGCGTTTGCATCTTCGGAGCCGGACACCTTAGACGGCCCACAGCGCCGTGGCTACAGCGCTCCTGCATTTTTGAGGTGGCTTCCGGAGTGAACGAAGTCATGATTCGATTTTGTAATTCGATTTGCCGCTTAAATCCAGACATGAATGAATTGAAAGAGAGCCCGGATCGAAGTTGTTCGCAAGACGTACGTCACTTTGACCAACACGCAGCCGACACGGCTGCCGCTACAGTGAAATGTTGGCTCGACTTTTCAGGAGCCGCGAATCTACTCTGTCCAAATGGGAAGCTGACCAGCCTTCGCCAAAAGGCTTCGACGCGGCAAGCAGCCTGCCCTACAGAAAAACGAGTCTCACATGTCGAAAGAAGAATTTCCGAAGAAAGAATTGGAGACGCTTTGGGCGCCGTGGCGGGTGGAGTATTTCGAGAAAGAACCGCGCGACCGCAACTTTCTTTCCGCGGCGGCGCAGGCAAGCGATGACGCCGCGCATTTGGTGATCACACGGCGAAAGAATGCGTTCCTGATGATGAACCGTTATCCATACGCCGTCGGTCACTTGATGGCGGTGCCATATCGAAAAACGGCGGAGTTTTCCGCGCTCGGCGAGAATGAGGTCGTTGAGTTATGGAATTTGGTTGCGCATGCTCAGGCGCTCTTGCGCGCCACGACAAAGGCGCAGGGATTTAACATTGGTTTGAACCTTGGCGAATGTGCCGGCGCAGGCGTGCCGGATCATTTACACATTCACATCGTCCCGCGCTGGAGCGGTGACACGAACTTCATGCCGATCCTCGCCGGAACGCGCGTGCTTGGTGAAGGGTTGCAGGCGCTCTATGACAAGTTAATGGAAGCGCAGGCGACGATCGACGCGGAGTCGCGTCAGAAGATATGAACGGCTGGGTTGACGCGCCGCCACCAAGAAGGGGATTGGGTTGTTTCGGGCGAGGCTGTCTTATTCTTGTTGTGTTTGCGATCGTGCTCGCGATCGCTTGTTTAGGAGGCATGTATTGGGGGTTTCAGCGGCACTCGGCAATTTTGCACGGCATTTACTGGCTGACGAAAGCGCAAGCCATTGCTCAAAAGCCTGTGCCAATACCTGAGTTCACCGCTTCAGACGCGCAAATTCAATCCGTCCACGAGCGGTGTGAGGATTTCGAGCAAAAAGCCCGCGCCGGTCAGCCGGCTGAGCTTGAACTGACACCGGACGACATCAATACGTTGATTACCACTAACCAGGACACACGCGGCAAGATCTTTGTCTCGATTGACGGGGACCGCCTGCGTTGCCAGGCGAGTGTGCCGCTTGGAGAACTCATGGGCAGGTCGGGTTATTACTTTAACGGTGACATCGCGGTCGAACTAAAGAGCGAGGAATCGCTGGAGAACCCGCAGTTGAACCGGATCGTCGTAAACGGCGAGCCTGTTCCGCGCGATCTATTGAATTGGAAATATCGTTCGAAGCGATTGCGAGATTATCTCGCCGATTACCGGAACAACTCCGGCGTAGGCACAATTGAGATCCGCGACGGCAGGTTAATTCTAAAATCGCACACTGAGTGAAACGAGAATTTGGTAGGGCGCGACCGCCGGGCGCACCGTTCCTACTGCATGATCTCGCGCACAAAGACGTTAAGCTGTCCGTCTCCCTGTTTGCGCACTTCGGTGATCTCGTAGGGTCGCTGTTCATCGCGGTTCACTTCCGCTCCTTGCCGCGGTGGCACATAGCCGGCTGGAAATTCGACAATGATACGCGTAGAAGAACCCCCACCAAAGTGCAGCATCTTCTCCGTCAACTTCGTGCGTGGGCGTAGCACTGCCTTGTTAGCATCGGAAAAATTCACGACGAACTGTCCCTTCAAATAGACGCGTTCGCCCGCAAGGCCGTGCTCAGCAACGTCACGCAGATCGCCGGTTCCTATGAGCCGGCCAAGTGGCATTCTGCCCGGCGGAAATGTTTTCCAACTGCCACCGCCTGCGTTTGAGGCCAGAGCTACGTTGGAAGCGTCCGCGGGAACGGGCTGAGCTGGCAGGACTGGCACTGGCGTCGCTGTCGGAACAGACGGAGCCTGGGCGACCGCTGGAGCTTGAGCATTGGAGGCGTTCACGGCTGGGGCTGGTGTAGCCACAGAAAGGTTTGGCGGCGTCGCTGCGGACGCAACGGTGAACGGCGTCGCACTTGGAGCACTCGATTTCTGAGCAATCACTGGCGCCGGAGTCATTGCCGGAGGTGGGGATTCGAGTTTCTGTTTCTTGCCCCATCTTCTACCCTTTGGCGGCGGCGTGGGGCTAGCCAGCTTTTCATTCTTTGCTACGACTGGCGGCGTTCCAATGGGAATCGCTTGCTCGCCGCGCCCAACTTCATTCGCGGCGGGCGGAGGCGTCGCGCTGGGACTGAAGCCAGGTATGGAAATCGGGCCTCCTTGCGCTACCGCCGTTTTTTGCTGGTACTCTGCGTAGCGCTTTTCGATTGCATCGCGCTCTGACGTCTTAAACAATGGCCAGCCCGCGACGAGGTTGAGACTGAGCGGTGGTTCAAGGCGAAATGTCCCCAAACCACGTGTGACCGTATAGCTTCCATAAAGCAATGGCACGGCAGTAATCATCATGCGGCCATCGGCCAATCGCTCAGCGTGAATCACCGAAGAAATGTCATGTGAGCGTTCCAGCTTGATTTCCAATCCAACGTTGAGCGTCTGTTTCATGAGCGGCAGGGCCTCCGGATTCGCTGGATAAAGATGTTCCATGAGCAACTCGCCGTTATCGACAGCATTGGTCAGGGCGACCATGCCAGAGGTAAACACATCGCCGGGTCCGAGCTCTCGTGCTGCAACAATTTTGTACCTGCCTACCACATAGGGAACCAAGCCGCGCACCATCTGATAATTCCGAATATAATTGCGCGCCAGCTCACCATTCGTCCTCGCGAGCTCGGCGTTGCCCATTCCCGAATAACGCTCGTAGAGTTGCTTCGAGTTTAGAAATTCACCTGGCGGCGCTGCGGTGAGTTCAAAACGCTTTGGCTGCTCGATCTTGTGCAGCCTTTGTAAAATCCGGTAGCTATCAGGGCGTTCCGGTTGATTGAAGATGTAAAAACTGCCCAGCCACGCGGCTAACGCGAAGCCAATCAGAAGCAGAATGGCAACCGTCCAGGCAAAATAATTGGTGCGTCGTCGTGGACGAGCATACGGCTCGTCATATGGATAAAAACCATGGTCCATCAGGCCAGCGCGAGAAGATTACCCGGTTTCAAGGCGATTGTGTCGTTTCAAACGACGAACCGCATCCGCAGGTGCGCGATGCGTTTGGATTAACGACCTGAAAACCGGTGCCAGTCAAGCCACCGCTAAAATCCAGGGTCGCGCCGCGGAGGTAGGGAACGCTTTCACCGTCGATAAAAAAGTGCATTCCATCGCGCTCCACCACGGCATCGCCTTCCTTTTTTTCGTCGAGAGTCATCTCATAATGCAGACCCGAACAGCCGCCCTTCGCAACCTGGACGCGCAGACCTTTTTGCGAATTTTCTTCCCGCGCCGGAAGCAGGCTTAGCAGCTGTCGAACAGCGTTGTCGGTGACGTTAATCATATACCCAGAAAATACGGCTGCAGCGTAACCAAGTCAAAACAGCACCGATCAGTATACGTTTCTCAACGCGTTGAGGAGTCGCCGCGGCGACCGTTCCACCTTGGCAATTGGCAAAAGGTGCATCGGCTTCTCTGAAGACGATGGCAAATACAACCGCCGAAGGCGCAAGAATGACGCAAACATTAAGTGGGTTCACCGTTTTTCTTCGCAATCGGCGATCTGGAATCTACAATTTGAATACAAAATGAGCCGGATCCGATTGTTGCCAGAGACCGTGGCTAGTCAGGTGGCCGCGGGCGAAGTCGTGGAGCGCCCGGCGTCAGTGGTGAAGGAGCTGATTGAAAACAGCATCGACGCCGGCGCTCGCAAGATCGAGATTCTCATTCGTCGCGGAGGAATCTCGCTGGTCCGAGTAGTCGATGATGGCTGCGGTATGGATCGCGATGACGCGTTGCTGTCGCTGGAGCGACATGCCACGAGCAAGATTCGGTCGGCTGCCGATCTTCAAGCCGTGGCGACATTGGGATTTCGCGGCGAAGCATTGCCGAGTATCGCCAGTGTGTCGCGATTTCGTGTGACCACGCGAGAGCCCGGCGCAGTTGCAGGAACCGAAATCGTCGTCAACGGCGGTAAGATCGATATCGTGCGCGACGGTGGCGAGGCGCCGGGAACTCAAGTCGAGGTGCGCTCGCTTTTTTATAACTTGCCCGCGCGCCGAAAATTTCTTCGCTCTGAAAATACTGAAAGCCGTAACATCGAACATCAGATTCATTTGCAGGCGATTGGCCATTCTCAGATCGGTTTTTCTTTGTTACGAGACGACCGCATGTTATTCCAGCTACCGGCGGCGGCGACACTGGCCGATCGAATCCGTGACTTATATGGTATCGAGTTACTGGAGCGCCTTGTTGAGGTAAACGGCACACCTTCGCGAACTATTCGCATAGGTGGATTTATCGGGCAGGCAGGACTGAGCCGGCAGACAAGGTCGCAACAGCTCGTCTTTGTAAATGGCCGCGCCATTGAGAGTGGGCTTCTCACGGCAGCACTCCGCGAAGGTTATCATACAGCTCTGATGAAAGGCCAGTATCCGGTAACGTTCCTCTTTCTCGAGATCGATCCCGCATCTGTCGACGTAAACGTTCACCCGGCAAAGCGCGAAGTCCGTTTTCGCGATCCGACTGCAGTCCGTGAAGCAATTGTTCGCTCGATCCAGCAGACCTTGGAACGCGGCCGGGTGGGGTGGCAGGAACAATTTCGCTCGCCTTTGGCCGCATCCAAGGCTGTTCCAGAAAAGGCAGCTCCTGATCTTAAGTTACGAGCTCAGGTAGCAGCTCCACAGGAAATTCATAGTGAGTTACCACACCTCGGGCCAGCTCCGCCCCGGGTCGCCTCTGTAGCCGGGGTCGTTGACCCCGGCAGAGCTATGGCGCCCGACGAAACTCCATCGCCAACCCCGGGCAGACGCCATAGTAGTCAGCAGCAGTTTCAGATCATCGGTGTGTTAAACAAGCTTTATGTCTTGATGGAAAACGCCGATGGGCTCGTCCTCGTCGATCAGCATGCTGCGCACGAGCGAATTCTCTTTGAAGAGTTGCGGCGAAGAATGGAGGAGCACGGGGTCCCAACGCAAAAACTGCTCTTACCTCACACCTTTGATGCGCCGCCGCGCGATGCCGACTGGATCGAACGCAACATATCGATCCTGCAAAAAATGGGAATTGGGATCGAAAGTTTCGGGCCAGGCACATTCAAGATCGATAGTCTCCCTGGTTTTTTGAACGTCTCAGATCCAGCCCAATTCATGCGCAAGGTGATTGACGACCTAAAAAGCGCTGGCAACAGCACCTCACCGATGCGGTTAGGTGAGGAAATGATCGCCAAGACAGTTTGTCGGCACGCTGTCAAGGCCAACGATCCGTTGCGTTACCCTGAGATAGAGAAACTGATTCGCGATCTCCTCGAGTGCGATCTGCCTTATTGCTGTCCTCATGGACGGCCTACCATGATTCAGATTTCGCTTACGGAGTTAGAGAAAAAATTCGGCCGCAAGATGTGATGATGAACCGGGCGGTGATTTGGTAGGGCGCGACCGCCGGGCGCGCCGAAGGGCAGGGACGGCAAAGCCAATCAACCAAATCGCTGGCGATCATTACGGACTCTGGACGACTTGCTGGCTGACCGTGCTCACCCCTACCTGTGCACTCACTTTTTCGATTTTTGCTTCTTGCTCTTTCAACCGCGCATTCACTGCTTCAAGCACAGCTTCCAATTTCCGGACTTTGCTCTGTTCCTCGAGAAACGCCTTGTGCTCCTTAAGAAACTCATTGAGCAGCATTGCGTTAACCGCCGTGTACCGCACGCTCTCGATTTGACCTTTCCCATCACGGATTGCCAGGTTGGGATCAACCTCGGCTACTTGCTCAGCGATTAGGCCGTAATCAAGGCTTTGGGTGGCATCGATCTCCTTCTTGAAGCGGTAAGTGACCGGTTTCAGCCGGTAAAGCGTTTCACTGGCGTTGTCCATCGACTGGATCTTTTTCTTGTAACGTCGAGATGAAGCGACGTGACCAAGTAAGCCGGTGGTTAGGTCCACAGTCACAAAGTCGGTGTTACCGCCAGTCACCGTGGTGGTGTTAACATTGCGGATATAGGTGTGGTCGCTCTCACCGGCGACGCCGGACATTCCCGCGCCGATATAGACGTTACCGTCACCTGTTGTTGCCAGGATCCCGGCTTGAAACCCCAAGGCGGTGTTGTCGTTGCCAGTGGTGTCATTGAGAGCGCCACCCCCGCAGGCCGTGTTGTCGCTGCCTGTCGTATTGCTAAGGAGCGCAGCACCACCGACTGCCACATTGAAGTTGCCATTATTGTCAAGAAGCGCCTGGTCACCGATCGCCGTGTTTTCGAGCCCGCTAACGTTGGCAAAGAGCGCTTGAGAACCAACAGCCGTGTTGAAGCCGACGGTCGTGTTTTGAGAGAGCGCTTCAAAACCAACAGCTACATTCGCTACGCCTTCTGTGTTGCTCAAGAGAGCCCTGTCACCGATGGCCGTGTTGCCACTGGCGGTGGTGTTGCTGAAAAGAGCAAATGTTCCATTCGCCGTATTTCCGGTGCCCGTGGTGTTGCTAAAAAGCGCTCCAGCGCCAGTGGCCGTATTTTCGTCTGCGGTGTTCGCAAGGAGCGTTCCCGCGCCAACTCCGGTACAGAATTTGCCGTCGGTGAGGCTTAGGATTGAGTATATGCCAACTCCTGTATTGTAGATGCCGGTGGTGAGACTCCCAAGGGCGAGTTGCCCCTCTGCCGTGTTGCCCCCTGCATAGCCTCCGTCGGGCGGCGGATTGACTGCCTGCGCGTGTGGAAAAAAACACATGCAGACCAGCGTGAGTGTAATGATAAGTGGAGAAGTTGTTATTTTCATAGCGGGGAGCTTCGCAAAAACTTTGCAAACTTGTCGAGAACAAAGACCGGAAGCTTCGGCCGCGACTATCCCTTGCTTTCGCACGTGGGTCGCAACGCTACCGCGGATTCGGCCGGCAAAAACCATTGCTCCTCACTCGCGACTGCAGTTGCCCCTGTTCCTCCGTAGCGCGGAGACTCACTCATCCAGAGCATTTCCCATCTGTAGCCCGCTGGCGGTGCCAGCAAAGGCTCTGAGGCAGGATGGACGACCTGGCGTTCTCCGAAATTGACCAACAGCAGGCGATCGTCATCCTCCTTCGAAAAATATCTGAGGACGAAACTCGTCGTTCCCAAGACTGCGCCATCGATGCGGCCAGACATTTGTTGGCGAAAGCGCGAATCTTCCCGTCGCAATCTCAAAAGGTCGATATGCAAATCGCAAAGTTGTCGATTTTTTTCGCGCTCGGAAAAATCGAGTTTGCAGCGGGCGAATACTTCCGGATCGTCCGGTGCCGGCAAAGTTGTTAAAGCTTCTTCCTTAGTAAGTGACAGGAACGGCGCCAGCCACTCGGCGCGGCCTTTCCGAATGGCGTCGCGCACGGATGCATCGCCTATGTCGGCAAAAAACATGAACGGGCTCGACGCGCCGAACTCCTCTCCCTGAAACAGCAACGGTGTCCAGGGTCCAAGCAAGAGAAGCGCGGTCATCGCGCGATATCGCGCAGGTGAAGTTTGAAAACGGACTCGTTCACCTCGACCGGTGTTCGCGATTTGGTCGTGGTTTTCGATGAAACAGACGAAAGCCTCCGGGGGAATGCTGAAAGTGGGCGATCCACGCAATGCTTTTCGCCATGAGAGTGCCTGACCTTGATAAAGGAAACCGTATTTGGCGGCGGAAATAAATTCCTGAGGCGCGCCACGGTAGTCGTCATAGTAGGCGTCTTTCCGACTGGTCAACGCAACCACAGCGCTATGATGAAAGTCGTCGTTCCACATTCCATCCAAATCATCCCCGCCTTCGCTGCGTGGTCGCACCATCCTGGCTTCCTGGCGATCATCCTCAGCGATCAGAAGAATTGAGCGCGCGCCAGCCGCCTTGCGGGCCGCGCGCCCGACTTCGCCAATAATGTACTCAGTGGATCGGTCGCGAATGGCGTGTAACGCGTCAAAGCGAAATCCATCAAAATGAAATTCCTCGATCCAGTAACATCCATTGGTGATGAAGAACTCGCGGACGGGTCCCGAATTCCGGTCATCGAAGTTGATCGAGTCGCCCCATTCATTTTCGTTGCCGCGGATTAGATAATCGTCGGAAAAAGCACCGAGATAATTTCCATCAGGTCCAAAGTGGTTATAGACGACGTCGAGGATGACCCCAAGGCCTAACGAGTGCGCGCGATCGATGAATGCCCGCAAATCATCCGGCGTTCCGTACAAATGTGAAGGCGCGAACAGATCAACGCCATCGTATCCCCAGCCGAACTTCCCAGGGAAATCGGCGACCGGCATCATCTCGACCACGGTGATTCCAATGCGCGCGAGCTCCTCCAATTGCTGCGCAGCAGCATGCCACGTTCCTTCATTCGTGAATGTGCCGACGTGCATTTCGTAAATGATTTGGCCTTTTAGCCCCGCGGCCGCGGGGCCGGGCCACTGCGAATCGCTCCACTGAAACCGCGTCGGATCGACAATGCAGGACGAACCGTGAGGTCCATCAGGTTGAAAACGTGACGCAGGATCCGGGTAAAAATTATTGTTTACGCGAAACCAATAGCGGGCGCCCGCGCCAGCGTTGGCATGTCCGGAGAAGTAGCCTCCTTCTTCAGCTTCCATCGCATGAAATGTTTGGCTTGGACTTTCCTCTGTGCTGGCTTCCAAAACGAGATCAACGCTCCCAGCCTTTGGCGCCCAGACGCGGAAGTGGGATTGCTCAGGCCCGATTAGTTCTGCGCCAATTGGGTAGCGACGCTGCACCTGACGAATTTCTCGCGTACTGTATGACATGGGTCATCAAAGATGCGAGCGCTCGCGTACGAAGCAACCAGGGAACGCAACGCGCTTGACCCCGAATGCTTTCGGAGTTGATCGCGCTGGTCGAACTGTTTCAGAATACGCGTCATGAACGGAGTCGGACCCAGGATCGAGATCTTCAGACCTTTTGGCGAAGCATTCGAGCTCACGAACAAGATTCTATTTCAACCGTTCGACCTGAAAAAATGGTTTGTCATTGGCTTCGCGGCGTTCTTATCCGGGCATTTGGCGGGTGTTGGCTTCAATTTCCCATCACCGTTTGGCAATTTTCAATCGCAGCCGACGACTCCGGAAGTAATTTCACCTTACTTTGAGCAATGGAAACCGTGGCTCGTGGCAGTCGTGGTTCTGCTTGCGCTGCTTTTTTTCGCGTTGGTCATCGCGCTGACGTGGTTGAAAGCACGCGGCAATTTCATCTTTACACATTGTGTCGTCCGAAATCAGGCGGCAATCGTGGAACCATGGCGCGAATATCGGAAGGAAGGGAACAGTTACTTTTTATTCCTGCTCGCGGTCATGTTCGCCGTATTGCTTTTGGCAGGGGTAATCCTGGCAAGCTTTATCGGGCTGGGCTGGTTGAAACAAGGCGCGGGTGAAACCGGATCGATTACTTCCATTGGATTTCTCGTTTTCCTTTGCGTGTTTTGGGTTTCGATTGTCATTTTTGTCAGTATCACCACCTATTTCATGGTGCCAGTGATGTACCGGAGGCGATGTCGAGCAGTAGAGGCGTTTCGCGATGTAACGCTTCTGATATGGCATCACCTGGGCTCTTTCTTTTTGCTTTGCCTGTTTGGGATTGTTTTGATTCTGGCTGTGCTAATGATTGGCGCGATCGTGACATGCGCGACCTGTTGCCTGGCTGCGCTTCCCTACGTTGGGACAGTTATATTGCTGCCATTATTCGTATGCCTGCGTGCGTTCGGGCTCGTGTTTCTTCGTCAGTTCGGTCCGGATTACGATGTCTGGATGAATTTCATGCCACCGGAGTTTCTGCCCATCTTGTCAGGAGCACCGCCTGCGCCGCCACCGACGGTATCCGGGCCGAATCCGCCTGAGCCACCATTGTCTTCAGCCATGTGAAACAGGGCAGGCAAAGCCTGAAGTCCAAAAAAGATTCGACCGTATTAGTCGACTGTCCTAAGAATCTCTTATGAAAAGAGAATTTATTCTTTGTTGTTTCAGCCTGGTTGTAGCTGCTTCCATTTGCTTTGGTCAGGAAAGTCCGAGCCCAAGTCCGACCTCAAGTCCGACGCCGTTCAAAACGATCAGATCGGCTACTAAAGAGGCAACAATCGTGAAGTTGGAAAAGTCGGTCACTGACGCGTTTAAGAACAAGCAGGCGAAGTCGTTTAGGGAGTATTTGGCCCCCGAGTTTAGCGCAGTCGATGCGGAAGGAGTCAAAGATGCGGACGCCGAAATTGCGGACATGCAGAAGACTGATCTAAGCAACTACTCGTTCGCCGATATGAAAGTGGCGCTCCTAAGTCCAAAAATGGCGGTAGCTACCTACAAAGTCACTACCCAATCCACCTCATCCGGGCGTGACACGTCAGGTACCTATTACGCAGCGACAGTGTGGAACAAACGGGGCGCAAAGTGGCTAGCTGTCTTGCACACTCTTGTTAAAGCGCAGTGAGTCTGAGCGGTCCGATCGATTTCACCCACTGTCATGTTGAGCGAAGCGAAACATCAAGTTGTGACAGTGGTGCGGCTGCAGCAATCATCAGAGATCCTTCGCTTCGCTCAGAATGACATTATAAGGTCGCCTGTGGTATAGAGGAAGCGATGAACTGGGACGCGATTAGTGCCATCTCGCAATTAGTGGGTTCGATTGCCGTCGTTTTGTCGGTGTTATATCTCGCGGTGCAGGTGCATCGCAGTACACGCGTGGCGAAGCTCGCTACACAAGACGCCGCGGCCGCCGCTTTGCGCGACGTGACCAAACCTTTCATGGAGAATGCCGAACTAGAACGCATCTGGCGCGTAGGCCTGGAAGATATTGGTGGGCTCTCCGTCGAAGAGCGGGCGCGCTTTTTTCATGCTGCCTATCAATTCTTGAAAGCGTTCGAGACAATTCACTTTCATTATGTTTCCGGAATGATGGACAAACAGCTTTGGCAGGGCTGGCATGGACTCCTTCGGCATTACATTGCCGCACCCGGGATTGCTCATTACTGGAAGCTTCGTCCTGAAGTTTTCTCCGAGAGGTTTCGGAATTTTGTTAACTCACTCGAACCTCCCGCGGACCAACGCACCGTGGGAACGCTTTTCGGAGAGGAACGAAAATAAAGGCGACGTTGAAGTCACTTGCTGTCTAAATCGACACGGCGCACAGCGCCGTGGCTACAGCATCCCCATGTTTATGACATACTCCGAGCTGTTATTTACACGGTCCCGGGACTGGAATAACGAACTTGCCGTCCTTCTCGGCGATGAAGTTTTCGCTTGTGCTGGTTGAACTGCCGTTGGCGTCTTTTTTCTCGACCTTGATGATGAGCTTCTTGGTCGGTTTCAGTGTCAGGCAAACTTTGCCCCCCGTCGGCGAATCCATTGGCGTCGCGGCTTTTTTCGCGTCCTCCGACGTAAGATCGACAAGCTCGATGTTGGCTATTTTCTCTCCGGCTTCTCCTGACTGCATCATTTTGTAAAAACCGAGAATCGCCGTGTCGGCTCCTTGCGTGTAAAGGAACGATTCCAACGTGGCGGTGTCCTTCCCCTCGAACGCAGTTTTGTATTTGTCGGTAAACGCTTTCTCCTGCGGGGATGTCCCAGCAAAAACCGACAACGTGATCGTGACAAGTAATGCACAAACCAGACTAAGGAATTTGATCGGGGTGTTCATGGCGCAACCGTAGTGGGTTTGGTTTTCAAGAGGCAAGCCAATTCGCGGCAGAAAAATCTTTGCCGATTTGTCTTCTGCAGGGTATTGCAGTTTGCCTTCTGAAACCTAAAGGCGGCGGACTGGAGAGTGCCGCTCCCTGCCGATGAACATTCACGAATACCAAGCCAAAGAGCTGTTGCAAAAATTCGACGTAGCGACCACGCGGGGCAGGGTCGCGTCGACCCTTGACGATGCGGAACAAATCGCGCGTGAACTCGGCGATGTCGATATTGTTGTTAAGGCACAAATTCACGCCGGTGGGCGGGGCAAGGGCACGTTCAAGAATGGATTCAAGGGTGGTGTACATGTTCGCAGGACGCCAGACGAAGTACGCGACGTCGCCTTAAAGATGCTCGGTCAAATCCTGGTTACGCACCAGACGGGAA